>Ga0207693_10002892_pt1 | contig 14857 bp, 18 predicted proteins | sample LARL81metaG_FD_184347 | JGI IMG/M metagenome (GOLD analysis project Ga0207693, IMG submission 184347) | Corn, switchgrass and miscanthus rhizosphere microbial communities from Kellogg Biological Station, Michigan, USA - LAR L8-1 metaG... | ecosystem: Host-associated > Plants > Roots >...
GACGCTGACGCTCTCGATCGTGCCCCCGCCGAGGGGCAGCCCAACGTTCGCAAGCGCCGTGGAATCGCTTGATAGGGTCGCCTTGGAGATGACGAGCGCAACCGCGGCGCCCGCGGCAAGCAGCAGCACCGCCAGGACGCCTGCGGCCACCACGTAGCGACCGCGCGCAGAACTGCGCGGTGATGCGGTGGTCCCCCGTCGCCCCCTACGGGAAAGTCGATTCGAACCAACCGCAGGGCGAGACTCAGACTCAAACGCCACTACGAATCACCTTTCAGGGAAATCGTAGCGGCCACGCCCCGTGTCCCCGAAATACTCGTGCCAGCACTACGCCGTTTGCAAGCGTTGTTTCATCAAAGCTGTCTGAAAGCTGACGTTCGCTGCTGGACGCGTGCGACGCGCGGGACGCCTATCGCGTGACCGCGCCCTCAGCGGCGCTCGAAACCAGCTTGGCGTACTTGCGAAGCGCCACGTTCCTGGAGGCCGAGTCGGGAGGCTGGTAGGCCTTCAGGCGCGCCTCGATCTCCTCGTCGGGCAGATCGACGTCCAGTCGCCGCGCCTCGACATCCAGCGTCACTTGCTCACCATCGCGGACGATCCCGATGGGACCGCCACGGACCGATTCCGGCGCCACGTGCCCGGCCATCAGCCCACGGGTGGCCCCCGAGAAACGGCCGTCGGTGAGCAGCGCGACGTCCTCGCCAAGCCCCTCGCCGACGAGGGCGGCGGTGACCGCCAGCATCTCGCGCATGCCAGGACCGCCGGCAGGGCCCTCGTTGCGGATCACCACGACGTCGCCGGCCTTGATCGACCCCGCGGTCACTGCGGCCATCGCGTCCTCTTCGCACTCGAACACCCTCGCTGGGCCGGTCTGCTTGCGACGCTCGTAGCCCGCGAGCTTGACCACGCACCCCTCCGGGGCGAGGTTGCCGTGCAGGATCGCCAGCCCGCCGGTGGGGCTGATCGGATCGTCGAGCGGGCGGACCACGCGCTGGCCGTCGGTCTCCTGCGCCGCGTCGGCGTGCTCGCCGACCGTCCGGCCCGTGACCGTCTGGGCGTCGGAGTGAAGGAGTCCGGCCTCTTTCAGGCGCTTCAGAACCAGCGGGACGCCGCCCGCCTCGTAGAGGTCGGGCGCCACGTATTTGCCCGAGGGCTTGAGGTCGCACAGCAGCGGTGTGCGCTCGCTGATGCGGTCAAAGTCGTCGATGTCGAGGTCGACGCCCACCTCCTTGGCGATCGCCAGCAGGTGCAGCACGCCGTTGGTCGACCCGCCGCTGCATGCGATCGCAGCGATCGCGTTCTCGAGGGCTTCGCGGGTGATGATGTCGCTGGGCCGCTGGCCTCGCTTGAGCACGTCCATCACGAGCTTGCCGGTGTCGGCGGCGACGTCGACCTTGCGCGGGTTGGTCGCCGGCACCATCGAGAAGCCGGCCGGCGAGATCCCCAGCACCTCGAACGCCATCGCCATCGTGTTGGCGGTGAACTGGCCGCCGCAGGCGCCGGCGCCGGGCGACGCCGCGTCCTCGAGCTCGGTCAGCTCCTCGTCGGTGATCCTGCCCGCGGCGTGCGCGCCGACGGCCTCGAAAACCTCCTGGATCGTGACCTGCTCGCCGTGGAAGTGCCCCGGCAGGATCGAGCCGCCGTAGAGCATCACGCTGGGCACGTCGAGCCGGCACAGAGCCATCACGGTCGCGGGGATCGTCTTGTCGCAGCCGCTGATGGCGACGACGGCATCGAACAGGTGCGCGTCGCAGACGAGCTCGATCGAGTCGGCGATCACCTCGCGGCTGGCGAGCGAGGCCTTCATGCCGGCGGTGCCCATCGTGATCCCGTCGGAGATCGCGATCGTGTTGAGCTCCATCGGTGTCCCGCCGGCCGCGCGGATGCCCTCCTTGACCTTGGCGCCGAGCGCACGCAGGTGGAAGTTGCACGGCATCGTCTCGATCCACGTGTTGGCGACCGCGACAATCGGCTTGGACAGCGCCTCGTCGTCGTAGCCGATGCCCTTCAGGTAGGCGCGGGCCGCCGCGCGCGCCGGACCCTCGGTCAGGGCGCGACTGCGGTGCTTGGGATCGAGACCGTTGCTGCTCGCCATGGCGGGCGCCTACTGTACCGGGAGCTCTCCGACCGTCTGGGTCAGCCCTGCGCGTCGGCGGACGTCGAGGCCTCGCGTCCGGTCGCGTCGCGCATCCGGGCGCGCTCCCACTGGCTCAGACGCCAGAGATCGCGCTTGACGGCCGCCGGGTCGAGCTGACGGCCCGGCAGGTGCATGTTCGCGGTCGTGATCAGACGTCGCTCGTCGCCGGTGAGCGCCATCCACTTGGCCAGCACGTCGTCTGAGTCGGGCAGGCGGGTGCTCCCATAAGGGCGGGTGTCGTCGGGGAACGTGACGCAGTACTCGTTGAGGAGGCGGTGCGTCTGCGCGAGGTAGGCGACGATCGGGCGGTGTGGGTAGATCAGGTAGGCGTACGGCGCGCCGCCTGTGCCGCCGGCCTCGTCGGGGCCGTCGGCCTGGGTGCCCCAGACGCGGATGAACCCCAGGTCGCGGTACATCGACCACTCCTCGTCGTTGACGCACGACTGCAGGAGCGATCGCGCACGCTGCTCGGCGCGGCGCTCGCGTCCGGGGTCGTAGGCCACGGACGGAGCCCGTTGGCGCCGCGCCCGGTAGCGCTCCCAGAAGCTCTCCAGGCGCGGGATGATCAGATCCGACAGCAGCGCAATTGCCACCAGCGCAGTAGCGACAAGCGCCAGCAGCACCAAGGCCGGCGGCCTATCTGCCGCCCGCCGCGCGCGGAAAGAAGATCACGCGGTCGGCGTCCCGAGGGATGTCTTCGAATGAGCGCACCATGATCGAGTTGCGGCGCCCTTGTTCGCTCATGGTCGGCACGGCCGCCCACGAGCCGGAGTCGAGCTGACGGCGAAACTCCTCGATCAGCATCCGCTCGTCCTCCGCCAGATCCACGTCGCCCTCCGCGATCAGCACTTCGCCATGGCCGGGCTTCATCCTCAGAAAGCGCACATGCAGGATTATGTCAAAGCGCTCCCAATCGGCCAGTGCCGCTTTCGGCTTGTGCAACGACTCAGCGGCGCAATCCGATCACATCGACGGGTCCGGGGCCTTCTCCGAGCGCCACGAGGCCGTTCCTGACCGCGCTCGAGGCCATTTCCTTGGCGACCCGGGCGGCCAGGAGCGGGTCGTCGCCCCAGGCAAGCCGCGCGGCAAGCACCGATGAGTGCGTGCAGCCGGACCCGTGCGCAGCCCCGTCGGGATAGCGCTCGCCGGACAGCTCCACGAGCCGCTCGCCGTCGAAGAACATGTCGACGGCCTGCTCGCGATGGCCACCGGTCACGACGACCACGGCGGGGCCGAGCGCGTGCACCGCGCGGGCCAGCTCGGGCCCGTCGGCCCCGTCTTCTGCGCCGGTCAGCGCTAGCGCCTCGGGGACGTTGGGCGTGACCACGGTGGCGCGCGGGAGCAGCTGCTCGGTCAGCTTTGAGCGCGCGTTGCGATCGAGCAGCTCGGCTCCGGAGGTAGCGACCATCACGGGGTCCAGAACCACCGGGGTGCGCTGCGGCAGGGCGTCGAGCGCATGTGCGACCGCCGCGATCGTGGCAACGGTGCCGAGCATCCCGATCTTGACGGCGTCGATGCCGATGTCGTCCTGCACGGCGCGCACCTGCGCCACGATCACCTCGGGCGGGATCTGGTGCACGGCCGTGACGCCGACCGTGTTCTGGGCGGTGATTGCGGTGATCGCGGTCATGCCGTGCGCGCCACACGCCGCAAACGCCTTCAGGTCGGCCTGGATGCCGGCGCCGCCGCCGGAGTCTGAGCCGGCGATCGACAGCACCCGCGGAATTCGGCGGCTGGTCATCGATTGCGAGGTTAGTGACGGGCCTCACGGGACCACGGCGTACCTCCCTCCTCCATCGCGCCTCAGATAGCCGGCGAGCTCCAGCGACGCCAGCGCCGCGATCCCCTCGTCGGGCTCATACCCGGCCCGGATCAGCGCCGCCGACGTTCCGCGCCCGTCGGCCAGCCCCGCGAGCAGGAGCGCGAGCTCTTCGGTCAGCTCTGGCCGGTCGTCCTCGGTGGCTGCGCGCATACCAGTTCCGAACACCGCGTCCAGCACGTCCTGGGGCCCGCGCACGACCGTCGCGCCGGCGGCGAGCAGGGCGTTGGAACCCGCTGTCTGAGGTCTCGTGACCTGACCTGGCACCGCGCCGATCACGCGCCCGAGCTGCTGGGCGAACCCGGCCGTGACCAGCGACCCGGACCGCTCCGCCGCCTCCACCACGACGGTCATCGCGGCCAGCGCCGCGATGATCCGGTTGCGGGCGGGAAACATCCAGCGGCGCACCGGAGTGCCCGGCGGCAGCTCGGACACCGCTGCCCCAGTCCTAACCACCCGGCGATGCAGGGCACGGCGGCTGGCGGGGTACGGCCGCTCCGCGGGGCCTGGCAGGACCGCGATCGTCGGCGCCAGGGCGTCGAGGGCGCCGACGTGGGCGGCAGAGTCGATCCCGTGCGCCATGCCGCTCACCACGGTCATGCCGGCGCGGCCCAGGGCGGCGCCGAGCGAGCGCGCCACGCCGGTGCCGTATGAAGATGCGGCGCGGGAGCCAACGATTGCGACGGGGTCGCGCGCGGTCAGCTCCAGGAAGCGGTCGAGCCCACCTCCCACGTGCAGCACCCGCGGAGGGGCGGGCAGGTCGCGCAGGCGCACCGGGTAGGCGGGGTCGCAGCGGCACACGACCTGCAGGCCGGCCTGGCTGCAGCGGTCTCGCTGCCGCGCGGGATCGACTGCGTCGCGTTCGCGCAGCAGGTCAGTGCCGAGATCGCCACCGAGCGCCGCGATCAGCTCTTCCTCGTCAAGCTCGAGTACCGCTGCGATCCGCGCGCGGGCGTGATCGAGGTGGCCCGCCATGCGGCCGAGCAGCCAGGTCCACGTCAGGCAGGCGTCACAAGCCTCGCTCATGCCGCGCTCGCCAGGTCGGGCTGCTGGCGCAGGCCCAGGGCGGTCAAGAGATCCCGATGGCTAACCCGCTCGTGGCCCTCGAGGTCGGCGATCGTGCGCGCGACGCGCAGGACGCGGTGGCGGCCGCGGGCGCTCAGCGCTCCGACCGAGTACGCACGGGCAAGCGCCTGCTCGGCGGGCTCGTCAAGCGTGACGTGACGGCGCACCGTGCGGGCATCCATCTCGCCGTTGCACGACGCCGTAGTGCCGTCGAGCCGCGCGCGCTGGCGCTCGCGAGCATCCGCGACCCGGCGGCGGGCGCTGTCAGACGAAGTGATCGGGCCCGACGTGAGCTCGCGCTCGCTGGGACGGCCGACGTCAACGAGCAGGTCCATGCGGTCCAGCAGCGGGCCGCTGAGCTTGCGTCGGTGGCGGCGGATGTCAGCCTCGCCGCAGTTGCAGCGGTCGTCGATCCCCGCAAACCCACACGGGCACGGGTTCGTCGCGGCGATCAGCATGAACTTCGTCGGGAACACCAGCGCGCGCTGGCCGCGGACGATCGCCACGCTGCCGTCCTCGAGCGGCTGGCGCAGCGCGTCGAGCGTGGAGCGCTGGAACTCCGACAGCTCGTCCAGGAACAGGACACCGCGGTGTGCGAGCGTCGCTTCACCGGGTTTCGGTGGCGCGCCACCGCCGACGAGACCCGACGGCGAGATCGTGTGGTGCGGTGCGCGGAACGGACGCCTGCCGATCAGCCCGTCCGCATGCAGCCCGGCGACGCTGTGGATCCGGGTGACCTCGATCGCCTCGGCGCGGGTCATCCGCGGCAGGATCGACGGCAGCCGGCGAGCGAGCATCGTCTTGCCGGTGCCGGGCGGGCCCTCGAGCAGGAGGTTGTGGCCACCGGCGGCTGCGATCTGCAGGGCGAGCATCGGCAGCGCGTGGCCGCGCACGTCCGCCAGGTCCGGCTCGGCCGCCCGGTCCGGTGCGGCGGCGGACGGGGCCTCTGGAAGCTCGGGCGGGCGTGCCCCCCGGACCACATCGGCGGCCGCACGCAGGGTCGGGACGCCCGCCACCTCGAGGCCCTCGACGAGCGCCGCCTCGCGCGCCCGCTCGCGCGGCACGATCAGCTTCGTCAGGCCGGCACGGCGCGCGCCCTCGGCGACCACAAGCGCGCCCGGGGAGTCACGCAGCTCGCCGCCCAGCGACAGCTCGCCGAACACCGCGTATGCCGCCAGCGCGTCGCGAGGGATCTGGCCGCTCGCGGCGAGCACCGCGAGCGCGAGCGCGGCGTCGAAGCCGGGGCCCACCTTGCGCAGGAACGCCGGCGCGAGGTTCGCGGTGATGCGTCTGGATGGGAACTCGAACTTCGAGTTCAGGATCGCGGAATGGATACGATCGCGCGACTCGCGCACCGCGGTATCGGCGAGCCCCACGATTGCGAACGCGGGCAGCCCTGGGCGGATGTGGACCTCGACCGACACCTGGCGCGGGTCCACCCCGTCGATGGCGAACGTAGCGATGCGCGCGAGCATGGTCCGACGGTACGCCGCGTCCTGTGACACGTGGGTGACGTGGAGTCACAACTCTGCTTACGGCTCGTTCGCCCGCTTACGCAGAGTTGTTGCACGGCTTCAACCACGTGTCACAGGAGGCGGCGTAGCGTCGGCGGGGTGCCTCCCGATCCTCGTCGACACCTCGGCCAGCTGGGCGAGCAGCTTGCCGCCGAGCACCTCGCCAGGCGCGGCTTTGAGATCGTCGAGCGCAACTACCGCACGCGCTGGGGAGAGCTCGACATCGTTGCGTTCGACGGGCGAGTCCTGGCGTTCTGTGAGGTCAAGACGCGCCGGTCAAACGGCGATCGCCGCAGGGCCTTCGAAGCGCTCCACTCCGCCAAGCGCAGCCAGGTTCGCAAGATGGCCGGCAGATGGCTGATCGAGCGCTCAGACCGGCCTCACGCAGACGAGCTGCGGTTCGACGCGATCGGCGTGACGTTCACCCTCGACGGCCGGCTGCTCGGCATCGAGCACCTCGAGGGGGCGTTCTGACGCAGTGACCGCGTCCGGCTCCGGCTGGCGCCTTATCCCAGCGCCAGCTGCTGATAGGCAGCCGACTGAAACGACAGCCGGTGAAGCGGCGACACGCCGAGCCGCTCGATCGCGTCCCGGTGCTCGGGGGTGGCGTATCCCACGTGCTGGGCAAACTCCCAGCCGGGATGCGCCAGGTCGGCCCGGCGCATGTAACGGTCGCGCGTCTCCTTGGCGATAACCGACGCGGCGGCGATCGCCGCGCTCTTGCCGTCGCCGCCGATCACCGCACGCTGGTCGTGACCGATCGCCGCGACGGGAAACCCGTCGCTGAGGCAGACGCACTCGGCGCACGCCACCTGGGCCAGCGCGTCGCGAAGCGCCGCGAGGTTCGTCACGTGCAGGCCGCGTGAGTCGATCCCGGGGGCGCACCTGGTCACGATCGCGACCTTTGCGGCGACGCGCAGGATCAGGGGAAACAGCTTGGCGCGGACCTCTGCCGCCTGCTGCTTTGAGTCGTTGAGCGCGCCGAGGGCACGGACCTCACCGGGCCCGATCCGCTCGAGGTCGAACAGCACCGCAGCGGCCACCAATGGCCCCGCAAGACACCCGCGGCCTGCCTCGTCTGCCCCGGCGACGTATCGCGCACCGAGCGATCGATCGAACTTGAACAGCCGCGGGGCCACGCGCGCGGGCCTCCGTGACGGCCTAGAGGAGCCCGATCCGGTCCGGCGGCCAGTAGGTGAAGAAGGCGACGCCGATGACCCATTTATCGGGGACAGGGCCCCAGAACCTGCTGTCGTCCGACTCTCCACGGTTGTCGCCCATCATGAAGTAATCGCCGGGCGGAACGGTGATCGGTGTCCGCATATTGCAGCCATCGCCTTGGCCGCACGGGGCGATGTAGGGGTCCTTCTCGAGCACGCCGTTGCGGCGCACGTGCCCGTTCTCGATCGAGATCCGGTCGCCCGGGCCCCCCACGACCCGCTTGATGAACGTCTGCGAGGACTCCCCGGGCGTGGACCTGGCGCACGCCTGACCATGGCCCTCACCCTGGTTGGGGTTGCCGCAGATCGGGGTTTGGGGGTCGGCACCCTTGGGCGGGTGGAACACGACGATGTCGCCGACGCTGGGGTGGTTGATCAGCCGGTTGGTAAGCACGCGCTGGCCCACGTCGAGCGTCGGGACCATCGAGGGGCTGGGGATCCGGTAGGGCTTGACGATGAACGCCTGGATCAGGAGCGCCAGGCCGACCGCGATCGCGACCGTGAGCACGAGCTCAACGATCGACTTAACCGCGGATTTGGGCGCCTTAGCTGTCGAGCGTGCCACTAGCTGATTGTCCTACAGAAAGCCGAGCCTGCCGGGGGGCCAGTAAGTCAGAATCGCACGCCCGATGATCCACTTGCGCGGGACCGGCCCCCAGTACCGGCTGTCCTCTGAGTCGGGCCGATTGTCGCCCATCATGTAGTACTCGCCGGCGGGAACCCTGATCGTGGTCGACAGGTTGCACGCGCTGGAGCCGTTGCAGGCGACGGCGTAGGGGTCGTGCTCGCGCACGCCGTTGCGGATGACGTGCCCGTTGACGATGCGAAGGCGGTCACCCGGGAGGCCCACCAGCCGCTTGATGAACGTCTGCGACGACGGCTTGCCCTGCGTGACGTCGCACGCCTGAGCCGCGGGCTCATCGGGGCCCTGCGTGGGGTCTGCGCACCCCTGATCGAAGTTCTTGGGCGGATGGAACACGATGATCTCGCCGACGCTTGGGGAGTCGAAATGCATGCCGATGCGATTGACCAGCACCCGCTGGTTGACGTGCAACGTGGGGAGCATCGAGCCGCTGGGAATCCGGTACGGCTTGACGATGAACGCCTGGATCAGGAGCGCCAGCGCCAATGCAGCCGCCACGATCACGACGAGCTCGAGCACCGAGCTGGCCAGCGGCCTGCGGGTTGCTGTCACTCCTTGGCGTCGCCGGCGGGTTCCTCCGGTTCCGCCGGCTCGGCGTCCTGTGGCGCCGTCGAGGATCCGGACTCCTCCGACTCCTCGGCGCCGGACTGCTCAGCGCCCGCCGGCTGCGTTTCGGTCGCGTCTTGCGCGTCGGTCTGGACATCAGCCCCGACCTGCTCCTCCTGAACGTCGGCGCCAGGCTGCGCGACGTCGAACTCGTCGGGCGCGGCCTCCTGCTCCTCGTCCACGGGGCCGTAGAGCAGCTCGCGCTGCACAGCCTCCTCCGGACCGGTGTTGCGCCGCTCGCGCACGCGGGCGCGCTTGCCGACGCGTCCGCGCAGGTAGTACAGCTTCGCGCGCCTGACGTCTCCGCGGGCGGCCACCTCGATGCGCTCGATCTTCGGTGAGTGCAGCGGGAACGTTCGCTCGACGCCCACGCCGAACGACTGCTTGCGCACGGTGAACGTCTCGCGTGCGCCATGGCCCTGGCGGCGGATGACGATCCCCTCGAACACCTGCGTGCGCCGGCGGGTGCCCTCGATGACCTGGAAGTGAACCCGCAGGCGATCGCCGGCGCCAAACGCCGGCACTCTGCGGAGCTGTGCGCGCTCCAGGCTGTCGATCACGGTGCTCATAAAGGGGGAGGTATCCCGCGGCAACGGCGCTCGCCGATGCCCGGCCGGGGCATGCAAACGCACCGACCCTGCCGCGGGAGCGGACTATGGTAGCGGACCGCCTGGGGGCTCCGTATCGCCCGGTTGCGCGCTTGCAGCACGCGCCCGGCTCTGGTCGCGCCTCCACTGGCGGATCTTGGCGTGGTGGCCCGACAGCAGCACCTCGGGCACCTCCCATCCCCGGTGCTCGGCGGGGCGCGTGTAATGGGGGTACTCCGGGGCTCCCTCGAGCGCCTGGCTGAAGGACTCCTCGAGCACCGAGTGCTCGTGCCCCAGCGAGCCCGGGAGCTTTCTCAGCACGGCGTCGCAGACGACCATCGCCGCGAGCTCGCCGCCCGCCAGCACGTAGCGCCCGATCGACAGCTCGTCGGAGACGAAGTGATCGAGGACGCGCTGATCGAAGCCCTCGTAGCGTCCGCAGAGCAGCGTCAGCTGCTGCTCTTGCGCCAGCTCGTCTACGAACGAGTCGTCGAGCAGGCGGCCGCCCGGGGTCAGCGCGATCACCCGCCGATCGGCGGCCAGCGATACCGGGTCGACGCCGTAGCGGGCACGCAGCGCGGCCTCGACGACATCCACGCGCAGCACCATCCCGGCGCCGCCGCCGAACGGCATGTCGTCGACCTGTCCGGCGTTGAGCGGCGTGTGGTCGCGGTAGTTGACGTACCCCAGCCGATGCCCCCTCGCGATCGCATTAGTGACGTGGCGCTGGCGCTCGAACCACTCGAACGCGTCGGGGAACAGGGTGAACACGTCGATCTCCATCACGCTTCTCCGAGGAACCGAAGGTCGATGTCGATCGTGCGCGCGTCCACGTCGACGTCACGGACCGCATCGGCGACGAGCGGGACGAGCAGGTCGCCGTCGGTGCCCTCGCGCGCCACCTCGAGCACCTCGCATGAGGGCAGCGAGAGCATGTTGCGCACCACCCCGACGTGCCGGCCGCCGTCGTGGACGGTGCACCCGACGAGATCTTCGGCCCACCACTCGTCCTCCTCGAGCGCCGGCGCCACCGACCGCGGAACCGTCAGCTCCTCGCCGCCCAGCGCCTGCGCCGCCTCGCGATCGTCGCAACCGTCCAGGCGCAGGATCGGACGCGCTGCCGTCCCGGCGCGGCGGACGATCTCGCGCTCGCGGCCGGCAACCCTGACCCACTCCACCGCCCCAAGCAGCGAGGCGTTGGCAAGCGTGACGTGAAAGCTGCCGTCCAGCCCGTGGGGCCGCCCCACCCTGCCGGCGCGCAGCCACCCGGTCGGATGACCCTCGGCGCCGGCCTCCATCAGGAGTCGACGATGTCCACGAACACGCGCCGCTTCTGCTTGGTGGCGGCCGTCTTGATGATCGTGCGCAGCGCCGACGCGGTACGCCCGCCGCGGCCGATCACGTTGCCGTAGTCGTCCTCGCCAACCGACAGCTCGAGCACGGTCACGCCGTCGTCTTCCTGCAGTTCCTTGACCTGCACCTCCTCCGGCTCTTCGACAAGGCCGCGCGCGAGGTACTCGAGCAGGTCCTTCATGACTAGTGGGCGCTAGGAGATGCCCTGGGTACGCAGCAGCTTGCGGACCGTGTCGGTCGGCTGCGCGCCGCGCGCCAGCCAGTCCCGGATGCGCTCCTCGTTGAGCACGATCGTCGACGGGCTGGTCTGAGCGTTGTAGTGGCCCACGGTCTCGATCACGCGACCGTCGCGCTTGGCGCGCTGGTCGGCGACGACGACCCGCCAGACGGGGTTCTTTCGGCTTCCTATGCGGGTGAGGCGGAGTCTTACTGACATCTGAGCAGGCGAGGTTAGCGTGCCGAGCGACGGGACGCCGCGCTCATCGGGCCTGACGCATCAGCGCGCCCAGGTCGGGCATCCGTCCTTGGGACACCTGGCGCATCACCTTGCGCATCTGCTCGAACTGCTTGATCAGCTGCTTGACGGCCTGGACGTTGGTGCCCGAGCCGCGCGCGATCCGCAGCCGTCGGGACCCCTTGATCAGCTCGGGATGGCGGCGCTCCTGCGGCGTCATCGACAGGATGATCGCCTGGATGCGGTCGAACTCGCGCTCGTCGATCTTGGCGCCGCGCAGCTCCTTGCCCATCCCGGGGATCATCCCCAGCAGCGATTGCAACGGCCCCAGCCGGCGGACCTGGCGCATCTGCTCGAGGAAGTCGTCGAGGCCGAATTCCGACTTACGCAGCTTGCGCTCGAGCTCTGCGGCCTCCTGCTCGTCGTAGGCGCCCTGGGCCTTCTCGATCAGGGTCATCACGTCGCCCATCCCGAGGATCCGCTGTGCCATCCGGTCGGGGTGGAACCGCTCGAACTGATCGAGCTTCTCGCCGGTGGACGCGAACAGGATCGGCTTGCCGGTGATCGCCTTGACCGACAATGCGGCTCCACCGCGCGCATCGCCGTCGAGCTTGGTCATCACGACGCCGTCGAAGTTGACGACCTCGGCGAACTGCTCGGCGACGTTGACCGCGTCCTGACCGGTCATCGCGTCGACGACCAGCAGGATGTCGGTGGGACGGGTTGCCTTCTTGATATTGGCGAGCTCGGCCATCAGCTCCTGGTCGACGTGCAGCCGGCCGCTGGTGTCGATGATCAGGACGTCCTTGCCCTCGGAGATCGCGCGGTCGCGCGCCCACGCGGCGATCTTCACGGGGTCGCGGTCGGTGCCCTGTTCGTAGACGTCGGCTCCAGCCTGGGCGCCGACCTTGATCAGCTGATCGACGGCGGCCGGCCGGTACACGTCACACGCGGCCACTGCGACCGACGAGCCATGCTCGGTGCGCAGGTAGCGCGCAAGCTTGGCCGTCGCGGTTGTCTTACCGGAGCCCTGCAGGCCCGCCATCAGCACCACGGTCGGAGGCCGGGGCGAGAACGACAGGTCCCTTGCCGCGCCGCCCATCAGCTCGGTCAGCTCGTCAGAGACGATCTTGACGACCTGCTGGCCCGGGTTCAGCTGGCCGATCACGTCGGCGCCGAGCGCCCGCTCCTTAACCGCGTTGGTGAAGCTCTTGACGACCTTGAAGTTCACGTCGGCCTCGAGCAGCGCGAGACGGATCTCGCGCATCGCCGCTGTCACGTCGTCCTCGGTCAGCGTGCCACGGCCGCGGACGTCGGAAAGGGTGGCCTGGAGCTTCTCGGCGAGGGAGTCGAACATGTGGGCTCTACGTTAGACGGGGTTGACGCCGGGCGCGTCCGAATTTGTGGTGGCATCGGCGCTGGCGGCGGGGGCCCGGTCAGCGAACGCCTTGGCGATCCCGCCGAACGCATCGGAGAACTCCGAGGGGATCACGAACACCTTGTTGGAGTCTCCGCGGGCGAGCTGCGGGAGCATCTGCAGGTACTGGTAGCTGAGCAGCTGCTTGTCGGGATTGCCGTCGTGGATCGCCTGAAACACGGTGGCGATTGCCTGTGCCTCGCCCTCCGCGCGGAGGATCGCGGCCTGCTTCTGGCCCTCGGCGCTGAGCACGGCCGCCTGCTTCTGGCCCTCGGCCGTGAGGATCTGAGACTGCTTGACGCCCTCCGCGTTGAGGATCGCCGCTCGGCGGTCGCGCTCGGCGCGCATCTGCTTCTCCATCGCCTCTTGGATCGATCCGGGCGGGTCGATCGACTTGATCTCGACCCGGTTGACGCGGATCCCCCACTTGCCGGTCGCGTCGTCGAGCACACCGCGGAGCTGCGCGTTGACGTGGTCACGGCTGGTCAGGGCGGTCTCGAGTGTCATCCCGCCGACCACGTTTCGCAGCGTCGTAACGGTGATCTGCTCGATGCCCTGCAGCGGGTTGGAGATCTCGTACGTGGCGCCCTTGGCGTCGGTGACCGTGAAGTACAGGACGGTGTCGATCTGCACGACGACGTTGTCCTCGGTGATCACGGGCTGCGGCGGGAACGACACGACCTGCTCGCGAAGGTCGATCAGGGGCTTGAGCCGGTCCATGAACGGGACCAGGATCGCCAGCCCCGGCGTCAGCGTGCGGCTGTAGCGCCCGAAGCGCTCCACGATCCCCGCGCGGGCCTGCGGGATGATCCGGACGGTCCGCGCGAACGCGATCAACAGGAACACCACCACGACGATCGCAACGATTGCTCCGGCCACGCCGGCCTCCTATTCGGTCACGAGCGCCGTCGCGCCCTTGATGTCGACAACCTCAACCCGTGTCCCGCGCTCGATGACCTGATCGTCGTGCAGCGACCTCGCGGTCCAGACCTCGCCGTCGATCTTCACGCACCCGACACCCTCGTCGTTCTCGATCCGCTCGAGCACGATCGCCTGCCTGCCGATCAGGGCGGCCGTTCCGGTCCTGATCTGGGGTGGCATGCGGCGATGTGAACGTGCGATCGGGCGCAGCACCGCAAGCGTCAGCAGCGATACCACGAAGAACACGATCCAGGAAGGAGCCGTGCCCGCCCCAGCGGCGTCCACCACCGCCGCGGCCACCGCGCCGACGGCAAACGGGGCAAGGAAAAAGCTCGTCGTGAGCATCTCGCCGATTCCAAACAGCGCGGCTACGATCACCCACCAGACCGGACCTGACATTTGCAGGCGACTTTAGTGCCTCGCGCACTCCGGCAGGTTCGCCCCGACCGAAATTAGCGGCCCGCTCAGGTGACCAGCGCGCGGGCGAAATCGGTGGGGTCGAACGGGCGCAGATCCTCGAGCTGCTCGCCGACCCCGATGAGCTTGACCGGGATGCCCAGGTCGTGCGCGATCGCCAGCGCGATCCCGCCCTTGGCGGTGCCGTCGAGCTTGGTCAGCACCAGTCCCGAGACGTCGATCGCCTCCGAGAAGAGCTTGGCCTGGCGCAGGCCGTTCTGGCCCGTGGTCGCGTCGACGGTCAGCAGCGTCTCGTGCGGTGCCTCGGGGATCTGCTTGGAGATCACGCGGCGGACCTTTGTCAGCTCGGCCATCAGGTCGTCCTGGGTGTGCAGTCGGCCGGCCGTGTCGATGATCACTACGTCGGCGCCGTCGCGGCGACCGGTCGCGATCGCGTCGTAGGCGACGGACCCTGGGTCCGCGTTGGGGGGCCCCTTGACGAACTGCACGCCGGCGCGCTGCGCCCACAGCTCGAGCTGCTCGACGCCCGCGGCGCGGAACGTGTCGGCCGCGGCGAGCACCACGTGCTGTCCAAGCTCGTTGCTGAGGTGCCAGGCGAGCTTGCCGACCGTCGTGGTCTTTCCGGTCCCGTTGACGCCGGCGACAAGGATGACGGTCGGCTTGGGATGCAGATCGATCCGGTCATCGCCGGTGCGCGCGATGTC
>Ga0207693_10002893_pt1 | contig 14855 bp, 16 predicted proteins | sample LARL81metaG_FD_184347 | JGI IMG/M metagenome (GOLD analysis project Ga0207693, IMG submission 184347) | Corn, switchgrass and miscanthus rhizosphere microbial communities from Kellogg Biological Station, Michigan, USA - LAR L8-1 metaG... | ecosystem: Host-associated > Plants > Roots >...
GTCCGGCGGCGCCGCGTGGACGATCATCGACCTGTTCCTCGGCCTCGTGCTCGGCCCGATCATGGGCGCCATGCCGGTGCCGGCGCGGATCCAGTTCACCACGCGCCTGATGCCGAAGATGGTCGTGATCATGCCGATCGTCGTGACGCTGACACTGGCCGCCGGCTGGCAGCTGTCGACCAAGCTGGGAACGAACCTAACCGTGCACCCGCTGCACGGCTGGGTCGTGGCGAGCATGATCATCGTCGGCGTGATGTCGGTGATCGCGCTCGGCTTGCTCGAGCCCGCCAACATCGCGGTGCTGATCGAGCTCAAGAAGCCGCGCCCGAACCCCGAGGTGATCGAGCACCTGATGAAGCGGTTCGTCTACTCGGCGGGCGTGCTCGGCGTCATGCAGATCGCGACGCTCGTGATCATGACCAAGCTGGGGGCAGGATGAGCGAGCGCAAGTATCCGCCGGTCACCGGCATCGCGATGACGTCGCTGGGGCTGATTGTGGCGGGCGGGATCTACCTGTCCGCGCACCTGCCACGGCACGTGCCGATCGGGCCCGCCGTCGTGCTCCTGGTCCTGTCGGCGCTGCTGATGGCCTACAACATCTACTCGCTCACGCGCGTGAAGGACTTCCCCTGGGACCGGTTCTTCGCCGTGGCCAAGTGGTCGCTGCTGGCGTATCTGGTTATCGCCGGCCTGATCGAGTACGCGTTCCTCAAGAACCATCTCAGCGGCGCGCCGCTCGTGGTGCTCACGCTCTCGCTGCTGATCTTCGCGATCCACGTGCCGACGCTGCTCGGGTTCACCGTCGCTCGGTATTACGACCCGGACCAGGAACTCGCCGGAGCCCCGGCCGCCTGAGGCGGCGGCCGGGCTGGTTTCGCGATGTGGCCGCCGGCGGCGCTGGACTTCTTGCGCGAGCTGGAGGCCAATAACGACAGCGACTGGTTTCGGGCAAACCGCAAGCGGTATGAGGTTGACCTGCTCGGACCGGCGCGGGCGCTCGCGGAGAGCTTGAGCGACCTCGGCGAGCCGCACTTCTTCCGGCCCTACAACAACCTGCGCTTCCACCCAGGTCCGCCGCTGAAGGAGCACTTCGGAGTCGCCGTCGGCTACGGCGCGGCCGGCGGCTACTACTTCGAGCTGTCGCTCGACGGCCTCGTCGTCGCGGGCGGCATGTACCGGCCCGCGGCCGACCAGCTCGAGCGCTTCCGCGCGGCGATCAACGACGGGCGGCGGGCTGCCGGCTTCGAGCGAGCCGTGACCGTAGGTGAGGCCGCGGGGCTGTCGCTGTCCGAGCCGGAGCTCAAGCGCGCTCCTCGGGGCTACAAGACCGACCACCCGCGGTTGGACTACCTGCGGCTGAAGCGTATGACGCTGTCGCGTCGGCACCCGCTCAAGCCGTGGTTGCACAAGCGCCGCTGCGATGAAGTCGTGCGATCGGAGCTCGAGGCGGCGCGGCCGCTGGTCACGTGGCTGGCAAAGACGGTCGGGCCGTCGACGCTGCCTCGGCGGGACTAGACCTCGGCCGGGCCGGACGGGGCCGGGACGAGCCGGGACGGGCCGGGCGGTCGATCCGGGGCAAAACGCACACGCGCCGTTGCACCCGCCGAGGGTTGTTCGATCGTCACCGCTATACGGTGGAAATCTCACGTGCGTGGGCCGCGAACGGCACGAGTGTGCGCTTGTCCTCGCTCGGGACCGTCCCCGGCGGCGGGCGTCCAGTGACGCCGCTGGCGCTAGGATGGCTCATGTTCGCCGGGCAGTTTGCCCGCATGCGCCCGTAGCTCAGCTGGATAGAGCGTCGGTCTACGGAACCGAAGGTCGGGAGTTCGAATCTCTCCGGGCGCGCTGTAAAAGCCCTCCAAATGGCGACGAGCAGTTCTCATCACAGGATGCTCGTCGGGCATCGACCGGGCGACCGCACAGCGCCTCAATCAGCGATGCGGCCCAGCGCCGTTGTGCTCTGGCGCGGCTGGTAGCCGGACCGTGACGCCGAGCCCGCCGGCGGTCCGGGGCGTGAGGGTGAGGGTTCCATCGTGGGCCTGGGTGATGCTCTTGACGATCGCCAGGCCGAGGCCGACGCCTGCGTGGTCGGTGCGGATGCGCTGGGTGCCGCGCCGGAACGGTTCGGTGAGGGTCGAGACCAGCTGCGGGCTGAGCTCGTCGCCGGTGTTTTCGACCGTGAGCACGACGGACTCGGGGCCAATCGCGGTGCTGACCTGCACAGCGCCGTGTTCGGGGAGGTTGTGCACGATCGCGTTGTGCACGAGATTCGTGGTCATTTGCAGCAGGAGAGCGTGTGAGCCGACGGTGGGCGTGATGTCCCCGGAGGTCTCGATCGTGACGCCGTGAGTCTCAGCGAGGGGGAGCAGTGTTTCGGTGGCTTCTTCGGCGATGAGGGACAAGTCGACGGGTTCTGAGGCGAAGGATCGCTGGTCGGCGCGGCTGAGCAGGAGCAGCGCTTCGGTGAGTTCGATCGCTCGGTCGTTGACGACACGGAGGCGATCGTCGAGCTCGCCACTGTTGCGGTTGGGATCGTTGCGGGCGACATCGAGAAGCGTCTGCGTGATCGCCAGCGGGGTGCGCAGCTCGTGAGAGGCGTTGGCGGCGAATCGCTGCTGCTCGGCGACGTGCGCTTCGAGCCGCGCGAGCATCGCGTCGAAGCTGTCGGCGAGTTCGCGAAACTCGTCTTGACGGCCTTCCAGCTCGATCCGGTGGGAGAGAGACCCTGTCGCGGCCGTGCGTGTGGCGTCGGTGATGCGGGCCAGGGGCGCAAGCATCCGGCCGGCGAGAATCCACCCTCCCACCAGACCGAACACCAGTAGGAACGTCAACACGATCGCGGCGATCGGAGCGAAACTGTTGAGGAGGTCGGCGTGGCTACGGACTATGAAGATCACACCAGGGTGGACACCACGCGAAAGGGAGAAGTACCCGGCGGCGAGCAGCACCGCGCCGGCGAGCATTAGAAACCCGGCGTAGCTGAGCGTGAGCTTGAGGCGAACACTCAGACCCGGGGCTCTATCCATCGTCGCCTCCTTCATGCCGGGGTGTCTGTTTGCGTCGTGATGCGGTAGCCGGCGCCGGCAACGGTGGTGATGATCGCCGGTTCGCCGAGTCGTTTGCGCAGTGCGGAGACTGTGATGCGAACGGCGTTGGTGAACGGGTCTGCGTTCTCATCCCACGCCTGCGCTAAGAGCTCTTCGGCGCTGACGACGCCGCCTTCGGCGCCCATGAGGACTTCGAGTACTGCGAACTGCTTGCGGGTGAGCGCGACGTAGCGGCCATCGCGGTAGACCTCGCGGCGGAACGGGTCCAGTCGCAGGCCGGCGAGCTCTTGAACTGGGGGCCTGTGGTGGGCGCGCCTGCGGTCGAGCGCTCTGAGACGGAGCACGAGCTCCTGAAGTGCAAACGGCTTGGTCAGGTAGTCGTCGGCGCCGAGCTCGAACCCGGTGGCCTTGTCGTCGAGCCGGTCGGCGGCAGTCAGCATCAGGATCGGCATGCCGCTGCCCGAGGCGACGATGCGCTTGGCGATCTCGTCGCCGGATGGTCCGGGGATGTCGCGATCCAGGACGGCGATGTCGTAGGCGTTGACGCCCAGCAGCTCCAGGGCACTGTCGCCGTCACCGGCGACGTCGGCCGCGATCGCCTCCAGGCGCAGACCATCGCGGATGGCCTCTGCCATGTACGGCTCGTCCTCGACGATCAATACGCGCATGCTCTCGATGCTGCCAGCCCGAACATATCGCCGTCATATCGAAAACTGCGTACGTGCTGGCAACAGCGCGCTCCCTTGACTGGAGGCGTGTCCTACAGAGAACCAGCCCGAACAGCAGCCCGTCGTACGCGATCGCCAGTGCTCGTCGTCGGCTTCGGCTTCCTAGCCTTGCTCCTCGCCGCGACGGCGTTGGCGGCAGCCCGCCACCTGCCCAAGGACAAGGGGCGCACTTCCGTTGCGCCGGCCCGCTGGCCGCAGCGCGGACAGGGGGCGTTTGTGATCGGCAACGGCCGGCCGACGGCGAGCCCGCACCAGCAGCCGGTCGCGATCGCCAGCCTGGCAAAGGTGATGACGGCCTACCTGACCCTCAAGCGCTACCCGTTAAGCGACGCGCAGGACGGGTTCACGATCACAGTCGGTGCCACAGACGCGCAGGTCGCGGCCGAGGCCGCCGCCCAGGCCCAGTCGGTCGTGGCAGTGCGGCCCGGCGAGCAGTTGCCTGAGCGCCAACTCCTCGAGGCGCTGCTGATCCCCTCTGGCAACAACGTCGCCCAGATGCTCGCCGGACTGGTGTCGGGCAGCGAGACGGGCTTCGTCGCCGACATGAACGCTGAGGCCCGCACGCTCGGGATGGACCACACGATCTACACCGATCCCAGCGGGTTCGATCCGGGCACGGTCTCCACTGCCGCCGACCAGCTGCGCGTCTTTCAGCGGGCGATGCGCTTCCCCGTCTTTCGTCAGATCGTTTCGATGGCGAGCGTGACGCTGCCGGTCGCCGGCACGCTCACCAACTTCAACCCTCTGATCACCGAGGGCTATGCCGGTAAGACCGGGTCGGACTCCGCGGCCGGCGGGTGCCTGGCTTTCTTCACCGGCGTGAGGGTCGCCGGGCGCCGCCAGACCGCCGCCGGCGTAGTGCTGGGACAGGGCGAGGGCCGGGACACGTCGGCGCTGCTTGCCGCCGCAGGCGCCGCCGCACAGCACCTGGTCGAGTCCGTCACTCGCGCGAAGTGACCTCGGGGATTCGCGGTGATGGTCCACGTCGGCGTGCCGTCCCCGGCGAGGTCAGCGCCTGATGAATCCGAACAGGTGGCCGGCCACATTTCGGATCTGCATCTCCTCCGAGCCTTCGGTGATCCGGTAGCGGCGATGATGGCGGTAGATGTGCTCGAAGGGCTTCGCGCGCGTGTAACCAAGGCCCCCGTGGACCTGCATCGCCCGGTCGGCGGCGTCGCAGGCAAGGCGGTTGGCGCGGTAGTTACACATTGACACGCGGTCGCTGACGCCGCGAACCCGGTCGCCCGAGTCCATCTCGGCCGCGGTCGCACGGATGAACGTGCGCAACATCGCGACGTCTGTGGCCAGCTCGACGAGCGGCCACTGGATCGCCTGGCGCTCGGCGAGCGGCTTGCCGAACGTGATCCGCTGCTTTGCATACTCGACGCTCTCGCGGACGCAGAAGTCGGCCACGCCGACACCCGACGCGGCCTGGCGGATCCGGTTCTCGTGGACGAAGAACATCGCTGTTTGGAGACCGTGGCCCTCCTCGCCGAGGATCGCGCTGTGCGGGACGCGCAGGTCTGAGAGCACGACCTCGGCATGGTCTGAGGGCATATTGAAGGTCCAGTGGAAATACGGGATCTCGTAGCCGGGATCGCTTGTCTCGACGATGAAGGCGGTGATTCCGAGTGCGTCGCCGGGCTCGCCCGAGGTTCGGGCGAACACGATCGCGTGGTCCACGATCCCGGCGCCACTGGCAAACCGCTTGGCGCCGTTGATCACCCAGTCGCTTCCGTCCGCAACGGCGCGCGTCTCGAGCCACGTCGCGTCCGAACCATGATGGGGCTCGGTCAGGTTGAAGCCGAATCCGGCCTCGCCCGCGATCGCCGCCGCCATGAATCGCTCCTTCTGCTCGGGGGACCCGAAGCGCTCGAGGATCAGTGGGAACACGAGGTTGCCGACGACCGAGGCCTCGTTCTGCAGGTCGTTGTGGAGCCCGAGTCCCTTCGCGGCGAGATGGTCGCGGATCACCGCCATGCCGAGATTCGTGCCGTCGAGACCGCCCATCGAGCTGGGCAGCGCATAGCGAAAGAAACCGGCGTGGTCGGCGCGGCGGCGCATCTCTCCCAGCACCTCGAGCCATTCGCGACGGTGGACGCCGCCGTTCTCCCAATCGGTTCGCCGCCACTCGCGCCGGTGGTCGAAGAACTCGAGGTGCTCCTCCTCGAGCGGCTTGATCTCGCGCTCGATGAACTCGTCGAGCCGGCTGAGAAAGTCAGCGAGGTCGGCGGGTATCGCGGTCATCGGTCCTCCGGCAGTAGGTGGCGTGGGTTTGAGATGCGCAGCTTCGCGACGACCGTCTCGCGGATCGCGTCATATGCCTGCGTGAAGTCGGCTGTGCCCGCCCGGATCGCCGCGCACATCTCGGCATCGCCGGAGGTGTCTGGCAGGCCGCTTTGCAGCTCGCGCTCGATCTGCGCGAGCACGTTCGCGGCCACGCGCGCGTGGAAGCTCAAGCGGCCCCCTGTCGCCGGAACCACCTCCTGCTCCAGGAACTCGCGCACGGCAGCGGCGAGCTCCGCCGTGGATGGGATCCCGTGCTTCACGGCGCCAGCGCCAGCAGCACGTCGTACTCCTGCTCCCACGCGCGCCGGCCAATCGCTGCCAGCTCGACCGAGCGCTCGGAGCCCGAGAGGTGGCGCCACGCCTGCTGCATGCAAACGCCTCCCCACCAGACCGTCCCGAACACCTCCCACCAACGAACGCGATCAGGATCGACCGCACGGCCGCTGACGCGCTCGTACCCGCGGAAGAGATCCTCGTAGGTCCCAAAGCCGCCCACCGGATGCCCGCCGCCGAACCGCCACGCGCGCACGCACAGATAACCGAGGTCCTGAAAAGGGTCGCCTCGGTGCACTAGCTCCCAGTCGAGCACGGCGCGGACGCCGTCTTCTCCGATGATCAGGTTCCCGAGGCGGAAATCGCCATGAAGCACGACGTCGCTGTCTGGCTCGGGGCGATTGCGCTCGAGCCACCCGAGCCCGAGCTCGAGCGCGGGACTCGGCTCAGCGAACGAACGGATCATCGCGGCCGTCTCGGTGAGCGGGTCGCGCGCGTCGAGGTCCGGGATCGCCGTCGACGGGATCGAGTGGATCCGGGCGAGAATCTCACCGCACTGCTCGGCTAGTTGTGGGCGGGCCGAGGCGAATCGTTCGTCGCGAAGGATTCTCCTCGCAATCGTCTCCCCGTCGACGCGATCCATGACCAGAAACGAATCGCCGCGTGCGAGGATCCCCGGCTCGGGAACGCCCGCGCGCGCGGCGGCCTCGAACGCGAGCGCCTCGAGCGTCATCGATCCGCGGCCGCTGCGACCGCGACGCAGGACCAGCGGCGTCCACACGCCGTCGATCAGCGCGTCGAACGACCACGTCTCACGGCTGGCGCCGCCGGTCAGCTGCTCCACACCGCGAACCTCGGCCGCGCCGGGCACGAGCTCGAGCAAATGCTCGGACAGCATCGCTGCAGTCCATCAGAACACCCTCGACCGTGACCTGCGATGCGATCAGCCGAGGTGCGCGCGTACGAGCAGGACGTCGTGGTCGGTGTGCGTGGCGGGCACGATCTGGCCCGCGGGCGATCGCAGCGCGCCGGTTCCGTAGACCTGCTGGCTGCCCGGGTCCTGTCGGGCGGACGCGTCAGTGCGGATCCAGAGGCCGTTGGGCGCACAGGCGGAGCGACGGTTGAGGTCGCCCCCGAAGATGACCGTGCGTGAGGCGGCGCGACGCGCGAGCAGCGACCTGAGCTCGGTGCACTGCGCGGCGTTGGCGGCGACCTCATCGGCCTCGGGGGAAGCCAGGTGAGCGGTGCAGACCTCCACACTGCCGCGGGTCTCGACGCACAACCACCGGCGCTGCTCAGGGCCTGCCTGTGCCTTGAAAGCGTGGTTGCTGCTGCTCTGTACGGCCGCCCTGGTGACGACCGCGTCACCGAACAACCCGCGGCCGCCGGGGCGGATGCACACCAGAGGCTTGCCGTAGTAGATCACCGTTGAGAAACGCCAGTGGTAACCGGCGCGGCGCGCGATCAGCGCGACGTCACCGCTGCATCCCTCGTTCAACGTGACTGCGTCCGGGCGCTCGCCGCGGATCCGGATAACGGCCTCGTTCACCCCTGCCGGATACTGCACCTTGCGATAGCAGCCGGCCAGACCGGACAGGCACAGGTTCATCTGCATCAGCGTGTACGTGGATGGCGCGCCAGAGCGAACGGCCGCAGATGCGGTCGCGCCCGAGGAGCGGCCGCAACCCGTCAGAGCGAGAGCCAGGACGCACCCCGCCGCCACAACGAGCGCCGCGGCGGAGCGACGGCCCACCAGCGTCACGAGCTGATCAGCGGACTCGGGTGGCGCGGCTCGTATAGCGCAAGCGCGCCGCCTCCCGGAAGCCTGAGCGTGGTCGAGAGTCCCCACCGTTGCTCGGCGACGCCTCCCACGAACTCCGCACCCTTCGCTTCCAGCTCCGCGACGGTGGCATGGATGTCGTCGCACATCAGGTAGACCTCGTGATGCGGCGGGCCCTCAGCCGGATGGGCAGCGAGCTCGGAGGGCGGACCGGCGAAGATCAGCCAGCCGCCTCCCGCATCCACTGAGTCGAGGCCGAGGATGTCCGCAAGGAATGAGCGCGTGGCGGCAGCATCGTCGGTGAACAGAACCGCGTGCAGCCCGATGATCATCTAGCCGTCGTCTTCACCAAACCGTGACGGATGCCCGACGCCTGGCCACGGCGCCAACACCAGCACGATCCGTGCGTCGCTGACCGCGCGTACTGCATGCCGCTCATTGGGCCCAAAGTGCGCGAGGAAGCCGGGGCCGCCGTTCACCTTGCTGCCGTCGTGCGCGATCTCGACCTCGCCGCCTGCGACGAGCAGATACGTGCGCTCGTGGACCTGATGCTCCTGCAGCTCCTCCCCGCCCGGCAGGTGGATGGCGATCGCTCGGGTCTCATCGTCCGAGCGCAGCACCTGAGGATGATGCGGCGCAACGTCCAGCGAACAGATGTCCCAGCTCTCCATGGGGTCTCCTCTCGTGAGCGTCTCGATCAATCATCCCTCAGGGCGCAAACTTCCCCGATCCCACGTTTGGTCAGCGAAGTGTCCGATCGCGCGACCTCTGGATCAGCCAGGAGCCCGACAGCGACACGAGCAGCACCACACAGCCGGGCACGATCAACGACCACCCTGCCGCCGTGACGACTCCGACCGCCAGCAGGGCGAGGCCGATCGCGCCGAGCACCAGCAGCACCACGAGCTTGACGTCGGGCGCGTCGGACGGATGTCTCGGCGAGTCAGACCGGTCTCGCATCGTCGCCACTACCAGCGCGAACGCTGAGCGGCGCAGGTCTGACGATCGCCGAGCGGCGTGGCCGACGTGGCGCAGGCGAGAAGCACAGCAACCGGTATGACGAACAGCCCGATGCTTGCGAGCGCGATCAGGCAGAACACGGCGAGGAGCGCCACGCACGTCCACGCGATTACCCCGCTGACCGCGCCGCCGCGCGTGCACCTGCGCCACAGCGCCAGCCACACCGCCGCGCTGATGACCGCCGGGATCCCAACGGGTATCAACACACTCGAGCCGTTCTCCTGCGCCAGCGTCGTCGACCCATACGCGGGGGCATAGAGCGCCGCGGCGAGCAGACCGATGCTCCATGCGAACGCCAGCAGCGTCAAGACGAATGCTCTGCGACCGCCAGACGAGCGCATCGACGTCACGCGCGAAGCCTACCCCGCCGCCTACAGCGCCGACTCGAGAATCTCCGCGTGCTGGTCCTCCGGCGGGTAGCCGTACGCGTACACGAGCAGGTCCTGATCGGTGTGGTTGGCCGCCTGCAGCGGCGTCAGGGCGTCGATGTGAATCACCCCGCCCCGTGGAACCTCCAGGCGCTCGGGCGGATCGCCCACGTACATCGTCAACGTCCCGTCGAGGACGACGAACGTCTCCTCCTGGTACGGGTGGCGGTGACGCCGCCCTTTAGCACCCGGCTCGTAGCGCCAGACGTTCCCGCGGGTGTGCGCGAACCCCGCTGCGTCGCTGAGCTCGGCGACGTGCCGAGCCGGCTCGCCCACCTCGTGCGGGCGCGTGGTCCATTGCAGATCGCCCGGTGTGATCACCCGAAACGCCATTGCGGGCCACCGTAGCGCTATCGGGCGCTGGCATGCAGTGGCGCGACACCCACGCGTTAAACCAAGTGAAATCTCTCGTTACCTGCTTTTCCCTGCAGGGCTGGGGAGCGCAGCGCCGTCGCGGAATCGGCAACCTGGCGACGCGCGCTGAATGACATTAATCACTGGTGGCTCCTCACTGCCCTGGTTTTCTTTCAGTCGCCACCGGGCGCTCACCGAGAGGGCGCCACGGTGGCACCAAACCGTTGACGGAAGGAATCTCGGCCGGCGCGCGTCATGCTCGCCGGCGCTGCGCCTCGCGCCGCGCGCAATCGATACGAAAGCGAGCTGAGATGTCACCAAAGCTGTTGACGCTGACGGTCACGGCCGTCGGCACGATCGCCGCCACCGGCTTCGCCTGCACACAGGCCGGAGGCGCGCACCCGGGAGCAAGCGCGGCGAAGCTCGAGCCTGTCGTAATCCACGAGACGTTCACGCCACTGCCCTGCTCGGGTTCTCCGAGCCACCGCACGACGCTCGAGCAAGAGGGCTGCGCCGAAAAGCAGATCCTTGCGACCGACAAGCAGATCAACCAGCTCGCCGTTCAGATCTTCCCGATCCTGTTCGACAACCGCGCGCGGCGGGACTTCAATGCCGCCCAGCACGCCTGGCTGAGCTACCGCAAGGCGGACTGCCTGAGCATGTCAGACGTGTTTGAGGGCGGCACCGAGGCGGGTGTGGTCGACGCGCAGTGCCAAGCCAGCCGTAACAACCAGCGCGTCAAGGACCTCCGGGCCTTCCACCGAGACCTGACCCGCACGGGCTGATCGCGCAGCCGCGTTGCTGATCGACCCGCTTGGTCGCAAGGTCGGCAAGGAGCTGGGCGGATCTAGTGCGTTGACGCTGTTCTGGACAGCTCGTATGCTGCGGAAGATGAGAGCGGGGCGCAGACATTGGCTCGCGTTGCTGCTCGCGGGGATGGTTCCGGCGCTCGCGTTTGCCGGCACCGCGAGCGCTGCAGCGCCGCAGCGGTCGCTGGTTCAGGCGCGAAGCGCGATGCTCGCGATCGCGAAGCAGGCGCACAGCCACTCGATTAAGTCGTCGGCGAACGACGCGGCGACGCGGCTCGCCATCGCCGCCTTCTCCCAGCTGTGGTCAAATCCGCGCGAGGTCGTCGCCCCCTCGTTCGGCACGTTCGTGTTCGCGGAGACCGCCAAGGCGCTGAGCGACATGCAGCGCCTGGGCAGCGCATCCGTACGCGGCCTGGCCGGCCCGGTCGTGCTGACCGTCGATGCCGACCGTCGCGTCGCTGAGGGCGCTATCACGGCGGCCCGGGGCGGGAGCAAGGCGCTACTCCAAGCCGCCAACCGGCAGCTCGCGGCGGGGGACCGCGCATTTGCCGGCGGTCACACGGTCACCGCCGTGACGCACTACACCGCGGCCTGGAAAGACGCGTTCAAGGCACTGACTCAGCGCGTCACCAAGGCGGTGACGAGCATTCCGTCATCGGCCATCGACGCGGCCGCCACGAACGCGCTCGGCAGCAAGCAGATCGCGCTCGCCGGTCCGGCGATCCTGAGCAATCAGCCGGCACTGACACTCAACGGCAAGCCCGCCGTGCTGTACATCGGCTCCGAGGGCTGCCCGTACTGCGGCATGCAGCGCTGGGGGCTGATCGTCGCGCTGTCGCGGTTTGGAAAGTTCTCGAATCTGCACCTGATGCAGTCGCTGACGACCGAGCGCCCGGAGGTCAGGACGTTCACGTTCTTCGGCTCGCGCTACAGCAGCCCGTACGTCTCATTCGTACCGGTCGAGGCGTTCAGCAACATCCCGAGCAGCCACGGATTCGCGCGGCTCCAGCCACTCTCGGCCGCCGAGAGCGATCTGTTTGCCACTTACGACCAAGAGGGAACGTTCCCGTTCGTCGACGTCGCCAACGCCTACACGAGCTGGTACTCGACGGTCCTGCCCCAGCATCTGGCGGGGATGAACTGGACTCAGGTCGTCGCGTCGCTGAAGAACCCCAACAGCGCCGCCGCGCAGGCCGTCGCGGGCGAAGCCGAGGTGTTGACCGCCGAGCTGTGCAGCGTGACCGGCGGCAGGCCGCAATCGGTCTGCTCAGCGCCCCTGGTGGCGCAGTACCTGCAGGGACTGCCGAGCATGGACGGCAAGGGCGGCGGCTGCCCGGCCAACGCGGCCATGGCCCGGCGTCGCGACGGGTCGCCCGTGGCAGGCACCGCTCGCTGCCACACGTAGAGACTGCGATCCTTTGAGCCGTGCCTGCGGTCTGCTCAAACTGCGCCGCCGCAGTGCCCGACGGCGCCAAGTTCTGCGGCCAGTGCGGCACGCCACTGCTTGCGCGCTGCGAGACGTGCGGAACGATCGCCGCCCAGGCCGGCCAGCGGTTCTGTCTCGAGTGCGGCTCCCAGCTTCCCGGCGCGGCGGCGGTGGTCGGTCCCGCCCACCCCAGCCCAGCGGTCGCTGCGGCGTCGGTCGAGCGCCGCCAGGTCTCGGTGCTGTTCGCGGATCTGACCGGGTTCACGTCGTTCAGCGAGCGGCGCGACGCCGAGGACGTGCGCGAGATGCTGTCGGAGTACTTCGACTCGTCCCGTCGGATCATCGACTCCTACGGCGGCCGGGTCGAGAAGTTCATCGGCGATGCCGTGATGGCGCTGTGGGGCGCTCCGGTCGCTCACGAGGATGACGCCGAGCGCGCCGTGCGCGCCGGGCTTGACCTGGTCGCCGCGGTCACCGCGCTCGGCGACCGGATGGACGTGCAGCTGCGCCTTCGCGTCGGGATCCTGACCGGGCAGGCCTCGGTCGAGCTCGACGCGGTCGCAGAGGGGATGGTGATCGGCGATGCGATCAACACCGCTTCTCGGATCCAGTCGGTCGCCGAGCCGGGCTCGGTCCTGGTCGACGACGTGACACGGGCAGTGACCGAGCGCGCGATCGCCTACGAGGATGCCGGCGAGCATTCCGTCAAGGGCAAGACCGAGCCGGTCCACACGTGGCGAGCTCTGCGCGTGATTGCGGCGATCGGCGGCGTCGGGCGCACCGACCTCGAGCTGCCGCTCGTCGGCCGAGACGGCGAGATGGCCGTCCTTCGCGATGCAATGGACGCGATGATCGAGTCCCACGCGGGTCTGCAGCTCGTGTCCGTCATCGGCGAGCCAGGACTCGGCAAGTCGCGGCTCGCCTGGGAGCTCAGGAAGTACGGCGACGGCCTCGCGGCCACCGTGCTTTGGCACCACGGGCAGGCGCTGAGCTTCGGCCAGGGAGCTGGCTTCGCGTCGCTCGCCGAGATGGTTCGTACGCGCGCCGACATCACCCCCGACGACCCGCCGGGATCGCACCAGCTCAAGCTGCACGCGCTCGTCGACGACCTGCTGGGGTCTGCCGAGCCCGACGTCCGCGGCAGGGTGCTGCGCGCACTGAGCCGTCTACTCGGCCTCGACGACGGACGGGATCTGATCGATCTCGGCGAGCTGTTCTCATCCTGGCGGCTGCTGTTCGAGCGCCTTGCCACACGCGGGCCGGTCGTGATGCTGTTCGAGGATCTGCAATGGGCCGACCAGGGGCTGTTCGACTTCATCGCGCACCTGTGCGAATGGGCGGCTCGGTCGCCGATCCTTGTGCTCGTATTCAGCCGTCCGGACGAGCGCCTCGACGCAGTCTCCCTGCTCGGGAAACGGCTCGACCTGAAGCCGCTCAGCGAGGCCGATATCGAGTCGCTGATCGCCGCCGCGGTCGAAGGTGCGCCCGAGGGACTGCTGAGTAGCGTGCGCGAGAACGCCGCCGGCGTCCCGTTGTTCGCCGTCGAATCGCTTCGTATGCTTATCGCCCGCGGAGCGATGAAGCCCGCGCAAACCGCAAATCGGTATCGGCTCACGAGCCAGGTCCACGACCTCGAGGTGCCGCCGAGCATCCACGCGCTGATCGCCGCCCGGCTCGATCGGCTCGGCGAGCTCGAGCGCGGCGTCCTGCGCGGCGGTGCGGTGCTCGGCCAGCGGTTCACCCCCGCCGCCGCGGCGGCGGTGGCCGGCGTGGGCACCGCCGACGGCCGCTCGCTACTTGAAGGGCTCGTCGCCAAGCAGTTTCTGTCCGTCGACACCGATCCCCGCTCGCAGTCTCGGGGGACGTACACGTTCGTGCACCGCCAGGTGGAGCGCGTGGTGCTCGGCACGCTCTCAAAGCGCGAGCGCAAGGCCCGTCACCTGGCGGCCGCCGAGTACCTCTCCGAGCACGCCTCCGATCCGGATCTCGCGGCGATCCTGGCGGGGCATCTCGTGTCCGCTTACGAGGCGCATCCGACCGCGCCCGACGCACCCGACATCAGGCGACGAGCCTTGCGGCTCACGCTCGACGCGGCGCAGCGCGCGGAGAGCGTCGGCGCCCTGAACGAGGCGGTCGGCCTGTTCGCGCAGGCCGCGCAGATCGAGACCGACGAGTCCCGGCGTGCAGAGCACCTCGTGCGCGCCGCACGATGCGCCGAGCGCTACGGCAACGAGGAGAGCGCCGCCGGTCACTACGCCGCTGCGGGCAAGCTCTACGAACAGGTCGGTCAGACGCGCGACGCACTGCGGATGCAAGCCCGCGAGCTGTCGGTGTACCGCTGGAGCCGGCCGGCATCCGAGCTGATCGAACCGCTGCGCGCGGTGTACGAGAACCTCCGCGGCGAAGAGGACGCGGCGTTTGCCGATGCGGCCGTGTCGCTGGCCGCCGTGCTGTATTCCGACGGTGCGGCGGAGCCGGCTGAGTCCGTGTCGGCGCAAGCCGCTCGCGCGGCGCAGCGAGTCGACGCCTACGAGGAGCTCGGGCTGGCGTTGAACTGCCGCGCATCGGCCCTGATCGAGCTCGCGCGCCCGGTGGATGCACTCCCCCTGTTTCAAGCGGCGCTCGAGATCCGCCAGCGCTACGCGCCGTCGGAGGTGCCCGCATCGCTCGGAAACCTCGCGATCACGTTCACGGCGCTGGG
>Ga0207693_10002894_pt1 | contig 14853 bp, 17 predicted proteins | sample LARL81metaG_FD_184347 | JGI IMG/M metagenome (GOLD analysis project Ga0207693, IMG submission 184347) | Corn, switchgrass and miscanthus rhizosphere microbial communities from Kellogg Biological Station, Michigan, USA - LAR L8-1 metaG... | ecosystem: Host-associated > Plants > Roots >...
GAGGGAAAGTGCGCGGATAGTTCCTCGCGCGATACGCCCGGAGTCAGATCGAGAAGCCAGCCCGCCTTCGCGAACTCGGGCACCCAGATGCAATCGAGCATCATGACGTCGAAGCCGGGGCGACCCCCTTCGAGATTGATCACGAGAAACTGACGCTGCTCGTCCGAGCTCCACGGCAACACTTCCGCTTTCACGCGGATGCCGGGATGCTCGGCCTCGAACTCGGCGAGGAGGCGAGGAATCGGATCCACGGGCCCGAGGATCTTGGCGTGCTTGAGGACGAGGGTGACCGGTCCCCCACTCTCCCGCGATCTCCCGCAGCCCGGCAGGATGACTACAAGAAGAGCAACCAGGAAGACACTCAGGCGTGCTGCCGTCGATTTGCCCACTGATCGATGGGGGCTCACCGCATCCCTCCCGCCTGGTCATGTCAAAGGCCGCGATCTCCTTGCCGCACTCGCGGTCCTGGTCTATCCTGCCGCTGCCCAACGAGCATACAGTCACACACCGAGGTAATGTCGCGCTTCCGGGAGGATAGTGCCATGGCCCTCGTCAACGCGGAGCCCTACGAGTACGAGTTCGAAACACCGACCACCGCCCTCCTGATGATCGATTTCCAGCGTGACTTCGTCGATCCGGGCGGCTTCGGCGAAGCCCTCGGCAACGACGTCTCGCTTCTCCGCCGCGCAGTGCCGCACGCCGAGCGCGTGCTCAAGGCGGCCCGCCAGGGCGGGCTGCTGATCGTCCACACTCGCGAGGGCCATCGCGCCGATCTCACCGACTGCCCGCCTTCCAAGAAGGCGCGGGGCCGGCTCGCCGCGGGGATCGGCGATTCGGGTCCGATGGGACGCATTCTCGTCCGTGGTGAGGACGGCCACGACATCGTCAAGGAGCTCTACCCGGAGCCCGGCGAGCCGGTGGTCGACAAGCCGGGCAAGGGCGCCTTCTTCGCCACGGACCTCGACGGCATCCTGAAGCATCGGGGCATCCGTCACCTCGTGGTGTGCGGCGTGACCACGGAGGTGTGCGTCCACACCACGGTGCGTGAAGCCAATGACCGCGGCTACGACTGCCTCGTGCTCGAGGATTGCGTCGCCTCGTACTTTCCCGAGTTTCACCGGTCGGCCCTGGCCATGATCAAGGCGCAGGGCGGGATCTTCGGCTGGGTCTCGGACTCCCGGCGCTTCCTCGAGACCCTGGCCACCACGCGGTAGACACGGCACACGGAGGATCTATGGCGAGCGCGACGACCACCGAGCACCCCGTCCACTGGTGGGTGCCCGGTGACTGGAACGCGTTTTTCGGCCTCTTCACGAACGTGGTGCTCAATGTCATCGTGCTCACCGGGCTCACCCTGGGCGTGGTCAAGCTTCCCGGCGATATCGTCTTCGGCCGCATTCTTCCCGCCCTCGCCGTCGCGCTGCCCCTCGGCAATATCTACTATGCGTGGCTCGCCTACCGGCTGGCCAAGAGCGAGCGCCGCGACACCGTCACCGCCATGCCCTACGGCCCCAGCGTGCCCCACATGTTCATCGTGGTCTTCCTCATCATGCTTCCCGTGGCCCTCAAGACGGGCAACCCGGTGGCGGCCTGGCAGGCGGGCCTCGCCTGGTGTTTCGTGATCGGCATCATCATCCTGCTCGGCGCCTTCGTCGGCCCCGCCATCAGGAAGTACACGCCGCGCGCGGCCATGCTGGGAACGCTCGCCGGCATCTCCATCACCTTCATCTCGATGCGGCCGGCCTTCCAGAGCTGGGAGGTCCCGTGGATCGCCTTCATTTCGCTGGCCATCATCATGGTGAGCTGGATGGCCAATGTCTCACTGCCCGGCCATGTCCCCGGCGGCCTCGCCGCGGTGATCATCGGCACCGCGGTGGCCTGGATCGCCGCGATGCTCGGCTGGTCGGGCCTGATGCAACCGACCGCGGTGGGAGTGGCCCTGAGCCAGTTCGGTCTGAGGCTGCCCATTCCCTCGGGCGACGTCCTCATGGGGCTTCGCGACATCGGCCCGCTGCTCGTCACCGCCATTCCCCTCGGCATCTACAACTTCACCGAGGGCATGAACAATGTCGAAAGCGCGGAGGCGGCCGGTGACAGCTACAACCTGAGGAAGATTCTCCTCGCCGACGGCGTGGGCGCGGTGGTGGGCTCCGTGCTGGGCAGCCCCTTCCCTCCCGCCGTCTACATCGGCCATCCGGGCTGGAAGGCTGTGGGCGGCCGCATCGGCTATTCCCTGGTGACCGGCGTGTGCGTCGGGCTCGTCTGCTTTCTTGGTCTGGTCGCCCTCCTCCTCGCCGTGATTCCCCTCGTGGCCATCCTGCCCATCCTTCTTTATATCGGCGTGGTCATCGGGGCGCAGGCGTTCCAGGCCACGCCGCGCGAGCACGCTCCGGCCGTGGTCTTCGCCCTCATCCCCAACATCGCTTCGTGGGGGCAGGTGCTCGTGGACGGCGCGCTCAACGCGGCGGGCACCAGCGCGGAAAAAGTCGGCATGGCCGCGCTGGCCGGATCGGGCGTCGTCTATCGCGGCATGGAGCTGCTCGGGGGCGGCGCCATCCTCGCCGGCATGATCCTCGGCGCGGTGGCCGCTTTCATCATCGATCGCGACTTCGATCGGGCCGCCGTCTATGCCCTGGCCGGTGCCGTGCTGGCCTTCTTCGGATTCATCCACGGCGCCAAGCTCGGGGTGGGAGAGTCCTCGGGGGTGGCCCTCGGCTATCTGCTCTTCGCCGTCATCTGCTGGTCGCTGGCCCGGCGGGCGAGCACCGCCCCCCGATAGATCACGACGGTCATTCGATCGGCTTGGATCCGGGCGGCCGGTCGTCGGTCGCTGCCTCGCCGGGAGCAAGGGGCGGGATGCGAAAGCGGCGCTGAAGCGCCCCCGTCCATTTGCCCGCCACCGGATTGAGCTCGATGCCGAGATGCCAGCTGAAGATCACGGGAAGGATGTGCCCAGCCATCGGCTCGAGGGGATGCATGCCCGCGGCTCCGTCCGGTGCAGCATGACGCGATGGCAGGCCTCGATGGCCGTCGCGTCGGCGGCGGTCAGCGTGTCGGCCCCGTCGCCGGTGGCAACGCACCTCATCGCCCGCACGATCGCCGCGGCCTACCTCGGCGTGGCGTGAACCAGCACGGCGGTCTCCTTGGGAGGCTCAGGATGGGCGACGGCGAAAGTGTAGCATCGAGGCCGGGCGGGTCGGCGGGCGGCGCCAAGGTGTAGAGTGCGGGGACGCGACGCCATCCTTCGAGAAAGGGAGACAGGCCATGAAGCTCAAGAAAGGCTTTCGACAGCTGGTGGACGAGGCGAAGTCCAGGATCAAGACGCTCACCCTTGAGGAGGCGCGGACCCGGCACGGCAAGGATGACGTCGTGTTCGTGGACCTGCGCGACGTGCGCGAGCTGGAGCGCGAAGGCATGATCCCCGACGCCGTGCACTGCCCGCGCGGCATGCTGGAATTCTGGATCGACCCGGATAGCCCCTACTACAAGGAGGTCTTCGGCTCCGGCAAGAACTTCATCTTCTACTGCAACGGCGCCTGGCGATCGGCGCTGGCCACCGACGTCGCCCAGCAGATGGGCCTCGAACCCGTCTACGAGATGGACGGCGGCTTCGCCGCGTGGAAGAAGGCGGGCTTCCCCGTCGCGGAGCGGCCTAGCAAGAAACCGGCCTGAATCGGCCGGGCTCATCGTGAAAGCCGCCCTGGCCGTGCTTGGCACGGCGTCCGACGTGGGCAAGAGCGTGGTCACGGCGGGATTGTGTCGGCTTCTCGCCGACGCTGGCCTGGACGTCGTGCCGTTCAAGGCGCAGAACATGGCGAATCAGGCCGGGGTCACCCGCGACGGCCTCGAGATGCCGCGGGCCCAGATCCTCCAGGCCCAGGCCGCGCGGCAGGAGCCTCACGTGGACATGGGCCCGGTGCTCCTCAAGCCGGTGAGCGACACGGGGGCGCAGGTGATCGTGCTCGGCAAGGTCATGGGGCAGGTCGACGCGTCCCAGTACTTTCGCGATACGAGCGCGCTCGCCGCCATCGCGGAAGCGGCCCTTCAGCGCCTCGCCGACGCGCATGACGTGATCGTGCTGGAAGGCGCCGGCTCGCCCGTGGAGATCAATCTGTGGCCGAGGGACTTCGTGAACCTTCGGCCGGCCCGGCTCGTGAACGCGGGCATTGTCCTCGTGGCCGACATCGACCGGGGCGGAGTGTTCGCCCAGGTGAAGGGCACCCTCGATCTGCTGCCCGACGAGGATCGACGCCGCGTGCTCGGCATCATCGTGAACCGATTCCGGGGCGAGGCGGCCCTGTTCGAGGAAGGCGTGTCCATGCTCGAAGTGATGACGGGCCTTCCCGTCCTCGCCGTCGTGCCCTATCTCGATCACGGTCTCGACGAGGAAGATCGGCCGCTGCGCATCCCGGTCAACACCCGGGCCCCCGCCGACATGCTCCGGGTGGGTGCCCTCCTGAGTCCGGCCGTGGCCAACACGGAAGACCTCGCCCCCCTCCTCGCCGAGCCGGACGTGCACTTGACCTGGATCACCGATCCGCGCCTGGTGAGCGAGCAGGATCTGCTTGTTCTCCCTGCCTCCAAGGCTACGGTGGCGGATCTGGTACGTCACACGGCATCCGGCATGGCCGTCGCCGTCGCCGAGGCCTATGCCGCAGGCTGCTGGGTCCTCGGTCTCTGCGGAGGCTACCAGATGCTGGGTGAGCATCTCGAGGACGCGGGAGGCACCGAAGGCGGTCCGAAAACCTGGCCAGGGCTGGGACTTCTGCCGATCGACACCATATTCGAGTCGGAGAAGCGGACCCGGCAGCAACATTGCGTGAGCGCGTGGCCCCTGTCCGGGCGGCCGCTGACCGGCTACGAGATCCACCATGGACAGACCCGCGGCACGGGCCGGAGCGAGCCGTTGCTCCTCGACGCGGGCGCCGAGCTGGGCTGCCGCCGGGATCGAGCGGTCGGCTGCTATCTCCACGGCCTCCTCGCCGACGATGAGTGGCGCGCGGCGTTCCTGAACGTGGTCCGGGAAGATCGCGGACGGGCGGCCGAGCCCGTTCGAATCGCCGATCCCGTCGATCTCCGCCTCGATCGCTGGGCTCGGCATCTTCGTCGAAGCTTCCGCGGCGACGCGTGGCGCCGTCTTCTCTCTCACGTCACGAAGTAGCCTGGGCCAGGCTCAGATCTGCCCGATCCACGAAGGGGCCGCCATCTCCTTCCAACGATCGCGGATGGCGTCGGTCTCCGCCCGCGACAGGGGGCCCGCCGCGAGCAGCGCCGCGTTCTCCTTCCACCGGTCCGGCTTCGTCGTGCCCACGATGGCCGTGTGCACACCGGGTCTGTCCAGCGTGAAGCGCAGCGCCGTGCCTACAGCAGAATCGGCCGGCCCGCGCAGGAACGGATAATCGAGCGCCTTGAGCCGCGACCAGTATGCCTGGTAGTAGGGCTCGGCCGGCTTACCGCGGTAGCGCCACGCGACATTGGCGATCGGCCGCTTCGCGATGACGCCCACTTTCCGTTTCACGGCGAGGGGCAAGGTGAGCTCGAGTGCTTCCTGGTCGGCGATGCTCACCGAGGTCTGCAGGGTGTCGAAGCGCCCGCAGTCGATGGCATAGCGGGCGGCCTCTCCATCTCCGCTATAGCCGATGTAGCGCGTCCAGCCGCGCTCACGCGCGCGCTCGAGGGCCGCCACGACGTCGCCTTTCTTCAGGTGCTCCAGGGAGCAGCTGTGCAGCTGGATCAAATCGAGCACGTCCGTGCGGAGCCGCCGGAGGCTCCGCTCGATGCTCGAGAGCAGCGCGGCCGGCCGCCAGTCGGCGTGTCCGTAGCCCCGTCCGTGGCCGCACTTGGAGAAGAGATAGAAGTCCCGGCGCCGGCCGCTGATCGCTTTGCCGATGAGCTCTTCGCTGTTCTCGTAGCATTCGGCGGTGTCGATCACGTTGAGCCCGGCGTCCAGCGCGCCGCCGAGCAGCCGTGCCACCGTGCGGCCGCTCACGCGTTGATAGCCGATCTCGGAACCGCCGAAACCCACCACGCTCACCTGCATGTCGGTATCGCCGAGCCGTCGCCGTTCCATACCCTCTCCTTCGTGAAATTCCTCAGCTGTGAATTTCTTACGCGACGCCCCCCGCTCCCCTCCGGAATTCTACGCTGGACGCAGAGTCTGCGAGATGGTGGCACAGGCGATGCACTCGATCGTGTACGGGCGTTCACTTTTCCTGCAGGAGACCGAGCCATGACCTGGAAGACCACTTGTGCCGTCGCTCTCGTCGGAGCCTTCGTCACGGGAACCGCATCTGCGCAAACAACCACTCCCGGGGTACCCGGCACGCCGGGGTTACCCGGAACCACCCAGCCGGGAACGTTGCCGGGGGCACCGGGACCGACCCAGCCGCGAATCCCCCCGGGAAGCGTTCCCCAGTCCCCCCAGAGCAATACACCGGGCGGAACCTCGTCGCCCACGGTACCGGGAACGGGGATGATGCAGCCTTGCCCGCCCGGCACCGTGTCTCAGCCATGCATCCCGGGAAGAAGCAACCCGTTGCCGTCGAGCACGGCACAGCCAGGCACCAGCATGCAGCCGACCCAGCCTGGAGGCTCTACGCCGAGGTAGCGGCGCGTGCGAGGAGGTCCCGCTGACCTCCTCGCCATTTTCCTGTGACCTCGAATTCCCCCGCCTCTTCTACAGCCGAGACGTTCGCCTCTATGTAAAGTCTACTCTGTCGTTTCGACGGAGTTCGACGGGCCATCAGCACTTGGAGGCGCGACAGCTCGGTCTCCGGTTCAAGTTGGGTTTTGCACAAGTGATGCGAGAAAAGTTTGTACTACTTCGCGCATATCGCGCATCTCAATGACGAGCACATTGAGAAACAGCAAGAAGCTGATAGCAGGCAGAGGGGAGGAGCATTGACCTGATTCGGTCACGTCGGTGAGGAAGGAGGAATCCTATGTGGCGGAAAGCGATGTTGACCATGACCATCGGATTGCTGATGTCGGTGCACGGTCAGATGAGAGCCGAGGGCCTGCCCCCGGACGCGGCAGGCGGATCAGTCGAGGGAACAGTGAGAAAGGTTGATGTCGCCACCGGCACTATCCAGGTTTCCTCGGGTCTCTTGGGCCTCGGCGAGAAGACACTTCGACTGAGCGAAGACACCTTGGTGAAGGTCGGCGATCGCGAAGCGAGTCTGACGGAGATTTCCGAGGGATCCAAGGTCACCGCCTGCTACGAGACGCGGAACCGGAAATACGTCGCGACCCATATCGAACTCGTGCCCAGGTTTCGGATGCCCGAAAGGCTCATCGACTTCAATCCCAAACTCGCCCTTTAGCGGGAAAGGAGGCGCCGACATGACGACGATCGTGACCGAGGTTGAGCTGAAAGATGGTGCGGAGCGCGAGTGGGACGCCATCATGGCCGCCCGAATGAAGGAGGCCAAGAAGCGCAGCGGGTGGGTCGGCGGTCAGCTTCTCGCTTCCGAGGAAGACCATAAGAAGCGGGTCATCGTGGGCACCTGGAAGAGCCGAGCGGACTGGGAGGAGTGGCACCAGGATCCCTTGTTCGAGGAGACGCGACGCCAGCTGGATGCGCTCGTCAACGGCGCCGAGCGACACGGCTGGTACGAGGTGCTGCTCGATGTGAGAAAGAGTCGGACGGCCGCCAGTTCGACCCGTTCCCGCGCCTGATCTTCGAGCCGCCCATGCCGGCGAAGATCACCGCGGAGCAGGCGCTGCACTTTGCTAGGGGCGGGCCCAATCGGACCAAGATCGCCCTGACGGTGCTCGTGGGCAAAGTGCGCGAGCTGGTCTAAGGCGACAGCATCAGGAAGGAGGCGCGAAAGGCCCTCGTGCGCCCTTGCTGGGATTTCCCCGGAGCGTGTCCGCGACAATCCGCCTCAGGGTCTCGATGCCGAACGGTTTCTGGAGGAAGGCAAATCCCGCCCCCTTGATTCCCGAAACCTCGTAACCCGACATGAGGATGACCTTCACCTTCGGTCGCAGGGCGAGTATGCGCTGGGCGAGCTCGCGGCCGTCCATGAGGGGCATCACGATATCGACGAGCAGCACGTCGATGTCGCCCGGCCGCATCCTCGCCAGCCGGATGGCCTCCATGGGATCGGTGGTGTGCACCACCGCGTAACCCTCGGGCTCGAGAATGTCTTCGGCCAGTGGCCCCACCTCGGGCTGATCGTCCACGATCAGGATCGTGGTGACCTGCGCCCCGGCCGGCGGCTCCTCGGGAACCTCGTTGCCGTTCGCGCGAGCGATCCACTGGTCGAGCATGTCGCAGGTCACGGAGAGGGCTGAGCGTTCGAGCTCGAAGACGAGTGCGCCGGCCTCCACCGCGATCTGGCCGTTCTGGAAGATTCCGCTGGCCAGAGCGTGCCGGAGAAATTCCCGACGCCACTCCCCCGAGGGGTCTTCGCTGAGGTCCACCCGCCAGGCAGGAAGGCGCTCGCTTCCTCCTAGTCGTTGCGGCTCACCTATACGGCGGGGCATGAGAGGGTCCGGGGCACCATGATCGGCCGATGATCAGCCAACGAGGGCGCGAAGGTCAAGTTGGAACTCCCTATTCCTCAGAGAGGGAAGGCCATCGGCGGCACGGGCGGCTTCCTCACGGATGCCCGGAGATCTTCAGATCGCGCCGCACCGAATGACGCTTCCTGCCCGACTCGCCCAGCTCGTCCACCACCACCCGGTTGCGCCTCTTCACGATGATGATGACGGCGGCCGCGGCGAGGACGAGCACGCCAAGGCCGAGCCAACGCTCCACCCGATGGACGTTGTCGTAGATCGCCTTGATATGGTCGGTGAAGAAGTAGGCAAGACCGAACGAGAAGGGCACCCCGACCAGCGCCGCTCCCCCGTCGGCGAGCAGGAATTTCCAGAAGGGCACGCGCGCGATACCCGCAGTGAGAAAGGCGGGGGCGCGGAGTCCCATGACGTGGCGGGCGGTCACGATCGTCTTCACCGCGTGCCGCCGGTAGGCCTTCTTGAGCCGCTCCTCGCGGGCGGGTGTGAGGAGAAATCGCACGGCGCGCCAGTTGACCACACGCTCGCCCCCGTTTCTCCCCGTCAAGTACAGGACGATGTCACCGGACAGCACGCCGACTACACAGACGAGGAGAGCCGGCCACGGCCCGATCAGACCTTCGTGGCTCATCACGCCGGCGGCGAGGACCGCCATCTCTTCCGGTATGGGCAAGCCCAGGCTGCCCGCGAGGAGCACGAGGAACAGGCCGAGATAGGTGAACTGCCCGACGAACGATTGGAGGCTCTCCATGGCCAGATCGAAGCGCAATGGTTGTGCCAGAATCAACGGGCCTTCGGGAGAAGGGGGAAATCGCGGCCTCCGGCCCTAGTGGCACCGAGGTCGCTGCACACCAAGCCGCTTTTACCGGGTCACATTTTCGCCACGGAGGCCGGTAGGCGGGGGGCCGCTCTTCTCCCGCGGTTGACTGCGGTCGCGTCCTACGGTATCAATGCAGCGTTCTCGGAAGGGGTCAGCGTTGAACCGCTGACCCCTTTGTCATTCTGGGTACGCGGCATGGAGCACCATAGCGGGCTCTCCGGCCCTCGTCGAAGCCTGATCGCTCACCGGCGCGGCCGGCACGGCGCGCCACGTCCGGAAGGAGGATGAAGATGCCCAAGGTACTCACGGAACAGCAGGTCCGGGACTTCGAGGAGCAGGGATACCTGTCACCGATCCGGGCCATGAGCGCGGAGCGCGCCGCCGAATACCGCGGGAAGTTCGAGGCGCTGGAGGCCCGCTTCCCCAACGGCATGAAGAAGATGAAGACGAAGTCGCACCTCCTCTGCCCGTGGGTGCTCGACATCGCTGAGGATCCCCATACCCTGGACATCTTCGAGGATCTGATCGGACCCAACATCCGCTGCTGGAGCATGGCGTGGCGGGTGAAGAAGGCCGACGCCCAGACCATGGCGGGATGGCACCAGGACTCCGTGTACGGCTCGCCGGTGCCGGTGGTGCTCGGGGCCCTCGCGCTGTCCCCGTGCGGGGCGGATCAGGGATGCCTGCGGGGCATTCCCGGGTCGCACAAGTGGGGTCATCTGAAGCACGAGGAGAGCGACGATCCCAAGAGCATTCTCGCCCGCGGCCAGTACATCTCGGATCCCTTCGACGAATCGAAGGCGGTGGACTTCGCCCTGCAGCCCGGCGAGATGGTGATGTTCCACAACTCGCTCGTCCACGGCTCTTCCATCAATGTCGGCCCCGACCGGCGCTTCCTCCTGCTCGTGGAGATGGTGCCCACGTGGGCGAAGCGGCCGCGCGGCCGCGAGTCCGCCATGCTCCTGCGCGGCGTGGATACCCTCGACCGGTTCGACGACGAGCCACGGCCGGACGGCGAGTTCACGGAAGCCGCCCTCGCGAACTGGAAGCGCGTGGTGGACTCCCGGGCCAAGCGGCTCTTCGAGGACAGCCGCTATGCTCCCAGCGAGGCCTACGGCGGCCAGCGGGCCGCCACATGACTCCCGCTTGACGGCGACCCGGCTCCTCGGTAAGGTGCCTACTCATGTGCGTCGATAACGACTCCCACCCCCCCATCACGCCGATCGCCGGCGGCTCGGCGGGTGGCCGTGACCTGCGGCTTGCCTCCGCCGACGGCACACGCTTCATGGCCTATGCCGCGCGTGCTGCCTCGCCCACGGGCGCGGGCATGGTGGTGATTCCGGATGTGCGCGGCCTGCACCCGTATTACAAGGAGCTGGCCGACCGCTTCGCCGAAGTAGGGGTGGACGCCGTGGCCATCGACTTCTTCGCACGGACGGCGCCCAGCGACGACCGCAGCGACGCCTTCGACTTCATGGCCCAGGTGCCCTTGACCAAACCGGATACGCTCCAGGCCGATATCGCGGCCGCCGCGGCATACCTGCGCGGACCCGAAGGCGGGGGCGTACGCTCGCTCTTCTCGGTGGGCTTCTGCTTCGGCGGCGCCCTCTCCTACCTCCAGGCGGCGAGCGGGCTCGGCTACGCAGGGGTCATCGGCTTCTACGGCTGGCCGCTGGGACTCAAGCGCTGGCCGGATCGGCCGCGGCCCATCGATGCCGTTCCGAGCTACAAGAGCCCCGTGCTCTCCCTCTTCGGGGGAGCGGACGAGGGTATTCCGGAAAGCGCCGTCAACGAGTTCGACGCCGCCTGCCGCAAAGCGGGCGTCAAGCACGAGCCGACCGTCTACCCGGGTGCGCCCCACAGCTTCTTCGACCGGAAGTACACGGAGTTCGCCGAAGCTTCGGCTGACGCCTGGCGCCGCACCCAGGCCTTCGTGCGTCAGAACACGAAGGCCTGAACCTCCGCCCGCCCTTTTCTTCTTCGCTTCCGCTCCTAGATCAACGCGCAGCCCAGTCGCCCCGTCACAGGCTGATTCCCATCCCCGCCAGGCAGGCCTCGAGCTCTGCCGCCGTGCCGTGGATGCGTGACACAGTAGGCGCAAGCGGGTCGGCCTCGACCCCCCACTTGGCGCCTGAGCCCGTGAGCACCACCACAACACGCATGTCCTCATCGAGATTCCCTGTCTCGGCAAGCTGCTCGACGCCGGCCAACGCGAAGGCCGAGCTCACCTCGGCCCACAGCCCCTCTGCCCCGAGGCTTCTCGACGCAGCGAGGGCCGCCTCATCTGACACCGATACTCCCGCGCCACCGGATTCGCGCACGGCATCCACCGCGCGCACGCTTGCCTGCTCCTCGTTGATGGAGACCCCCACCGACGGACTCGGAGTGAGCCGCACGGGTGCCCCGGTCTTGAGCGAAGCTTCGATGGTGGCGGCTCCAGCAGGCTGGCACGCGATCATGCGCGGCAGTCGCCCGATGACGCCGAGCTCGAGGAGGTCGCGGAAGCCCTTCCACGCGCCATAGAGCCCGTTGCCCCGGGCGCAAGGAAAGACCACCGCATCGGGTACGTCGCCCAGATCCCGCACGATCTCCCAGGCGATGGTCTTGTAGCCTTCGACACCGAACGGGTTGTGAACGGGCGTCTCGAGAAAGAGCCCCGCGGGAAACCAGCCGTGCTCGGTGACGAGATACTCGACGAGACTGAATCGATCCGGGCCCTTGATCACCACCGGCTCCCCCCCGTAGTGGATGATCTGCTCGAGAATGAGGGGCGGAACACCGTCCGCACACAGCACCACGCACGTGAGCCCGGCCACCGCGGCGTACGCGGCGACCGCTGCTCCATAGTTTCCGGTCGAGGAAACCACCACTTTCTTGAAGCCCAGGCTCTTGGCCACCGACACCGTCACCGCCGCGTAGCGATCCTTGAATGAGAGAGTCGGATTGGCGCCTTCACACTTGAACATGAGCTCAGGAAGCCCGAGCGACATACCGATCCGTCGCGACCGGACAAGCGGCGTATTGCCCTCACCGAGGGTGAGGCGCGATGCCGCGTCGGGTACGGGGAGCCGCGATGCGTAGCCCCAGAAGCCGTCGCGCGCGGTGCCGAAGGGCGCCTCGAGCGGGAGCGCATCGGCCGGATAAGCGGCTTCGAGCACGCTGATCTGCCCGTGCCGTCTGCACTCGGGGCAGCCAAGAAACCAGGCATCGAGTCCGCCCCTGAAATCACAGCGAGGGCACGAGAACGTCACCTCAAGGCCGCTCACGAGCCGGCGGCCGCCGTGACGTCAACAACGTTCCTCGCCCACGACGGAGTGAGGGCCACCCTGAAATCGACCAGAGGTTGCTGGAGCGGTGCGAGGGCGGGCAGGAGGGCCATTCCAGGCTCCCCTGTTCCTGCGAAAAAAGCATTTCGAATCAAGATGATGACCCTGTCAGTGGAGCCTATGATGACCCTCCGCTTGTCCCCAAGGCAGGCATACTACCCTGTCGGGACTCCGTCAGATGAGCTACCAGACTGCTTGACATAACGATAGGACAAGCTAGTATCGCCCCGATGAAGAGCCCTGTCCCAAAATACTTCACGATCAAGGCAATCCTGGAGGCGAGGCTCGCCCGCGACTTCGCTCCCGGAGATAAGCTCGCGTCAGAACAGACATTGTGCGCGGAGTTCAAGGTCAGCCGTATCACCATCCAGCAGGCCCTGCGGCTTCTCGAGAAGGACGGCCTGCTCCGGCGAGAACAGGGGCGCGGCACCTTCTATTCCGGTCCCGTCACCCGCCGCACGGAGATGAAGCCGAGCCAGCTCCTCGAATCAGTGGTGCGACGGCAGCTCAGCGGATACATGCGCCTCCTCTCCAGCAGCGTGGTGAGGGCCGGCCCGCGCATCGCAGAACGGCTGGCCATGTCGAGCGACGCGCTGGTGGTCACGCTCGATCGGATCGGCGCGGTGGAAAGCGAGCCGATCATCTTCATGCGAGCGTATCTGCCACACGATCTGGGCCTGCGCATCCTCGAGGACGAGTCGGCCCTGACCCGGGCCACCCTCGCCTCCCTCGTGCACGACCACCACGGGGTCAAGATCGATTCGGTGCGCCAGACCATTGGCGCCACCCTGGCCGATCCCACATTCGCCGAGCACCTGGGTGTGGAGGTGGGCGCTCCGATCATCGAGGGCGAGCGGACCTACTTCGACACGGGGGGCCGCCCGGTGTTCTTCAGCAACGCCTTCTACCGCGCGGACCGCCACCGCTTCATCGTGACCTTGAAGGAGTGGCGCTGACCGGTTGATGCGCGACGACGGAGCTGTGCCGCCTCGTAGGAAGCCCTGATGCCCCGGATCAAAGGTTTGCGAAAGATAGGGTACTTCGACTGTCCGGGCGGCGGGCAGGTCTACGTCAACAAGGGATACGCGTACGTCGCCCACATGGACGGCCCGGATGGAACGACCAGCGTCGACGTCAAGGATCCGAAGCGCCCGCGCAGGGTCGCCCATCTCCAGGTACCGCCCGGCGTTCACTCCCACAAAGTGCGCGTGGTGCACATTCTCGAGAGAATCTGAGAAGAGTCTTCTCATGAAGCGAAGCCTGGCGGCCTGCGTCTCCACGGCCCTGATTGCCCTCGGCCTGACCGCCGCCTCCGCGTATGCCCAGGCCCCGGTGAAGATCGGTGCGCTGACCCCGCTTTCCCCTCCCGGCGACGCGAGCGGAGGGCAGTTCATCGTCCGCGGGGCGAAGATGGCCGCCGAGGACATCAATGCGCGGGGCGGTGTGCTCGGGGGGCGCAAGATCGAGTTGGTCGTCGAAGACGACTCGGGAACCCCGGAGAAGGGACTGGCCGCCTTCCGCAAGCTCGCCACCCAGGACCACGTCTCGGCGGTGATCGGTCAATATCACAGCTCGGTCACCCTCGCCGTGCAGGCCCTCGCCGACGAGTACAAGATCCCCATCTTCGCCACCCAGGCCACCGCGGGGGCGATCACCGAGCGCCACCTCCCGTACACCTTCCGCACCCACGCCATCGATCAGGATCGGGTGCAGCTGTGGAGTCGCTGGCTCAAGGAGCGAGGGGTCAAGCGGGTGGCCCTGGTCGTGGAGAACACGGACTTCGGGCTGGGCCTCGTCGAGGAGGTCAAGAAGCAGTTCAAGACGCTGGGCGTCGGCGCCGAGATCAAGGCCATCGTCGTGGACCGGGCGGTGGCCGACCTGACGCCGCAGATGCTGGAGCTGAAGGCGTGGAAGCCGGACATGATCGTCAACGGCGGGGTGGGACCCATCCTCTATCTCATCGTCAAGCAGGCCTACGACGTGGGCCTGTTTCCCGCCGCGCCCATGCTGATCGCCACCGATCTCCCGGCCCGGCCTGAGTACTGGAAGCATCTCGGGGAGAAGGGAACGTACGTGACCTTCATCGTCCACTACCAGCCGCGCATGAAGCTTACCGCCCGCGGCGAGGCGATGAGCCGCCGCTACCGAGAGGCGTTCAAGGAGGATCCCGTGTATCCGGCCCTG
>Ga0207693_10002896_pt1 | contig 14848 bp, 15 predicted proteins | sample LARL81metaG_FD_184347 | JGI IMG/M metagenome (GOLD analysis project Ga0207693, IMG submission 184347) | Corn, switchgrass and miscanthus rhizosphere microbial communities from Kellogg Biological Station, Michigan, USA - LAR L8-1 metaG... | ecosystem: Host-associated > Plants > Roots >...
CTGCCGGTGACCGGCTCGAACGGAATGTTGTGGTACACGGCGTCGTCGGTGAAGAACGCGGCTAGATCTTCTGCGCCAAGGTCGTTGGCCCAGGCAGCGCAAAATCTACTCACCAGGTCGATCGCTTTCTCCATTTGTTTCCTCCTGTGTTCGTGTTTTGCGCGGCCCTGCGCTGCGATCAGCCGAATGCGGCGGTCGTAAGCAGCAACTTCTCGCGGACCGCTTCTTCTTCGAGGAGGCGGTGGGCTTCGGCGGCTTCCGACATCGGTAGCGAGCGCTGGGAGCGCAGCTGCAGCTCGCCGTCGGCGAGCAGCTCCATGCCGATGGCGATGGCGTCAGGCGCTCCGTCAGGCGTCCACGAAGAGAACGCGACTCCCAGATCGCGGGCACGCTCGTCGGCCAGGGTGATCACTCGCGCCCGGTCGTCGGTGAGCGTGATCGCCTCCTCGAGGCCGCCCTTACCTGCAGCGTCGAAGGTGGCGTCGACGTGGTCGGCGACGTTGCGAACGTTGGCAAGCAACTCGCTGCCGTAGCGCACCGGCGTCGCTCCGAGTTCGCGCACCAGCTCTTCGTCGTGCTCTCCGACTGCCGCGATCACGTGCACTCCCTGTCGCAGCGCAAGCTGCGTGGCGATCATTCCGACCGAACCCCCGGCCCCGAGGAGGAGGAGCCTCTCCCCGCTCGACACCTTGAGCGCGCGCAGCACTCGAACAGCGGCTTCGACCGAAGCCGGCAGTGCTCCGGCGTCCTCCCAGCTCACGCTCTTGGGCTTCAGGGCCCAGGTCTTTGCGACGACGAATTCGCCGTAGCCGCCCAGCGTCATCAGTTGCGCCGCGACCTCGTCTCCGACCGTGACCCCGGTCACGCCATCGCCGAGGGCGTCGACCACCCCGGCGGTCTCGAATCCGAGAACGGCACGGTCTGACAGCGGATAGACGGCCGCGAGGCTGCCCCGACGGATCTTCAAATCTGTCGGGCCCACGCCGGACACGATCGCCTTGATCCGGATCTCGCCTTTCGAAGGCTCCGGCATTGCAATCTCGGCCCACTCGAGAACGCTCGGCGGTCCGTACTTCGTAAGAACGCAGGCACTGGGCATGTTCAGGCTCCTTCCGGCGACCGCCGGGTCATTGTCTGGATGAGGTTGCTGCTCACGCGGTCGCCACTCACTTCGCCGCCGCAGCCGCGGCGGGAATCGGCGGTGCCTTGCGGTCGACGGCGCGGGCGGAGTTGACGAACAAGATCGACGAGGCGCCCGCGGCGACGATGGCGGCGAGCGCAAGCGGGCCGGTCGAGCCGTACGCGTTGTAGAGAACGCCGCCGAGAGCTGACCCTGCCGCGAGCGAGCCCTGCAGCCCTGTGACGAACAGCGAGAGGGCGCCTTCGACGTCGGCCGGCATCGTCGACGCCATCCAGGTCTGCGCGGCGACCGGCACGGCACCGAAGCCTGCACCCCAGACGAGGAGGAGAACGAGGGTGCTCGCTTTCGAACTGTCGGCGACGATCAGCAGCGCCGCCGCAGCGCCGATCAGCAGACCGGCGGCGATCAGCGTCTGACGGAGGTGGTTGCGAGTCGTTACGCCGGCGGCGAAGTTCGTCAGGCCGCCTGCGAGCCCAAAGCCGAGCAGGACGACTGTCGCTTCGCCTGGTGAAAACCCGGTTCGCCGATCGAGCATCGGCGTGACGTAGGTGTAGGCAGCAAACTCTGCAAAGAAGATCGCGCTCGCCGACGCCAGGCCAACGCGCGACGCCGGAATGCGAACGATCGTGAGAAGCGCACTCGCTGTGACCTTCTTGCCTTTGCCAAGGCGCGGCAGTACAGCAGCCTGGGCGAGGATTGAGGCTGCCGACATGCCCGCCGCGATCCAGAACGCCACGCGCCAAGTGCTCACCTGTCCGATCAGCGCTGAGGCGGGAAGCGCGACGACGGTTGCGATGAAGATGCCGCCGCTGACGATGGCCAGCGCTTTGCCGCGAACGTCTTCGTCGACGAGCGAGATTGCGGCGCCCGACCCGAAAACCCAGAAGCCCCCGATGGCGACGCCGAGCAAACCGCGAGACACAAGCATCACCCCGAAGTTCGGGGTCAAAGCCGCAACGACATTCGAGACGAGCATCAAGAGTCCGAGAGCTCGAAGGAGCGTCCGACGCTCGATTGCCGCCGAACTGAGAGTCAGCAAGGGAGCCGCAACGGCAGCGGTTACGGCGGGAACAACGATCGTCAGTCCGCCGGCACCGATTGATACGTGGAGAGAGTTACTGAGGTGCGCCAGCAGTCCGACCGGGATCACCTCGGCGAATACGAGCGAGAAGGAGCCGGCCCCGATCGACCAAACCGCGGGCCAGCGGTTGCCGAGTCTCGGCTCGTCGGGGTTGAAGCAGCTGAGGCGCTCGGCTAGATGCAGGGCTGTCGCGGGTGATGCAGCGGTAGCGGTCAACTCTGGACGTCCCCGGAAATGAGTTGTTCTCCTCACACGTGCGACGACTCGAGGCGCCGCGGTCTCTCAGCAAGTTACATGATGTTTCACGTATTGTGCTGAACCGGCCTCGCTTCAACCGGACACGTCGCTTCGCGCGGTAAAAGATGTGCCGCGACCGGCGTAAAGCATCGGTTCACCCAGATGGCGCGCAAACCCAAACAAGGAGAGGAGTCGGCGTTCAGCAAGCTGACGCCCGCCCAGCAGCGAGCGTGGCTCGCGTTCATACGACTGAGGCTACGGCTGACCTACGAGATGAACCGTCAACTGCAGGCGGAGACCAACCTCTCCCTGGCCGACTACGACGTACTGAACGCGTTGCGTTACGAGCCCGAAGGGCGGACGCAGATCACGGCCCTTGCTATCCGCATCGGCTGGGAACGCAGCCGACTCTCGCACCACCTCCGGCGGCTCGAAGGCCGCGAGCTCGTCGAGCTACGCACGGCGCCTACTGATCGACGAGCGACTGAGATCACACTCACCGACAAAGGCTGGGCTGAAATCACGCAAGCGTCGGGCGGTCACGTCGAACTCATCCAGCGCCTGTTCTTCGATGGCCTGCCCGATGAGCTGGTCGAGCCGATGACGGTGGCTCTCGAGAGCATCTACGACAACGTCATCGAGCGCGGAACGCTGCCGCGCCCCGCGCACGAGTCCTGAACGCCCAAGACAGGTTACGTGACATATCATCTATTCTGTGGTGTGTTCTCACAACCTGAAGGAGTAGTGCCATGGGCAGCACGGAACTCGCGCAATACGCCGACTTTTACGCCGACACGACCCGCCGGTTCGGGTTGACCGACAGCCTCGAGCTCTGGCGGGACATATCTGAGCGACTGCATCAGCTCACGCCCGAGCCGGAGGGCGTCACCTATCGAGAGGTGACGGCGAACGGCGTGCCGGCAATCTTGGTGATGCCCGCAGACAGCTCCCCGGACCACATTCTCCTGCACAGCCATTCGGGCGGTTCTGTCACGGCGTCAATGTGGCAGGAGCGCAAGGCCGTCGGGCACCTCGCGAAGGCAGCCGGCGCACGGGCACTCGTCATCAACTACCGACTGGCACCGGAGCACAAGTTCCCGGCGCAGATCGACGATGTCGAATCCGCGTTCCGGTGGCTGCTCGACCAAGGGTACGACCCCTCTCGGATCGCCAGCACCGGCGACTCGATCGGTGGGAACTACGCGGCGAACCTGGCCCTCACGCTGCAGCGCGCAAACGCCCCGCTGCCCGGGGCGGTGCTCTCGATCTCACCCTGGTTCGACATGGAGCTCAAGAACAACACAATCGACGCGAACGCGGACACCGACAAGATGCTGAGTCGTGAGCTGCTGCGCGGCTTCACCGACTCCATGCTCGACGGGACCGGGATAGAGCTAACAGATCCGCGGATCAACCTCGCCTACGCGGACCCGGCCGGGCTGCCGCCGACGATGATCTACTACGGCGAGTACGAGTTGCTAGTCGATGATTCCAACAAGTTCGCCGAGCGGGCCCGTGCCGCCGGCGTCGATCTCGAGCTCCACTCGCTGCCCGAGGGACAGCACAATTTCTTCCTGGGCGCCGGGCATGTTCCGGAGATCACAGCAGCAGTCGCCGAGATGGGTGCATGGCTGCGGTCCAAGATCGGGCTCACACTGGCAACGGCCTGACCGACGATCCGCGGCGGGGAGCGTGTTCGGGCCGGAGCGTCCGCTCGATCGACGCGGACCTCACCCTGGTGTTCATAAGGTGATGACGGTCTTGCCGCTGGCGGGTCGAGCCCCGGCCGGGCTTAGGACAGCCGGCGCTTCCTCCAGCGAAATACGAGTGATCGGCGGAGCGACGATGCTTCCGTCAGCGACGGCGTTTGCCACTCGCTCGAAGAGCTCGGTCGACGACGGCAAGGCGAAGTTGATGGCCGTGATCCCGGCTGCCGCGAGCGCCTCTTCATCCGCGACGTATTGAGTCGTCACCGCTGTCCCGCCTCGTTTCACCAGCGAGGCAAGCGCGGCAAAGCCGACGGCGTCGCTCACTAGGTCGAGGAGGGCATCGATGCCCTCGGGGTGTGATCGTGGCACCGCCTCTGCCAGTGGCACCTGTGTGTGATCGATCGTTTCGCTCGCACCGTAAGCACGGATGCGCTCGGCATCCTCGGCGCGCACGTTCGCGATCACGTTCCCGCCGGCGTTCACGGCGAACTGAGTCGCGAAGGAACCAACGCCGCCGCCGGCGCCGACGATCAGCACCGTCTTGTCCGTGAGCGGCTCGAGCAAATCGACCAAGGCGAGGCCGGCGCCTCCCGCGGTGGGGAGCGCCGCCGCCACAACGTCATCCAGTCCTGAGGGAACCCTCGCTAGCGGCGCATCCTCGCTGACGGCTACGTACTCGGCGTACGTCCCCGCCGAGCCGAGCGGAGGAATCAGCAACTGGCCAAACAGATCGTCGCCGACCGAAAACCTCGACTCCGATTCGCCGATCTTCTCGACAACGCCCGCACAGTCAGCACCGAGCACCATCGGGAACGTCGCCGGCATCGGTTTCCAGTCGCCGGAGGCGAGCGTGCGATCCATCGGGTTCATGCCGGCGGCTCTCAGCTTGAGGAGCACCTGCCTCGCCCCCGGCTCGGGCGTCGCCATATCCGCCATGGCAGGAGTCGCTCCATATTCGGTGACCGTGATTGCACGCACGTTGGCCTCCCTCCGGTTGTGGCTTGGCATAACTGTGCCTCACGGGAAGATCTCCGGAGCAGCCAGTCCGAGCTGGCTCAGGATCTCATCCAAGAGTGAAGCGTCTGCAGCGCCGTTAGCCTCTGCGTCCTGAGTCCTCGCCACAACGTCGAGAATTGAGCCGTGCGCGCTTTCGCAGTCGAGCGGCTTGGTGAGTAACTCCAGGCATGCATCCCCACCGGATAACGGTTGTCCCCAGCGAGAAGTCGGCCCGACACGCAGCAGGAGATGAAGGCTTACTTCACCGCTCGGTAGCCGCGCACCCCCGCGACGTCGCCACCGCCACCGCGGCGGCTCGGACGTGAACGTGCTCGGCGTCGCGGACTCGCTCGTCGAGCGTCTTGCCCATGGCCAGGACCGCCACGGCCAGCGGTGGGACCTTCACCTGCCAGGCGAGGGTGAATCGACAGCGCAGATCCGGCCGCTGCTTTTTCTGCTCGGCCTTCCAACGTTCGGGCTCGCGCTCGCGATCTCGGTACTCACGACCTTCGGGCCGGTGATCCTTATCCGGCTGGTTCAGTCTCCGGCGAGCGTCGGGGCGCTGATCGGGGCCGAGGGCGCCTTTGCGCTCGTAGTCCCGATAGCGGCCGGGTCGCTCTCCGACCGGTTGTCGCCGTCTCCGCTCGGCCGTCGACTGCCGTTCGTGCTGGCGGGGGCTCCGCTCGCGTGCACCGGGCTGGCTGTGCTGCCATTCAGCCGGTCGACCGGCGTTGCGGCCGTCGCGGTCCTTGCGTTCTTCGTGGGCTACTACACCTACTACCCGCCGTACCGCGCGCTCTACGCGGATCTGCTGCCCCGCCGGCTCTATGCGCGAGCGCAAGCAGGACAGGCGATCGCGCGCGGGATCGGTCTCGGCGTCGCATTGCTCGTCGGCGGCCTGCTGCTCGGGGAGTGGGAGCCGTTCCCGTTTCTGATCGCGGCGGCGACCCTCGCCGTCACGACCCTGGCACTCCTGCCCGTCTTCCGTTTGCAGGCGCGCTGTAAAGACTCCGTCCTGCCGTACGAACCGGCTTCGCTGCGGACGATCCTGCGCAGGAGGCCGAGTCTCCGCCGTTTCTCCGTCGTCAATGCGTTGTGGGAGTTCAGCTTTGCCGGCCTGAAGAGCTTCATCGTCCTTTACATCGTGCGCGGGCTCGGCCGCTCGCCGGCGGTTGCCTCTGCCGTTATCGCCGTCGTCGCCGTTGCCTACGTCGTGGGAGCGCCGCTGGCCGGCCGGTTGGCGGACCGTTACGGCCTCGTCCGCGTCCTGCGCGTCTCGAGCCTGTTCTACGGAGCAGGCCTACTGGTCGGCGTGCTGCCGCACTCGCTTGCACCCCTCCTGATCGGGCTCCCGTTCGTTGCGCTCGCCGGCGCGATCGTCCTCACACTCCCCCAGGCGCTGGCGTTCACACTCGCGCCCGCGGGCAGCGAGGGTGCGGCCGCCGGCCTCTTGGACTTCTCGCGAGGTATCGGCGTCGTGTTAGGGCCCGTCGTCGTCGGAGCCGCCGTCGGCGTGTTCGCGCCGGTGTTCGACTCGACCGCCGGGTACGCGGTGATGTGGCCCGTCATTGGCATCCCCGTGCTGCTTGCGGGAATGTTGTTGAAGACGCTCGAGGAAGGGCGTGCGGAGCCGATTCCGCCTCGATCCGGCGGCAGCGGACTCGTCTAGGCTCGGCCCGCGTGGAGGAGTTGCTACTGGCCTGGTTCACCGCGAACGGCAGGGATCTGCCGTGGCGAAAGACCAGGGATCCGTACGCCATCCTGGTCTCGGAGGTGATGTCGCAGCAGACGCAGGTCGAGCGCGTCGTGCCGCGCTGGAAACGCTGGCTCGAGCGCTGGCCCACGATCGAGGCGCTCGCCGCCGCCGACGCGGGCGAGGTGATCCGCGAATGGCAGGGGCTCGGCTACAACCGGCGCGCTCTCGCCCTCCACCGGGCGGCGCAGCACGTCGCGGCACACGGATGGCCGGACGATCTGACCGAGCTGCCGGGAGTCGGCCGCTACACCGCCGACGCCGTCGCCTGCTTCGCGCTCGGCCGGTACGTCCTCCCGGTCGACGTGAACGTGCGGCGCGTGTCGGAGCGAACCGGCCACGCCTTCTCGCCCGCCGCCGCCCAGGCGCTCATGGACCTCGGCAAGGCGGTCTGCCTGGCCCGGATCCCGCGATGCGAGGCCTGCCCGCTCGCGGGCGCGTGCCCGTCGCGCGGGCGGCGTTTCGAGCCGCTCCGCCGGCAGGGGCCGTTCGAGGGCTCGTTCCGCCAACGGCGTGCATTGGCCCTGCGCGCGGTCGTGGACGGCGGCCAGCCGGACGACGCCGACGCGATCGCGGCGCTCGCGCGCGACGGGCTCGTCGACGTTCGGGACGGCCGTGTCTCGCTACCATCATCCGCGCCGTGATTGCGACCGATTTCGCCGTCCTGCTGATCCCGCTGTGGATCATTCTCGGGCTGGGCTTCATCGTCCTGGTACTCGGCATCCTCGGCCGGGTCCAGAACGGGCGCTATCTGCGGCCGCTGTTCACGCTCCTCGCCAAGGTTCCGCTCTTCCGCCGCTGGCTGGAGAAGGGCTCGCGGGCGATGATCGAACGCCAGAATCCGGAGCTCGCGAGCGCGATGCGGAAGATCGAGCCGCACGCGAAGAAGATGCACGACCCGGTGCAGGCGCAGAAGGTGATGCAACGGCTGACGCGGGAAGAGCGCGCCGCGATCCTCGAGATGCAGGATCAGCAAGGCGGTCCCGCCCCCGAGGCGACGAACCGGCAGATGCGCCGTCAGCTCGAGAAGCAGAAGAAGCGCCGCTAACTGTGTCCGGGCGAAGAGCTGCGCTCTTCGCCCGGGTTTGAAGGAACTCCGCCAACGAGAGACGCGGTCTCCCGTGGGCTCCGTGCTGAGAGCACATGGGGCTGAGTGGGTTCAGACGCTTGTGCCGTCGCGAGCGCGCAGGCCCTACCGGGCGTGCACGCTCGCTGGTGCGCGGCGGCGTAACGCGACGTTACGCCGCCGCCTTGACGCCAAGAGGTTCGAAACGCTCAAACCAAAGGAGCGCCCAGGGCCGGAGGCTAAGACTCCGCGCAGCGGGGCTTAGCCGCAGGCCGCACCGCGCTCGCGCCGGCCTCCGCCGCGCGCGAGCGCACCAGGCAGGCCTTCCGTCCAGAAAACCGCAAACCAAACAGCACGGAGCGCGCCCGAGATCGCAATCTCGGGCGCGCGGAGTTCCGTCTCCCCAGCTCGCGAAGCCGCAGGCTTCGCGAGCTAGAGCTCGTGCTGGACCCAGATGTTCGGCTCGACGTAGACGCCGCGGCCGTTTTTGAAGTGAACCGGGACGAGAGCTCCGGGGACGACGTAGTTGCCGTCCTCGGGGAAGACCATCCCCGTCCAGTCCTCCCACTCCGGACGCGTGCCCGAGATCGTCATCGAGCGCGGCGCCATCGCGAGGAGCTCGCCGCCGAGCCGTTCGTGCGTTCGTAGCCACGGGTCGTACGGGAGGCCGTCGGCGCGACGCCAGCCCGCGTAGCGGTCGAGCGCGACGAGCGGGTAGCGGTCCTTCCACGTCGGGCGCACCGGCGCCACCAGCGCGTCGAGGCCGTGCCCCGCGGCGACCGCCGCGAGGCGGCGGAGGATCGCTTCGGCGATCCCGAAGCCGCGGTAATCCGGCACCACGCCCGCGACGATCGCGCACAGCGTCGTCGGCTCCGCCTCGACGCCGTCGGTCAGCGCCCAGTCGATCCCGCGCGGCGACGGGGTGCCGTTCCAGCCCACGGGAACGCTGCATGCGTAGCCAACCGTCCGCCCCCTCCCGTTCTCGCGGTCGACGACCCAGAGCTGGAAGTCCGGGTAGAGGTCGTAGAGCTGCGGCCAGAAGGACTGGACGACCTGGTCGTGGGCCATGAACTCCGGCCAGATGGTCGGGAGCGTCCCCCGAAGCTTCGGGTGCTCCGCGTGCGTGACGAGCGCGAGCTTCATCGGACGAGGAGCGCCACCGCCTGAGCCGCGAGCCCCTCCCCGCGTCCGGCGAAGCCGAGGCCGTCCGTTGTGGTGGCACGAACTGCGACGAGGTCGGGATCGACGTCCAGCGCCGCCGCCAGCTTGCGACGCATCTCCGCACGGTGGGGCGCCAGCCGCGGCTCCTCGCCGATCAGGATCACGTCCGCGTTCGCAAGCTTCCAGCCATGGATCTGCACACGCTCCCAGGCCTTCGCAAGCAGCCCGAGCGAGTCGGCGCCGGTGAGTGCGGGATCGCCGGAGGGAAACAGCGCGCCGATGTCCTCGAGGCCGGCCGCCCCCAGCACGGCGTCCGTCAGTGCGTGAGCCAGGACGTCGCCGTCGGAGTGTCCGGCAAGCCCGCGGGGATGGTCGATCGAAACGCCGCCGAGCACGAGCGGGACGCCCTCCTCGAGCGCGTGCGCGTCGAAGCCCGTGCCCACGCGGTACTCAGACACGGTTGATCAACTCCGGCAGCTCGTCGAGCGAGCTGATAGTGACGGTTTTCGGCGGCGATTCGACATCTGCGTGCGCTCCGCGGCGGATGCGGACCGCGTGCAACCCCGCTTCGAGCGCCGGCCGGAGGTCCTTGTCGACCCGGTCTCCGACGTACAGGATCTCCCCGGCTGGCACGCCGGCAGCCTCGACGACGCGAGTGAAGAAGCCGAGGTCGGGCTTCTCCACGCCCCAGCGCTCCGACGATCCGACGAAGTCGACGTGCGGGCGCAGGAACTCCTCGTGGTGCGCGTACATGTTCCCGGCCGCGCCGAGCCGCAAGCCGCGTTCGCGCAGGGCCGCGAGGCAGGGCAACGCGTCGGAATGCAGGTCGCGGTCTGCGAACACCAAGGTCGTGGCGCCCTCGTCCTCCCAGCGCTGGTACGTGGTCGCCTCGTCGACGAGCGTCTCCCCCACGTCGAACACGACCACGGTCACAGCCATCCGGCCACCGTCTCGAGATCGGCCTCGGAGGTCACCTTGAGCAGCTGCGGATCGCCGTCGACGACCTTGACCCGGCCCCCGGCCGCCTCGACGAGGCCCGCACAATCGGTCGCATCGGCGGCGCCTTCCTGAGCCCGGCGCAGAGTCTCGGCGACGAACGCCTGGGGAGTCTGAACGGCCCAGAGCCCGTCGCGCGACACAGTCTCGTGAACGCCGCCGTCCGGGCCGACCCGCTTCAGCGTGTCGCCGACAGGAAGGCCCGGCACGACGCCGTCCCAGCCTTCCGAGAGCGGCGCGAGCACGCGCTCGACGACCTCGTCGGTGACGAGCGGCCGCGCCGCGTCGTGGACAAGGACGACGAGCGCGTCAGCGGGTACCTCGGCGAGGCCCGCCCGCACGGAGTCGCTCCTCGTCTCGCCGCCCGCCACGCACGCGTGCACCTTGCCGCAGCCCTCCTCCTCAGCGAGAAGGATCGCAGGTTCCTCCCAGCCGGGGGGAGCGACGAGGACGATCCCGTCGATCCACGGGCTTCCCTCGAGCCGGCGTAGCGGCTCGGCCAGGAGCGGCTCGTCTCCGAGGTTCGCGAAAGCCTTCGGCCGGTCCAGTCCGAGCCGTTCCCCCCGCCCCGCAGCGACGAGGATGGCCCAAACGGACATGTCCCGGGATGGTTCCGGTCGCTAGGCCGCGGCCGCGGCGGCCTTCTTCTTCGCCGCAGGCTTCTTCTTCGCCGGAGGGCTGTCGGAGGCGAGAACCTCCTCGAGCCACTCAGCGCAGGTCTCCTCGTCCATGTCCTTCGCGTACATCAGCTCGGAGGCGAGGATCTTCTTCGCCTTCACGAACATCTGCTTCTCTCCGGTCGAGAGACCCTTCTCGCGGTCGCGGAGGGCGAGGTTACGGACGACCTCGGCGAGCTCGAGGATGTCGCCGGTCTTCATCTTGTCGCGGTTGTGCTTGAAGCGGCGATTCCAGTTCTTCGGCATCTCCGTCGAGACTCCGGTCAGCGCCTTGAGGACGACACCGACCTCCTTCTCGCCGATCACGCGCCGAAGACCGACCTTCTCGGCATTCTCGGATGGGACCTGCACGGTCATGTCGTTGTGCAGGATCTTGATCGTCAGGTACTCGCGCTGCTCTCCGAGCACTTCGCGCTTTTCCTTCTTGACGACCGTCCCCGCCCCGTGGTGGGGATAGACCACCTTGTCGCCGATGTCGTACAAGCCCGAACCTCCCCTGCCTGAAATATGCTTTTCCGTCAAGAAAGCCGGCACGCTAAGCAGCGCCGGCCATTGGCATCCAGTGTAGCAGAAACGGCCTGAATAAGCCAAATCTGCGCTGTCAGAGCCGTTTGACTAGAGCTGCAAGTAGCGGTCCACGAGGTTGTGCTCCTGCAGCCGGCGCAGGCCCTCGCGGATCTCGCGCGCCCGCACCGTGCCCACTCCCTCGACCGATTCGAGCTCGCGCTGGGAGGCGCGGACGACCGCGTCGAGGCTGCCGAGATCGACCACGACCCGGCGCACGAGCGGCTCCGGCAGCCGCGGGATGTGCGAGAGGATCCGGTAGCCGCGCGGAGAGACTGACAGGTCGAGCGGGTTGATCCCCCGCTCGTAGCCGAGCACCTCTGCGAGCCTGCCGAGCTCGAGCAGCGCCTGGTAGCTGAGGCCCGAGAGCTCCACGAGGGCGGCCGTCGCTTCCTCTCCGGCGCCGAGGGCGTGGTAGTCGCGCACGACCGCGTCGCGTTCCCCGGGCACGTCGCCCACGAGCTCCTCGAGCTGGAGCCGGATCAGCCGTCCCTCGCTGCCGAGCTCGACGCAGTCGCGGGTGATCCGCTCGGCCATGCGCGAGATCATCTCGGCCCGCTGGAGGACGACGAGGACGTCGTCGAGGACGACGGCGTTCTGGAACTCGAGCGCCGTGAGGCGAGTCAGTACCTGCTCGAGCCTCTGCCGGTACGTGTCGAGCGTGCCGAGCGCCTGGTTCGTCTTCGCGAGGACGTCCGGAACCGGGTCGAGCTGGTAGCGCAGCGGCCCGACGAATAGCGTGACCGTCTCCCGCTGCTGCGAGACCGACACGACGAGGGCACCGGTCTGCTTCGCGACGCGCTCTGCCGTGCGGTGGCGCGTTCCCGTCTCGTTCGAGGGAATCGTGGGGTCGGGCATGAGCTGGACGTTTGCCCACGCGAGCCGCTTGATCGCCTCGTCGACGATGATCGCGCCGTCCATCTTCGCGAGCTCGTACAGGAGCTGCGGCCGGAACGGCGCGTCCAGCCGGATGCCGCCTGAGTAGAGGAACGAGAGCCCGTTCGGATCGCCGACGACGATGAGCGCGCCCTCGTGGGAGCGGATGACGTCGTCGACCGCTTGGCGCAGTTCGGTTCCCGGCGCGACCGTGGCGATCGCCGCGAGGAGCTCGGGATTCCGGCGGGGGTCCTCCTCGGCGGGAATGCGCGTGAAGCCGAGATCGCCTAGGCGATCCTGTTTCCGCTCAGTCGTCTCCTTCGGGTCGATCGCCATCGAGCCCCGCCTTGATCGCCTGCCGCAGCGTGTCTGCGGCTTCGACCACGATTTTGCCATTCGCCGTGGTTCCCGACGGCGCGACGACAGAGTCGAGCCCGAGCTTCGCGCACTCCTCGAGCCGCCGTTCGGCTTGCGCAGCCGTGCGGAGACGGCCGGTGAGGCCGATCTCGCCGAAGGCCGCGACGCCGGCCTTGACCGGAATGCGGCGCGCCGCCGACGCAATGGCGAGTGCGACGGCGAGGTCGGCTCCGGGCTCGTCGATGCGAACGCCGCCGGCGACGTTGACGAACACGTCGGCCTGCCCGAGGGCGACGCGGGCGTGCCGCGAGAGCACCGCGACGATCATCGCGAGCCGCTTCGGATCGATTCCGGTGGCGACCCGGCGCGGCATTGCCAGCTCGCTCTGCGCCACGAGCGCCTGGATCTCGAGCAGGATCGGCCGCGTCCCTTCGAGCGCGCAGGCCACGGCCGCGCCCGGCTCTCCCGGCACGGTGCGGCCGAAAACCTCGGACGGATCCGCGACGCCGGCGAGGCCGGCGCCGGTCATCTCGAACACGCCAAGCTCGTTCGTCGAGCCGAAGCGGTTCTTGACGGCCCGCAGCACGCGGTGCGCGTGGTAGCGGTCGCCTTCGAACTGGAGGACGCAGTCGACCAGATGCTCGAGCACGCGCGGGCCGGCGACGGTGCCGTCCTTGGTCACGTGCCCGACGAGGATGGTCGCGACGCCGTGCTCCTTGGCCACGCGGAGGAGCCGCGCGGCGGCCTCTCGCACCTGGCCGACCGAGCCGGGCGCGGAGCCGAGGTCGGCGGCGTGCAGGGTCTGGACGGAATCGACGACGCAGACCGCGGGCCGCTCCGCGCGGAGGGTCTCGCAGACGGTCTCGAGCTCGGTCTCGGCGAGGATCTGGACGTTGCCGGGCCCTCCGAGCCGCTCGGCCCGGAGCTTGACCTGAGCGACCGACTCCTCGCCCGTCACGAGCAGGGAGGAGCGAGTCTCACCGATCGCCCGCAGCGCCATGAGTAGCAAGGTCGACTTCCCGACGCCGGGCTCGCCGCCGAGCAGGACGAGCGAAGCGGGGACGAGCCCGCCCCCTAGCACCCGGTCGAGCTCCGAGATTCCGGTCGAGATCCGCGCGGCCTCCTCGACCTCCACGTCGACGAGCCGGAGCGGAGTGCGCGCGACGCCGCTTCCGGCGCCTGCCTCAGCGCCCAGCGACTCCTCGACGAGCGTGCCGAAGGCCGAACAGCCGGGGCACTTCCCGAACCAACGCCCGGCCGTATAGCCGCACTCCGTGCACCCGAACTGAACCGCCGCGGTCTTCGACTTAGCCACAAGGCCACCCTACGGTCGAGGGCGGACGCGAACCCACACGGGATCCAAGCGACTTTGCGCTCAAATCGCGACGGCGCCAAGGGCCGGAGGCTAAGCCTCCGCGAAGGGGGGCTTAGCCGGAGGCCGGACCGCGCTCTCCCGTTGGCGCAGTTCGTTTGTCCCCCGGGCGAAGAGCGCAGCTCTTCGCCCGGTCCAACGAAAACGACCCCGCCGCCAGGGTCGTTTCCGCGTTGCGTGGAGGGAGTTGTCGGGAGCCCCCGCCGCATCGGGGCTCACCGGGTCGTGCTCTATGCAAAGCATCATCCTCGGGCGACCCCGCTTCACTCGTCCCCTTTCAGGTGGTTCATCGGCCCACTTGACTCCCCCGTTGCGGGGGATGGCCCAGGAAAGCAGAAAGGCGGCCGATTTGGCCGCCTTTCTGCGCTTGTTTCTGGCGTTATTCCGCTTCGCCTGCGGGCTCGGCGTCGGTCGGGGCGACCGGCTCCTCGGGCGGTACCGTCACCTTTTCGGGGGTGACCTCGCCCGGGATGAAGGTGATGTCCACCTCGTCGCCCGGCTCGCCGTCCTCGGTGCGCGTGCGTCCGACGAGGATCGTCGAGCCTGGCTCGACCTCTCGCCCGAGCACGTAGTCGGCGAGCGGATCCTCGATGTAGCGCTGGATCGCGCGGCGCAGCGGCCGGGCGCCCATCGCCGGGTCGTAGCCCTTGTCGACGAGCAGCTCCTTGGCGTCGTCGGTGAGCTCGATCGAGACCTCGTGCGTCGCCATCTGCTCGCGCAGCCTGCGGAGCAGGAGGTCGACGATGGACAGGATCTCTTCGCGCGAGAGCTTGTGGAAGACGATGATCTCGTCGATCCGGTTGAGCAGCTCGGGCCGGAAGACCTTCTTCAGCTCGCCCATCACGCGGCCCTTCATCTCGTC
>Ga0207693_10002897_pt1 | contig 14848 bp, 15 predicted proteins | sample LARL81metaG_FD_184347 | JGI IMG/M metagenome (GOLD analysis project Ga0207693, IMG submission 184347) | Corn, switchgrass and miscanthus rhizosphere microbial communities from Kellogg Biological Station, Michigan, USA - LAR L8-1 metaG... | ecosystem: Host-associated > Plants > Roots >...
GACCAGCACCTGCGGCTCACTCGGACGGCTCGGTCCGGCGAGGTTGAGGCCGGCCGCCCGCAGCTTTTCCACCAGCGCCCGGTTGTGCTCGTTGGCGAAGAAACCCGCCACGGAGGCCGCGATCGAAGTACGGATTTCAGCATTTCAACGTCTCCCGTTGTGGCCGACCACTGTTGCGTCGGCACAAGGACAATAGCATCGTGGGCGCGTCCTGGACGACGCCAGCGGCGAGCATGAACTTATGCGATGATGGGTTTACAGCAGGGAAAAGGGAGGGGGCGGTTGAAGCCGAACCGAGGGTGCCGATGCGCATGATGGAGCATGATGCGCCCGGTCTGCGGCCGAAAATCATCGGCGCAAGCGTGAGACGAGTCGAGGACCGCCGGCTTCTGACCGGCCAGGGCTCGTTCGCGGGCGACCGGACCTGCCCGGGCGCGCTCCACCTTGCGTTCCGACGCAGCGATCATCCGCATGCTCGCATCTCCAAGATAGACTGCTCGCAGGCGCGCGCGTTGGCGGGCATCGTTGCGGTCTTCACGGCGGCCGATATCGACCGGCTGGTGAATCCCCTGATTGCCGTTTCTCGCATGAAAGATTATCGCCCGACGCCGATGCATCTGCTGGCGAGCGGAAAGGTACGCTATGTGGGCGAACCCACCGTCGCTGTCCTTGCGGAACACCGGTATCTCGCCGAGGACGCGCTTGCGCACATCGACATCCAATTCGAGCGGCTTCCTGCGCTCACGGATCCGGAACACGCGATCAGGCCGGAGGCGACCTTGTTGCATGAGGACATCGGCAGCAACGTGCTCCTCGCCCGTGAGTTCGCACGGGGCAACGTCGATGCGGTCTTCAGTTCAGCGGCGGTGAAAGTGGGCGCCCGCTTTCGCTCACACCGCAAGACTCCGCTGGCTCTGGAAAATCGGTCTTACCTCGCCGAGTACGATCCGGGACGCGGCCTGCTCACCCTTACGTCATCGACACAGGTGCCCGGGATCGTGCGCGACGCGCTTTGCAATCTCCTGGACCTGCCGGGGCACAGTGTCCGTGTCATGGCCCAGGACGTGGGCGGCGGGTTCGGCGGCAAAGCCTCGCTCTATCCCGAGGAGGTTCTGGTCTGCGTTCTCGCGCGTCATCTCAAGCGGACTGTCAGATGGACCAGCGATCGCCTGGAGGACCTCCTCACGACCACGCAGGCCTTCGACGAGACTGTCGATGCGCAGCTTGCGCTCGACCAGGACGGCCGAATCCTTGCACTCTCCGCCGACGTGATCAGCGATGTCGGCGCGTACTCGATCTATCCCTGGACTGCCGCTCTGGAGCCGGTCCAGGTGATCAGCTTCCTGCCGGGGCCTTATCGCATCGACACCTATCGGGGCCGTGTGCGCGGGGTCGCAACCTGCAAAGCCCCAGGCGGACCTTACCGCGGAGTAGGCCGGCCAATTTCCACGTTCGTAATGGAGCGGCTCATGGACATGGCGGCGCGCCGTCTCGATCTCGACCCCGTTGAGCTGCGCCGTCGCAATCTGGTGCGGGAAGCTGAATTTCCCTACAAGGCTGCCTCCGGCATTGTTTGGGACCGCTCGGGGTTTGTGGAAAATCTCGAGGCGGCTGGGCGCGCGATCGACTATCCGGGCTTGCGGCAAAAGCAATGCGCCCTGCGCCAAGCCGGTCGCTGGTTTGGGATCGGTGTCGCCTCATACGCGGAGCTCACCGGCATCGGCTCGCGCATCTCTGCCGCTCCGGGCATGCCGATCAACACCGGAACCGAAACGGCCACCGTGCGGCTCGACTCTACGGGAACGGTGACAGCGGCATTCGGCGTCGCCTCCCAGGGCCAGGGTCTCGAGACGACCTTGGCGCAGGTGATTGCCGAGCATCTGGGAGTCCGCATTCAAGACGTACGCGTCCTCCAGGGCGACAGCGGCGTGGTGGCGCACAGCACCGGTACCTATGCCAGCCGCAGCGCCGCGCTCGCCGGGGGTGCCGGGACGCTGGCGGCCCGCGAGTTGCGGGAGCGGGTGTTGCGCGCGGCCTCTCACTTGCTCGAAGCTGCGGTCGAGGATCTCGATGCTGCGAACGGCTCCGTCTTCGTACGCGGCACGGACCGCTCGATGACCTTTCATCAACTGGCGAAGGCTGTGTACTCGCAAATGGGCCGGCTGCCGAAGGACGCGCGCGAGGAGCTGGAAGTCACCAAGGTCTACGATCCGTATTTCGGCACCGCGACCTCCGCCACCCACATCGTCGCCCTCGAAATCGATCGCGGGACGTACGAGATAACGATCGAGCATTACTTCGTTTGTGAGGACTGCGGCCGCGTGATCAACCCGATGATAGTCAAGGGTCAGGTATGCGGGGGCGTAGCGCAAGGCATCGGCGCTGCTCTGTTCGAGGAGATCGTCCACGACCAGCGCGGCCAGATCCTGACTGCAAGCCTCGCAGACTACGTTGTCCCGAACGCGCTCGATATCCCGACCGTCGAGGTCGAGCATCTCGAGCAATACGCACCGCCTACGGCGGGAGGTTTCCGCGGCATGGGCGAAGGTGGCACGATCGGTGCCTTGGCCGCCGTGGCCAACGCGGTCGCGGATGCCTTGGCTCCGCTTGGAATCGAGGTCCTGGAGGTGCCGGTCAGTCCCGAAAGACTGTTCCGGCTCGTCCAACAAGCAAGGGTGGATGACCGACCTGCAGCTGATGGGAAGATGAGTCAGGGCGCAATATAGGCGTAGCCCCTGGCCTGATAGGCCATCAGAGAGATGAACCCGTTACCCACGACCCGGATTTCCGGAAGCACCTTTTCAACATCGGTCCCCAGCTCCCGCGCCGCCACGGCGCATTGCTCGAACCCGTCGACGCCGGACGAAGCGCTCATCTGCTTGATCTTCGCGGCAATCTTCGCTGCGATCTCGCGATCCTGGGGCCTGATCAGCTCAACGTCGGTTTGTACCAACCTGGTCGCCGGCCCCCGGAAAGCGAGAATGAAGTGCGGTTTCACGCCCTGCCCAATGAGCGACTGGCGGGTCTCGTCGATGATCTCGAGCCGGCTGAGCAGGAGTTTGCCATCACCCTCCTTCAGATCGAAGCCGACCTTCAGCTCCTGCAAGTCGCCGAGTGCGGCCTTATCGTCGGCCGCCACGGCGGCGGTCGATACCAGCATGACCATCGCCGTCGCGAGGCACGCGACGGCACGCGCAAGGTTGAGCATTATCTCTCCTCCATCGTGCGACCGATCAAAATGATTTCGAGGCCTCACCTGCCCTGATCATGCCCTTAACACAGCGTGCCCGCAACTCCGTCGCGCATGGAAACGCATGAGATGAGCGAGCGGACTACAAGGCCTCGCGCAGCCGCGCCCGATCAACCGCGATCTTGATGCCGGCGCGTTCCTGTTCGAGCAACATCACCGCGCGCGAGTCACGTCCGCCCCAGCCACGCGCGAGCGCTTCCGTCATTTCGGCGTAAGCGAGATTGCACATGCGCATAGGCACGCCGAGCTCGCGACCGAGCGCGGTGGCGAGCCCAACATCCTTGTGGGCGAGCTTAAGCGCAAAGGCCGGCGGGTCGTATTCGCCGGGGAGAAACTGGTCGATAAGCGCGTCGAAGGTAAAGCGGCGCCCCACGGCACCTTGGCGGATCGCTTGCCACAGCGCCAGCGGCTCGACGCCCGCCTTTACGCCCAGGCTGAAACTTTCGGCGAGCGCGCAGACGATCGCATAGCCCGACATGTTGTGCACGAGCTTGGCCACGGTCGCGCTGCCGATTGGCCCGATATAGGCGGGTTTGTCGCCGATCGCATCGAGCACCGCCTTGTGCTGCTTGAAGACATTTTCATCCCCGCCCACCCAGATGGCGAGCTTGCGGGACGCCGCGCCCGCGGGGCCGCCGCTCACGGGCGCGTCGAGCATGTGCGCGCCTTTCTCGGCGAATGCGGCGTTGAGCTTCTTCACGACGCTCGGCGAATTGGTGGACAGATCGAAATAGGCGGTGCCGGGCTTCACGCCGCCCATAAGTCCATCCGGTCCCAGCGCGACCGCCTCCACATCGGGCGGCTCCGGCAATGAGGAGAAGATCACATCGCACTGGCTTGCGAGCGCACGTGGGGTATCGGCCCAAACGGCGCCGGCATTGAGATGGTGGCTGGCCGTCTGCCGCTGAAGGTCGTGGACGACCAGCCTGAAGCCGGCCTTTTGCAAGTTGGCGGCCATGCGGCTCCCCATCATGCCCAGCCCGACGAATCCCACCACCGCTTTGTCATTAGACATCTCGTCACCCGTTTCGTTTCGAGCCCATGCCGCACAATTCCATATTGAATTGCTGCCGGCCGCATGAAAGCTTCCGATTGTACCCGCACCGGTGAGCTTTCACAGCAGCGCAACATACTCCGTCTGATCCCTCTCGCTCCTAGATCAGCCGGTAGACCTCGCCCGGCCATCCGCACGCTTGCAGGCGCTCGCTCATGTGCAGCGGCACCGGCGCGCTCACCCGGATGGGTGCGCGATTCTTGTAGAGCGGTACCACGATCTCGCGCGCGTGCAGCTGCAGCCCGGGGCCACCCAAACGCGGGGCCTTCCCATAAATGCCGTCGCCGACAATCGGCCATCCCATCGTCGCGCAATGCACCCGCAGCTGGTGAGTGCGGCCCGTGAGCGGCTCGAGCGCGAGCCAGGTTGATTGTGCCCCCAACCCCTTATCGTCCGATGCGGTTGAGCTGCGGCCCAGCACCTTCCATGTCGTCACTGCCGGCTGGCCTTGCGGATCGTGCTGCATCCACCAGCCGCGCGTGGCATCCTTGCGCCCCAGCGGGGCGTCGATGCGGCCCTCGTCCTCGGCGGGACCACCCTCGACCACGGCCCAGTAGGTCTTTCCGATCCGACCACCCTTGAACAATCGGCCAAGCTCCGCCAGAGCCTTGCGGTGGCGGCCGAGCACCAGGCACCCCGAGGTATCGCGGTCCAGGCGGTGTGCCAGCGCCGGCGCGCGCGGCAGCCCGAACCGCAGCGCGCCGAAATGATCCTCCAGGCTTTCGCCGCCCCTCGCTCCTTTGGGGCCCTGGTGGACCGCGAATCCGGGAGGCTTGTCGATGACGAGCATCAGGGCGTCGCGATAAAGCACTCGCGCTACCATCTCTTCCGGGGTCATGACGAAACCGCTATCACGGGTGCCCGCATGAACGACAGCGCCGTCGAGCAGCAGAATTGGTGGCAGCGTGTTCGCGGCGGCCTCAAGCGCACCTCCGCCTCGATCGGCGGCGCCATCACGGACCTCGTTGCCAAGCGCAAGCTCGACCAGGGCATGCTCGATGAAATCGAGGAGGTATTGATCCGCGCCGATCTCGGGGTCGATTGCGCCGCAAGGATCGCCGCCGCGGTGGGAGAAGGGCGCTACGACAAGGCGATCACCGCCGACGAGGTGAAGCAGGTCCTGTCCGGTGAAGTCGAGAAGGTGCTTGCTCCCGTGGCCGAGCCGCTTGCCATAGGGCACGAGAAGCCATTCGTGGTTCTCGTGGTTGGGGTCAACGGTTCCGGCAAAACGACAACCATCGGCAAGCTTGCGGCCAAGGCGCGCGCGCAGGGCTATTCGGTGATGCTGGCTGCGGGAGATACCTTCCGCGCCGCCGCCATCGACCAGTTGAAGATATGGGGCGCTCGGGCCGGGGCCTCGGTGCTGGCGCGCAGTCCCGGCGCGGATCCCGCTGGCCTCGCGTTCGATGCGCTCACGGAGGCGCGGGGCAAAATCGATCTGCTGCTCATTGATACCGCCGGCCGGCTGCAGAACAAAGCGGTGCTCATGGACGAGCTGGAAAAGGTGGTGCGCGTCATCAAGAAGGTCGACCGCTCCGCCCCGCACGCGGTCCTGCTCGTCCTGGATGCTTCGGTCGGACAGAACGCCCTCTCGCAAGTGGAGATATTCCGCGACGTAGCCGGCGTGACCGGCCTCGTCATGACCAAGCTCGACAGCACGGCGCGCGGCGGTATTCTCGTTGCGATCGCGGGCAAGTACGGGTTGCCTGTGCACTATATCGGAGTGGGAGAAGGCCTCGACGATCTTGCGCCGTTCTCCGCCAAGGAATTTGCCGACGCAATTGCAGGGATTGCATGAAACCGAACAAGCGTGCGCTCAATCCGACTCTGAAGGTGGTGCTCGATATCGGGCCCCTGCTGCTGTTCTTTGTTGCGAATGCCCAGCCTGGTTTGTTCCTCCCCTTGCTCAGGCCGCTCCTGCCGGTTGCGGCGGCCTCGGGGGAGCGCACCGGGATCTTCGTGGCAACCGCGGTGTTCATGATTGCGGTCGTGATAGCGCTTGCGGTCTCCTATGCGCTGACGCGGCACCTGCCGCTAATGCCGCTCGTCACCGCCGTGGTCGTGCTCGTCTTCGGGTCGCTGACGCTGGTGCTGCACGACGAATTGTTCATCAAGCTCAAGCCCACAATCATCTATGTCCTGTTCGGCGGCGCCCTGCTCGCCGGACTTGCATTCGGCAAGCCGCTCCTGGGCGCCGTCTTCGATTCGGTATTTCATCTCAGCGAGGAGGGATGGCGCAAGCTCACATGGCGCTGGGCCATGTTCTTCTTCGCACTTGCGGTGCTCAACGAGATCGTCTGGCGCACGCAGACGACGGATTTCTGGGTGAGCTTCAAGGTATTCGGCGTCTTGCCGCTGACGTTCGTGTTCGCGGCGCTGCAATTTCCGCTGATGTCCCGATATGCCGCGCCCGAGCCGAAGTCGCAGGAAGACTTGGAGGCTGTTCCGGATATGGTGCAGCGCGACCCCGGTCGCGACCTGTCGTAGGGACGAGGCATGCCTCGCCCCGCCTTCACATGCGCCGCTGTGGCTCGAGGGCGACGCATGCGTCGCCCCTAGGAAGATTCTATTTCGCTTGATCCTGTGATGGAGCCGGCGCTGCCAGCGCCTTCTCGATCTCAGGCTTGAGCGTGTTGTCCAGGTTCTCCGGAGTGATCGGGCCGATCAACTTATATGCGATGCGGCCGTCGCGACCGACAACGAAGCTCTCGGGCACCCCGTAGACGCCCCATTCGATCGCTGCGCGGCCATTGGCATCCACACCGTTCGCGACGAAGGGGTTCCCATACCGCGCGAGAAAGCGAATCGCGTCCTCCGGCTGGTCCTTGTAGTTCATGCCGGCTATGCGGATGCGGCGGTCTGCGGCAAGCATCATCAAGAGCGCCGCCTCATCGCGGCAGGGTACGCACCATGAAGCCCACACATTGAGCAGCGTGACTTCGCCCGCAAACGCCGCGCTGTCCAGGCCAGGCACCTCCTTGCCTGCGCGCGTGAGCCCGCGCAGCGGCGGAAGATTCGTCGCTGGCGCCGCACGCCCGATGAGAGTGGAGGGAATGCGGGAGGGATCGCCGGCACTCAGTCGCAGCATGAACAAGCCCGCCAGCGCAAGAAAGGCTACAAGCGGAACCAGCACCAAGATCCGCCTGCGCATCACCGCGCTCTTTTCTTCCGCCGGCTTGTCCGTGACGGTCACGGCGTCTCCTCAACTTTGCGTTCCGAGCGACGGCTGGCGCCTTGCGCTTCCATTTCCGCGATCACGCGCACGAGATGGCGGCGATCGAGGACCACCCAAGCTACCAGTCCCGCGACGATCACGATGGCGGCCGCATAGGCGGTCACGATGAAACCCGCATATGGACCGAGATCCATGCTCAGGCTCGGGCTGCGGCTTCCGCCTTCATCAGCAGCATGGTGCGCAGCCGCCGGCGCAGGATCTCGTTGCGCATGGCGGCAAGATGCAGGGTGAGAAACAACAGGGTGAATGCCGCGAGCATGCTCATCAAAGGCAGGAGAATACTGGGATCGATCGCGGATCCGCCGAGCCGAAAGACTGAGGCTCCTTGGTGCAACGTGTTCCACCACTCGACCGAGAACTTGATGATGGGAATATTGATCGCCCCCACGAGCGTAAACACGGCCACTGTGCGTGCAGCAAGCGTCGGGTCGTCGATGGTGTGCCACAGCGCAAGCACACCCAGATAAAGCAGAAAGAGCACGAGCACCGAGGTGAGGCGCGCATCCCAGACCCAGTAGGTGCCCCACATAGGCCGGCCCCAAAGCGAGCCCGTAAGCAAGCAAATGAGCGTGAAAGCGGACCCGATCGGCGCCGCCGCCTTGGCGGCAACATCAGCAAGCGGATGGCGCCAGACGAGGGTACCCAGCGCGGCCGCGCTCATCACCACCCACGCAAAAATTCCCAGCCACGCTGTGGGCACGTGAATGAACATGATCTTCACCGTTGCCCCCTGCTGATAATCATCGGGCGCGAGATAGGCCTGAATGCCACCAATCAAGAAGGCCACAGCTGTCAGAGCGACCAGCGCCGGCATCAGCCGGGCGCTCAGCGCGACGAAACGCGACGGAGTGGCGAGGTCGATCAAGCTCATTGGCGTACGCATAGGGTTCGCGTTGGGCTCAGTCCAGCCCCTGCCGCAGAGTAATCGCCGCGGCAACCGGTCCCAGCACGAGGCTCATCAGCGACAGAGCACAGAGAATGAGCAATGGCCCGCGAAACGGCACGGTAGCGGCCGTTGCTGCGCTCGATGCCGCCACGCCGAAAATGAGGACGGGAATGTTCAGAGGCAATATCAGGACGGCCAGCAGAAGCCCGCCACGCCGCAATCCCACGGTGAGCGCAGCACCGATCAGGCCGATAAAGGTGAGCGCCGGGGTGCCGACGAGCAGGGTGATGGCCACTGCCGCGGTCGAGCTGGGATCGAGGTTGAGCAGGACTCCGAGCACCGGTGCTGCAAGCACGAGCGGTACGGCCGTGGTGAGCCAGTGCGCGAACGCCTTCGTGGCGAGCGCGAGCTCGAGCGGCATGCGGCCCGTGAAGAGAAGATCGAGGGAACCATCTTCGTGATCCGAGGCCAGGAGCCGGTCGAGCCCGAGCAGGGTTGCGAGGAGGGCTCCGAGCCACAGCATGGCCGGTCCGATCCGCGTGAGCAGCGCGAGATCTGGGCCGACGGCAAATGGTACAAGCGTTACCACGATCAGGAAGAAGAGCACACCGACGAGCGCGCCGCCTCCGAGGCGCACGGCCAAGCGCAGATCGCGCAGAAGGAGTGCAGATAACGGGCTCACAGGCGAGCCTTCTCCGGGGCGCCTCGCCCGTCTCCGGCCAATGCACCCGCGCCTGCGAGCTTCAATTCCTTCGCGGCTTGCGGCAGGGGGCCGTGGATGGCCGCCAGGATGATTCCCCCTTTGCCGACATGGGCCACCACGATGTCCGCAAGCAGGCCCTGACCTGCAGCGTCAAGCGCGGAGCCCGGCTCGTCGAGGAGCCACAGGGGACGCTCCACAGCAAGCAGGCGGGCGAGCGAGAGCCGCCGCCGCTGTCCCGCCGAGAGGTAGCGTGCAGGCAGATGCGCGAGGGCGCAGAGCCCTACGCGCGCGAGCGAGGTCGCGACCTCGCCACCTCCCAGAAAATCGCTCCAGAAGACGAGGTTCTCTTGGACCGTGAGCGATGGTTTGAAGGCATCCTGGTGGCCGACATAGTGGGCCTGTTCTCCTATGGAGAGTTCCGCGTCGCCGCCGTGGAGAATGAGCCTGCCCTCGCTTGGGCGGACGAGCCCGGCCACGACGCGGAGAAGGGATGATTTGCCGGCCCCGTTCGGGCCCGTGATGGCCAGCATCTCGCCCCTGTTCACTGCGAAGTGCAGGTTGCGAAAGACCTCCCGCCCCCCTCTGACACAGGCCAGGCCCTCGGCCACAATCTGCATTGCAATTCAGTTCACGGGACCGACTTCTTTCGCCTTGCGCGGGACCAAGTAGTGGAAATCGGGCGCGAGATCTCGATCTGATTTGCCGGGAAAGTCCGGTGTCATAGCCGTCCGCAAATGATGCTGCCCCCGCTCCCACAGCACGACCGTGAGCCAGCCCGTGGAGACGCCGAGGAATGCACCGGCAATCACATCTCCAAGAAAGTGGAAGTCGGCACCGACGAGGCCGAGGGCAACGGCAGCCATGCAGATGCCATAGAGCACCGGATACCTCGGATAGCATATCCAGAGCACCGATATCACCGCGCAGATGGCGGTGGTATGTCCGGAGGGAAAGGCCGCGAAACCCGGCCCGCCGTGGAATGGGTTGAAGCCGTAGACGCCGTCGCGAATGAAGGACGGGTTGTCGCGCACCCAGGTCTCCGGCCAAGTGCGACCGAAAACGAGCTTGAGCTGATCCTTCACGCCTGCGGCCACCGCCAAACTGGCGGCCGCGAGTACCGCAACCGTCTGGAATTTCGATAGCGCACGCCCGCTCAGGGCCCAAAGCCCTATGGCCGCAAAAGCAAGGATGACGACTGGGCTGATGATTTCGGGAATGTAAGTGAGCTTCGCAAAGAGGTCGTACCGGTGCAAATGCTCGTGGGCCCAGAGCGCGATCGGTCGATCGAGCCAAACGTAGGAGACCACATCAGCGGAGGCGGTTATCCCGAGCCACATGAGCCATTTGTGCGCGGGTTTCATCCGGGCGGCGAATGGGCGCTCGTCCGGCAGGGAAATTGTCATCCAACTGTCATCCAACTGTCATAACTCAATGACATGGCCGCACTAAAAACCTACCGACCTCGCATTGGGCCATTCGACCGGTCTCCCCCATATCCCGAAGCGCGGTTCCTAGGCAAAGACAGCTTCACAACGGTAAAGCCGGGTAATGCATCCGCTTGCGATTGCGTGAACCGGCACGTCCAACCACAGGAGAGACGTCTTGAGACCCCTTCACACCTTTGCACTTGCTGGATTGTTTGTTGCTGCCGGCTTGATGCCCGCAGCTGCCCTCGACATCTCGGGCGCTGGCGCGACCTTTCCGTATCCCATCTATTCGAAATGGGCGGATGCCTACAAGAAGCAGACCGGAGTAGGCCTGAACTACCAATCGATCGGTTCGGGCGGTGGAATCAAGCAGATCCAGAACGAGACTGTCACGTTCGGCGCCTCCGATATGCCGCTCACCCTCGATCAGCTGAACAAGGATCACCTCGTTCAGTTTCCCACGGTGATCGGCGGCGACGTTCCTGTTGCGAACCTCGATGGCGTCAAGCCTGGTGAGCTCAAGCTGGATGGAGCGACGCTCGCCAAGATCTTTCTTGGAGAGATCAAGGCGTGGAACGATCCGGCAATTCTCAAGCTCAACCCGAATGCGAAGCTTCCCTCGCAGCCCATCGTCGTCGTCCACCGGTCGGACGGTTCCGGCACCACCTTCATCTGGACCGACTATCTCTCGAAGGTAAGCCCAGAATGGAAGTCGAAAGTGGGCGCAAATACCTCGGTCGAGTGGCCGGCCGGCATCGGCGCCAAGGGCAACGAAGGTGTTGCCAACAACGTGCAGAATACCAAAGGCTCGATCGGCTACGTCGAATATGCCTATGCCAAGCAGAATAAGCTGACGACACTTAACATGGTCAACAAGGATGGCAAAAGCGTCGAGCCGAATTCCGCCGCGTTCCAAGCTGCGGCCGCCAACGCAAAATGGGACAAAGCGGATGGCTTCCATGTGATCCTCACTGATGAGCCCGGCCCCACCTCGTGGCCGATTGCCGGTGCCACGTTCATCCTCATCCACAAGCAGCCGAAGGATCCGGCCGCTGCGGCCGAGGCGCTCAAGTTCTTCGCGTGGGCTTACGCCAACGGGGATAAGATGGCCGAAGAGCTCGACTACGTGCCACTGCCGAAGACTGTGGTCGCGGAAATCGAAAAGGTCTGGGCGACCGAAATCAAAGATGCCAGCGGAAAGCCGATTTATGCGATGGCGCGCTGACGTCGACAACACGTGACCAGAAAGGCGCCGTCGGGCGCCTTTCTCTATTCTTCCGCATTTTGGATAATCCAACCCCCACAGCAGTCAGTTCATGGCCGATGTAGCCTTGCCCGCGCAATCCTTCCCCACCATTTCATCGTCGCGCGCCAAGGCGCTCGACCGCTTGCGCATGGGCGATGTCGCATTTCGCATCCTCACGCGGGCTGCCGCGATCACAGTACTCGCGCTCCTGGGGGCGGTCATCGTCTCGCTTGTTGACGGCTCGCTCCCGGCGCTGCGGGCGTTCGGGCTCAACTTTCTGATCGAGGAACACTGGAACCCGGTCACCGAAAAATTCGGAGCGTTGGCGCCGATTTACGGCACTCTGGTCACCTCAGGCATTGCGATGGCCATCGCGGTGCCGCTCGGACTTCTGATCGCGGTCTTTCTCACCGAGCTTTGCCCGATATGGCTTCGCCGGCCCATTGGAATCGCCATCGAGCTGCTCGCCGGGATTCCCAGCATCATCTACGGGATCTGGGGACTGTTCGTATTCGCCCCGTTTCTGCAGCAGACCCTCCAGCCGGTCCTCATCACCATCTTTGGTCCGGTGCCGGGTCTGTCGTCGCTGTTCGCCGGCCCCCCCTATGGCATCGGTGTGCTCACCGCCGGCTTGATCCTCGCCATCATGGTTCTGCCGTTCATCACGTCGATCTCCCGCGATGTGTTCGATGCAGTCCCCCCGGTGCTCAAGGAGGCGGCGTATGGCATCGGATGCACGACCTGGGAGGTGGTGCGTTACGTCGTCGTACCGTACACCCGCGTCGGCGTCATCGGCGGGGTCATGCTCGGGCTCGGGCGAGCACTGGGCGAGACCATGGCGGTGACATTCGTCATCGGCAATGCGCATCGCATATCGGCTTCGATTCTCGCGCCGGGCACCACCATCTCGGCAACCATTGCGAACGAGTTCACCGAAGCCGTGGGTGACCTCTATACCTCTTCGTTGATTGCGCTCGGCCTCATTCTGTTCGTTATCACCTTCATTGTGCTTGCCGCCGCGCGCTACATGCTGCTGCGGATCGAACGCCGGATCGGGTAGCGCCATGAACAAGCTCTATGCCGCCCGCCGCAGACGCAATCAGATTGCGATGGGGCTTTCCTTGGCTGCGACCGTGATCGGCCTGGGTTGGCTCGTGCTCATCCTGGGTGCTCTGCTTTGGGAAGGTTTCAGCGGGTTGTCGGTTGCGGTGTTCGCGGAGATGACGCCGCCTCCCGGGGCCGCCGGCGGTCTCCTCAATCCGATCGTCGGCAGCCTGATCCTCACTGTCCTCGCGGTTCTGATCGGCACACCCATCGGCATACTGGCGGGCACCTACATGGCGGAATACGGCCGCTACGACCGCCTGACCTTCATCGTACGTTTCATCAACGATATTCTGCTCAGCGCGCCGTCGATCGTCGTGGGGCTGTTCATCTACGAGATCGTGGTCCGGCCCATGGGACATTTCTCCGGGCTGGCGGGTGCCGTTGCCCTTGCGGTGATCGTCATTCCGGTTGTGGTGCGCACGACCGAGGACATGCTGCTGCTGGTGCCGAACCCGTTGCGCGAGGCGGCGACCGCGCTCGGCACCCCGCGCGCGGTAGTCATCCGCCGAGTCTGCTATCGCGCCGCAAGCGCCGGCATGCTCACCGGCGTGCTGCTGGCGGTAGCGCGCATCAGCGGCGAAACCGCTCCGCTTCTCTTCACGGCGCTCAACAATCAGTTCTGGAGCCTCGATCTCAATGCGCCTATATCGAGCCTGCCCGTGGTCATCTTCCAGTTCGCGCTCTCGCCCTACAGCGACTGGCAGAAGCTCGCCTGGACCGGCGCGCTGATCATCACCCTTGCCGTGCTCGCATTGAGCATCATTGCACGCGCGCTTGCAGCGACGAGGACAGAAACATGAGTGTTGCTAACGTAACCACGCCCGTTGCTTCCCATGCCGCCTCCGATACCGCAGGCCTGGCGGAAAAGATCTCCATTCGATCCTTGGACTTCTTCTACGGGGAGGCCAAGGCGCTCAAGCAAATCTCGCTGCCGCTCTACCAGGGGAAGGTCACCGCCTTCATCGGCCCGTCCGGTTGCGGAAAATCAACCCTGCTGCGCATCCTCAACCGGATGTACGATCTTTACCCCAACCAACGCGCTGCCGGCGAGGTGTTGTTCGATGGCGAGGATATCCTTTCGCCGAAGCAGGATCTCAATCTGTTGCGGGCCCGGGTTGGAATGGTGTTTCAGAAACCCACTCCGTTCCCAATGTCGATCTACGAGAACATCGCCTTCGGCGTGCGGCTGTATGAGCGCACAGCCAAATCGGAGCTCGACAGACGGGTCGAGAGCTCGCTGCGGCGCGCAGCGCTGTGGGAGGAGGTCAAGGACAAGCTCAACGCCAATGGGCTTAGCCTGTCAGGCGGCCAGCAGCAGCGGCTATGCATCGCACGCACCGTCGCGGTCAAACCCGAGGTGATCCTGTTCGACGAGCCCTGCTCGGCGCTCGACCCGATCTCGACCGCCAAGATCGAGGAGCTGATCGACGAGCTCAAGGACGACTACACCATCGCAATTGTCACTCACAACATGCAGCAGGCCGCGCGCGTCTCGGATTTCACCGCATTCATGTATCTGGGCGAGCTGGTCGAGTTTGATACCACCAGCAAAATCTTCACCGCGCCGCGCGACCGGCGAACGCAGGACTACATTACGGGAAGGTTCGGATGATGACAGACCTGGCCAGGGACCATCTTCCCATGACCGACCACACCACCAAGGCCTTCGATGTCGATCTGCGCGAGCTCACCCGGATGGTCGAGGAGATGGGCGCGCGCGTCCTCAAGCAGATTGCCGATTCCCTCGATGCGCTCGCCAACCACGATTCGGATCTCGGGCAACGCGCTATTGCGGTCGATCCGGAAATCGACTCGCTGCAGCACGCGATCGAGGAAAAAGCCGTGCTCACCATCGCGCGCAGGCAGCCGATGGCGATCGATCTGCGGGAGATCATCGGTGCAGTGCGCATCTCCAACGACCTGGAAAGGGTGGGCGATCT
>Ga0207693_10002899_pt1 | contig 14845 bp, 17 predicted proteins | sample LARL81metaG_FD_184347 | JGI IMG/M metagenome (GOLD analysis project Ga0207693, IMG submission 184347) | Corn, switchgrass and miscanthus rhizosphere microbial communities from Kellogg Biological Station, Michigan, USA - LAR L8-1 metaG... | ecosystem: Host-associated > Plants > Roots >...
GCTGATCGTACGGTTCTTGCACGATCTGTTGCAGGTCTGTACTGTCGCGCCGACCCCCTTAGGCGCCCACGACCGCCTCCGGACCCGCGACTGAGTCAGGAGCGACATGCGACCCTGGTGGCGCACCGCGTCCATCTACCAGATCTACGTACGCAGCTTCGCCGACGGCGACGGCGACGGCACCGGTGATCTCGCCGGCCTCCGCGCCCGGCTGCCCTACCTGCGTGACCTGGGCGTCGACGCCCTGTGGCTCACCCCGTGGTACGTGTCCCCGATGGCCGACGCCGGCTACGACGTCGCCGACTACCGCGACATCGACCCGATCTTCGGCTCGCTCGCCGACGCCGACGCCATGATCGCCCGGGCCCACGAGCTCGGCCTCAAGGTCATCATGATCGCCAACCACGTGCGCCGGCCCGTGCCCGCCGCCGCGCGGGAGGTCAAGGACCCCGGCGCCCACGCCCGCCAGTACATCGACTCCCTCGGTCTCGAGAGCCCCTACGACTACGATCCGTTCTGGGCGCGCTGCGCGGAGCTCAAGGTGGCGGTGACCGCGCACTCGGGGAGCATGGGATGGAACGGCCGCGAGTCCATCAATAGCTTCACCTACAACCACATCGGACACTTCGCCAACGCCAGCCACGCCTTCGCCAAAGCCCTCATCCTGGGCGGCGTCACCCATCGCTTCCCCCAGCTTCGCTTCGCCTTCCTCGAGGGCGGGGTGGGCTGGGCGTGCAACCTCGTCGCTGATCTGATCGGCCACTGGGAGCGCCGCCGCAAGGACGCGGTGGAGAGCCAGGTGCGCCCGACCAATCTCGATGTCCAGATGCTGAAGGACCTCTTCGCGCGCTACGGGGGCCGCGTCTACGAGGAGAAGATGGACGAGATGCTCGCCTGCCTCAGCCTGGTCGAGCCGTTCAAGACAGTGGACGAGATGACGGAGCGCGCCTATCGCGAGGAGGTCGACGACTTCGCCGCCGTGCCCGCCGCCTCCGCCGGGGAGCTGCGCCGCCACTTCTCCGAGCGGTTCTACTTCGGCTGCGAAGCCGATGACGTGATGACGGCGTGGGCCTTCGACAAGCACGGCAACCACCGGCTGCGGCCGATCTTCAGTTCCGACGTGGGCCACTTCGACGTGGTGGACATGACCGAGGTGCTCGAGGAGGCCTACGAGATGGTCGAGCACGGCCTGATCACCGAGGCCGAGCTGCGCGAGTTCGTCTTCAGCAATCCCGCGCGTCTGCACACCACCATGAATCCCGATTTCTTCAAGGGCACCGTGGTGGAGGCGGCGGTGGCCAAGGAGCTCGCGGGCTAGACCATCGCCTATACGATCCACCCTCACCCTGCCAGAAGAACCCCCGCCCCCGGAGGGGAGAGGGCAGGGTGAGGGGGAGTGTTGTTCTTCCTCCCTCCAGGAGACCCACCATGACCTTCCGCACGATCACGTACGAGAAGCTCCGAACGACCGAGAGCCCTTCGGCCTCGAGCTGTTTGGCGAGATCCTCCGCCTCGCCGCGCGTGCCCTTGTCGATGCGGACCTCCCAGGGCGCGAAGCCGCGGTCGAGTTCGTCCTGCTCCCACGTCTCCCCGGGCGGCTCGTCGTCCCAGCGCTCCTCGTCGGCGAGCCAGTGCTCGAGCGTGATCTCTCGCGCCTCGATGCCGGTCTCGGTCAGCTCGGCCTGCACGGCGCGCCGCGCGCTCTCCGCCTCCAGACTCGAGGCCACGTACACGAACACGGTCGAGTCGTCGCGCGTCACGGCCAGCCGTCTGCCCTCGAGCGAACCGAGGCGCTCGCCGCTCTGGGGAAATTCCGGATCGTCATAGTCGATGACGAGCGGTTTTGACCTGGCAAGTTTCAACGTCTCCTTCATCACGGCGGCGAACTCGCGATCGGCGATGAGAAATTTTGCCTCGCCATGATCCAGGATGAAGGCCAGCGCCGGCGCATCGAGCCGTGTGTTGAGGCAGTTGAGCACGCCGCCAGCCATCGGCACGCCGTAATGCGCTTCGAGCATTGGCGGCGTGTTGGCGAGCATCACAGCAACCGTGTCGCCTTTTTTTAGTCCCTTCTTGCTCAGCGCCGAAGCGAGGCGGCGCGAGCGCTCATAATAGTCGGCATAGGAAAAACGCTGCTTGCCGTGGATGATGGCGGTGCGCGAAGGAAACACGCTCGCCGCGCGCTCGAGAAAAGTGAGCGGCGTCAAGGGCTGGAAATTCGCCGGATTGCGTTCGAGGTCGGCGTCGTACTTGTCGGCGAGCAGGCGCGGCACGAATCTCGGCATCGGGCGCGGTAGCGATTCTCCGCCCCGGCGCAGTATGGCTTTGGCATGTCGCCGGCGCGCGTCGGGAGCGGCCGCGATGCGAGCCGGTTTGGTCGCGAGTTTCTTCTTCGCGGGCTTTGCGGCTTTCTTCTTCGCTGACTTCTTCTTCGCCGTCTTCTTGGGGATTCGACGCGACGGTTTCTTCTTTTTCGTTTTTGCCATGTGCTGTTTCGACATGCGGTTGCGCAAGGCGCGAAACGCTAAAGAAAGCCGTGCTGACCGGCAAGCGCGCTCCATGGACGGCGCGTCTTGGCGTTGCTAGGAAGGTTCGCGCCAGGGAAACGTCCGATGTCCGAAACACCCGCACCGCGGGGGCTCCGCCGCCTTTATGCCTGGATGATGGAAAATGCGCGCGGCCCGCATGCCTGGGCCGGGCTCGCCGCATTCGCCTTCGCAGAATCGTCATTCTTCCCGATTCCGGCCGACGTCATGCTGGTACCGATGGTGCTGGCGCATCGCGAGCGGGCTTATTATCTGGCAGCGTGGTGCACGCTTTTTTCGGTGCTTGGCGGAGCGCTCGGCTACACCATCGGCGCGCTCTTTTTCGATACGGTCGGACACTGGCTGATCCATACCTATGGCCTGCAAAGTGCGTTCGACGGCTTTCGCGCGGCTTACGCCAAATACGGCTACTGGATCATGGTGCAGGGGTTGACGCCCATCCCCTACAAGCTCGTCACCATCGCCAGCGGTTTTGCGGGCTTCAACTTCGCGCTGTTCATGACGCTCTCCACCGTCACGCGGGGGCTGCGCTACACGCTGGTCGCCTCGCTCCTCTATTTCTTCGGCGCGCCGGTTCAGGCGATCATCGAGAAGTACATGGAGATCGCGCTGATCGGTTTTTTGTTGCTGGTGGTGCTGGGCTTTGTCGCCGTGCGCTACATCTTTTGAAATTCGGATGCGTAGAGCGGGACGCTCGGCGCTGTCCTTCGCCCCGGGAAGGCAGTATTCTTGGATGGAATCGTCTCACTGGGGAGGGAGCGATGCTGTGGGCAATTGGCGCCGTCGGAGTCCTTCTTCTCGGCGGTGGTGCTTACCGGGAATATTTCGCCGAGAATGAAGACGAGCAGGGCGAAGGCTCGATCGTGACGAACGGACTGTTCGTGGCCGGCGTCCTGATACTGCTTTGCGTAGGGCTTTACGGCGCGTACCGCTTGCTCGGAGGCTAGCGGGCAGAAAGAAATACTGGAACGCCGGTGACGCTGCGTCGCTCGTGCGCAGTTGCGTCCCTGTGGACCATGCGACCCGCACCAAGCGAACCAACCAGTGAGGGGATGACTCAACCGACGGTATCGCGTTAGACGTGGCCGATGCGTAAGCAGCTCTTCGCCATCGCAGCGATCCTGTTCTCGACCGCGCTCTATATCGCGGGCAACGGTCTTGTCGGCGTGCTCATTCCCGTGCGCGCCCATCTTGACGGCTTCTCCAATCTCTCGCTCGGCGTGATCGGCTCGTTCTATTTCGCCGGCTTCGTCATCGGCTGTTTCGCCGGACCGCGCCTGTTGGCGCGCGTCGGCCACAGCCGCACCTTCGCTGTCGGCGCCGGCGTATCGGCGGCGACGATCCTGTTGCAATCCATGTTCGTCTCCGAACTCCTCTGGGTGCTGCTGCGTGGCGCCTTTGGCGTGGCGGCGGCCTGCATCTACATGGTGATCGAAAGCTGGCTCAACGATCGCGCCAGCAACGAGAATCGCGGGCGGATCTTCTCCGCCTATCTCATGGTCAATTTCAGCGCCATCATCGCGGGCCAGATGCTGTTCGCCACCGGCAATCCGTCGAGCTTCGTGCTCTTCAACCTTTCGGCGGTGTTCTACGCGCTCTGTCTCATTCCGATGGGATTGACGCAGTTGCCGCCGCCGCATGCCGCCCATGTGCCGAAGCTCCGCCCGCTGCGACTTTATTTCATCTCGCCGGTCGGCGTCGTCGGCTGCATCGCGGTCGGTTTCGCCAACAGCGCGGTGTGGACGTTGGCGCCGGTCTTCGCCCAGGCGCACGGGCTCACCAAGGGCTGGATCGCCATCTTCATGAGCGTCTTCACGCTCGGCGGCGCGCTCATCCAGCTGCCGCTCGGCCGCTGGTCGGACCGCATCGACCGGCGCGTCATCATCGCGGCTGTGTGCGTGCTGGCTGCCATTCTGGGTGTGGTGCTGGCGACGTTCGGCGGCGCGCACCGCTGGACGATCCTGCCTCTGATCTTCGTGTTCGGAACCGTGGCGCTGCCGCTCTACGGACTTTCGGTGGCGCATACCAACGACCGAATTGCGCGCCAGGATTTCGTCGAAACCTCGGCGACGCTGCTCTTGATCAATTCGACGGCGTCGGTGGTCGGTCCGACGTTCGCCGCGCTGGTGATGGGTTACGCGGGAACCGCAGCGCTTTTTCTTTATTCGGCCGCCATTCATGCCGCGATGGCGATCTTCACCCTGGTGCGCATCGCCATGCGCGACGAGCCGGCGGACGCGCATCGCGAACCCTATGAGCCGCAGCCGCAGCAGGCGACGCTCGTGACCGCCCAGTTCGACCCACGCAACCCTGAAGAATGAGGCGTCCGTTCAGACCCGGTTCATGTGGGAACTCACATGGTGGCGCAAATGGACCTTCCTGCTGAGAAACGGGAGTATCGCATGCGTATGAAACGCGCACTTTGCGTCGCCTTGGCCGCAACCTTGCTCGGCACGACCGCGGCATCCGCCGACGTGTGGCACCATGGCGGACATTTCGGACGTGGCGGTGACGGCGCCGCACTTGGCATCGGGCTTGGCATTCTCACGTTGGGAATCCTCGCAGCCGAGAGCCATCGCCACTATTACCGCGACGACGGTTATTACCGTGGCGCCGGTTATGACGATCGCTACGGCGACGGCTCCGGCTACAACAATGGCTATCCCGACGCCTCGGACAATGGCTACAACAACGGCTATCCCGACGCCTATGACAACCGCAACGGCAGCGACAACGCCTACGACCCGCGCGATGACAATGGCGATGACAACGGTTACGGCCCGCGCGACAACAATCGCTATGGCGATGACAACGGCTATGGCTCGCGCGACGACAATGGTTATAGCGGCGACAACGGCTATGGCTCGCGCGACGACAACGGCTATGACGACAACGGCCCCCGCGGCGGCGATGACAACGGTTATGGCGGCGAATGAGGCGATTCTCCGTCAGAAAGAGGCGGAGAGCCCCTTTAACTATGATTAATAAGAGGTTAACCTTCGGAGCTTGATGTGCAGCGGATAACCGCGGCCGGTGAGTCGGCAAAGACCGACAGCCGGACCAGCGAGAGGGGTGATCCGATGACGTTCGTTCGAAACACCGACATCCCTGGACCGCTCTTGTTGCTTGCCGCGGCGTTGCTCGCAGCCAATCCGGCCCACGCCGCACCGCTCAATCTTCCCGCCAACGATACGGTCGACTATTCGATCTATCAGCGGCCGACCGATCCGTCGTTAGCGCTGCGCGAGCAGCAACCCTCGACAGAGCAACCTGGCAGCACCTTCCTGGGCAGGAAACTCGATTTCACGGATGGCCAGCTTCAGATCTATCGCTTCCGGATCGACAAGACGCCGTTCAATGCGAATCTGCCGCGTCAGCAGATCGACGCCGGCGGCATCAAGCTGAAGTGGAACTGGTAGCGACCTAGTCGCGACACTGGTCACCCCGGACTATCATCGTCCTTTGGAAATTCGAGCGGATCGGGATCGGGCGCCGGCTTGATCTCCGCGGCGGTCGTTTCCGAAATCGGCTTCAGCGTCGCGCCGGCTTTCTCGGCGCGCTTGAGCGCACGGTCGCGCTTGGCGGCAGCGCGCGTGACCGCGAGATCGAGTTCGAGTTGCGAGCAGAGTCCGAGCGTTACCGGGTCGACCGCCTTGATGTTGGTCGCATTCCAGTGCGAGCGCTCGCGGATCTTCTGGATCGTCGCCTTGGTGGTGCCGATCAGCTTGATGATGTCGGCATCGGCGAATTCGGGATGATTGCGCAGGATCCAGTAGACCGCATCGGGCTTGTCCTGCCGCTTCGACACCGGCGTGTAGCGCGGCGCCTTCTTCTGCTTGACCGAGGGCATCTTGTGTTTGGGCGGCGCCATCCTGAGCCGTGCCTTGGGGTTCTTCTCCGCCTCTTCGATGGCTTCTCGCGTCAGCTGGCCGCTCGTCACCGGGTCCTGGCCCTTGATGCCTTTTGCCACGTCCTCGTCGGCGATGCCCTTCACCTCGAGGGGATGCAGCCCGCAGAAATCCGCGATCTGTTCGAAGGTGAGTGAAGTATTGTCGACCAGCCACACGGCGGTCGCCTTGGGCATTAGCGGTTTCAATTCGACGGCCATAAAACTTCTCCTTTGCCGGGGGGCCGTTCACCGGCCCCACCGACCTCTTAAAGCGCAAGGCTTTTCGAGGAATGGCAGGTGTTTTAGCGCCAAGGCGCGCCGGGGGGAAGCACTTTGCTCACAACGTCAGCAAAATCTTGCCGATATGGTCGGATTTGGCCATGCGGGCATGGGCGGCGCCCGCTTCGGCCAACGGAAATGTCCGGTCCACCACCGGCTTGATCCGGCCCGCTGCGATTTGTGGCCAGATTTCGCGCAACAACGCGTCGCGGATGGCGCCCTTTTCGTCGTTGGAACGCGCGCGCAAGGTGGTGGCCAGCAGCGACAGCCGCTTCATCAGCATGGGCGCGAAGTTCACGCTCGCCTGCATGCCGGACTGGTAGGCGATGTTGACGATGCGGCCCCACAGCGCCGCAGCGCTCATGTTGCGCTGGATATAGTCGCCGCCGACCATGTCGAGAATGACGTCGACGCCGCGGCCCTTGGTTTCGGTCTTCACGACGTCGACGAAATCCTCTTCGCGATAGTTGATCGCGCGCGTCGCGCCGAGCTTGACGATCGCTGTGCATTTTTCTGCATTGCCGGCAGTGGCAAAGACCGCATGGCCGCGTGCGGCACACAGCTGGATCGCGGCCGTGCCGATGCCGCTCGAGCCGCCATGGATGAGAACGCTCTCGCCAGGCTTGAGCCGCGCCGTGTCGATCAGATTGGTCCAGACCGTGAAATGAACTTCGGGAAGTGCGGCGGCGTCGACCAAGCGCACGCCTTTGGGAACCGGCAGCACGCACTTTTCCGACACCGCGGCATATTCGGCATAGCCGCCGCCACCCAGCAACGCGCAAACCTCGTCGCCGACCGCGAGCGAATGAACGCCAGCGCCGAGTGCTTCCACCACGCCGGATATTTCCAGGCCAAGCGTCGCGGGCGCGCCGGGCGGCGGCGGATAAAATCCCATCGCTTGTGCCAGATCGGCCCGGTTCAGGCCGGCGGCCGCAACCTTGATCAGAACTTCGCCTGCCGCCGGCACCGGCTTGGCGATCTCGGCGATTAAGAGCGTGTAGCCCTGTCCGGGATTAACGACTTGAACGGCTCGCATGGAACTCTCTTCGGCTTGCGTGTGGCGTCAATTCTTGCCGAAACTAGCAAGGAACGCGACGGAGACGAAAATGGCGATCGACCCGGAGGAATTGCTGCCCAAGAAGAAGCGCCCCGCCATCGTGCTCGGCGAGGATCTCTCCGAACTCTCCGCGCCCGAGCTCGAAGCGCGCATCGGCGAACTCGAAACGGAAATCATCCGTTGCCGCGAAGCGGTTCAGGCACGCAATGCCACAAAATCCGCGGCCGCGACGTTCTTCAAACGTTGAGGCGTTCGCACAGCGCACAAGTGTTAACGCATTCAGGGCCTAACAAGATTAATATTCACAGCCTTGGAGCGCGCGAAAAACAGAAACTTTGGTTTATCCAAACGATATTGAACGATACATATTGCGCTGGCCCTGCGAGTTGATAGCGTGAGGCGACAAAACGACGGACGCAGCGCCTTATGAGTATGCAACTCGCCAACGACGATGCTGCGCGCAACGCCTCCCTCACGCACTTCACCGGCTCGGCCCTCTTCGAACGCACCTTCGATGAAGGCATGTCGCTGGTCGAGGAGACGGCGAAATATCTCGACGGCAAGGGCCGCGAGGAATCGCGCAATTTGCCGCGCAAGCTGGCGATGCTCTATGCCGGCGAAAGCATGCGGGTGACGACGCGGCTGATGCAGGCGGCAAGCTGGCTTCTCGTCCAGCGCGCGGTGCATGAGGGCGACATGGCGCCGGAAGACGCGCACAGCGAGCGTTATCGTTTGGGCTCCAAGGATCTTTGTCTGGGTGCGGGTGACGACGGGATCGAACATCTGCCGCGCAAGCTGCGCGATCTACTGAGCCGCAGTGACAATCTCTATCGCCGCATCGCGCGGCTGGACGATGAACTCTTCGCCGCACGGCGCGACGCCGGCGTGAAGGAGCAGATCACGCGCCTGGAACAGGTTTACGGCAGCGAAGGCGCCTAGAATTCTCCACGCGAAGATGCGATGCGGCGCTCCCTCATCCTTCGACAGGCTCAGGATGAGGTATTTCTTACTTCCTCACCCTGAGCCTGTCGAAGGGTGAGGGACGAAAGGCGCGGGTTGAAGAGATAAGCGTGGGCAAACGACGCGACGCGTCGCTTCTATGCCTTGAAATTCGCCGCGAACTTCTTGTTGAAGCGCGTGAGGCGACCGCCGCGATCCATCAGCTGCTGCTGGCCGCCGGTCCAGGCAGGATGCGTCGTCGGATCGATGTCGAGCGTGAGTTGCTGGCCGGCCGCGCCCCAGGTCGTGCGGGTCTTGTAGGTCGTGCCGTCATTGAGACGGACTTCGACGAAATGATAGTTGGGGTGGATGCCCTTTTTCATGGCCTGTGGCCCTTTTGACCCGATTTGGAAGCGCGGCTTATAGGCGAAGCTCGGCGGCCTTGGCAAGCAGCGGCGATGAGACCCTTAGCCCCGCCACGGCGCGTCCTATATAGAAGGTTAGAGCGATGACAAAGCGGTAGACGTGGCCCAATCCGGCGAAGACTTCGCAGAACAGCTCGAACATGTCGCCGCCGGCCGGGCCAAGGCGCGCTCGCTGCAGCCCTTGCGCGCGCTTCTTCCCTTCCTGTGGCCGTTCCGCGGACGCATCGCGGCTGCTTCGGTGGCCCTGGTTGTCTCATCCGCCGCCACGCTCGCCCTTCCGGCCGCTCTGCGCGGGCTGATCGATCGCGGCTTCAGCACGGCGCAAATCCAACTCATCTCGCAGTACTTTCTGCTCTTCCTCCTCGCCGCTGCGATTTTGGGTCTCGCCACCTCGGTACGCTTTTATTTCGTGACCTGGATCGGCGAACGCGTGATCGCCGATCTGCGCAAGGCCGTGTTCGCCAATGTGGTGCGCCTGTCGCCGACCTTCTTCGAAGTGACGCGCACCGGCGAGGTGCTTTCGCGCCTCAGCGCCGACACAACCTTGATCCAGACGGTCGTCGGATCCTCGGCGTCGGTGGCGGCGCGCAACTTCGTCATGTTCGTCGGCGGCTTGATCCTGATGTTCGTCACCAGCGTGAAGCTGACCTTGCTCGTGACCGGTGCTGTCGTTCTGGTGATGATTCCTCTCCTCTTGTTCGGGCGCTGGGTGCGCACCTTGAGCCGGCGCAGCCAGGATCGCATCGCCGAGACGAGCGCACATGCCAGCGAAACGCTCAACGCGGTGCAGACGGTGCAGGCCTTCACGCAGGAGGATACCGAGCGGCAGCGCTACGCGGCGACGGTGGAGAATTCCTTCTCTGTGGCCATTCTGCGAACGCGCGCCCGCGCCGCGATGACGGCCGTCGTGATCTTCGCAGCCTTCGGCAGCATCGCCGCGGTCGGCTGGGTCGGTGCGCAGGATGTCGTCGGTCATGCGATGAGCGCCGGCCAGCTGGTGCAGTTCATCATCTATGCGGCGATCGTCGCCGGTGGCGTCGGCGCCATGAGCGAGACCTATGGCGATCTGCAGCGCGCCGCCGGTGCATCGGAACGCTTGAGCGAACTCCTCACCGTCGAACCCGACATAAACGTACCGGCTCACCCGCTCGCGTTGCCCAAGCCCGCGCACGGTTCGGTTTCGTTTCACGATGTGACGTTTCAATATCCCTCACGCCCGAACTACAAGGCACTGAACGACTTCTCCATGAGCGTTGCGCCGGGCGAGGCGGTGGCGCTGGTCGGTCCGTCCGGTGCCGGAAAATCGACGGTTTTCCAGCTTCTGCTGCGCTTCTTCGCGCCGCAAAGCGGCACAATCGAATTCGACGGCGTCGATCTGGCGAAGCTCGAGCCTAAGGATGTTCGCCATCAGATCGCGCTGGTATCGCAGGATTGCGTGATATTTTCGGGAACGCTCGCCGACAATATCCGCTATGGCCGCCCGGAGGCGAGCGAACAGGACGTGCGCCGCGCTGCGGAAGCGGCTGCGGCTGCCGAATTCATCGAGGGGCTGCCGCAAGGCTATCAGACCATCGTCGGCGAACGTGGCGCGACACTTTCCGGCGGACAACGCCAACGCATCGCCATTGCGCGCGCCATCCTGCGCGATGCGCCGCTACTTCTGCTCGACGAGGCGACGAGCGCGCTCGATGCCGAGAACGAACGGTTGGTGCAGATCGGGCTCGAGAATCTGATGGCCGGACGCACGACCATCGTCATCGCCCATCGCCTCGCCACCATCCAGCGGCTGAAGCGCATCGTGGTGATGGACCATGGCCGCGTCGTCGGCGAGGGCAGCCATGCCGAACTCGTTGCCAAGGGCGGCCTCTATGCCCGCCTCGCGGACCTGCAGTTTGCCAGCGCCTTGGCGCTTGCGAGCTGAACGATGCGCGCGACCATCCGCGCGGCAATCACCGCAGGCTTTGTCGTCCTTGCCGTCGCGATCGGGCTCACCGCTCGCACACTTTATCTGTTCGGTGTGCTCACGCCCGTGACGCCTGCCTTTGCGGGCAAGTGCAGTGCCATTTTTGGCATCAGCGGCGCCGAAGACATCGCCATCGACGAGAAGCTCGGCGTGGCTTTCGTCTCGGCGTTCGATCGTCGTGCCAGACTCTCTGGCAAGTCCGCCGCACAAGACGGTTTATATGTTCTGACGCTCGCCGGCGCGCCCACTCTCAAGAAGCTCGCCGGCACACCAAGCGATTTTCATCCGCACGGCATCAGCCTCTTTCGCGGTCCGGACGACGCATTGACGCTGATCGCGATCAATCACCGGGCCGACGGAAGCTCCAGCGTCGACAGCTTCGCGCTCGTGAATGAGGGCGGCGCGCTTCGACTCAGGGAAATCGGCAGCATCCAGGGCGGGGCGCTCATCAGTCCCAATGCCGTAGCCGCGGTGGATCGCGATCGTTTCTATGTCGCCAACGACCATGCCAGCCGCACGCAACTCGGCCGCACGCTCGATGATCTCCTGGTCCTGCCGCGCGCCAATATTCTCTACTTCGACGGCACGCTCTTTCGCGAGGTCGCGACGGGATTGAATTTCCCGAGCGGCCTCGCGCTCTCGCCCGACGGCCGCTATCTCTATGTCAGCGAGGCGTTCACGCGCCGTCTTGACACCTATGCGCGCCAGGAACTGAGCGGCGCACTCGAACGCGTCGCTACGTTGGCGATTGCTTCCAATCTCGACAATTTGCGCTTCGATGCTGCGGGACATTTGTGGGTGGCAAGTCATCCCAAGGCACTTGCCATGGCCCAATTCCGCAGCGATGCGGCGAAGCCGGCGCCCTCGGAGATTTTCGAAGTGACGCTCGAAAATGACATTCCGAAGGCTGCAACCATCGTCTACGCCGATGGCGGAGCTGAGATCGGCGGCGCCAGCGTCGCCGCCGTCACCGGCCGGCGCATGCTGATCGGCTCGCCGCTGGACGACAAGCTTCTCGATTGCACGATGGCGCCTTGAAATGAAAAAGGGCGCCGCGATGGGCGCCCTCTTTTTTCGTTCAGACGAAGCGGATCAAGCCGCGACGATTTCCTCGCCGGCCGGATCGCGCAACACATAGCCGCGGCCCCACACCGTCTCGATATAGTTGTCGCCGTTCGTCGCCGCCGCGAGTTTCTTGCGCAGCTTGCAGATGAAGACGTCGATGATCTTCAGTTCCGGCTCGTCCATCCCGCCATAGAGATGGTTCAGGAACATTTCCTTGGTCAGGGTCGTGCCCTTGCGCAGCGAGAGCAGCTCTAGCATTTGATATTCCTTGCCGGTCAAGTGCACGCGGCTGCCGTCGACCTCGACCGTCTTGGCGTCGAGATTGACGATGAGCTTGCCGGTGGTGATGACCGATTGCGAATGGCCCTTGGAGCGGCGGACCACCGCCTGAATGCGGGCGACCAGCTCGTCCTTGTGGAAAGGCTTGGTCATGTAGTCGTCGGCGCCGAAGCCCAGCGCCTTTACCTTGGCTTCGACGATCGCGTTACCCGAGAGAATGAGAACCGGCGTCTGCACTTTGGCGACGCGCAGTGCCTTCAGAACTTCGAAGCCGCTCATGTCGGGCAACTGAAGATCGAGCACAATGATGTCGTAGTCATAGAGCTTGCCGAGGTCGATGCCCTCTTCGCCCAAATCGGTGGTGTAGACGTTAAGGCCCTCGCTGCGCAGCATCAGTTCGATGCTGCGCGCCATGGCGCTGTCGTCTTCGATTAAGAGCACTCGCATCTGACGGACCCCCCTCGGAACTTATTTCGATCGGCCGCAGCCAATCGACCTCGTGACCGTATTCTTAACTGGTTAACATCCGGTTGCTGTGACATTTGCCGGCTCAGGACCTGCGAACCCGGGCTTAAGAAAGCGTTCGAATAGGCGCCACATCCCCTTGATTCGTCTTGTTTAGTTTACTGCCATTTAAATCTTTCGCTGCAATATGGGCGAAATTGCGGGGGCCCGCGAAGGATCGGACATGCAGGCATCATTGCTGGACATCGGCCGGGTTTCCCGCTTCGCACGAATTGGCCGCCTTAAACAGCCTACAGTTGTGGAGACGGCCTCTGCGATCAGCCCCCGACCCTTCCTAAGCGATGGAAGTAAATGGATTATTTCTCGCCCAGCGGGCACGAGCGGGTTGCAGGGCGGCCGTCGCCAGTGCAACCCGGTATCGAGCGATGACCAAAATGATCCGCTCGCCAACATCTGCAGCGGTTCGATTGTGCTGGAACGAAACATCGTAAATCAGATGCGTCCGACTGCGCGCGACGCTGCGAATGCGCTTTCGCGCAGCATCGCAAGCGGCAATCGGGCGCTGGAACAGTCACTTGTGCGGTGCTTGTCGGTTCGTTCCAGCACCGACGCGGGAGCGGTGGAACCGGTTCATCGCGGCGCGCCAAAAGCTGGCACGAATGGTGAAGGGAACAGGGGCGTTAAACTTTACGCGCGGCTCCAATCGACACTCGCGAAGGAGAGCCGGGCGACGTTTACCGAATGCTATGCGGTCCTTGCGATGATCAGGGACGGCACACCGGGGAAGGGTGACGGCTCATGAAACGTGGCGACGCACTGATCCGCGTTAGACGCTTTCGCGTCGACGAGTTGAAACGCCGCATGGCGACGCTCGACGGCATGAAGCAGGACGCGGAACGCAAACTGTCCGATCTCGAGGACAGCGTGGTGCGCGAGCGCCAGCGTTCCGGCGATTCCGACATCGGCCGCCTGGCTTTTCCATCGTTTCTGCGTTCCATCGAAACGCGCCGGGAAAATCTACGCGCCACCTTGAAGGAGATCGAGCGCGAGCATGCCATCGCGCACGCCGAACTCAGCAGCGCCTTCCAGGATCTGAAGAGCATGGAATTCGCCGCCGAGCAGCAGGCCAAGCGCGTCGCCGAAGTCGAATCGCGCCGCGCGCAATCGCGTCTCGACGAGATGGAGCTCGTCCGTCATCTGCGCAAGCACGCGCTGCGCAGCGCATAGGGCATCCGCGCTACCAGCCACCGCCGCCCCCGCCGCCACCGCCGCCGCCGGAAAATCCGCCCCCACCGCTGCCCGAGCTCGAGCCCGGTGCCGTCGCCGCCGAAGCGGCGGCGCTGCCGAGCGAGGAACCGAGCGCCGAGGCAAATCCGGCTGCACCCAAATTCGAGAACGAATTGCCCGAGTACCAGAGCGGCGTGTAGCCGTAGTTCTGATCCGCGCCCATGCCGGCGGCCGCGGCTTGCGCCTCGAACTTCCTGCTCCACTGGTTCTCGCAGTCGAGCGCGATGGCATAGGGCAGGAAGCTTTCAAACAGCGCCGGCGTCACATTGGGCGGATTGAGCATCTCAAGCCGGTCCTTCTCCGCGGTTTCGAGAAAGAGCTTGAAACCCTCGATCTTATCAAGCGTGTGGCCGCCCAGCGCGGTCGGCGCCTTAAGCAGATGATAGAAGACATAAGCGAGCACGCCGCCGACGGTGAGCGGCAGGCTCGCGGCCAGCGGCAAGGCGTTTCCCAGGATGAATATGCCGAATATGAGTCCGGCGCTGAACGGCAGCGCAAACACCGTCGTGACCAACGCGCTGAAGAAGCTGCTGATGGGCGAGGGTCCGCGCGCCACATCGACCCAATTGTTGTAGGCCTGATGCACGATGAACGAAGTGCCGATCGACCATAGGGAAAGCCAAAGCAATATCGCGGCCGCGACACCGGAAT
>Ga0207693_10002900_pt1 | contig 14845 bp, 13 predicted proteins | sample LARL81metaG_FD_184347 | JGI IMG/M metagenome (GOLD analysis project Ga0207693, IMG submission 184347) | Corn, switchgrass and miscanthus rhizosphere microbial communities from Kellogg Biological Station, Michigan, USA - LAR L8-1 metaG... | ecosystem: Host-associated > Plants > Roots >...
TGCGCGATGTCCGCCTTCGCGTGCCAGTCGCCGACCCGTCCAAGATCATCGCGGCCCCGGTGAACTACCGGGACCATCAGGCGGAGATGAGCACCGACAGCCAGGTCGGGGCCTTGGGCTTCTTCCTCAAGGCCCCCTCATCGCTGCTTGACCCCGGCGGGACCATCCAGCTTCCCTACCACGACCGCCGCTTCGACCAGGAAGGCGAGCTCGCGCTGGTCATCGGCCGGACCGCCCGGCAGGTCGCCGAACAGGACGCACTGTCCTACGTGTTCGGCTACACCGGGCTGCTCGACATCACGATGCGCGGCGGCGAAGACCGGTCTACCCGCAAGTCCTTCGACACCTTCACTCCCATGGGCCCGGTCCTCAGCACCGCCGATGAGTTCGGGGATCCCGGCGACGTGGAGCTGCGCTGCTGGGTATCCGGCGACCTGCGCCAGAAGGCCAGCACACGCGACCTGATCTGGAGCGTGGCACGGCTCGTGTCCTACGCATCCTCGGTCACCACCCTCCACCCAGGGGATGTGATCTCCACCGGTACCCCGGCTGGCGTGGGCCCGCTCATCGCCGGGGACACCATCCGGCTGGAATTGTCCGGGCTCGGGCTGGACCTGACAGCCCAGGTGTCCGCGGACAGCACAATCGCCTCGCCGACATCTGGCCATAACCGCGGGCCCGTCCCGCCCTCAGCCTCGGCGAGAGCCGCTTCCTAGCGCGGCCGAGAATCACCGGGATCCGATGAAGACCTTTCACCTACGAGGTCGCGATCCTGGGTGCGACGGAAGGAGGCAGGAGATGTCGCTAGATTTCGCGACCATTCGCGTGCAGGAGGTGGCGTCGTGAGCGAGCGGATAGCGATCGTGGTCGGCGCGGGCGGAGAGCTCGGCCGGGCTACCGCGGAGATCCTGGCAGGCACCGGATACACGGTGGTCGGGGTCGACCGCAACGAGCAAGGGCTGAAGGAACTGCCCGACGGCATCCGCCGCGAGGCGGGCGACGCGACCGATCCGGCCGCGGCCAGGAGCCTCATCGACCGGATAGCCGGCTCGGCCGGCCCTCCTGAGGTGCTCGTGAACACCATCGGCACGTTCCGCCTTGGCCAGGCGACCGCCGCGACGCCCGAGGACCTGAAGGTTCTGATGGACGTCAACCTGGGCGCGGCGCTGTGGCTAAGCCAGGCCGTGGAGCCGTACATGCGCGAGCGCGGAAAGGGCTCCATCGTGCACGTGTCGGCCCGCCCGGCGAGCGACCCCACCGCTGGCATGGCGGCCTACAGCCTCAGCAAGGCGGCCCTCAGCCACCTCGTCCGCATTCTCGACCTGGAGCTGCGACCGCACGGCATCCGGGTCAACGCGGTCGCGCCGCAGCTCATCAACACGGCCGCCAACCGGGCGATTTTCCCTGCCGAAGTGCTGGCGCATGCCGTCGAGCCGGAGGCGGTCGCGAACGTCGTCGCCTTCCTCGCCGGGGATCTCGCCGCACCCGTCAGCGGCGCGATCGTCCCGGCCTATGGCGCCTGACGCTCCGCCGCCTTTCCCTCGAGCGCTGACACTCCCGTTCGTCCCGTTCATGCGGGAGTGTCAGCGCGCACCTGATGATCCGGGAGGCATCCTAACGGGATCAGGCCGATTCCCTGGACCGGTCCTCCCAGTAGAAGCCGACGACCGTCTTCTCGACGAGGCGAAGGTATCTGTGCACCGAGTTCTGGCTATCCGGCTGCACCCTGTGCTGCTCGATGATGCCGCCGTCAACTCCGTCCCACACCGCCCACCAGATTGCCGGCGGGACGTACTCGGGGTCGAACTCGACCCGCAGGTCGATGTTGTCGACCCGGCGCATGACGGCCCTGCGATACTGACGCTGGTCCGCGGTTACCTCATCCTGATAGTGGAATGTGGTGGCGTACTCCAGGGAAAGCGTCTCCCCCGCGGACAGCGTCCTCGCGAGCGGAATGCGGAGCACGTACGGGCCATCTTTGACCTGGCTGCCGGGGCCTACGGGCGGCTCGCAGCCGTGGCCGACTCGCAGCGTGAGCGCCGACGTGTCGTAGATGTACGGGATGCTGTCCAGCCCGTCGCGGAGCGACTCGATCACCTGAATGGTCCTGACTCCGCCAATCCGGCCGTCGGCTCGGGCGAAGGCATGGTCGTGCAGCGAGACCGTCTGGTGGCCGGGAGGGCCCAGCAAGGCGGCTACCCTATCCGCAGTGTCCGGGCGGATCGCTCGGGTGCCCGTGAGCATGCGCACTCGGGGGGACCCCTCCCACAGCCGCCACAGTTGATCCTGCTCGGCGTCGGGCAGCGCGAAGGCGTCTATGAACAGTTCGAGGGTCGCCCTGCTGAGCAGCCTGCCGGACAGCGCGCGGGCGGCCGTGTCTTTCAGCTGGCGGGGCAGCAAGTCGCCGTCTCTCTGCCGTCTCGGATGCCACCACAGGTGCCTGGCGAGCACCTCTGCCACGGCGAGTTGGTTGACCTGGCCGTGCCGGGTGCGCTCGGCGTACTGCTCCCAGGCGCGCCGAGGCCGGCCGGGCCGCAGCAGGAGCTCGCGCAGGTACTCCGCGGCGGCCTGCCGGGCAAGGTCGTCGGGTGCAGGGCGCACACGATCGGGACCGTAGCTGGCCATAGGCGCCTCTCGGCGGTTCGAGTCGGGCGGTGCGAAATAAGTGCGACATTTAATCGCTATGGTATGGGCCGCTGGTCCCGTCGAGGGGGCAGGATCAACAGACGATAATCAGCTGGATGATCACGGGCGTTGCACTTCCTGCCGCCGAGGCCGCTGGTGTCCGCGCAGCGCCCGCTCGGCGGATGCTTACCCCTTGTGGGCGCTCCCCTTGGCCGATATGGTGACCGCACGCGGCGGTACCGCGCCACACGGTGCCCCCGTCCGCGGCTGGCTGCTCGCCGCTCGGCTATCCCCCCCGGCTGAGCGGCAGTGAGCTGCGGTACCGTCGCTCTCGGTGTCTGCCGACATTCGCGGATCTCGTAACTGCTTAGCAGGGCCGGCTGCTGCCGATGGACCTTGGCACGCCATGGCCCATTTGCCGATAAATATGCATAATGAGCACCGTCGTAGGTGTCGAGGTCGCGCTCGATCAGGGCGTGACCGCGCTGCTCGCCACCCACGACCCCACCCTCATGGACATCGCCGACTCGGTCCTGCACCTGACCGACGGCACCATCCAGCGGGAAAGCTAATGTGGCGGCGCGGTTAGGGGCCGCCTCGGCTCACGCCGTCCGCTCGGCCGACAGCTTCTTCACGACATCCAGCGCGTCATTGACGTGCCGGCCGATGTTCGTCTGCGAGCTGAAGACGTGCCGGACGGTGCCTGCGCGATCGATCACGTAGGTGACCCGACCGGGCAGTAGGCCGAGAGTCGCCGGGACCGCATAGCGCTTTCGAACCTGGCCGCCCTGGTCGCTGAGCAGCGTGAACGGCAGCTCATGATGGCCGGCGAACGCGGCGTGCTTGTCCACCGAATCAGAGCTGACCCCGATGACCTCTGCGCCGGCCTCGGCGAACACCTCATAGCTGTCACGGAATGCGCACGCCTCTTTGGTGCAGCCGACGGTCTCGTCCTTGGGGTAGAAGTACAAGACCACTATCCGCTCGCCGAGCCGGTCGCTCAGCCGTACTTGCTCGCCGGCTTGCGACGGCAGGGTGAAGTCAGGGGCCTTGTCGCCAACTTGGATGCCTCGTGCCATGGTGGGCTTCCTTCCGGGTCCTGGTCACACGTCATGCCGGCACCTCGCGGCCCGGCTCGGACACGTCGCTCCAGCTCGACAGGGCCCTCACCAGGGCGCGGACGAGGCGGTCGAAGCTGCGGTCGACGTCGTTGGGGAACGCGAAACCGTAGTTGGCCTCCAGGGAGACGAATCCGTGCAGGGCGGCCCGGTAGGCCCGGATGGCGTCGACGGCGTCGTCACCGCCGAGGCCGTAGCCGTCCATCACCGCTACCATCACCGCGATGGTCCGGCGGGACACCTCTTCGTGCTCGGTGTCGCCGGGGGCCGCGCCTCGCTCGGCGGCCTGGTAGCGGCCCGGATGGGCCAGCGCCCAGGCGCGCCAGGCGTGCGCCATCGCGACCAGGGCGTCGTCGCGCGCCCGGCCGATGGCGGCCTGGCCCAGCACGTCCGCGAGCTCGGCCTTCCCCCGCATGGAGATGAGCCGCTGGAGGGCGTCGACGCTGGCGACGTGCTTGTACAGCGACGGCTGGCGCACCCCGAGGCGGGCGGCGAGAGCCGCCAGGGTGAGCTGGTCCAGCCCCACCTCATCGGCCAGCTCGGCCGCCTCGGCGACCACCCGGTCAGTGTTCAGCCCGGCCCTAGGCACGAGCAGCCGATCTGAGGAGGGCGAGTCTGAGCGCAACCACCTGGTCAGGGTACTGGTCGTGCGCCCAGCGCCCAGCGCCCTCAGGCGAGGACACGGTTCCGGATGAAGCTCGTGGCGAGCGCGGCGACCTCATCGGGGCACTGCGCGTGAAGATAGTGCCCGCCCCCCTTGATCATCGCGACGGCACCGAGTCCGGCGGACATCGCGGCGACGATCCCCTCGGCCTCGGCCTGGGGGTCGGCCCAGTCGGGGTCCTCGGTGCCCATGATGACCAGGGCGGGGCAGGAGATGCGGGGCAGCGCGGCGCCCGCGTCGGCCGGGGAGCCCTTCATTGTCTTGAGGAACTCGGCCGTCCTGCCGGGTTCTGACAGCTTGGCTCGCAGCGCTGCCATGTAGGCGGCGTAGTCGTCCGGCTTTTCCGGATAGGCCAGGTCCAGGTAGCGCATCCACATGTTCAGACTGTGCAGCATCATCACGCCTGTCATGTACAGCATCCCGCGGCGGTAGCGCCGGACCCGCGCGATCCCGCCCAGGCTGTACTGCACCTTGCGGGTGAACGGGCCGATCTCGACGACTCCGCTGACCAGGTCGGGCGCCGTCGCGGCGGCAATGGTAGCCGCCCCGCCCGACAGCGAGTGCCCGACGATGACGGCCGGGCCGCCCAGGTGCCTGATCAGCGCGACCAGGTCGCCTGCGACGTCGGTGCGGGAGATCGACTTCCAGTCGCCGATGCTTGACTCGCCGTGCCCGCGCATGTCCGCCGCCGCGACCCGGAATCCGGCCCGCACCAGTTCCGGTATCAGGAACCGGAAGGCCTGGCGGCGGTCGCCGATGCCGTGCGACAGCACGATCAGCGGCCCCTCCCCGGTGACGTCGTAAGCGATCCGCGGGCCGCCCTTGATATCGAGAAACTCGGTCATGTCACCCTCCACGAGGCTATTTCTATTAGCCATCAGGCTAACTCTCATAGCTTAATACTTCAAGGGGAGGGGCCATCACGCCTCTTGACAGAGAGCAACTGAATGACCACGATATGTAAGCAGATGAACACGGGCGATCCGGACACACGCGTGCGAACCGGACGTGAGTGCCACGGCGGACAGGGTGGAGGCGGCCATGGACGTGACCGGCATACGCAGGCGGCCGCGGCGGCTGGTCGCCGGCGTTGTCGTTCCGCTGGCCCTGGCGGCGGCCGTGGGCGGGACGGCGGCGTTCCTGATGCGCGCGCACGCGAGCAGCGCGAATGCCGCGGCCACTACGGCAAGCGGCGTGTCCAGGAACAGCGTGTCCGGCAGTCTGGTGACCGCGCCCGCGTTCAGCAAGGTCGCCGCCTCCGGCGACACCGTCGTCGCGGTGGGCTCACAGGGCTCCGCGATCCCGTCCTTCAGCGTCTCGACCGACGGGGGCCGCACCTGGACCCCGGCGTTCATGGGCAGCCAGGCCGGTCCTGTCACCGGCCATCCGGCAACGACTGTGGCGGGCGGCCCCGGCGGCTGGGTGGGGCTCGGGCCGCAAGCCATCTGGGTCAGTCCCGACGGCATGAACTGGACACTGGTCTCCGCCCGCGGGCTCGCGGGACCCGGGGAGACGATCACCGGCCTGGCGAAAGACAGCTGGGGGTACCTTGCCACCGGGACCGCCCAGTCGGGTACCGGCCTGGTGTGGACCAGCCCGACCGGGCTGAACTGGCACAGGTTCACGGCGGCCCAGTTCGGGCTCGTGAATGTCCCTGGCGAACAAGTCTTCGCGATGACCGATGCCGCCTCCGACTGGAACGTGACGCTTATCGTCGGGTCCGCGAACAAGGACGGCAAGACCTGCGCGTACGTGTGGCGCAGCCTGAACAAGGGTGCCGCCTGGCGCACCGTGGTGGTGCCCCAGACCAACGGCGCGGGCTGGTCGTTCACCGGGCTGGCGGGTGACGCGGGTCATTTCATCGCGGTGCGGCAGGGCACGACCGACGGCGGCCTCACCGACGCCGTCGTCTACACCTCCGATGACGCTGTGAACTGGCACTTCGCCACGACGATCACCGGCTCCGCCGGGTTCACGCCGCGGCAGGTGACGGCCGGCTCTGGCGGCACCGGCCGCTTCGTGGTGACCGGCCGGGACCGGCAAGGGCACGCGGTCGCCTACACCAGCACTGACAACGGAACCACGTGGGCTCAAAGCCACGGCTTCGGCGTGATCCCCTCGGCCTGAGCGGGACTAGCAGAGCCGGCAAGGACGGACGGCAGCGGCGAGAGCGGCCCGGTCCTCATCGCGCTGCCCAGCCCCGGGCTGCACCGTCCCGGACTCCGATGCCACAGACTCCGATGCCGCGGGCTGTGGTGCCGCCTCCGGCTCGGGCGCGGCACCGGCCAGGTCCTGGCGGCGGACCCGGATAGTGACGATCGCAATGAGCAGGGCGAGCAGCCCGATCACCGCCGCGACAACGAACGCGCGGGAAAAGCCGACCGTCAGCGCGTGATAGTAGATCGACGCCGGAGGAGGGGTGCCCGGCCTCGGCAATGGCCGGCCTGCCTTGGCGGCGGCCGCGACCTGAGTCCGGACGCTGTCCGCGACGGCGGTCCAGGCGACGGTGCCGAGCAACGCGAGCCCGATCGCGCCGCCGACCTGCTGGGCCGTGTTGAGCAGGCTGGAGGCAACACCGGAGTCCTGCTCGGCTACCTTGTGCAGGGCGACCAGGGCCAGCGGGACGAACACCAGGCCGAGCCCGAACGAGCTCACGATCTGCGGGCCGAGCAGATCGCCAGCGTAGCTGGAGTGCTCGGTCAGCCGGGAGAACCAGAACATCCCGCCCGCGACCATGGCGGCGCCGGTCACGATCAGCGGCCGCGGGCCGATCCTCGGCACTAGCTGCGAGGCCAGCCCGGAGGCGATCACGACCCCCACGGCGAACGGCAAGTAGGCGATGCCCGCCTGGATCGCGCTGTAGCCGAGCACGGTCTGTATGAACAAGGTGAGGAAGAAGAACAGGCCGAACAGCCCCGTGGCGACGCACAGCATGATCAGGTAGGCACCCGACCTGTTGCGATCGGCCAGCACCCGCATCGGGAGCAGCGGGCGCGAGCTGCGCATTTCGATCAGCACGAACGCCACGAGAAGCGCCACGGACGTGGTCAGCGACGCCAGCACCTGCGTGTCACCCCAGTGCGATACCCCGTCAGCGCCGGTGGCAGCTTTGGACAGGCCGTAGACCAGCAGCGCGATGCCGCCGGTGCCGGTGATCGCGCCGGCCACGTCGATCTTGCCCGGCCGGCGGGGCGATTCATTCAGCACGCGCGGCGCCGCGGCCGCCACCACGATCCCGATCGGCACGTTGACGAACAGCACCCACCGCCACGACGCATAGGTGGTCAGGATGCCGCCCAGCAGCAGGCCCGCCGCGCTGCCGGCGCCGGCCATCGCCGCGTAGACGCCAAACGCCCTGTTGCGTTCCCCGCCTTCGGGAAAGTTGGTGGTGATCAGCGCCAGCGCGGTCGGCGCGATCACCGCGCCGCCAGCGCCCTGTATTGCCCTCGCGGTGAGCAGCCACGCCTGGCTGGTGGCGAACCCGCCGAAGAGGGACGCCGCGGAGAACAGCAGCAGCCCGCCGACGAACACCCGCCGCCGGCCAAGGATGTCACCGGCGCGGCCGCCGAGCAGGAGCAGGCCGCCGAAGGTGACTGCGTAGGCGTTCACCACCCACTCCAGGCCGCTGCCGGAGAAGCCGAGTGCCTGCTGGACGTGCGGGAGGGCAACGTTCACGATGGTCGCGTCGAGCACGACCATGAGCTGGGCGGTGGCGATGACCACCAGAGCCAGGCCGAGGCGGCTGCTGCCGCGGCCGACGGTGGCGGCGGGCGCGTAGTCGGGCAGGTCGGGGGCGCTGCCCGCGCCGGAGGCTGGCGAGGTCATGGTGCCTCCCTTGAATCTCGGAGCACGTACCCAGCGGCCGTGCAAGCTTCTGCGACGGGTTCAGGCTTGCCGCCAGCCATGTGAGAGGTCATCACCGGATCTCGGTGATCGCGCCGTTGACAGCACGCACGATGGCCTGGTACCGAGGGGAAGGTGCTCGGACGTGATATGAAGGCGAGCCTTTGACGGTGGCTCCAGCAGTCCCCCTGCTGATCGAGCGGGGCGATCTTCTCGCTGCTCTGGATCGTGCGGCGGCGAGCACGGTGACGATCATCTCGGCCCCGGCTGGCAGCGGGAAGACGTCGCTGCTGCGCGCCTGGGCCGGGAGGCCGGGTCCACCGCGCCGGATCGCCTTCGTGCAGGTGCAGCGCGGCCAGAACGACGCCCAGCAGTTCTGGCTGGCCCTGCTCGGCGCGGTCCGTCACGCCACCGGTGCATCCAGCGGCGCGGAACTGCCAGCCGCGACACCCGACTTCAACGCACCGGCGATGGCCGACCGGGTTCTTTCGGAGCTCTCCGGCGCTCCCGACGCCGTCACGCTGGTTATTGATGATCTCCACGAGCTGCGCTCGCCAGAGGCCTCGGCTCAGCTCACCCGGCTGCTGACGAACCTGCCCCCGCAGGTACACGCGATCCTGACCACCCGCCACGACACGCGGCTGCGGCTGCACCTGCTGCGCCTGGCCGGCGAGCTCACCGAGATCCGTGCGGCGGACCTGCGCTTTTCCGAGCGCGAAACCCGCGAGCTGCTCGACGCCGCGGGCATCGCGCTATCCGACTCCGGGGTGACGCTGCTCCACCAGCGGACCGAGGGCTGGGCCGCGGGCCTGCGTCTCGCGGTGATCTCCCTCGCTGGCCACCCCGACCCGGAGCGGTTCGTCACTGAGTTCTCCGGCAGCGACCGCACGGTCGCCGAGTACCTGATCGCCGAGATGCTCGAACGCCAACCGCCCGATGTCCAGGACCTGCTGCTGCGCACCTCGCTGCTCGACCGGGTCAACGGCGAGCTGGCAGACCTGCTGGCCGGACGCCAGGGCTCGGAACAGATCCTGCTGGACCTCGAGGACGCGAACGCGTTCGTCGAATCGCTCGACCCGGAGCGCACCTGGTTCCGCTACCACCACCTGTTCGCCGATCTTCTCCGGCTGGAGCTGCGCCATACGCTGCCCGCGGAAATACCCGTGTTGCACCAGCGCGCCGCCCGATGGTTCACCCAGCATGGCCAGCTGGCCGAGGCCATCCGGCACACCCAGGCGGCACTGGACTGGCCTGGGGCGGCGCGGCTGCTCGCCGACCACTCGTTCAGCCTGACCCTCGACGGGCAGGCGCAGACCATGCAGGCGCTGCTGCGAGCGTTCCCGCCGGGCGAGGACCACCCCGAGCTGGCCCTGGTGCGCGCGATGGGCGACCTCGCCCAGGGGCACCTGGACGAGACGGCCGCCCACCTGGCGGTCGCCGAGACGTATGCCGAGACGACGCCGCCGGAGCGCCAGCGCCGCCTCCGGGTGGCGATCGCGTCGCTGCGGCTGGCGCTGGCCAGGCGGCGCGGTCAGGTGGCCGGCGTCATCGAGCAGGCCCGATTCCTGGCCTCCCCGGTGACCGGGCCGTCCGACGAAGACATCGCCCTGGGCAGCGACCTGCGCGCGGTGGCGCTGATGAACCTGGGGACCGCCGAGGCGTGGTCACTGGGGCTGCCCGATGCCGTACGCCACCTCCAGGAAGGCGCCGTCCTAGCCCGGGAGATCGGCAGGCCGTACCTGGAAGTCGGCTGCCTCGCGCAGCTCGGTTTCGCCTATATCTTCCCTGATGCCGCCACGCCGAAGGCCGACGCGTTCGCCACGACCCAGCGGCGCTGCCGCGAGGCGGTCGCGCTCGCCGAACGGTACGGCTGGGGCACGGAACCGGTGATCGCGCCCGCGCTGATGACGCTCGCCGGCACGATGGTGTGGCTGGGTGAGTTCGACGAGGGCGAGCGGTGGTTGCGGCGCACTGAACAGGCTCTGCAAACAGACACCGGGCCGGATATCAGGCTGCTGCTGCACCAGACGGCCGGCATGCTGCACGCCGGCCGCGGCCGCCTCCGCGAGGCGCTCGAGGAGTTCGGCGAGGCCGAACGCCTGGCATCGCAGCTGGAGGGATCGCAGGCACTGGCGAGCCAGGTGACCGGCTGGATGCTCGCCACGCAAGCCCGCCTCGGGTTGTCCGGCGAAGCCCGTGACGCCCTCGCGGCGCTCGATGACGAGCAGGCCAGCTCTGGTGAGATACGTAATGCCCGCGCGGTGATCTGCCTCGCGGAAGGCGATCCGGCCGCGGCCCTGGCCGCGGTGGCCGACGTTCTGGATGGCACGGCACCGGTCCTTGGTTACGTCACGGTCGTTGAGGCCCACCTGCTCGCCGGGCTCGCCCATCGTGAGCTCGGTGACCAGCGCGCGGCGAACCAGGCGGCAGAGCGGGCGCTGGCCCTCGCGGAGTCTGACCGGCTGATCCTGCCGTTCGCGATGACCGGCTCAGCCGGGCTGCTCGAGGCGCTGCCCCGGCACCAGACCGGGCACGCCGCGCTGCTCGCCGACATCCTCGATGTCCTGCACGGCTCACCCCCGGCGGCCAGAGAGCAGTCCTCGTTGCCGCCGGCGGAGGAGCTCAGCCCGGGCGAGCTCAAGGTGCTGCGATATCTGCCGACCAACCTGACCCGGCCCGAGATCGCCGGCGAACTGTCCGTCTCGCTGAACACCGTCAGCACGCACCTGCGCAGCATCTACGCCAAGCTCCAGGTTCGTGACCGGTCCTCGGCCGTACAGCGCGCCAGGGAACTGCGGCTGCTGGCCGCCCCCCGCCCGCGCTAGCCCGGCGCCACCGCGGCGCGGGCGTGGCCGGCGCTGGCGAATCACCGTGATCCGGTGACGCCTCCTCACCCGGCTGGCGGCAAGCCTGATAACGGCCCGCCTACCACCGAAGGGAGCTCCTCCGTGAGCGCTGAACAGCGAGAGAACCTCGACGCAATCCTGCGGCAGTCAGCCTTCCCCGCCGACAGCGACGTCAACGAGCAGCGGCGACAGCTCCGAGAGCTGCTATCGGCGCAGCCGCTGCCCGCCGACGTGACCGTGACCGCAGCCGCACTGGGCGGGGTCCCAACCGCCGAGATCACTGTCGACGGAATCGAACCTCGCCATAGTGTCCTGTACTTCCACGGCGGCGTGTACGTGATGGGGGACGCCTTCCTCGCCGCTGACCTGGCCTCGCAGGTGGGCCGGCGGACCCGCGGCAAGGTCATCTCCGTCGACTACCGGCTCGCCCCCGAGCACCCGTATCCGGCAGCGGTCGACGACGCCCTGGCAGCCTACGAAGCCCTCCTGCGGGGCGGCACAGCCCCGTCGGACATCGTCTTCGCGGGAGAGTCCGCCGGCGGCGGGCTCGCCATCGCCACCCTGGTCAACGCCCGCGATCACGCGCTGCCCTTGCCCGCCGCGGCCTTCGTCATGTCACCGTATGCCGACCTCACCCTGGCCGGGGAGACCATGGAAACCAAGCGCGAGGCCGACCCGCTGCTCAGCCCGCAAGCACTCCGCGCCCGCGTGACCGACTACACGGCGGGGCACGACGCCGCTGTCGGCCTCATCAGCCCCGTATTCGCCGACCTGTCTGGCCTGCCGCCCCTGATTATCCAGGCCGGAACTCACGAGGTTCTCCTCGACGACGCCATCCGTCTCGCCCGGCAGGCTGCCATCGCCGACGTCGAGGTCACCCTCGACATCACCCCCGGGGTGCCCCATGTCTTCCAGGCTTACTACGCGATCCTCGACGAGGCGGCCGCGGCGCTGGACAGGGCCGGACAGCTCCTGTCAGCGCATCTCGCCAGCGCAGAACGCGTGACCGCCTTGGTGAACGACAGGAGCTCGACATGAGCGACGGGCTCAGCTGGAACGCTGCGACCATCGCGGAGTTCCGGGCGAACGAGGGCAGGGTTGGCGGGACCTTCGAGGGCGCACCGATGGTCCTGGTGCATCACCGCGGCCGGAAAAGCGGGCAGGAGTACGTCACCCCGATGATGTACCTCCCGGATGAGACGGAACCGGACATCATCTACGTCTTCGCGACCAGGGGCGGGGCACCCACCAACCCGGACTGGTACCGCAACTTGACCGCCGCCGGTGACGGCAGTGTCGAACGCGGAACCGACACATACAAGGTGACCGTCCGCGAATTGACCGGCGCCGAACGCGACCTTATCTACGCCGAGCAAGCGCGGCGCTACCCGGGCTTTGCCGAGTACGAACGCCAGACTGCTGGAGTCCGCACCATTCCGGTGCTCGAACTCAGGCGGGTGTAGCCCATCGCCCGGCGTGTCCGGACGCCGGCACGCTCACACCGTGATGGCGATCTTGCCGCCGGGATGGTGCTCCAGCATGTGCGTGACTGCCGTTGCCGCCTGGTCGAGCGGGTAAGTCTCGGCGATGACCACCCTGACCTCGCCCGATTCGAGGAGCCGGCGGAGCGCGGTCAGGTTCTCGCGGTTCACAGCCGGGCTCACGAGCTTCACCTTGGTGGAGCCGAGTCCCATCAGGACTGCCCGCGCCATCCTGGGCAGGCCCGCGAAAAGGCCGCCGGTGTAGCCGATGCTGTTCGGGATGAAGGTTCCATTGGGCGCCAGCACTCGCGCGGCGGCCTTCGACGGGTGGTCCAGCACGTTGTCGAGGATGACATCGAAACGCTGCCGGCTCTGGGTGAAGTCTTCCTTCGTGTAGTCGATGACGTGGCCGGCCCCGAGCGACCGGACCAGGTCCGCGTTGCGGGGACTGCACACGCCGGTGACTTCCGCGCCCAGCGCCCTGGCGATCTGGACCGCCATCGTCCCGACCCCGCCTGAGGCGCCGTTGACCAGGACGCGCGTCCCGGTGCTCACCCGTGCCACGTCGCGCGTGGCGACCAGGGCGGCGAGCCCGCTCATCACCGATGCCGCGGCGTCCGTGAATGTGAGCGCGGCTGGCTTCTTGACGAGCTGGGCTGCCGACGCGACGGCGTACTGCGCGAAGGCGCCAGTACGGGTCTTCGTGAACCCGAACACTTCGTCACCGGGCACCAGGTCGGTGACTTGCCGGCCGACGGCCTCCACCACGCCCGCGATGTCGCTACCGCGGACCGGGCGCCTGGGCCGGCGCAGTCCTGAGCCCGCGCGCAGGATGTAAGGCACCCCGGCGACGGTGGCCCAGTCCGGAGTGTTAACGCTGGTGGCTCGCACCCGGACCAGGACGTCGCCGACGCCGATCGACGGTACCTCGGTCTCTCCGAGCCGGAGCACGCGCTCCGGCTTCCCGTAGCCGTGCTGGATGACGGCCCTCATGGTGAGCGGATTGACGGGCATTGGTCTATCCTTACTGCGTAAGGGTGATATCTTACGTCGTAAGGTTAAGACTTACGATGTAAGGAAGTCAAGGGAGGCCTTCTGGCGACAGGACCCCGAACAGTGGACAAGACTGGTGAGGTGAAGATCTCCGCGCCGGGCGAGACGGGCGCTCGCCGCGCCCAACTGACGAGGCAGCGGGTAGTCGGCGCCGCCGTCGAGCTCGCCGATCGCGATGGCATCGAGTCAATCAGCATGCGCAGGCTCGCGCAGGAGCTGGGTGTTGAGGCGATGTCCCTCTATACGCACGTGCGCAACAAGGACGACCTTCTGGACGGCATGGTCGATGCCGTGATCAGCGAGATACCGCTGAATGCCGATGGAGCTGGCTGGAAGTCGTCGCTGCGCCAGCTGGCGCTCGGCGCGCGCACAGTGATGCTGCGTCACACGTGGGCGCCTCACACAGTAGAAACGCGCGCGGCGCCGGGGCCGGCGGCCCTCGGATACGTCAACGCGGTGGTCGGCATCCTCCGCGAAGGCGGCTTTACCATCGCGGAGGTGCATCACGCCCTGCACATCTTCGGCAGCCGCCTGCTCGGGTTCACGCAGGCGCTCTTCGACGATTCCGGGGACCTCGATCCGGCGACGGCCGCCGAACTCGAGAGGCAGCTCGGTGCCACCCATCCCTACGTCGTCGAGATGGCCCTCGCGGTCACCCATAGCGGCGCCCTCGGACCCTGCGATGACGACGCCGAGTTCGCGTTCGCGCTCGACTTCCTCCTCGACGGCCTCGACCGGCTCCGCCACGGCTGAGACCGCAGGAGACGAACCGGGCCCGGCGCGATAACTAGCCCTGCACCGCTTGCGGCTCGCGTGGCCGCACCGTTCCGTCCGCCATGATGTCGCCATCGGGGCACGGCCATTGGACTTGCCCGCCCTCGAACTGCTCCTCGTACAGCGACGCGTACAGCCCGCCCTGGCGCAGCAGATCCCGGTGCGAGCCAGATTCCGTGACCCGGCCCCTGTCGATGACATAGATGATGTCCGCGCTGACGATGGTCGACAGCCGGTGAGCGATGGCAATGGTGGTCCGCGAGCCCATCAGGGCGTCCAGCGCTTTCTGCACCTCCCGCTCGCTGGCGGTGTCCAGCGAGGAGGTCGCCTCGTCCAGGATCAGGATGCGCGGGTCGTGCAGCAGAACGCGGGCGATGGCCAGGCGCTGCTTCTCCCCGCCCGACAGCCGGTACCCGCGTTCGCCGACGACAGTGTCATAAC
>Ga0207693_10002901_pt1 | contig 14840 bp, 12 predicted proteins | sample LARL81metaG_FD_184347 | JGI IMG/M metagenome (GOLD analysis project Ga0207693, IMG submission 184347) | Corn, switchgrass and miscanthus rhizosphere microbial communities from Kellogg Biological Station, Michigan, USA - LAR L8-1 metaG... | ecosystem: Host-associated > Plants > Roots >...
TCCCTCCTCGAAGAACATTGTGCTATAGCTATGTAACAACGTTCTATAGTCTGTCAAGCGCCGGTGGAGGTGGGATGATGACAGGCATGACAGAACCGGTGCGGCGCAGCCGGACGCCGAGCGCCGACGTGGAGCGCGAGCTGTGCGCGGCGGCCGAGGCGGTCCTGGTCAGGGACGGCCCTGGCGGGGTGACGATCCGGGCCGTCGCGGCCGAGGCCGGGATCGCCCCGATGGGCGTCTACAACCGGCTCGGCGGCAAGGACGGCCTCGTCGACGTCCTGCTGATCAAGGGGTTCGACCGGCTGCGCGAGACGATCGAGTTGGGCAGGGAGCCGGACATGGCCGCCAGGCTGCGCTCCTGCGGCATGCGGTACCGCGAGTTCGCGCTCGCGAACCCGAACTTCTACGCGATCATGTTTGAGGACGCGATCCCGCGCGAGCACGACTCGGACGAGGTGCACGAGCACGCGTACGGGGCGTTCAGCGCGCTGGTGCGCACCGTGGAGCTCGCCGCGGCCGCGGGCGTCATCGCCGCCCCGGAGCCGGTCGAGGCGGCGCAGCAGATCTGGAGCGCCGTGCACGGCGCGGTCTCGCTCGAGCTCAAGGGTCTCGTGCTCACCCCCGACGCGACCGCCACCTACCGAGACATCATCGAGACTCTCATGCGCGGCTTGGCCCCGTAATTTACTGGCTCCGTAATTTACTAGCGAACCTGCACGAACAGCGGCAGGTCCCGCGACGACCGGCCGACGTACACCGTCCACTCTCCGCCGGGCCAGATCCAGGTGGCCAGGTCCTCGTCGTAGCGGGCGAACGCCCGCGCCGGGATCGTGAGCCTGACCGTGACCCGCTCGCCGGGCTCGGCCCTGACGACGGCGAACGCGGCGAGCACCCGGGGCGGCCTGGGCACCGGGCCTGCTTGATCGGGGCCCGCCAGGTAGGCCTGGATGACCTCCTTGCCCGGCCGCTGGCCGGTGTTCTCGACGGTGACGGCGATCTCCAGATCCTCTCCCTCGGCCAGGCTGGCCGGGCAGTCGGCAGACTCATACGCCCAGCTGGTGTAGCCGAGGCCGTGCCCGAACGGGTACCGAGGCGCGGTGCCGCTGGCGTCGTAGCCGCGGTAGCCGACCAGCAGGCCTTCGGCGTAGTCCAGCGCGTCGTCCTGGGCCGGCGTCGCGTGCAGCACGGGAGCGTCCGCTTCGCTGGCCGGGAACGTGACCGGCAGCCGGCCGCCGGGTTCCGCCGCGCCGAGCAGCACGTCGGCGAGCGCGTCGCCGAACGCCTGGCCTGGCATCCAGGCGTGCACGATCGCGGCCACCTGCCCGGCCCACGGGGTCAGTACCGGCATGCCGGAGTTGACCACGACGATCGTGTTGGGGTTGATGGCCGCGACGCGGTGCACTAGCTCGTCCTGGCGGCCGGGCAGCGCCAGCGTCGCCCGGTCGAAACCCTCGCTCTCGGTGAGCTCGGCGGAGCCGACGACCACGATCGCCGCGTCGGCGGCCACGGCGGCCGCCTCGGCCTCGGCGAGCAGCGTCTCGTCGTCGGCGGCCGGCACCAGCCCGAGCCGGAACGACACTGGCCCCGCCCCGTCGGCCGCGGGCCGGAACTCCAGCCGCAGCGCCGTGCCGGAGTCCGCCTCGAGCCAGCAGGCGGCGCGCAGCTCGCCGGGCCTGGTCATCGCCTCGACGGGGTCCTCGGGCACCGGGGTGACGCCGTCGATGACCTGGACTCCGTCGACGGTGAGCGTGAGCGCCCCGACCCCGGCGGCGCCGAATTCGTAGGTGCCGTCCCGCGGGGCTTGGAAGACGGTCGTCAGCGTGACCCGGCCCGGCTGTCCCCAGCCGAGGTCGTGCGGGGCGTCCCACCACGTCAGGTTCGCCGACCCGCGGTGCTCGGCGCCGAGCACGGCGCCGTCGCCGTCAGTGAACTCGAGGCGGACGCCCTGCTCCCCGGTCACCGGGTCGCACAGCCAGCTAGCGGGCGGTTCCGGCAGCGTGTGCCAGGTCCGGCAGCCGGGCGCCGTCACGACCTCGGCGCGGCCGTCGAGGGCGGCCCGCAGGCCGTCCGCGGGAGTGCTGACGCTGACCGGTGTGACGCCGGCGCTGCCGCCGCCCTGAACGGTCGGGTACACGGCGTTCGGGCCGATCACCGCCAGGGTGCGGATCGCCTGGGGGTCGAGGGGGAGGGCGCCGGCTTCGTTTCGCAGCAGGACGAACGACTCGGCGGCGACGGTGCGCAGCAGACCCGGGTCGACGAGCCGGGGGGGCCTGGCGCCGTCCGGCGCGGCACCGACCCGGCTGGCGAGCCTGAGCAGCCGGATGACCTTGTCGTTCAGCAGTTCCTCGCTGACTGTGCCGTCCAGCACGGCCTCGGTGAGCTGGTCACCCCACGGCCCCTCTGGGCCGGGCATGGACAGGTCCAGGGTGGCGGCGGCGGTCGCGTGCGTGCTGCGCGCTGCGCTCCAGTCGGAAATGACGACGCCGTCGAAGCCCCACTCGTTCTTGAGCACGTCGCGCAGCAGGCGCAGGTTCTCGGTCATCCGGGTCCCGTTGACCTTGTTGTAGGCGGCCATGACCAGCCACGCACCGGCCTCGCGGACGCACGCCTCGAACGGCACGAGGTAAAGCTCGCGCAGCACGGTCTCGCCGATCCGCGCGTCGTAGGTCCACCGCCCGGTCTCGGAGTCGTTGCCCACGTAATGCTTGAGGGTGGCGGCGACGCCGGTGCGCTGCAGGCCGCGGACGTACGCCACCGCCAGCCGGGCGGTGAGCACCGGGTCCTCGGCGAAGAACTCGAACCCGCGGCCGCCGAGCGGGGTTCGCATCAGGTTGATGGTGGGGGCAAGCAGGATGTCGACGTCCTTGCTCCTGGCCTCCACGCCGAGCGCGGTGGCCAGCCGGCCGACGAGCCCGGCGTCCCAGGTGGCGCCGAGCGCGGACGGGCAGGGCAGGCTGGCCGAGGGGTACCGCTCGTCCCGCAGCGTGCCGCGCACGCCGGCCGGGCCGTCGGACGTCACCATCGGGCGCAGGCCGATCACTGGGTCACCGTGAGTCCGCCAGCTGTCCGCGCCGGTCAGCAGCCGGACCTTCGCGGCGGCCGGGAGGGCCGCGATGATGTCCCGGTCAGCGGCGACGTCCCGGTCAGCGGGAACGGGGGAGACGGCGGGCGCGCCGGCCGGGATGACCGGCGCGCCCTGCGATTGGGTTGTCATCAGTTGTCGTGGTCCACTCTCACGCCGGCTTGAGCTGCTGGACCGTGTAGAGGATCTCTGGGATGTTCGGGCCGGGATCCATGTAGGCGTTGCTCGACGACGGCCAGCCCGTGTAGTCGCGGGTGGAGTACTCCGCCCACGAGGCGCCGAGCAGCAGCGGGGCCACTGGCACGTCGGTGGACTCGATGCTCGCCAGGCTGGCGACCGCGGCGTTCAGTTCCGCCGGGGTGCTGGCCTTCGCGTACGCCGAGAGCGCCGCCTGCGCCTGCGGGCTGTTGTACCGGCCGTAGTCGGCGGACGCGACCTTGCCGACCGGGGCCGACAGGTTGTTGTCCATCCAGTTGTCGTAGGTGAAGTACGGGGTCAGGCCCTGGTTGCCCCAGCGGATGGCGGAGCTGAAGGTGCCGTTGTTGAGATCGTTGGTCCAGGTGGTCGGGCCGTTGGGTCCGCCGTCGCCCTGCACCTTGGCGTCGATGCCGAGCGCCTGGAGCTGCCTCGCGATCAGCTGCGAGTCAAGGTAGTAGTCGCTGTAGCTGACCGGGTCCTCGATCGAGAACGTGATCTTCTGCCCGTTCTTCTCCCAGAAGCCGCCGGTCTTCGTGTACCCGTCGCTGGTCAGGATCTGGCTGACCTTGTTAGCGTCACCGGTGGCCGGCAGGTTGTTGGCCAGCGATGAGGGCAGGTAGCTCTGCTGCGAGGGCAGGATCATCCCCGCCGTGCTCGTCACGGGCGGCTCGTTGGCCGACTCGCCGTCCACCGCCAGCTGCTGCCTGTTGATGCCGTAGCTGATCGCCTGGCGGACCTTCGGGTCGTTCAGCGGCGCCTTCGTGACGTTGAACCACAGGCCGACCACGTTGTTGTCGGTGTAGTACGGGGCGGAACTCGTCCACGTGATGTTATCCGGGCTCTTGGCCAGGTAGTTCGACTGCACGCCGGTGATCGCGATGCCGCCCCAGTCGATGGTGCCGTTGGAGATCGGGAGCAGCAGGTTGGCGTTGCTGGTGTAAGCCGGGAAGTCGATCTCCGGCACGTGGATGCTGCTCTTGGCGTAGTAGTCCTGGTTGAGCTTCATGGTGAAGCCCTGCGGGCTGAACTTGTCCAGCACGAACGGGCCGGTGCCGACCGGGTTCGGGTCGGCGTAGGTGACCGGGTTGCTGACCGAGCCCCAGACGTGCTGCGGCACGATCTGCGTCTTCAGGATGAAGAACAGGTTCGCGAGCTGGGGCTGGGCGAAGGTGAGCGTCGCCGTGTTCCCTGAGCCGGTCGCGCTGACCGGGAGGGGCGTGGCCGGCGTGTTCAGCGCCGGATGCGCCTTGATCAGGTTGAAGGTGAACGCCACGTCGGCCCCGCTGAACGGCTTGCCGTCGCTCCACTTCACCCCGGGCCTGAGGTTGATCGTGAGCGTCTTCCCGTCGGACGACCAGGAGTAGCTGGTGGCCAGCTCAGGGATCGGCTGCTTGGTCGGGTCCTGCGTATTGAAGACCATCAGCGGCAGGTAGTACAGGTCCACCGCGTGCATCTGATAGCCGGTGCCCGTCTGGTTGTACGGGTTGAAGTTGTCGGTCATCGGCGACAGTTCTGTCGTCACGATCGTGAGCGGCTTGCCCATCGACGTGGCCGAATTCGAACTGGTGCTTGATCCGTTAGAAGAGCCGCAGGCCGCGGCGCCGAGCGCGAGGAGCGCTACAGCCGCGACGCTATACGAGAGTCTGCGTTTCATTGCACCTAAACTCCTAAGTGCCCGGCCGGCCGTGAGCCGGCCATAGTGAAGTGACCGTTGCGGGGTCTGTTTCCGTGGGGGCGCGTCGGTCGGCCGGGTTAGCGGCCGCGCGCCGGGTTATAGGTTGATCTGCCTGGCGTCAGGTACTGTCCGCGCTCATCACCTCGCCTTCTCCCAGGCCGCGGCCGGGATCGGCCTCGTCGGCTGCGCCGTCTCGCTGACCGCGCGTCACGCCGGTCGCGCTGGTGTCGAGCAGCCAGCAGGCGCTGACGTGCCCGGAGCCGGCCGGGAAGGCCGGCGGCTGCTGCTCGCAGACCGGCATCGCGTACGGGCAGCGCAGCCGGAACCGGCAGCCTGACGGCGGCTTGACCGCGCTCGGCGGCGCGCCGCGGCCGCGCAGCGTGCCCGGCGTGGCCCGTTCCGGGTCGGGCGCCGCGCTGAGCAGCAGCTGGGTGTACGGGTGTGCGGGGGAGTCGGTGACGCCGGTGGCCGGGCCGGACTCCACCACCTGGCCGGCGTACATCACGACGATCGTGTCGGCCAGGTACCTGGCCGAGGCGATGTCGTGGGTGATGTACATGATCGCCAGCCGCTCGCGGTCCCGCATGCCGCCGAGCAGGTTCAGCACGCCGAGCCGGATCGACACGTCCAGCATCGAGACCGGCTCGTCGGCCAGCAGCACCCGCGGCTCCACCGCCAGCGCCCTGGCGATCGCCACCCGCTGCCGCTGCCCGCCGGACAGCTCGTGGGGGTACTTGCGCAGGTATGCGTCCGCCGGGGTCAGCGAGACCCGCTCGAGCACCGCCGCGATCTTCTCGTCCAGGTCTTTGCCCGAGCTGGCCAAGTGGTGCACCTGGAACGGCCGGCTCAGGTGGTAGCGCACGTCGTGGATCGGGTTCAGCGACGCGAACGGGTCCTGCAGCACCATCTGCACGGCCTTGGCGTAGTCCAGCCGCTTCCGCTGCCGGCGCTGCACCGGGCGCCCGTCGAGCAGCAGCTCGCCCGAGGTCGGCATGACCAGCCCTGCCAGCATCCGCGCCAGGGTCGACTTGCCCGATCCGCTCTCGCCCACCACGGCGGTGACGCTCGCGGGCGGCAGCGCGAGCGACACGTCGTCGACCGCGTGCACGACCTGGCCGCTCGCCGGCCGCCTGGACAGCAGCCTCCCGCCCGCCGCCGGGCCGCCGTGCACGGCGAAGTGCTTGGTCAGGTCGCGCACCTCGAGCAGCGGCTGGTCCTGGCCTGGGGTGCCGGTCGCTGCCTCCGCTACGGCGGGCGCCGTCTCCGTCAGGTGGACGCGGGTCCCGTTCCGCGCCGGGGCGGCCGCGTCCGGCTCGGGGAGCGCCAGCTCCGGCGGAACGGGCACGTCGCCGTGCGTCTTCCAGCAGGCGGCGAGCCGGCCGGGCCCCACCGCATCGAGCGGCGGGCTGTCGGTCACGCACCGGTCGAAGGCGAACCGGCAGCGCGGGTGGAACACGCAGCCGGACGGCAGCAGGCGCAGGTCCGGGGGCGAGCCGGGGATGCCGGTCATCGGCGTTCGCGGGCCGTGCATCGGCGGGAACGAGCCGAGCAGCCCCAGCGTGTAGGGGTGCCGCGGGGCGCGGAACAGCGCCGTCGCGCTGGCCCGCTCCACGAGCCGACCCGCGTACATCACCGCGATCGAGTCGGCGATCTCGATGAGCAGCGACAGGTCGTGGGTGATGAACAGGATCGCGAAACCGAACTGGTCCCGCAGCTCCTTCAGCTCTTCGAGGATCTCGCGCTGGGTCACCACGTCCAGCGCCGTGGTCGGCTCGTCCATGATGACGATCTGCGGCCGCAGCGCCACCGCCATGGCGATCATCACCCGCTGCCGCATGCCGCCGGACAGCTCGTGCGGGTGGCTGCCGAGCCGGTCCCCGCTGATACCGACCATTTCGAGCAGCTCCACGGCCCTGGTGTTCCGCTGCCGCGCGGACATGTCCGGCACGTGCGCGGCGAGCGCGTCGGTGAGCTGGGCGCGGATCGTCATGACCGGGTTGAGCGCGTTCATCGCGCTCTGCAGCACGAGCGACACCTGCGACCAGCGCAGTACCCGCAGCGTCCCGTAGCCGGCCTCGAGCAGGTCGACGGGCGGGCCGTCACCGGAATGCAGCCGCACCTCGCCGCCGGTGATGACGCCCGGCGGGCGTAGCAGCCGGGTGGCTGCCATGACCAGCGTGGACTTGCCGCTTCCGCTTTCCCCGGCCAGGCCGAGCACCTCGCCGCGGTGCAGCGTCAGGTCGGCGCCGGTCACCGCGCGCACGGCGCCGGGTCCCTGCCCGTAGTCGACGCACAGGCCGCGGATCTCGAGCAGCGGCTCGCCGGTCACGACTGTCCTCCCTCAACCCGGATCACCGGGGTCAGCGCGAACTCGGGACGCCGGCGGCGGCCGTGCGCCCGGCGGCCCTGGCGCGCTGGCCGCGCGCTCAGCCCGGCCGTCCGCAGCCGCGGGTTGATGAACTCGTCGATGCCGAAGTTCAGCAGCACCAGTGAGGTGCCGAGCAGCGCGATCGCGAGGCCGGGCGGCACGAACCACCACCAGTACCCGGTCAGCTCGGCGTTGGACCCCTGGGCGTAGAACAGCATGCCGCCCCAGCTCCAGTTGGGGTTGACCAGGCCGAGGAAGGCCAGCGCCGAATACGTGCCGACCGCGTACAGCACGGTGAACAGGAACGAGGTCGCGACGATGGGAGTCAGGTTCGGCAGGATCTCGGTCCCGATGATCCGCCACCAGCGCTCGCCGGTGATCTTGGCCGAGTCGACGTAGTCCCTGGTGCGCAGGGACAGGGTCTGCGCGCGCAGCACGCGCGCCCCGAACGCCCAGCCGGTGATCGAGATGATTAGCCCGATGATGAACAGGTCGTTGCTGCTGGACCGGCCGAGGAAGCCGAACATGATGATCAGCAGCGGCAGCGCGGGCAGCACCAGGAAGATGTTGGCGAGCATGGACAGCAGGTCGTCGGCCAGCCCGCCCATGTAGCCGGCCGTCACCCCAATGACCACCGACAGCACGATGGCGATGACCCCGCCGACGAAGGCCACCAGGATCATGTCACGGCCGCCGACCAGCAGCTGGGAGAAAACGTCCTGCTGCAGTTGGGTGGTGCCAAGCCAGTGCGCGGCCGAGGGCGGCAGCGGCACGGGGGAGTTGGCGAAGGTCTGGTCCGGGCTGTACGGCGCCACGACCGGGCCGAAGATCGCCAGCAGCACGAAGAAGCCCAGCAGGCCAAGTCCGATGAGGAGCTTGGGGGAGCGGGGCAGCCGCAGCGCGCGCCGCCGGCCACGGGCGATGTCCGGCGCTGGCGCGCCGGCCGCGATGTGGTCGGTGCCGATGCCCACAGCCATGGCTCAGGCCTCCTGTCGGGTGCGCGGGTCGAGGAACACGTAGGCGAAATCGGCGATCAGGTTGGCCAGCAGCACCGCGAACGTGATGAGCAGGAAGATGCCCTGCAGCAGGCCGTAGTCGTCGTTCCCGACCGCGGTGACGAGCAGCAGGCCGAGGCCCGGGTAGCTGAACACGATCTCCGTGAGCAGCGCGCCGGAGACGATGAAGCCGATGGCGAGGGCAAAGCCGGCGATGTTCGGCAGGATCGCGTTGCGGGCCGCGTACCAGATGACCCGGCGTTTCTGCAGGCCCTTGGCGGCGGCGATCAGCACGTAGTCCTCGTCCATCGTGGTGAGCATCACGTTCCGCATGCCCACGATCCAGCCGGCCGCCGACGCGACCACGATCGTCAGCGCCGGCAGCACCGCGTGGTCGAGCACGTCGCTGATGTAGGTCCAGTTGAATGCGGGGAAGTCCAGGTTCTGGTACGCGTTCTCCGCCGGGAACCAGCCGAGCTTGATGGCGAACAGGTCGACCGCCAGGAACGCGAGGAAGAAGTACGGTGCGGCCTGGAAGAACGTGACCGCGGGCAGCAGGCTGTCCAGCCAGGTGCCGCGCCGCCAGGCGACCAGCGCGCCGATCAGGGTGCCGAACACGAAGCTCATCACGGTGGCCACCCCGACCAGGCCGAGCGTCCACGGCGCCGCCGCGCGGATCACGCTGGTGACCGGCTCGAACCCGTTGCCGACGGACACACCGAAGTTGGCGTGCAGTACGTTGTCCCAGTACTGCGTGTACTGGGCCCACAGGCTGGCCTTGGTGTTGACGCCGAACTGCTCGTCAAGGGCGTTGATCGTCGCGGTGCTGATCGTCTGGCCGCGCATCTTGGACAAGATCGCGTCCACGGGGTTGCCAGGGATCAGCCGCGGGATCATGAAGTCAAGGCTGACCGCGACGATCGCGGTCACCAGGTAGAACCCGAGCCGCCTGACGATCACGCGCATCTATTTCGCCTCCTGCTCGTCGTGCGGCGTTCGGGACTGGGGGCCGCAGCCACAGCTCTCGCGGCGGACCAGCCGGGTCGGCAGGGCGATGTCGCGGCCGCGGGCGTCGCCGACCCGCCCCGGCTCGCCGACGATCATCGAGTAGAGCGTCTCGAACGCGGTGGCGCCCATGTCCTGGATGGACTGCCGGACGCTGGTGAGCTGCGGGCGCAGGTGCCGGGCAACCGGGATGTCGTCGAAGCCGGTCACCGCCACGTCGCCGGGTACCGAGATTCCGTGCTGCGCGAGCGAGTGCAGCACGCCGATTGCGGACTGGTCGTTGGCGCACACGATCGCCTCAGGCAGCTGGACGCCGGACGCGATGAGCCGGTCGATCGCGCGGGCGCCCGCCGCCGCCTGGTAGCTGCCCCGCCAGGCCTCGCCGCGCAGCAGCGTGACTCCGGCGGCCCCGGCCTCCTTGGCCAGCGCCCGGCCGCGGCTCAGGCTGTCCGGGCTGCCCGCGTGGCCGGCCAGGAAGGCGATCGTCCGGTAGCCGTGGTCGTCGATCAGGTGACGGGCCAGCTCGCGCATCCCGGTCGCGTTGTCGCTGTGCACGTTGGCGGTTTCCGGTGTCGGCTCGCCGGCCAGCGTGACCACCGGCAGCTGGCCGGCGAGCCTGGCGAGTTCGGCGGGCGACAGCACCCGGTCGTGCAGGATGATCCCGTCGCTCTTGCGAGCGAGGGTGAAGATCCGCTGCGCCGGGTTCGGCTCGTCCACTCCCACGGACCTGATCAGCAGGTCGAAGCCGTGCCGCTGGGCGACGATCTCCATACCGCGGTTGATCATGTCGGGGAACTGAAGGTTGTCGTCCTCGTCAGCGAACAGGTCGTTCGCGTGCCAGGCCGGCCGCCGGACCACGACGCCGACGACCTCCTTCATCCGGGCGCTTAGCGCCCTGGCCGCGCCGTCCGGCACGAACCCCAGGTACGTCACGGCCTGCTGCACCCGGTCCCTGGTGTCCTGGCGCGGGTTCCTGCTCCCGTTCAGCACTCTCGACACCGACGCGATGGACACTCCGGCCAGCCGCGCGACGTCGTAAATCGTCGGCAGCTCGCCCGGCACCGCGCCGACCGCGCCGTCGGGGGCCACGCCGTGGGGAGCCACGCCATCGAGCGCGCTGGCGCCAGGAAGCGGGCCCGCGCCGCCGAGCGCGCCGGGGTCGCCGGCGCCGCGGCCGCCGAGGTCATGGCTCACGTGTTCGTCCTCCGTCGGGGCAGCCCCTCCCGGGCGTGCCGCCTCATCGTCCTGCCGTGATCATCCGGTAAGCGCTTACCAGGGTGGTAAGCGCTTACCGCGCTACACCCCTGTTTCCCAGCGGCGGTTTCGGGGCTGGGGAGCCGGTAGCGGAAAGCGCTTACCGTGCCAATTACCCGGACCATAAGATTCCGGCGGTAAGCGGCGCAAGAGGTGATACGTCACCGTGACCTGAATGTAACCTTCGCATGAGGCTGCCCGCAGCCCTAATTGGGTCGCTGAAACCGGGCGGTTCAGCCAGGATGAGCTGGTGGCGGACATGCCCAGTGACTCAGCGCCGCCCGCCGAGCCGCCGGACGACTATGCTGCCCTGTTCGGCGTCGAGCGGGACCGGCTGAATGACCTGCTCGCGGGCCTGCAGGAGGCGGACTGGCAACGGCCTTCGCCGTGCCCGGGCTGGAGCATTCTCGGACTGTGCGGCCATCTGCTCGGTGGTGACTTCGGGCTGCTGGCCCGGCACCGTGACGGCCACTACGGCACGCTTTCTCCCGCGGGCGCGACGGAGGGCGAGTTCGTGGCCTGGCTCGATGAGATGCAGGCCGAATGGGTCGGCGCATCGCGCCGGCTCAGCCCCCGGCTGATCACCGATCTGCTGCAGTGGACCGGGCCGCAGATCGCCGGTACGTTCCGCCGGGAAGACCCGCGTGCACGCACTGCCTCGGTGTCCTGGGCCGGCCCCGGCCCGGTGCCTGCCTGGCTCGACCAGGCCCGCGAGCTGTCGGAGTACTGGATCCACCGGCAGCAGCTCCGCCAGGGGCTGGGCCGTCCCAGCGATCTGCGGGCCGACCTGGCCGGGCCTGTGCTCGACGGGCTGCGCTGGGCCTACCCCTACCGGCTGGCCCAGGCACCTTCACAGCCGGGCGACACCGTGACGCTTGCCGTCACGGGCCCGGTCTCCGAGACCTGGCACCTCGTGGCCGCCGAAACTGGCTGGCGCTTCGACGACCAGCCAGGAACCCGCGTAGTCGCCAGCCTGGCGATGAGCACAGAAGACGCCTGGCGGCTGCTGACGAACAACCTGCCAGCCGGCAGGCGGTCCGACCTCGCGGTATCCGGTGACGGCGCGATCGCCGACATCCTGTTGCACACCCGGGCGATCATCGGCGAGCCCAAGTGGGCGTGAACGCGCCGGTGCTCAGGAGCGGGACTTCCCCGCCTTGATCATCTCCACCGCCTGAGCCACCCGACGCTGCCGGGTCTCGTCACGCTTGGCTTCGGCGATCCAGCGGGCGTATTCCTTGCGGTGGGTGAAGGCCATCCGCTCGAAGGAGGCAGCCGCCTGCGGGTCAGCGGCCAGCGCCGCCGTCAGGTCCGCGGGCACTTCGACTTCCCGGGGCGCCTCGTCGAGCTCAATGGTCACCTCGGCCTCGTCGCCGGCCTGGACGCCGGCGCCGTCGCGGACCTCGCGGCTGAGGCCGAGCAGGAACTCGCCGCCCATGCGGGCGACGCTGGTCCGCCAGGTGTAGCCGTTCACGGTCGCGACCACCGGGAACCGTTTGGCCCCTTCTCCCACCACCGTCACCTGGGTATCGTCGAGCACCACCGCGGCGGCCGGACCGCGCCGCTGCAGCTGCGCGCGGAACCGGATAACTCCCATGCGCCTATCCTCGCTCACTGCCACAGCCCGATGGGTGACCTGGTCTCAAGGGCATGACTAATACCCTCGAGCTAGAGCCTGACGAGGGGTGATCTAGGTGATGGCGGCTTGCACGTGATCGAAGAGAGCCTCGAGCTCCACGTCGTGTCCCGGCTCGATCCGGTCGCGCCAGATCGCCTCGTACCTGCCGTCCGCGTAGCCCTCGACCGTGTGGCGCAAGACCGTCCCGCCTGCCGCGGGCTCCGCCTCGAACCAGTGCTCAAGCCGCAGTTCATCCGGCCTGATTACCCGGAACGCGCGCAGGGCACCCGGGCGGTCGATTTCCTCCCACAGCATCCGCCCGGCCTCGTACAGGCGGCCCTCCACCAGCCGGGGAGGCGGCCCGATCTCCGTCGGCCAGATGCGGCCGAAGTCGGCGATGAGCGGGGCGATCCGCTCCGGCGGCGCCATGAGGACTCGTTCGTGACGGTTCGTGATCTTCATCCGGTTACCTCGCTGCGGTCGATGGATCCGCTCCCCGAGAAAGTTCCGTACGGTACCGTATGGAGACGACCATACGGTACCGTATGGTCGTGCGCAAGCCGCGTCCAGGTCCTCTTACGCCCGGCGACTGGGCGAGGGCAGCCCTCGCTGCGATCGCCAGGAGCGGCATCGCGGCCGTCGCCGTGGAAAGCATCGCCGCCGATCTCGGGGCCACCAAGGGCAGCTTCTACTGGCACTTCAAGAACAGGGACGCGCTGATCCAGGCGGCGCTGGACCTGTGGGAGCAGAGCCGCACCGAGTCGGTGATCGAAGAACTGGACCAGCAGCCTGATCCGGCCGAACGCCTGAGGATTCTCCTGGAGGCCGCCTTCGAGCGCAGCCCGGCCGATCGCGCCGAGATCGCCCTGCTCGCTAACCCGGAGCATCCGGCCGTGATAGCGGCCGTACGTCGGGTCGGGGATCGGCGGATCGGCTACATCGCCCAGCAACTGGAGAAGCTGGGCTGGGAGCAAGGCGAAGCACTGGACCGTTCCGTAGTCCTGTACTACATCTATGCCGGATACCTGCAGATGGCGCACGTCGCACCGGATGTAACCGGCGATGACGCCCGCCGTCGGCACGTCAGCCTGATACTCGCCACCCTCGTCGCAGATCCTTCCCAGCGCTAGACCCGCCGCGCCCTCGGCCTTGCGTAGGTCGACTGTGCTGGGATAGCCCGGCCCGGGATGCCAGGCCTAGGCTGGGGGTGTGAGGGAGGAGCTGCCTGCCGTGGCCGGGGCTCGGATCGCGGGGATCCGGGCCAGCGGGACGTGGGGGTCCTCGCTGACCTGCGGTGAGTTCGCCGCTGTCCGTACCGCGGGCTTCGAGCCGCTTGGCCAGGTGTTCGGGGCGGCCGTGTACGCGGCCGGGGCGGCCAGCGGGCTTGGCTGCCCCGCGGCAGGGGGGTCAGCCGGCGGCGGGATGGCGGGCGGGGCGGCGGCCCGGGCGCAAAGGCGGGGCAGTCCGGCGTTCTTCGGCCCGCTGGTGCAGGCCATGTACCAGGCGCGCGACACGGCCATCGGCCGGATGACCGCCGAGTGCGCCCAGCTTGGCGGGCACGGGGTGGTGGGCGTGCGGCTGTCCCGGGGGTCATTTCCCCTCGGCGGGCTGGAGTTCACCGCCATCGGCACCGCGGTGCGCGCGCCGGGCGCCGCATGCGGGCAGCGGGAGCCGTTCACCTCGGATCTGTCCGGGCAAGATTTCGCCAAACTGATCACGACGGGCTGGGTCCCCGTGGGGCTCGGGCTCGGCATCTCGATCGGGTCCTGGCACGATGACCGGACGACGACCCGCCAGGCCCGCTGGAGGTCGGGCAACGCTGAGGTCACCGGCTGGACCGAGCTGGTCAATCAGGTACGGCACGACGCCAGGCGCCAGCTGGAAGGCGACGTCGCGCGGCTCGGCGCCGAGGGCGTGGTGATCGCCGCCATGCAGCTGCGGGTAAGCCAGCGGGACTGCCCGGTCAGCGTGGGCCGCTGCGACCACATCGCGGAGGCGACCCTGATCGGCACCGCCATCGCCAGGTTCTCCCGTCCCGGACTGGGTGACACACAGCCGGCCCTGGGCGTCATGCCGCTCAGCCCGCAGCGGCACCGGCAGCCACAGGCGGATACGGGCGACACGAATCAGGCTAGATAAGCAGGTTAGATAAGCACTGCGCCTCCGGACACCTATCACGCAAGGCCAGGCTCCGCTGATCTCCGCTACTCAATGGCCCGCACAACGGACACACGTTATGCCGTTCAAATGGGCTTATAGTGGAGATTATTTGTTAGACGGCCACGATGGCAGGAGGATTATCGGTGAACCAACATATCCCGCCGCTACACGAGGTCGCCCCGGATCGGGTGCACGAGGTGCTCGGCCAGCACGTGCTCGCCGACGGTTTCAAGCTCGTCTACGACACCCGTGCCAGCCGCGGCTCCTGGCTGGTCGACGCGCGGTCCGGTGAGAAGTACCTGGACTTGTACACGTTCTTCGCATCCGCGCCGCTGGGGTCTAACCCGCGCGGATTGGCCGACGACCCGGACTTCATGGCCACGCTAGCCGAGGTGGCAGCGAACAAGCCGGCTAACCCCGACATGTACACCACGCACTACGCGCAGTTCGTAGAGACGTTCGCCCGCGTGCTCGGGGACCCGGCT
>Ga0207693_10002902_pt1 | contig 14840 bp, 14 predicted proteins | sample LARL81metaG_FD_184347 | JGI IMG/M metagenome (GOLD analysis project Ga0207693, IMG submission 184347) | Corn, switchgrass and miscanthus rhizosphere microbial communities from Kellogg Biological Station, Michigan, USA - LAR L8-1 metaG... | ecosystem: Host-associated > Plants > Roots >...
GGTGCTTTTGACCGCTTCCCCGATCGGGATCAGAGCGCCGATCATTATCAGAATCGGCCACTCGACCGCGGTGTAGAGCTCGCTCAAGCTGAGTAAGCCGAGGAGAGCAATCGCGAGCGCCGCGGCCACGAAGGCAATCTCCGCCGGAACCAGTCGGAACGCCGCCGCGGCCATTGCCAACGCCAGGATCGCGACCGGCAATACCAGCTGGCGGGGTCGACCGAGGCGCAATCGACGCTCGGCCAGGGGAAGGCAGCCGAGAGTCGCCAATGTCTCATAAATTGCTGCCCGACGCCCCTGGAAGACGATGGCGTCGCCGAGCTGGAATTTGACGCGGCGGAGCCGGACCGCGGTGTGCCGCCCACGCCGGCCAATGGCCAGGATGTTGACGCCATATCGCTCGCGCAAGTGGAGATCCGCGGCGGAACGACCGATCAGCTCCGAATCGGCGGTGACGACCGCCTCGACCGTCGCGAGCCGGTTCGGGTCCAATTCGGCAGACACGAGCGCAGCATCGTGTTTGGCTTCCGCGACGTTAACCTCGCCGCCCTCGGATACCTCCGGCAGCTCCTTGCTGCCGACGACCTCGAGTTTGCCGTCGACAATAAACTGCTCCAGCGCCTGCGGGTCTGCCTCGACGACGAGCAAATCGTTCGGAAGAACAGCCCAGCTTCCGCCGGGGACATAGCGCCGGTATTCATCGCGAACGATCGCAATAACCGCGACGTCGCCGCCCGCCGCATCCTCGAGTTCGGCTATCGTTCGGTTGGCGAACGGAGAGCCCGGCGCGACCTGGAGCTCGCTGGTGTAGTCCGCGATTTTGAACGCGGTGTCGGCTGCCGCGGAGCGCCGGCCCCGTGGTATCAGCCGCCAGCCGAAGCTCAGGAACACAACCCCGCAGAGCGCGGTGCCGAAGGCGACCGGGAAAAAATCGAACATGTGAAAAGGCCCGCCTTCGAGCCCCTGTCGCACAGTCGCGGTCAGCATGTTCGGCGAGGTGCCGATCAATGTCATCGAGCCGCCGAGCAGGGATGCGAAGCTGAGCGGCATCAGAAACTCGGAGGGCGACCGGTCGTTGCGCCGGGCCACCTGGAAGGCCACCGGTATGAAGATCGCCAATGCCCCGACATTCTTGACGAAGGCCGAAAGAGTCGCGACGCAGGCAGCCAAGACCCCGACCTGCAGGGAGGACGAACGCAACAGCGGGGTCAGCCAGCGAACCATGACCTCGACGGCACCCGACCGGGCAATCGCCGCGCTGACGACGAGCGCACCGGCGATCAACGGCACGACGGGGTTCGAATAGCCGGAGAAGGCATGATCGGCGGGAACGATGCCGCCGAGCACGGCAGCGAGCAGCGCCAGCAACGCTACGAGGTCGTATCGTAGCCTGTCCCACAAGAAGAGGACGATCATGCCGCCCAAGACGGCGAGAGTAACGATTTGGTCGCGGCTCACGGAGCCGTGCTGGAAACTGCGCGGGTCTCGGCCGCCTGCCGGGTGATCACCCCCACGAGGCGGCCGCCCGCGTCGAGCACCGGCATCTGTTCGATGCGGTGCTCGGCCATGCGTTCGGCGACACTCTCCGCAGTTTCCTCCTCGGTGCAGGTGAAGAGAGAGGAGGACATGACCTGCGACACCGGGGTAGCGGTAGGATCGAGACCGGCTGCCACCAACCGGATCAGGATGTCACGAATCGTCAGCACGCCGACGGCCCGGTCGTCGACCCCGACGAGAATGAACCGGTTGTCGAGATCGGCGATCGCCTGCGCGGCATTCTGCACGCTGTCCTCGGCCGAAACGAGCGTCACATCGCGCAGCATAAGCTCCGAAACCTGCATTCCCCGACATCTCGATAGCCCGGTAGGTGGTCAACACCTTGCCAAGATCCTCGTTCTCGCGACACCTGGCAAAGGTGGCGGATCTCGGAGAGAAGACGATGACCGAGCCGGTCGGAGTTCATCGCAGCCTTATCTTACAGGAGGTGCGCGGGCTGATAATGGCGGGGTTGCTGGCGGCGCTTGCCGGCATAGTCGATGCAATCGGCTACCTGCATCTCGGCGGCCTCTTCGTCTCCTACATGAGTGGCAACAGCACACAACTCGCGGTGGCCATTGGCCAAGGCAGCCATAACGAGGCCGGCAGCATCGCCGAGCTGATCGCAATTTTCGTGCTCGGGGCGGCCGCGGGGCAGATCCTCTCTGACTTTTCCGGCAGATGGCGGATGACCTGGGTGCTGAGCGGGGTCACGATATTGCTGGCAGTTGCGGGGGTGCTGGCAACGGCCGTCGAGCCGATGGTATTGGCGATGGGAGCGCTCAATGCGTCGATGCGCCGCGCCGGAAACATTCCGGTCAGCCTGACCTTTGTCACTGGGGTGCTGGTGCGGTTCGGGCAAGGTCTGGGCGATTTCCTGACCCGACGAACAACCGGATTGAACTGGCTGGTGCAAGCTACCCCCTGGGCCGGACTTATCGCCGGAGCGACACTCGGGACCGTCGCCTACGGGCGGATCGGCGAGGCGGCAATTTGGTTTCCGGTTATCCTAGCCGCCTTGCTTGCGGCTTGCTCGACGGCCATACCCGAGCCTGATTGAGGAAGGCGTGCACTCCGGCGCTTGCGTCGGCTTGCATCAACTCGGCAAGTTACCGGATCCGGCTTTCGAGAGGACATCATGACCCAATCGGTCGGCCTAGCGCGCGGCCTTACCAATTATGGAGATCCCGATTTTGCCCTCTACCTGCGGCGCTCCTTTGCCTGCTCGATGGGGTATTCGACCGATCTTCTGGCGCGGCCGGTGATCGGCATCGCCGACACTTTTTCCGGCTTCAACAACTGCCACCGGCACTTTCCGGAGCTGATCGAGGCGGTCAAACGCGGCGTGCTGGCGATGGGCGGCTTGCCGCTGAGTTTTCCGACGATCTCGCTGGGAGAGGTGTTTCTCACCCCGACCAGCCTGATGTTCCGCAACCTGATGGCGATCGACACCGAGGAGATGATCCGCGCCCAGCCGATGGATGCGGTCGTACTGGTCGGGGGCTGCGACAAAACGGTGCCGGCCCAGTTGATGGGCGCGGTCTCGGCCAATCGGCCGGCGATCGGCCTCGTCGCCGGGCCGATGCTGACTGCCCGTTGGCGTGGCGAGCGGCTCGGCGCCTGCACCGATTGCCGCCGTTTCTGGGCCAGGTACCGCGCCGGCGAGATCGACAGTGACGAGATCAGCGAGGTCGAGGGCAATCTTGCGACCACTGCCGGGACCTGCGCCGTGATGGGAACCGCGAGCACGATGGCTTCGATCGCAGAGGCGCTCGGTATGATCCTACCGGGCAGCGCGGCGATCCCGGCGGTCCATGCCGACCGGCTGCGCGCTGCCGAGGCGACCGGCCGCGCGGCGATGCAGCTCGCCGCCTCCAGGCTGACGCCCGACCGGATCGTGACACCGCAATCGATCGAGAATGCGCTGCGCGTGCTGATGGCGATCGGCGGCTCGACTAATGCGGTGCTGCATCTGACCGCGATCGCGGGACGCGCGGGTGTCGACCTCGACCTCGGCCGGCTCAACGAGATCAGCGAGACGACGCCGGTTCTGGTCGATCTGAAACCGACCGGCCCGCACTACATGGAGGATCTGTTCGCCGCGGGGGGCATCGGCGCGGTATTGCGCGAGCTGAAACCGCTGTTGCACCTCGATTGCATGACGGTTGCCGGCGAAACCCTGGCCGAACGGCTCGCCGCGCCGGACGGTCCCGTCGACCGTTCCGTCGTCAAGCCCCTCGATGATCCGCTCCAGCCGAAGGGCGGGCTTGTGGCTCTGTTCGGCTCGCTGGCGCCGAAGGGAGCGATCTTCAAGCGATCGGCGGCCGACCCGAAACTGTTCGAGAGAGAAGGTCGCGCCGTCGTCTTCACGTCGCTCGAGGATCTCTCGGCGCGCATCGACGATCCCGCGCTCGACGTCACGCCGGACGATTTCCTGGTGTTGCAGAACGCCGGACCCTTGAGCGTCTCAGGGATGCCCGAGGCAGGCTATTTGCCGATTCCGGCCAAATTGGCGCGGGCCGGGGTCAAGGACATGGTGCGCATCTCGGACGCACGGATGAGCGGCACCGCCTACGGCTCGATCGTCTTGCACGTTACCCCCGACGCGGCGAGCGGCGGCCCCCTCGCCAAGGTACGGAACGGTGACCGGATCCGCCTATCGGTTGCCGAGCGCCGTCTCGATCTCATGGTTCCCTCCGAAGAGCTGGCGCGTCGCCCGGTCTCGGCGCCACCGGTTCCCGAGCGCGGCTACGCACTGCTCTACCGCCGCGAAATCCTGCAGGCCGACCGCGGCTGCGACTTCAACTTCCTGCGCAAGCACCCGCTCGGCATGGGCAATCGGTGACGGACCGGACGAGGTTCAATCACCAGGTCGCATGACACCCCTCCAGCTGATCCCGCAGCGCTTGACGATTTAGGTTGCACCCGATCTGGACCAGTCGGTTTTTCATCGGCCCGGGCCGTCGGCTTTCGTCCAGTGTGCACCGTTGGCCGACGAGATGAAACACATATGGGTTTTTGCTTTCGGCAATCCACAAGAGGCCCTTAGCGCGAAACACATCGTGCGAAAGCCGCTCCAGAAAATGTTGAAACTTGTCGGCGGCAAAGGGCTGTTCGGCTTCGAATGAGAATGATTCGAAGCCGTCGCTTACCAAATAGACGCGCTTCAGCCCGGAGGGATCACCCTTGGAAAAGTCGCGCTGCACCGCCGGGGGTCTGGCCATCGCCTCCTCCCAAGACGTTTCTGCCATGCTCAACCTCAATTAACTCGACTTCACTTTGCCGAAACGTTGGATTGCGAGCAAGTTGGTCACGCATCCCCGGGGGAGGCCCGCAACGATCGATTTCAACTGCTCGTACGACAACATCTAAGAGCTCATCACGATCGGATCGATAATCAGCGCAGAAGACCGACTGTTATCGGCGCGGCAGGCCCGTGCCACTCAAGCACAGCGCGCGAGCGCTCAAACAAGTATCGCTGCCGGGGTGCTTGCATTGATGGTTATGGTTGTCGGCATAGTCATTCTTGCGAAAAGCGCAGAGCCGTCGGGGTAAAGGTATCGGCACCGAGAAGACGAGGCCTCCGCGGTGTGCAGCGCAATCTGCTGTGGTCACGGCATTGTGCCGGGCATCCACATCTTGGGAGCCCGCGGGAAACGCGTGGATAGCCGGGCCAAACCGATGAAAGATTGGCGGAGTCGGCGCGTGCGAAGGTCCATCTCCATCGACTGTTGCAATCAGCACAGCAACGCTAAAATTGCCATATTCGCATGCAATGTTCCCTGAAAGGGGCGCTCAGAACTGGGTGCCATAGCCGCGAGGGAAAAGTCGATGCCTGTAGATTCCATGCAAGAACAGGTGAACCGGGATGCGAACGGCCGGTTTCGGAAGGGTCAGTCGGGCAACCCCAAGGGGCGGCCTATGGGGACCCGCAACAAGGCGACGGAAGCCGCCGAGCGGTTGCTCGATGGCGAAGCCGAGGCGCTGACCAGGAAGGCTGTCGAGCTCGCGCTCGACGGCGAAGCGGGGGCGCTGCGGCTTTGTCTCGAACGCATCATTCCGCCGCGCCGCGAGCGACCGGTCAAACTAGGCTTGGTGGCGGTGCGCGGCACCGCCGATCTGGCCGGCACGATGGCGGCGATCACGACGGCGGCCGCACAGAGCGCGATCACCCCCGGCGAGGCGGCAGAACTGGCCCGGGTGGTCGAGATGTTCGTCCGGGCCGTCGAAACCAGCGATTTCGAGAGGCGGCTGCGAGAGCTGGAAGAAGCTCATGCCGCGCGTGCGTGACGCTCGGCTGGCTCGCCTCGCCGCTGAGAGCACGCGCCTCGATTCGACCTCGGGGCTCGATCATTGTACGCCGAGGGCCTGGAACGCGGTTTGCGCTATCGTCCGCAACGCCCTGTTGCAGGCCGGCATCGATCCGGCGTGCGTCGCCGCTCTACGGCTGGGCGAACCGGCGGCCGATATGAGCGAGCTTGCGGATGAGCGTGAATTGCACCGCCTCGAAGAGGAATTGGCGGCAGGCGACCATGATGGTCTGGCGGGCGTATTCGCGGCGAGGATCGGCGACATCGCGCGGTGTTTCCGGGACGGGCACGCGCCTGATTTCGCCTCTGCATCGCTGGCCGAACTGCTCGCTTGGTGCCTGTGGCGGAGAGGCTCTTGCAGTGCTTGAACTTCTCGGGCAAACCGCCCTGGTCCCCGATTGACGGTGACGGCGGACCGACGCAGCGAGGGCTCGAATGACCGATTGGATTTTGCGCGGCGGCGAGGTGATCGACGGCAGCGGCCGGCCCCGCCGGCAGATTGATGTTGCGATCGCTGGCGACCGCATAGCCGCCATCGGGTCGGTCGGGAAGGTCGAAGGGGCGCGCGAACTGGATGTTACCGGCAAGATCGTCGCGCCCGGTTTTATCGACGTGCACACCCATGACGATCGCGCGCTCTTTGCGACCCCAGAAATGGCGGCCAAGGCTAGCCAGGGCGTCACGACAGTCGTGACAGGGAATTGCGGGATCAGCCTTGCACCGTTGCTGCTCGATAAGGCGCCGCCACCGCCGCTCGACTTGATCGGCGACAGCGCCGATTATCGTTACCGGCGCTTCGCCGAGTATCTCGACGCGCTCGATACGTCGCCGACGGCTCTCAACGCCGCGTGCCTCGTCGGCCATTCGACGCTGCGGGTCGGAGCGATGAGCGCGCTCGACCGGCCGGCCAATACCGCGGAGCTGGGGCAGATGTGCGAAAAGCTGCAGGAAGCGCTCGACGCCGGCGCAGTCGGGATGTCGAGCGGGCTTGCCTACGCGCCGGCCGCGGGCGCGCCACCTGCCGAGATCGAGGCTTTGGTCCGGCTTCTGCGCCCCGCCGGTGCTCTCTACACCACGCATATGCGCAACGAGGGAGGCGCTGTCCTCGACAGCCTCGAGGAGAGCTTCGCGGCCGGACGCGCAGCCGACGTGCCGGTGGTGATCTCGCATCACAAGACGATCGGCCGAGAAAATTTTGGACGCACCGCCGCCACCTTGCCGGTGATCGCCGCCGCGATTGCCCGTCAGGAAGTCGGGCTCGACGCCTATCCCTACGTCGCCTCCTCGACCGTGCTGAGCGCGGCGCAGGCCGAGAGGGCCCTAAAGGTGCTCGTCACCTGGTCGAAGAGCGCACCCGAACAGGCCGGCCGCGAACTCTCGGCTATCGCCGCGGATTGGGGGGTCAGCGACAAGGAAGCCGTCGCTCGGCTGCAACCGGCCGGCGCGGTCTACTGGACGATGGATGAGGGCGATGTGCAGCGGGTGCTGCGCTTCGAGCACACGATGATCGGCTCGGACGGCCTGCCCCACGATTCCCACCCGCATCCGCGGTTATGGGGCGCCTTCCCGCGGGTTCTCGGCCATTACTGCCGCGATCTCGGGCTCTTCTCCCTCGAAGAAGCCGTGCGCCGCATGACCGGCCTGTCCGCCGCGCGGTTCGGGCTGTCCAGCCGCGGCGTGCTCGCCATCGGCGCCTATGCCGACATCACGGTCTTCGACTCCACGACTGTTGCCGATCGTGCGACATTCGAGGCGCCGACGACCCCCGCCGCCGGCATCGAGCACGTTTTCGTCAACGGCCGCCGGGTGTGGACCGAGGGCAAGCCCACGGGCGAGCGCCCGGGCCGCGCCCTGCGCCGACAACGGATGCAAGTGGAGGCGCGGTGATCGGCGCGGCGCCTAATGAACGCCGTTGAATAGCCGGGCCAAGAACCCTCTCCGCGCGCTTGCGGGGGGAGAGGGAGGGGCCCGCGAAGCGGGAGGGTGAGGTGGGCACCGGCAAGCGCTCTGGAATCTCCCACCTCACCCCGACCCTCTCCGCCCCCGAGGGTGGAGAGGGAGGAGTCCCGGGCGTTCAGGAACCGGTCCTGACCATCTCGGCGACGACGCTTCGTGCGACCTCGCGCAGCAGCCGACCGTCTTCTTCCGGGGTAGCCGCCGGGGGAATGCCCGGCACCACCCGGTCATGGGCATAGGTCGCGACCGCCGCGCCATTCACCATGCCGGGATGCGCCGGGTCCGCGCCGTCCTGCACCGCTCGGATGTTCCACCGGAGCATGTTGCGCATCATCGTCACGCCCCGATCCGTCGAGGCGAGGTGTTCGAGGCCGTGCCGGGCCATGCCGCCATGGATGCTGACCTGTGCGTCGTAATCGCCTGGCACCCGTTGGCGGTCTTCGTAGGTCCGGCTCGCATCCTGGCCGAAACCCGCGCCGCGCCGCGGTTCCTGGCCCTCGGGCGCGCGGTAGAAGCCGATCTGCATCGTGTGCGTATCGTCGAGCGGGACTGCCCAAGTCGTGGCTGCCGGACGGTTGATCACCGTTCGCTTGGCCATCGGGTCGGCGTTTGGCGGAAACTGGTGGATGTTCGGAGGGATGAAGTCGGCGACCCGTACCCAAACGCGGTCGCCTTGCCGGCGAGTGTCGATATAAACCATGCCGACCGGGGTCTCCATCCAATCCCATTCGCCGAGCGCCCCGAGATCTTCGGTAAATCCTTGGCTGCCGGGAAGCGTGTGGAGAAAGGCGAGATGCGCCGGGTCCATGCTGTTTTCCTTGACCTGCAGCCAGTTGCACTCCCACACCGTAGGAGCGCGGGCGACCATCCGGTAGCCGGGCAGGTCATAGGTGTCGAGGACCGGAAAATCGGGTTTCTTGTCCTGCGGCCCCATATAGGCGAAGACGAGACCACGGTATTCCCGCACGGGATAAGCGCCGTGGAAGAGCCGGTCTTTCAATGTGCTGTCGGACGGTTCTCCGGGCGTTTCGAGGATCGTGCCGTCTATATCGACCAGCCAGCCGTGATAGCAGCAGCGGATCCCCTTGTCGGAAACCAGCCCGAATTCGAGCGAGGTGCCGCGATGCGGACAATGCAGCTCGAGAAGGCCAACTGCGCCGCGGCGATCGCGAAAAGCCACGAGATCCTCTCCCATGATGCGCAAGCGGCGCGGCAGGTCGCGCAACTCCTCGGAAAGAATGACCGGCTGCCAAAACCGCCGCAGATACTCACCGCAGGGCGTGCCGGGTCCGACGCGCGTGAGCTCTTCGTCATCCGCCGGCCTCTCGCGATGATGGTATGCGCCATAGGCCGCATTCAGAAACGGTGCTCTCTCTGCCATGGCAATCTCCTCGGGGCCCCACAGATCACCAGAGTTCTATCAGCCGGGGCTAAGCTCGCGCAAACCCCAGCGCCTCCGTCCTGGCGCTTAGCGCGCAAGATCGCTGGCGAGCGAAAACGCCGAGTCTCGGCCTACTTGGCCTCGGTAGATCTGCAGGTTTTCGAGGACGCGCTGAACGTAGTTTCGCGTCTCGTTGATCGGGATCATCTCGATCCAGTCCACCATGTCGATACTGCCGCCGCGCGGGTCGCCGTAATCGCGTATCCATTGGCGAACCCGGCTCGGACCGGCGTTGTAGGAGGCGATCGCCAGTGCGTAAGAGCCTCCGAAATCGTCGATCAAACTCTCGAGATAGGCGCGTCCGAGGAGCACGTTGTAGATCCCGTCCGCGGTGAGCCGGTCGGCCGAAAACGGCAGCTGCATCTTGCCCGCGATGGAGCTCGCGGTCGCCGGCATCAGCTGCATCAATCCGCGCGCCCCAACCCGACTGACCGCGTCGCGCTCGAATGCGCTCTCCTGCCGCATGATTGCGAACAACAGCGAATGTTCGGCGGTGCCGCCGCTCGGTATCGTCGTGACCGGGTACCCGTGGATCATAAGCGGGGTTCCGGCTTCGATCGCTCTCTTGGCTACGGCGATTGCCAGATCGATGCGGCCGCTGGTCTCGGCGAGGTTCGCGAGCATCGCGAGCCTTGCCGGGCTTTTCGCATGGTTGGCCATGTGAAGGAGGAACATCTTGCCGTGGGTCTGGTCACCGAGCTCGAAGAAAATCCGGGTGGCGCGAACCACTTCGTCATTGTCGAACTGGGCGAGCTCCGCTGCATCCGGCACCGGCTCGGGTACCGGACGCGGCGGCGCATCGTGGCCGAGCTGGTGCGCGGCGAGCTGGCCATAAAACGTGGCCATGTGATCGGCCCCCGCTGCGTACCACTTTGCCGCCAGTTCGGATTTGCCCTGGGCTTCGGCGGCGCGGCCACCCCAATACCCGGCGCGCGACTTGGCATATGGCGTGTCGACCCGCGTCAGAATGAGGGAGAAGTGTTCGAAGGCCCGCGCCGGCTGCTTCATGTAGCGCAGTGCAATATAGCCCAAGAGAAACTGAGCTTCGGAAAACGCGTTACCTTCGATCAGGCCATGTTGCTCGACGATCCGATAGGCGAGCTCGGCGTTGCCGCCGGCGAGAACCCGCCGAGCTATCGTCTGCCGTTCCGCCCACCACGCCGCGGGGCGGACGAGGTCGTTGCGCTGGGCGAGCAGAATTTGGACTGCCGCATCGATCATGTCCTTCTTACGCCGCCAGCGCAGTTGTTCGAAGACGAGCCCCGGATTGGAGCGCAGCCGCGCCGGAACGCGCGCGGCCAACGCCTCGGCATTGGCCGCTTGCGCGGCAAGCGCCAAGCGTGCCTCCGCCAAGAGGCGGTAATCGGGCGGCAATACTGCCAGCATCCGATGTGCCGCCTCGCTCTGGCCATCCCACAGCAGCCGGTCGGTCCGTTGTGCATTGTCCTCGGGGCGCAGCGAGGCGGAAAAGCGAGCAAAAAAGTTCTTCTCGTCGAGAGGGCCGAAATCCAAGGCTATCCAGGTGGCCCGCAAGGCGGCGGTGCCGCCTTCGAGATCCCCGGAATTAATCATCATCTCGGCTTCACGGATCTTGCCTGTCGGGCTGACCGGCGGATAGCGTTTGAACCATTCGGCAGCGGCTGCGTCCGTTTCGCCGGCCAGCGCCTCTTCGACATGTTTGCGCAGGGCTTTCTGGCCCGGCCACTCGGGGTTCGCCTCGATGAACTCGGCAATCTCGGGAAAGCGACCGGGGGCGCCGGGACGGGCGTAGTCCATCCAGCGCAACATTTTCAGCGGCAGCGGATCGTCTATCGTCGCGGCACCGGCGTAAGCGCGGCTCCAATCGCCGCCTTGTGCCGTCGCGAGCGCAGAGCGCATCACCTCCAGATCCGCCGTCGACAAGGTCTGGGCTATAGCTGCCGCGGAGCGGATTGCGAAGATGAACAAAATCACCCCCAACGATCCGCGCAAGACCGACAGCAAACCGACCGCTCCTTTGTTGAGTCAAAAATGAGAGGAGATCTTACTTACGGTTTTTCCGCTGCAGGAGCAAGTCCGCCGCCGATTTGGATCGAATATCGAGCCGGCAGCCTCGATGGCATCGGCAGCGCTGTTGAAGCAGAGGCCTTCGAGGACTATCCTAAATCAGCAATGCCGCATTCCCGGAGGAAACGATGTTCAGGGGATCGCTCGTCGCGCTGATTACGCCGTTTCGCGACCACGAGCTGGACGAAGGCGCATTTCAGGAGCATGTGGCTTGGCAAATCGACCAGGGAACACACGGTCTGGTGCCATGCGGCACGACCGGTGAGTCACCGGCGCTCTCCGATGACGAGCAGAAACGGCTGGTTGCGCTGTGCGTCGAAGTCGCCAAAGGTAAGCGGGTCCCGGTCATCGCCGGAACCGGTACGAACTCGACCGAACACACTATCACGTTGACCCGGCAGGCCAAAACCGGGGGGGCCGACGCGGCGCTGATCGTCTGCCCTTATTACAACAAACCGACGCAGGAAGGCCTATACCAGCATTTCAAGGCCATCCATGACAAGGCCGATATGCCGATTATTATTTACAATATTCCGGGTCGCTCGTCGGTAGACATGACGAACGCAACGATGGCGCGTCTCGCTCGGCTGCCGAATATCGTGGGGGTCAAAGATGCAACGAACGATCTGGCTCGGCCGCTGCGTATGCGAGTCGACATCGGTGCAGGATTCTGCCTTCTTTCGGGAGAGGATGCCACGTCCGTCGCCTATCTTGCCCAGGGCGGCGACGGCTGCATCTCGGTCACGGCCAATGTCGCTCCGCGGCTTTGCTCGGAAATGCACCAGGCATGGCAGCGCGGTGATTTCGCCTCCGTGCGCGAGATCAATCAGCGTCTGATCCCGCTACACGATGCGTTGTTCGCCGAAACCAGTCCGGCTCCGGTGAAATATGCCGCGTCGCTGCTGGGACGCTGCACCGCGGAGGTGCGGCAACCGCTCTGGGCGATCATGCCGGAGACGCAGGAGAGGGTGCAGGGGGCGATGCGGCGCGCCGGTCTTCTCAACTGATGCGGGCAGCCGACCGATATATCGCGCAAAATCGGCGGGCGCGTCACGATTACTTGATCGAGGACACGTTGGAGGCAGGCGTCGTTCTGCAGGGCACAGAAGTGAAGGTGCTTCGCCAAGGTCAGGCGAGCATCGCCGAGGCTTACGCTGACGAAAGCCAGGGTGAACTTTACCTAGTCAACGCCAATATTCCCGAATACTCGTCTTCCGCCCACTTCAATCATCAGCCGCGCCGGCCGCGAAAGCTTTTGCTGCATCGCAAGCAAGTGAATCGGTTGCTGGGCGCGATCCGACGTGACGGCATTACCGTTGTGCCGCTTTCGATCTACTTCAACGAGCGCGGCCGCGCCAAGGTGGAACTCGGGCTTGCCCGAGGAAAGCGCAAGGCGGACAAGCGACAAGCCGAGAAGCAGCGGGATTGGCAACGCAGCCGAGCCCGCATTCTGCGAGAACGCAACGCCTAAGATCGAGCATACTCGGAATCTCGGCTAGGCTCCTGCCTTCGCGCAGCGTCCAGGCGGGTGTTCAGCGCGGCGAAAATCGCTTCGAACATCGCGGGGCTGAGCTTTCCTGTATTGGTGTTGAGCCGGGAGCAATGATAGCTGTCGGCGAGCGTCAGGCCGTCTCGCAAGACATGCAATCGGCCGTGCTCGAAAGGGAACAGCGCCCGGCGAAAGCCAAATGTCGCGAGCACGGCGTTATGTGCGATGGCGCCGAGCGCCAGGATCGCCTGCAGCCGGGGCATAGTCCCGATCTCCGCGGCCAGAAACCGACGGCAGTTCGCGACTTCGGTCGGTTCCGGCTTGTTCAGAGGCGGAACGCAGCGCACAGCATTGGTGACGCGCACTCGCCGGAGCTCAAGACCGTCATCCGGACGGGCGTCATAGGTTCCCTCGGCGAAGCCGAATTTGTGCAATGTCTCATAGAGGAGCCCACCGGCATAGTCGCCGGTGAATGGGCGCCCGGTGCGGTTCGCTCCGCGCAAACCGGGTGCAAGTCCAACGATCAACAGCTCGGCTTGCCGACCGCCGAAGGGCGGCACCGGCCCGTTGAACCATTCCGGATGAGCCTTTTGCTGGACGGCCCGGAAAGCCGCAAGGCGTGGGCAGAGCGGGCAGTTTCGCGACGGCAAAGTCCCTGCGGCAGCAACGCTCACGCGTCTTCTACTGGTTCGGTACGCGGACGGTGCATTTCGTCTCGCACGTGATGATTGCGCATGATGCTCGGGGCGAGATCCTGGAGTTCGATGAAATTGTCCGCTTGGCGGCGCAGGTCGTCGGAGACCATCGGCGGCGACGAGCGGATCGTCGAAACCACTGACACGCGAACTCCTTTACGCTGCACCGCCTCCACGAGCCTTCGGAAATCCCCGTCACCCGAGAACAGGATCGCGTGATCGATATGCGAAGCCATTTCGAGCATGTCGATTGCCAGCTCGATATCCATGTTGCCCTTGATTCGACGCCGACCCATGGCGTCAGTGAATTCCTTCATCGGCTTGGTGACCATTGCGTAGCCGTTGTAATCTAACCAATCGACAAGCGGTCTGATCGGCGAATACTCCTGGTCTTCAACCAAAGCGGTATAGTAGAATGAGCGAATCAAGCGTCCCTTTGTGCTAAACAGTTCGAGTAACCGTCTATAGTCTATGTCGAATGCCAGCCCCCGAGCGGCCGAATAGAGGTTGGCCCCATCGATAAAAATGGCGAGTCGCTCTTCGGGATAGAAAATCATCTGACAAATGCCCCTTCACATTCGATAATGTAGCAGAAGTGTCTTACACGGCGCGTTCTGGGTCAAGCGGCGACGGGATCGAGGAAGCCAGGTGATACTGATTGGCATTGGCGGGAATCTGGAAAGCGCTCGGTTTGGTTCACCACGCGACACGCTCTCCGCCGCACTAGCCGCCCTGCATTCGGAGCGCATCACGGTCTTAAAGCGCTCCGGATGGTACCATACAGAACCGATCCCTCGCTCCGACCAGCCCTGGTTCATCAACGCGGTCGCGTCCTTGGCGACTGGAATCGGGGCGAATGAGCTTCTCGCGGTACTTCAGGCAAGGGAAAGGCGGTTTGGACGCGTTCGTCGCGAACCCAATGAGGCGCGCGTCCTCGACTTTGATATTCTCGATTATCGGGGCACGGTGATGGACACCCCGTCGCTGGTCCTACCTCATCCGAGAATGCACGAACGTCGGTTCGTCTTGGCTCCGCTCGCCGAAATCGCGCCCGACTGGCGGCACCCAATCTTGGGGCTCAGCGCAGCACAACTGCTCTTTCGGCTGCCCTCCGGACAACAGATCGATCGCCTCCCGTCCAGCTGATCCGCTCCGCTACCGAGGTAACGCAGCGAAGCGGGCCATGACTATGCAAGCTGCGGCAGCGTGTAGATGACTCATTATGCGTCACCCACACCCCATCGGCTCATTATCCGCTATCTATTAGCCAACTCCCGGACCAACAGCCTCGGCGGTGCGATTCAAATGTGAATCGCTCGACCGTCGACGGCGAGGGCGGCTTCCTTCAGCGCTTCGCTCAAGGTCGG
>Ga0207693_10002903_pt1 | contig 14832 bp, 12 predicted proteins | sample LARL81metaG_FD_184347 | JGI IMG/M metagenome (GOLD analysis project Ga0207693, IMG submission 184347) | Corn, switchgrass and miscanthus rhizosphere microbial communities from Kellogg Biological Station, Michigan, USA - LAR L8-1 metaG... | ecosystem: Host-associated > Plants > Roots >...
GGTTGACCACGCATACGGTGGTGAATCCTTCTCTCGACGCCGGGAGATCGTTGCGGCCGCCCTACACGTCCATCAACGCACCGCGGCGAAATCCGGCTGAGGCGCTCACGGCCCGACGTAGTCCACGTGCCACCACTCGCTGGAGGCTTCGGTCTTCGCCCAGCCGTACGCCGCGCCGATCTGGTCGATCACGGTGCGCATCGACGGGTCGGCGAGGTCGACGGCGCTCCCGTACTCGTGCGCTGACGTGCCCGGCGCGGCGGCCAGCGGGCCGGTCCCCGAGACGTACTGGTCGTAGAGGTAGAGCTGCTGCCCGTACGAGCGGTAGGCCGAGTACGGCCCTGCCGGGTACAGGTCGATCCCGTAGGTGTTGAGCGAGGCCTGGCGCATCGCGTTCCAGTTGTAGGCAGCATTGGATGCCAGATAGGCCTCGCCGGCAGGGCACGACGGGCAGTAGATCGGCGACGTCCAGGAGGGATGCGACCCCGGGGGCGGCGCGCTCGAGCTGCTCGACGAGGTTGGCGTCGACGTGCTGGTCGCGACCTGTGTCGGGATCGTGATCTGCTCGCCGCTGATCAGCAGGGCATCCGACGAGAGGCCGTTGTCGGCCGCGAGGGTCTCCGGCGAGACCCCGTTCGCGGCTGCGACCGAGGAGAGGCTCTCGCCGGGTTGGACCGTGTGTGAGGCCCCGGCCGTGGACGAGGTCGTCGTCGTGGTCGAACCGGCGGTCGAGGTCCCGCTGCTTGCGAGGGCGCCGGCGGCCTCGGAATCGGTCGGGATCTGGATCGTCTCGCCGGTGTACACCTGGGTGTCGGCCGAGAGGCCGTTGTAGGCGGCCAGCGAGTCGGTCGTGAAGTTGTTCGCGGAGGCGATCGACCAGAGCGTTTCGCCCGGGAGCACCGTGTGGGGGACGGCTGCACTGGCCTGCGTTGCGAATACTGCGATGGCCGCGACGACCAGGCAGACGACCTTCGTGAAAAACGACACTCCGCCTCCTCTGGGTCCCATCCCTGGAGGGTTTCTCGGGCCCGTCCCTGCGCCCCTGTCAGGGTCCGTTTTTTGGGCCCGGGACCGCGTTCCTCCCTCTGAAGGAGGGCCTGCACCCAGTGCTAACATCGCCGAGGCCTTGGAAACGCCGGGCCGAGACTCGCAAAACGCGCACTTTTCGCCTCGTTTGACGAGGCTTTTTTCGTCCGCGACCGTGCCTAGCCTGGCTCTTTACGTCGACGAAGGGACACGCTAGGTATGGAAGTCGAGATCGGACGCGGCAAGAAGGGCAGGCGGGCCTACGGGTTCGACGACATCGCGATCGTGCCGTCGCGGAGGACGCGCGATCCCGAGGACATCGACATCACCTGGACCCTCGGCCCGTACCGCTTCGAGCTCCCGGTCCTGGCATCGGCCATGGATGGCGTCGTCAGCCCGCAGAGCGCCGCCGCGATCGGGCGGCTCGGCGGGCTCGCGGTGCTCAACCTCGAGGGCATCTGGTCCCGCTACGAGGACGCCGAGGAGCAGTTGGAGCGCATCGCTGAGGCGGACCCCGCGGTCGCGACGAGCATGATGCAGGAGATCTACAGAGAGCCCGTGAAGCCGGAGCTGATCGCCCGGCGGGTCGAGGAGATCAAGGCCGAGGGCGTCGTCGCCGCGGGCTCATTCACTCCTCAGCGCGTAAGGGAGCACTATGAGCTCGCGCTCGAGGCCGGCCTCGACATCCTCGTGATCCAGGGGACGGTGATCTCGGCGGAGCACGTCTCGTCGAGGTCCGAGCCGCTCAACCTGAAGGAGTTCACCGCCGAGGTGCCGGTGCCGTGCATCGTCGGCGGCTGCGCCTCGTACTCGACCGGCCTCCACCTCATGCGGACGGGCGCGGTCGGTGTGCTCGTCGGCGTCGGCCCCGGCGCCGCGTGCACCACGCGCGGTGTCCTGGGCATCGGCGTCCCGCAGGCGACGGCGATCGCCGATGTCGCCGCGGCGCGCTCCCAGCACATGCTCGAGACCGGCGAGTACTGCAACGTGATCGCCGACGGCGGCATGCGCACGGGAGGCGACCTGTCGAAGGCGATCGCCTGCGGCGCCGACGCGGTCATGATCGGCTCGCCGCTCGCCCGCGCCAAGGAGGCCCCGGGCCGTGGCTACCACTGGGGCATGGCCACCTTCCACCCGTCGCTGCCGCGCGGCGCGCGGGTCGCCACCATCCAGGACGGCACGCTCGAGGAGATCATGCTCGGCCCCGCCCAGGAGAACGACGGCACCTTCAACCTCGTCGGTGCGCTCAAGACCTCGATGGCGACCTGCGGATACGAGGACATCCGCGACTTCCAGCGCGCCGAGGTGATGGTCGCGCCTGCGCTCCAGACCGAGGGCAAGAAGCTCCAGCGCGAGCAGTCCGTGGGCATGGGCTCCAACGGGCGGGCCGCGGTGGCCGCCGGGGTAGCCGTAAGCGATGACTGACCCGGCCGCGGTCCCGGCGACGCCGACCGCGGCCAGGGGCGTCACAGGCACCGAGACGGTCTCCGACGAGACCGTCGAGCTGCGCCCGCCCGAGACCGCCCGCGAGGAGGTGCTGGTCCTCGACTTCGGCGGCCAGTACTCGCAGCTGATCGCGCGCCGGATCCGCGAGTGCGGCGTCTTCGCCGAGCTCCTGCCGCACACGATCGACTCCGAGCACATCCGCGAGCGCCGCCCGGCGGCGCTGGTGCTCTCCGGCGGGCCGGCCTCGGTGTATTCCGACGGCGCACCGGAGCTCCGCCCCGAGCTGCTCGAGCTCGGCATCCCGGTGCTGGGCATCTGTTACGGCATGCAGGCGATGGTCCGGGTGCTCGGCGGCCGCGTCGAGGGCGCCGAGGCCGGGGAGTTCGGCCGCACGCCGCTCGAGCTGGTGGACGACGGGGGCCGGCTCCTCGCCGGGCTCCCGAAGGAGCAGCAGTGCTGGATGAGTCATCGCGACTGTGTCTTCGAGCCGCCGCCGGGCTTCACCGCGCTGGCATCGAGCCCCGGCTCGCCGGTCGCCGCGTGCGAGAGCATCGAACGGGGCCTCTACGGGATCCAGTTCCACCCGGAGGTCGTCCATACGCCGTACGGCACGGAGATCCTCGATCGCTTCCTGCGGGAGGTCGCCGGGCTGACCGACAGGTGGTCGCCCGCCTCGGTGATCACCGAGCAGATCGAACGGGTCAAAGCTCAGGTGGGCGATGGGGGAGTGATCTGCGGCCTGTCGGGCGGCGTCGACTCGGCCGTTGCCGCGGCGCTTGTCCACCGGGCGGTCGGCGACCAGCTGACCTGCGTGCTCGTCGACCACGGCCTGCTGCGCAAGAACGAGGCCGAGCAGGTCGTCGAGACCTTCCGCGACCGCGGGATGAAGCTGATCCACGTCGATGCGACCGACCGTTTCCTGGCGCGCCTCGAGGGCGCGACGGAGCCCGAGGAGAAGCGCAAGATCATCGGCGAGGAGTTCATCCGGGTCTTCGAGGAGGAGGCCGAGAAGTTGCCGGACGTGCGCTTCCTGGTCCAGGGGACGCTCTACTCCGACGTCATCGAGTCGGGTGGCGACGGGCGGTCGGGCGCCGAGGTGATCAAGTCGCATCACAACGTGGGCGGCCTGCCCGAGGATCTCGATCTCGATCTCGTGGAGCCGCTCCGCATGCTGTTCAAGGACGAGGTCCGCGCCGTCGGCACCGAGCTCGGCCTGCCCGACCGGATCGTGTGGCGCCAGCCGTTCCCCGGCCCGGGGCTCGGGATCCGGATCGTGGGCGGCGAGGTCACCCGTGAGCGGCTGGAGATCCTGCGAAACGCCGACGTGATCCTCCAGGAGGAAGTCCGCGCCGCGGGCCTGTACCGCGAGCTGTGGCAGTCGTTCTGCGTACTGCCCGTCGTCCGGTCCGTCGGCGTCCAGGGCGACGGCCGGAGCTACGCCTATCCGATAGTCATCCGAGCGGTCACCTCGGACGACGCGATGACGGCCGACTGGGCCCGGCTTCCCTACGACCTGCTGGAGCGCGTCTCCAACCGGATCATCAACGAGGTCCCGGGCGTGAACCGCGTCGCGCTCGACGTCTCGTCGAAGCCCCCCGCCACGATCGAGTGGGAATAGGGCCCGGTCGCCCTCGGCGTTGCGGGTAGCGCCGTCGAGGTCTCACGGCAGCACCGAGGGCGGCACCCCGATCGAGACTGCAGTTTGTGCCCCCTGAGGGAACAAAGTGCATTCTCGGCGGCTAGCTCCAGCCGTCCCACTGCTTCAGAATCGGGAGCGGGTCCACCGGGCTGCCGTGCTCCCAGCCCTGGGGCCAGACCTCGAAGTGGAGTTGGCAGCCGACGGTGCGTGCGTTGCCGGTCTTGCCGATCTGACCGACCGTTTGGCCGGTCCGCACGCGCTCGCCCTGGTGGACGCTCGCCGGCTGCTCGAAGTGGGCGTAGCGGTAGTCGGTGCTCGACCCCTTGGCGTCGATGACGATCCAGTTGCCGTAGAGGACGGGGTCTGAGCCGCGCGCCTGAACGCGGCCGCCGACGGCGGCGACCACGCGCGTTCCGCATGCGGCGAAGACGTCCTGGCCCTGGTGGATGCGGCCGCCGCTGCGAGGAGCGCCGAACCGCTGCTCGGCGCCGCCGTAGTTGTGGGGTCCGCGAATGGGGAACTCGCCGCTCAGGATCCGGACCCGGCCGGCCGGGCGCGGCTTTCGGCCCGGCGCCTTGAGCTCGAACCGGTAGTGCCCGGGCGGGGCGACGTGGTGCTTTGAGAGCAGTCCGTTCCACCGCAGCTTGTGCTTCTTGTAGGCGAGAGAGTCCTCGTCGGTCCAGGCCTGGACCGTCCGTCCGCCGCGGACGAGCTTGACGGTCACGTTCACCGGCGCGTACGCCTGGAACCGATAGGCGAGCTTGAATTTCCGGCGGCCGTCGAAGAAGGCCGTGTGCGGGCCGAGATCCGTGTCGAGCACCTTGAAGCTCCCGCGCTCGGGGAGCTTGCCCGGCGGGACGATGCGCAGGCGCTCCTGCATGGTGGAGCGGTGTCCGTCGCCGTCGATGACGCGCGGCGGCCCAGTCGTCGCTCCGCGGGGGACCTTGACCAGCACCCGGTGTGTCCCGGAGGAGGTCGGTTCCGCGGCGACTCGGTGCCGGCGGCCTCGGAAGCTGACCTCGGTGACGTGCTTCAGACCGCTCCCTGTGAGGCGCACGAGGGAGTCGGCGGCTGCCGTCTGCTTGCCCGCGCACCCCTCGATGCAGCGCAGGTCGATCGCGTTCGGCCCCGAGCCGGCGAGGGCGGCCGCCGAGGTGAGGACGCCGGCGCCCACCGTCAACACGGCCACCGCACTTGCGTGGCGAAGGCGGTGGGTCGCGTGCTGGCTGCCGGAGCCGGGGCGCGAAGCGCCGATCAGCTCCAGGAGTCCCACTTCTTGAGGTGTCTCGTGACCGCCTTCATGTAGTGCCCGCCCTCGTACCAACCGGGTGCGGACCACTCCTCGAAATGAAGGTGGCAGGCCGTCGCGTCACCGGTCTCGCCGACAACTCCCAGCTTTTCACCGGTCTTCACCTTGTCGCCCTCCTTCAGCGGCGAGGGCTTCTTCAGGTGCATGTACACGTAGTCGTGGCCGGTGCCCTTGCCGTCGATGACGATGTAGTTGCCCGCGGCGGATTGGCTGCCCTGGTACTGCACATGGCCTCCGCGGGCCGCCTGCAGCGGCGTTCCGCACGAGGCCAGCACGTCCTGCCCCTCGTGCACATGGCCGGCCCGCGGCGCCCCGACACCGTCGCCGTAGGTGTGCGCGCCGCGCACGGGAAACTTGTAGGGACGGAACTGGAAGCCGGCGGTGCGCGAGGAGGCGAGCTTGCCGCTGACCGGCCCGACCCGGAACTTGTAGTCGCCGCTCGAGGCCGAGCGCTTGGAGCCCGCGACCTTGCCGTTCCAGCCCGCCGAGTGCTCGATGTTCGGCTCCTGGGTGTCCTTGGTGATCGAGTCGACCACCTCGTCGGTGTTGCGGTCGATGACGTCGATGCGCACGTCCACTGCCTCCGTGTTGGTGAACAGGTAGTGCACCTTCGGCTTCTTCTTGCCGTCGTAGTACGCGGTGCGGGGCTTGGCGGTGAGCTCCTTGAGCTTGAACGCGCCCGCGTCCGGGATGTCGCCGGGCGCGACGATCTTGATCGACGTGGGGGAGGTCGCCTTGTTGTCGTACGGGTCCGTGACCTTCGGCTTCCCGCTCGTGGCCCCGGACGGGACGTCCGCGGTGACGCTGTGGCTCCCGATGGAGGAGGGCTTGACCTTCAGCTTGCCCCCGTCCTTCGCCTTGAAGAGGACCTTGTTCACGCCGCTGAGGTGCTTGCCGGTGAGCTGCACCTTGGAGTCGGTCGTGGCCTCGTGCATGCCGCCGCAGGTCTCGATGCAGACCGCGTCGCTGAGCTCGGGCGGCTGGCCGGGGCTGATGCCGCCGCCGTCAGCCGACGCGATGCCGGCGCCGATGGAGAGGCACGCGAGGGCGATCGCAGCGGGGACTGCGGCCGCTGATCCAGGTCGTCGCCCTCTCGGCGTGCTGGTACGGGCCCTCAAATCGCTCTCCTTGTCGGGCCTACGGGGTTAGCTGACGGGCTCGCGCCGAAGAGCGGCGCTACGAACGCGTGTGTTCGATTCGCCCCCGGGACGGTGTTCGACACCGCCCCTTCGGTTCCCCCGCTCCGAGGCGGCATGGCCGCGCCGGATTCGGCAGGTCATTTGGGCGGCCGCAGTATAGCCTCGTGCACGGTCGTCGGCGAGGGTTCGAAGCCTCGCTCAGAGCGCCCCCACTATCATCTCGCGGGCCGCGCCCGTACGCCCGGGGGCGGCTTTTCATGGTCGCCGGCGGCGACCCGCTCCAGATGAAGACTTACGTAGCCACACCAGCCAACCGCCAGCGCGACTGGTACGTCGTCGACGCCGACGGCCAGACGCTGGGTCGCCTCGCGACGCAGATCGCGGACGCGCTGCGTGGCAAGCGCAAGCCCGAGTACACGCCCCACTGCGACACCGGCGACTTTGTGGTGGTCGTGAACGCCGCGAAGATCCGCGTTACGGGCAACAAGCTGAACGACAAGATCTACTACCGCCACAGCGGGTACCCGGGCGGGCTGCGGTCCCGTACGCTCGCGGAGATGCTCGAGCGCCGGCCCGAGGAGGTCATCCGCAAGGCGGTAAAGGGGATGCTCCCCAGGAACCGCCTGAGCCGGCAGCAGCTGACCAAGCTGAAGGTCTACGCCGGCCCGGAGCACCCGCACGAGGCGCAAATGCCCAAGCAGATGGAGGTCCAGTCGTAGTGACTGACGAAGACCGCAAGGACGAAGAGCAGCCGCAGGCTGAGCAGCCATCCGCCGAACAGGCACCGCCCGAGACCGAGCAGCCCGCCGAGAACCCCGACGGCCCCGGACGCGAAGCGGAGGAGGCGTCGGGCGGTGATTCCGAGCAGCCAGCCCCCGAGGAGGCATCGCCGGAGACCCAAGAGCCGGTCGCCGAGGAGGCCCCGGCGGAGGCCGAGCAGCCGGCCGCCGAGGAGGCTCCGGCCGAGGCTGAGGAGCCGGCCGCCGAAGAGGCCCCTCCGGCCGCGAAGCCGGCCGACGAGCCCAAGGATTCCGCGAAGGCGAAGGACGTGCCGCCCGGCGCCGAGCTCGAGCCGATCACGATCGAGCCCCAGCGCGAGCTGAGCGCCGAGGAGCGCGCCCGCCTCGAGGCCGAGGAGGAGGAGCGCGCCCGCGCCGAGGCCGCGGCGACCGACGACGCCGGCGAGGAGCCGGGTCCGGCTCGGGAGGCGGTGGTCGACCTGGACGCCAATGCCCGCATCCAGGCGACCGGCAAGCGCAAGACCTCGATCGCGCGCGTCGTCCTGCGCGCCGGAAGCGGCGAGTTCCAGATCAACAAGCGCACGCTCGAGGACTACTTCCCTCGCCACCAGCACCAGACCTTTGTCCGCCAGCCGCTCCTGACGTCCGGCTACGAGGGCAAGGTCGACGTGAGGGTCCGTGTCCACGGCGGCGGCATCGCCGGCCAGGCCGGAGCCGTCCGCCACGGCATCGCCCGGGCGCTCACCGAGATCGACCCCGAGTTGCGGGGCGAGCTCAAGCGCCGCGGCCTTCTCACGCGTGACGCCCGCGCCAAGGAGCGCCGCAAGGCTGGATTGAAGAAGGCCCGCAAGCGCCCGCAGTTCTCGAAGCGCTGAGTCGTCTGCAAACCGGCGCAGCTCGGCGTCCTCGGATGGCCGTCTCACTCACGTAGGTTTTGACTACGCTCGCTTCGCCGGCCATCCTGCGTCCTTGATCTGCTTGGTTTTCGACGTCTCAATATCGATCCAATGACACCCTCGACCAAGCTTTTCGGCACCGATGGCGTCCGCGGCATCGCCGGGACGGAGCTCACCGCGGAGCTCGCGCTGTCCCTTGGGAGGGCTGCGGCCATGCACTCGAACGCCGACCGGCCTCAAGTGCTGGTCGTCCGCGACACGCGCGAGTCGGGCCCGATGCTCGAGTCAGCGCTGGCGGCCGGTGTGGCCGAGGGGGGTGGGGAGGCGCTCCTCGGCGGCGTCCTGCCGACTCCGGCGGCGTCGGTGCTCGTGCGGCGGCTGGGGTTGGACGTCGGCGCCGTGGTGTCTGCGTCGCACAACCCGTGGCAGCACAACGGCATCAAGTTCTTCGGCGCCGACGGCCGCAAGCTCGACGACGAGCTGGAGGCGCGGATCGAGGCGCACGTCGCAGAGAGCGGAGCCGCGAGCCCGAGTGTGGGGCGCGTCAGGAGCCTCGAGGGCTCGCTCGACGACTACGTGCGCGAGCTGATGGGCAAGTTCCGCGTCGACCTGTCGGGCCGGCGGGTGCTCCTGGACTGCGCGCACGGAGCGACCTACCGGGCGGCGCCGCTCGTCTTCGAGCGGCTCGGCGCCGCCGTCGAGGCGATCGGTGACGAGCCCGACGGCCGCAACATCAATGAGGGCTTCGGCTCCACCAATCCGGAGGCGCTCGCGGCGGCGATCTCCTCCTCGGAGGCGGAGATTGGGTTCGCCTTCGACGGCGATGGCGACCGGGTGATCGCGGTGGACGGCGACGGCACCGTCCGCGATGGCGACGAGCTCATCGCGCTCTCCGCCGCCCACCTGTCGAAGACCGGAGGGCTGGACGGAGGCGGGGTTGCCGTGACGGTGATGAGCAACTACGGCTTCCACGAGGGCATGAAGGACGCGGGCATTGAGGTCGCGACGACCCCGGTCGGCGACCGGAACGTGTCAATCGAGCTCGAGCAGCGGGGCTGGGTGCTCGGCGGTGAGCAATCGGGGCACATCATCTGGACCGAGTACGGGCCCACCGGCGACGGAATCGCCGCAGCTCTACTGGTGATGAGCGCCCTGGACAGCGCGCCCCTCGCAGAGGCCATCCCGATGAGCAAGCTTCCGCAGGTGCTGGAGAACGTCCAGATCGCGCAGCGCGGCGCGATCGACGGGGCGACGACCGTCTGGGAGGCGGTCGAGCGCGAGAGCTCCTCCCTGGAGGGCCGCGGCCGGGTCCTCGTCAGGTCGTCCGGCACCGAGCCACTCGTGCGGGTGATGGTCGAGGCGCCCACCGGCGAGGAGTGCCGCGAGGTCTGCGATCGCCTCGTCCAAACCATCACCGAAGAGCTGACCTAGCCCCGGCACGCTCTACCCTTACTCGCCTCCTATGTGCGGAATCGTCGGATATGTCGGGGGCCGTCCCTGTCGCGATTTGCTGGTCGCCGGGCTCGAGAAGCTCGAGTACCGGGGCTACGACTCCGCGGGGATCTCGCTGCTCAGCGACGGCCACGTCGACACGGTCCGGGCCGTGGGCAACCTCTCGAATCTGCGCGCCGCGATCGGCCTCGATGCCGACCGGCCGGTGTCCAGCGAGGGCCCCGTGGCCGTCGCCACACCGCCGGCGACCATCGGCTTGGGGCACACCCGCTGGGCCACTCATGGTCGCGTCACCGAGGAGAACGCCCACCCGCACGGTGACTGCACTGGTCACATCCACATCGTCCTCAACGGCATCGTCGAGAACCACACGGAGCTCCGCCGCGAGCTCTCCGACGCCGGCCACGCCTTCAGCTCCGAGACCGACGCCGAGATCGTCGCGCACATGATCGAGAAGCACTACGACGGCGATCTGACCGACGCAGTTCGGAACGCCTTCGCGGAGCTTCGCGGCCACTACGCGTTCGTGGCCATGCACGCCGATCACCCGGACGTTCTCGTCGCCGCGCGACAGGAGTGCCCGCTGATCGTCGGGGTCGGCAAGGGGGAGACGTTCGTCGCCTCCGCGATCCCCGCGTTCCTGGCCGAGACCCGCGAGGTCCTCGGCATGAAGAACGGCGAGATCGTGACCGTGACCCCCGAGGGCGCCCGGATCGTCGATGTGGACGGGACGCCGGTCGAGCGCGAGGTCGAGGAGGTCACCTGGGACGAGGAGGCCGCAGAGAAGGGCGGCTATTCGACCTTCATGCTCAAGGAGATCCACGAGCAGCCCGACGCCGTGGCCGAGACGATCACCGACCGCATCCCGGGCGACGACTCGGTGGACCTCACGGAGCTCGACATCTCGCAGGACTTCGTGAATGACCTGCGGCGCATCGTCATCGTCGCCTGCGGCACGAGCTACCACGCCGGCCTGGTCGGGCGCTACGCGATCGAGCAGTGGGCGCGGATCCCGGTCGAGATGGACATCGCCTCGGAGTACCGCTACCGCGACCCCGTCGTGGGGCCGAATGACCTGGTCATCGGCATCACCCAGTCCGGGGAGACGGCCGACACGCTGGCGGCCATGCGGCTCGCGCGGGAGCGCGGCGCGAAGGTGATGGCGCTCACCAACGTCATGGGGAGCCAGGCGACCCGCGACGCCGACACCGTCCTCTACACCCGCGCCGGCCTGGAGATGGGCGTCGCGGCGACGAAGACCTTCACCGCCCAGACGGCGGCGATGTACCTGCTCGGCATCTGGCTCGCGCAGTCTCGCGATGCCTGGCCCCGGGAGAAGATCGCCGAGGTGATCGCCGAGCTCAAGGGCATCCCGTCGAAGATCGGCACCACCATCGCCTCGGTCGATGAGCGCGTGCGGGCGATCGCCCGGTCCCATGCCGACCGGCAGTTCTTCCTCTACCTCGGGCGCAACATCGGGCTGCCGGTGTGCCTCGAGGGGGCGCTCAAGATGAAGGAGATCTCATACATCCCCACCGACGCGTACGCCGCCGGCGAGATGAAGCACGGGCCCATCGCGCTGCTGGACGAGTCGACGCCGGTCGTCTGTGTGGCGACGAACAGCCCCATCCTCGACAAGGTGCTCTCGAACATCGCCGAGGTCAGGGCCCGGGGCGCGGACGTGATCGCGATCGCCACAGAGGGCAACACGGAGGTCGCAGAGGTCGCAGACCAGACCCTGTACGTGCCGGAGACGGATTGGGTCCTGCAGCCCATCCTTGCCGTCCTGCCGCTCCAGCTGCTGGCCTACTACGTGGCGAGGCTCAACGACCTGAACGTCGACCAGCCCCGCAACCTCGCGAAGACGGTGACGGTGGAGTGATTCGGAGGGCGGCGATCGCCCTCGTCGCGTTCGCGGCGTTGCTCGTCGCCGGGTGCGGCGGGGGAGGGGGCGGAGCGAACGACGACCTCGCGTCGCTGGCGCCTGCCGATGCGTCCGTGTACCTGGAGTCCGTGATCCGGCCGGAGGGCGGCCAGAAGGACGCGATCGAGTCGCTGGCGTCCCGGGTCGGAGGCATTCAGGACCCGGGTGGCGCGATCCTCAGCCGGCTGAACGCGGTCCTGGCCCAGACCGGGTCCGACATCAGCTACGAGAAGGACATCGAGCCCTGGCTCGGCCAGCGAGCCGCGATCTTCTTTCAGTCCTTCCAGGGCAGCCCGCCGCCGTTCGCCGCCGCCGTCGAGACGACCGACTCGGGCGCCGCACAGGCCTTTCTCGAGAAGGTGACTGCTCCGGACCAGGCGATCAAGTCGGCGACCTACAACGGAGTGAACTACTTCACGGTCCCCGGCGAGACGACGAGCGTCGCCCTTGGCGTTGTCGACGACTTCCTGGTCTTCGGCACGCTCGACCAGTTCAAGGCGGCCGTCGACGCCTCGAATGGACCCTCGCTCGCCGACTCCAGCAGCTTTCAGGAAGCCACCGCGACGGTGCCGTCGGACAACCTCGGGCTTGGATACGTCGACTCCGCGAAGGCGATCGGCGCCATCTCCTCGACGATGAGCCCGCTGGAAGCGGTGGCGCTCAGGCCCCTCCTGGCGACGCTCGGCTCCGGCCCGGCCGGCTTCTCGGTTTCGGCGCGGCCGGACGAGGCGAGCCTCGACGTATCGCTCCCCTCCGACGCGCTCCCACCGCTCGCGGGCGGCGACCTCGTTGGCAAGGCGCCGGCGGATGCCTGGTTCGCCATGGGCGCGGAGAACCTCGGCGCGACCCTCAACGATGCGCTCGACACGGTCACGAAGGCCATCCCCGGAGCCGGACTGATCGAGAATGAGATCCAACGCCAGTCGGGCGTCGACCCGCGCGAGGCGCTGTCATGGATGCAGAACGGTTACGCGTTCGTCTCGGGGACGACCAAGGACACCATCGACTTGGGCGCGGTGATCCAGAGCTCGGACACGCAGGCCTCGTCCAAGGACATCGAGGCTCTCCGCAAGAAGTTCCAGGCCGACGCCGACGCCAAGCTAGGCCCGCCGACGGTGCAGGGGGCCGACGGGGGCTTCTCCGCCACCGCGCCCGAGTCCCCGCAGGCGATCGAGGTCGACCAGGTCGGCAACCAGGTAGTCGCGGCGCTCGGCCCGGGCCAGCCGGCGGAGAACGCCCTCCATCCCGACCACATCCTCGCCGACGACCCGTCGTTCGTCGCGGGACAGGGCGCGCTTGGAGCCGACTTCGAGCCGCTGGCGTTCGTCTCGCTGGCGCCGTTCTTCGTCGTCGCCGAGAAGGGCGGCCAGGCGAACGACCCGCAGTACCTGGCGGCCAAGCCGTACCTCCAGAAGCTCAGCTACCTGATGATCGGCAGCCGGAGCGACGCCGGCCGGACCACGATGCGGTTCGCGGTGGGGGTTCAGTAGCCATGGCTGACCCGGGCATCGGCCTCGACCTCGTCGACATCGATCGCCTGGAGCGCGCGCTCGAGCGACGCCCGCGCCTCGCGGAGCGCCTGTTCACGCCGCTGGAGCTGGATTACGCCGCCGGGCACCGCCGCCCCGCGCGGCATCTCGCGGTGAGATTCGCTGCGAAGGAGGCGGCGATCAAGGCGCTGGGCCGCCCGGTCGCGCCGCGGCTGGTGGAGGTCACGGGCGGGGGCAACGCCCCCCCGCGGCTGGCCCTTCACGGGCGGGCGGCCGAGCTCGCGGCCGAGCGCGGCGTGCGGCTTCAGGTCGCCCTCACCCACACGGATGACACCGCCGCGGCGGTCGTCCTCACGGTTCCCACACGGGGCTGACATCCCGGAGGATCTAGGTGGCGACTTTGTCGCCACAGGGAGATGTGTCGTTAGGCGACGGAGTCGCCGTAAGTGGTTGTTCTAGGCTGCGCCGGCATGGACGGCTGGCTCGATCCCGTCTACGACGCCCACGGCATGCGGGCGGCGGACTCGTGGGCGATCGACGAGCAGGGGGTCCCGTCGCTGGACCTGATGGAGACGGCGGGGGAGGCGGTGGCCGAGGCGGTGCGCGACGCGTCGCGGGACGGCCCGATTCGAGTGGTCTGCGGGAAGGGCAACAACGCCGGCGACGGGGTCGTCGCGGCGCGGCATCTGGCCGGCACGGGCTACGAGGCCGAGGTGCTCCTGCTCTGGCCCGCCGGCCAGCTCTCGCCGGACGCCGGGGCGAACCTCGAGCGCTTCGAGGGCGAGGTCCGAGAGGTGGCGGCGGGGGAACTGCCTGCCGCCCTGGCGGCGTCGGGCGCCGTCATCGACGCCGTCTTCGGCACCGGCTTCGAGGGCTCGCCGCGCGCACCCGCCGACGCCGCGATCGAGGCGGTCAACGGGTGCAACGCGCCAGTGATCGCCGCGGACATCGCCTCGGGGGTCAGCGCCTCCAGCGGCGAGGCCGAGGGCGCCGCCGTGAAGGCCGACATCACCGTGAGCTTTCACGCGGCGAAGGTGGGTCACTGGATCGCACCGGGCAAACCGCTGACCGGCGAGCTCCGGGTCGCTGCGATCGGCATTCCGGACGGGGCGCCCTCGGAGCCGGCGGGTGGCGTGATCCGTGACGAAGTGCTCGAGCTCGGCCCCAAGCGGCAGGCGCTGATGATCGGCGAGGTGGTTCACATCGATGTCGATCCGGCGGTGATGACCGACGGCTATATCGACATGCGCAAGCTTGATCCGGTCGGCCGCCTCAACGGCTTCTTCTATGCGACGCTCGGTGAGATCCTCGAGCGTCCGTTCAATGACGGCGGCGCGCGCTAGCGAGGTGCTAAACGCCCCGTCCATGCAAAGAGAATAAAAGCTACCGCCGCGCCGGACTGACGCTGACCGGCTCCGGCGCGCCGTGCTGGTGGTGGTCGTGGTCGTGGTTATGATGATGGTGCGCCGCGGCGGAAGGCGGCGCAGCGGCATGATGCAGCTCCACCGGCTGACCGTGCGGCGTGTTGAGATAGGCCTTGCGCCAGGTTTCCTGGCGCTCGCTGATTTCAGCTTTTGACGCCGCGCCCTTCTGTCCGACGATCGTCTCGAGCGCGGCCAGCCATTGCCGGTAGTAGGCGGCATTGGCCGCCTCGCCGGGCTGTTGCGGATGGGCCTTTATCTCGGCGCTGAATACGTCCACCCATTCGTTCCAGGTGAAGAGTCCCTGGCGGCTCAAGTGGACAGCGCAGGCGAAGGCTTGCGCCATCCAG
>Ga0207693_10002904_pt1 | contig 14830 bp, 13 predicted proteins | sample LARL81metaG_FD_184347 | JGI IMG/M metagenome (GOLD analysis project Ga0207693, IMG submission 184347) | Corn, switchgrass and miscanthus rhizosphere microbial communities from Kellogg Biological Station, Michigan, USA - LAR L8-1 metaG... | ecosystem: Host-associated > Plants > Roots >...
GTTACCCGTTGCTACCGTCCGGGCTGGTTCCCCTGGACCCGCTGGGGGATGCTCTTTTCTGATGTGTCCATAACACTCAGGTGGCACGCGTGACCGAAAAAGACATCGATGCCGCCGGCGCAGCTGACCCGGGCGGCGTGGACGCGTGCGCGGACGCCCCGGCCGGGGTGGCGGGCGACACCGGAGCGGTGCCCGGCGACCTGGCCGGCCGGCTCGGGCGGGTCGAGGCGCAGCTCGCCGAGTTCCACCGGCGCTCGGCCCACCGGGAGCTGGTCATCGACCGGCTGCACGAGGAGAACCAGCAGCTCCGGGGCGGAATCGCCCGGCTCATCCTGGAGCCGGTGGTCGCCGACCTCATCCGGCTGGACGACCAGCTCACCCGCGAGGTCCGCCGGCTCGAGTCCGATGGCCAGGACCCGCGGCTGCTCTGGTCGTTCGCCGAGGATGTCCGGCAGATCCTGGACCGGTGCGGCATCGACGTCTTCTCGGCCGAGCCGGGCGATCCCTTCGACCGCGACCGGCACCGTCCGCTGGCGGTGGTGGCGTGCCAGGACGAGTCCCGGCACAACACGGTGGCCGAGGTCGTCGCCGCCGGGTTCGCCGAGCGCGAGACCGGCCGGGTACGGCGCCCGGTGCACGCGCGCTTCTACCAGTACAGCCCCGGATCACAGTGAGGTGACATGGCAACCTACGGCATCGACCTCGGCACGACGAACTCCTGCATCGCCTACGTCGACGACACGGGGCGCCCGGTGGTGCTGAAGAGCGCGGTGGGAGAGGACACGACGCCCTCGGTCGTCTACTTCGAATCGCCGGAGAACGTGGTCGTGGGCCGGCAGGCCAAGGACTCCGCCGTGCTCGCCCCGGACCTGGTCGCCGAGCTGGTCAAGCGGCAGATGGGCCAGGACGTGCGCTACACCTTCCACGGGCAGGCGCACACACCCGAGTCGATCTCCGCGCTGATCCTGCGCGAGCTGGCGCGCGCCGCGCAGGAGCAGACCGGCGAGGAGGTCCGCGACGTGGTCATCACCGTGCCGGCCTACTTCGGCGTGCTGGAGCGCGACGCCACCCACAAGGCCGGGGAGATCGCCGGGCTGAACGTGCTCGACGTCCTCGCCGAGCCGGTGGCCGCCGCGCTGGAGTACCAGGCGCTCGGGGAGCACACCGGCGTGCGGCACATCTTCGTCTACGACCTCGGCGGCGGGACGTTCGACACCACGGTGATCCGCCTCGAGGGCGACGACATCACCGTCGTCTGCACCGACGGCAACCACCAGCTGGGCGGGGCCGACTGGGACGCCAAGATCATCGACTTCCTGCTGCGCGGCTTCACCGACCAGTACCCGGACCTCGACCCGAGCGGCGACGAGCAGTTCATGCAGGACCTCGCGACATCGGCCGAGCAGCTCAAGAAGGCGCTCAGCGCCACCCTGGCGCGCAAGCACAACGTGCGGTTCGACGGCCGCGTCGCCCAGCTCGAGCTGACGCGTGAGCAGCTGGAAGAGATCACCTCCGAGCTGCTCGAGCGCACCATGGAGATCACCGAGCGGACGATCGCCACCGCGCGGGAGAAAGGCGTCGAGCACTTCGACGATGTCCTGCTGGTGGGCGGCATGACCATCATGCCGGCGATCACCCAGACGCTCAAGGAGCGGTTCGGGCTGCAGGCGCGCCAGCAGGACCCGCATCTGGCGGTGGCCAAGGGAGCCGCGCTGTTCGCCCTGATGCGCAAGGTCAAGGTGAGCATGCCGGGCGAGGGCGGGTCGGCGCAGGAGGTCGCCGACCAGCTGGGGATCCCGGTCGACCAGGTTGAGGCCATGGCGGCCAGGCACGTGGCGACGGTCGTGCCGCGTGCTTTCGGGCTCAAGGTCATCGACACCGACGACCCGCTGTTCAAGACCGACCGCGCCCGGGCCCGCCGGTACATCGCGCACCTGCTCACGGCGAACACGCCGCTGCCCGCCGACACCGGGCCGGAGACGTTCCGCACGATCGCCGACAACCAGCGCGAGGTCAAGCTGGAGGTCTGGGAGCAGGCCGGATCGGTCGCCTCGGAGGAGCTCGAGCACAACACGCGCATCGGCGAGGGCGTGCTCAGGGACCTGCCGGCCCGCCCGGCCGGGGCACCGTTCCAGGTCGTCTTCCACATGACCGAGACCGGGCTGCTCCAGGTGCACGGCCGGGAGGCCGACTCCGGCAGCGAGGTCCGCTTCGAGATCCAGATCGGCGGTCTCGACGAGGCAGCGGTGCAGGAGGCCGCGAGCGCGGTGGCCCGCTACGAGGTGAGCGGGTAGGTGCCCTGGGATCGCGAGCGGTACCGCCTGGAGGTGCTGGAGCCGGCCCGGCAGGCCGGCAACGTTCCCCCGGCGGATCTGTATGCGCGGTACGGCCTGCCCAGCGACATCTCCGACCCCGCCGCGTTCGGCCAGCAGGTCCACGAGGTCCTCGACTACTGGCGTGAGCTGAGGAGCAGCCGGGTCTACGCCCGGCTCGCCGACGCGCTGATCGCGCGGCACGCCGAGCTGGCGCCGGACGGCCCGCTCACCCTGGAGAAGTTCACCCAGCGCCACGCGCAGGCGCACCGCGAGCAGACGGACCAGCTCGCCCGCCTGGCCGACGCCGAGGCCGGCGCGGCGACCCACGTCGGGCCGGCCACGGTGGCGCGGCTGCGCAGCGCGGTCGGCCGGTCCGTCACCGACGCGGAGGTCACCGAGGCGCTCCAGCGGGCCGGGGTCCGGGTGGTTGCCGCGTTCCCCCAGCTGCCCGCCGCACCGCACCCGAAGCAGGCCGACCTGGCCCAGCATGTCCGCCAGCTCAGCAAGCGGCTGTCCGCGGAGGTTGTCTTCGGCGACGCCGTCCGCCCTGGCTTCCTCGTGCTGGGCGGGTTCCGGCTCGCCGACTCCAGGCGCCTCGACGAGGCGGCGCTCGACGAGGCGCGCCGTCAGACGGACGCGCTGCCCTACTCCGCCCCGGGCAAGGCGACCACCGAGAACGTCCTGGCCATCCTGCGCGGCGCCGCGCGCACGCCCGGTGATCTGGATGCCCTGCTCCTGTCGGAGGTCGTCGAGTGGCTGCGGCAGTTCGCGGGCCGGGGCTTCGTCCAGCGGGCCATCGCCGGGCAGGCGCGCGAGCTCGGCCTGGTGGAGGACGAGGCCGGGCTGATCGCCGCCGCCATGTTCGCCGGCGGCGCGCTCGAGCCCGCGCGCCAGCAGGTGGAGGAGGAGCTGACCGCGGGCCGGCTGCGCACCGCCCAGCGGCTGGCCGCGGGGCTGCCCGCTGGCGACCCGCTGCGGGAGCGCGTCGCGGCACTGGACGCCCAGGTCACCGCCCTCATCCGCCGCGCCGACGCCGAGCTGGCGCAGGGACGGCGCGAGCTGGCCGCCACCAGGCTGGCCGAGGCGGCCAGGATCGCCGCCGACGACGCCGGCCTGGCCGAACGGCTGGCCGCGCTGCCGCCCCCTCCGCCGCGCAACGCCACCGCCCGGGTGGACGGCGACCACGTGCTGGTCAGCTGGGAGCCCAGCCCGGCCCTCGCGGGCCGCGTCCGCTACCGGGTCAGGCGCGGCCAGGACCGGGCGCCCGTCTCGCCCGCCGAGGGCACGGCCGTGGCCGCGCAGACCGGGCGGAACGACGTCACCGATACCGAGCCGCCGCTCGGCGCCGACCTCATCTACAGCGTCTTCGCCGACCGCGGCGGCGAAGCCTGCTCGCCGCCCGCCGTCACCCAGTCGGTGGTGTTCGCGCCGGACGTCACCGGCATCTCGGTCACCGCCGCCGACACCTCGGTCGCCGTCTCCTGGCGCGCGCATCCCGGCACCGACGCCGTCCTGGTCGTGCGGGGCGAGGGCCGCCCGCCACGCGGCACGGACGACGGGACGGCGGTCGAGGCGTCGCTCGCCGGTTTCACCGACGCCGGGCTGCGCACGGGAACCGAGTACTTCTACCGGATAGCGGCGTCGTACCGGGCGCCGGGCGGGCAGCGCCGCCAGTCGGCCGGGATCGTGGTGCCGGTGGTGCCCGAGCCTCAGCCGGAGGCGGTCACCGACCTGGACGTGGCCGTGCTGGACGACGGCATGCCCCTGGTCGTGGCCAGCTGGACGCCCCCGCCGCATGGCCAGGTGCGGCTGGCGATGAGCGATGAGCCGCCGGCCTGGCCGGAAGGCGCCCGCATCACGCGGGAGGACGTGGCCGGGCTCAGTGAGATCTCCGCGCTGCCGCGGCGCGGCGGCGACGGCCGTGACTCCCTCCAGCTGCGCCTGCCCTCCGGGCGCCACCACCTGGTCGCCCTGACCTGGGGGGCCAGCGCGATCGTGGTGGGCGCGGCCGCGGAGGTCAGCCTGGTCGGGCCCGTCCGCAGCCTGTCCGCCGCCCGGATGCACGACGCGGTGCAGCTGGCCTGGGTGTGGCCCCCCGACGCCACCGACGCGGTGATCCGCTGGCCCGGTGGTGAGCGTCGCTGCTCCCGGCGCGTCTATGACGACGAGGGCGGCGTCACGATCACCGTCGGGCCGGCCGAGACGTCGATCGAGGTCCGCGCGGTCTACCCGCATCCCGGCGAGCGGCTCACCGCACCGGCCGCCCTGGTCCGCGTGGCGGGGCGGGGCGTCGCGGTCAGCTACCGGATCCGCCGCCCGGGCCCGCTGCGCCCCCGGCAGCGGATCGTCGAGCTCACCTCCGAACGGCCCACCCAGCTGCCCCCGCTCGTGCTCGTGCGGACCACCGGCCCGTACGCCCCCGACGACCCGTCCGGAGGCGAGACCGTCGGTCGGATCGAGCCGCAGCCCATCGTGCCCGGCCAGCCGGTGGCGGTCACCGTCGAGCTGCCCAGGGGGCGGGCCTGGCTGGCCTGCTTCGTCGACCCGGGCGCTCCCGCCGCGGACGCGCGGGCCATCCTGCTGTTCCCCCCGCCCGCCGGGGAGATGAGGATCCGGTGATGCCCGCATCCGGCCCGCGCCTGTACTGCCCGTACTGCTACGAGGGCTTCACCGAGCAGGAGATCCGGTTCCGGTGCACCGGCCGGATCAGCCGGGACGGCCGGCACTGCGACCCGGAGATCGACGAGGTGCTGCGCAGCCGCACCGGGTTCAGCGGCGCGCTGCCGCCGGCCTTTGCCGCCAACGGCCGGCTGACCTCGGCCATCTGCCCACGGTGCGGGGCCGAGAGCACGACCAGGGTCTGCCCCGCCTGCCACAGCCAGCTGCCCGTGCACTTCGGGAAGGTCCGCAGCCGCCTGATCGTGCTGGCCGGCGCGAAGGAGTCCGGCAAGACCGTCTTCATGACCGTGCTCGTGCACGAGCTGATGCACCAGCTCGGGGAGCAGCTCAGGTCGGCAATCAGCGGCGCCGACGACAGCACCCGCCACCGGTTCGCCAGCGAGTACGAGAAACCGCTCTACCGCGAGTCGCAGCTGCTGGCCCCGACCACGACGGCGGGGATGCGCAACCGGGTGCCGCTGGTGTTCCGTTTCACCACCGCCGGCCGCGGCCTGTTCGGCCTGGACGGCCGGGTGGGCCGGAGCTGGCCGGGCCGGGGCCGGCCGCAGCACACGCTGCTCTCGTTCTTCGACCCGGCGGGCGAGGACCTGCGGTCTCAGCAGTCCGTGGAGCAGAACGTCCGGTACCTCGCCGCCGCCGACGGCATCGTGCTGCTGCTGGACCCGCTCCAGATGCGCGGGGCACGGCAGCTGGCCGCCCCCGGCAGCCGGCTGCCGACGCCGGGCACCACCGACGACGACCCCGCCACCGTGCTGGAGAACATCACCGATCTCGTTCTGGCCACGGGGGGGAGGAAGCCGGACGAGCTGATCAGCAAGCCGCTCGCCATCGTGTTCTCCAAGATGGATGTGCTGCGGCACGACCTGCCGGAGACCAGCCCGCTGCGGCGGCCCCCGGTCCAGGCGCCGTACTTCGACGAGCGGGACAGCCAGGAGGTGCACACCGAGATCCAGCGGCTGCTGGCCCGGTGGGAGGGGTCCCGGATCGACCAGATCGCCCAGCTGCACTACCGCAACTACCGCTATTTCGGGGTGTCCGCGCTGGGGGAGACGCCCACGCACGACAACCGCGTGTCGGCCCGGGGCATCCGCCCCTACCGGGTCGCCGACCCCTTCATGTGGACCCTCGCGCAGCTTGGCGCCATTCCGGTGAAGCGGGGCTGACGTGGCGTTCCAGCAGCTGTACTACACCTCCTGCGAAAACGGCCTGGGCGGGTACGGCGGGTACCAGTTCAATGCCATCACGCCCGGCGTCTCGGCGGCCGTCCTGCGCGAGGTGGAGGACCGCACCGTGTACGAGCCGCCGAGCTGGCTGCTGGCCGACCCCTGCCCGGACGAGCCCGAGGCCTACCCGATCGCGTTCTCACACGGAACGAGCGAGGCGACCGGCGCGGCCATCACCGCGCGGGTGGTGTTCACCGGGACCGACTATTCGGGCCGCCCGGGCAACTATTTCGTGCACGCCCTCGTCACCGGCACGCCGGAGCAGGACTTCGGTCAACTGCTGCCGGTCGAGCTGTGGGGCGCGGAACTGTGGCGGGCCAGCCCGGCCGACGGCACCGACCTGCCGGAGCTGCCCGGCCCGCCGCCGCGTGGCGCCATCGACCGCCCGGGCGTCCAGGCTTTCCTCGACGCCCGCGGGGCTGACGGCGTTCTCCCCGAGTTGCTGACGGCGGTCGGCCGGGCGATGGCCGGGGACCGGCCGGTCCTGGTGGCGAGCCACGACGTGAGCGAGAACATCTGGTGGATCGCCGCCGTCTCCTACCTCCTGGGCGAGCGCCTCGGGCGCCGGATGACGTTCACCACCTACAGCCACCGGCCCGGTTACTCCCGGTACCACCTGACCGGAATCCTGCCGGAGACGCTGCCGCCCAGCGCCGACGCGAGCTTCCAGCTGTTCGATCTGGCCACCGGGCAGACGCCGGGCGGCGATGTCCACCCGCTGGCCGCCATCCTCGCCGGGGCCGGCGTGATGGCCGCCCCCGGGCTCTGGCGGCAGGCGATGGTGCTCGCGTCGGGGGCGGAGGAGAGCCTCGACGACTGGCTTCCTCCCGTCGCGGCGGCGGCCGGGCTGCTCGGCCAGGGGCTGTCCCCGGCCGAGACGGACGCGGTCGCCGGCTGGCTGCTCGGCGCGGCCGCCTGGATGCCGGCGCAGCTCGCCGACGCGGTCCTCGGCGTTGCCCTCGCCCAGCCGGACGGGACGCTCACCGACCAGCGGCTGCTCGACCTGCTCGACCTGGCCTGGCGGCTGCCCGCCCCGGCCCGGGTGGAGCGGCTGGAGCTCCTGCTGGCCGAGCGGGCCATCACGCATCTCGCCCACGGTGAGGCGGCCGTGCCGGTCCGGCTCACCAGCGCGGCCGCCGAGGCCGCGCAGGCCCGGGCGGCCGAGGTCCTGCGGGTGGCTACGCCAGCCACGGCGCTGGCGGTGCTGGAGTGGGCCGCGGCCTCGGAGGTGGTGCTCCCCGACGCCGAACTCGAAACATACGGCCGGACGCGCCTCGACCCGGCCACGCCGGAGCCCGAGCTGTCGGGGATCGTAGGCAGGAGCCCGGCGGTGCGGCGGGGGCTGATCGACCGGCTGGCCGATGAGTCACCGGAGGTGGCCGAGGCGGTGCTGGCCGGCCCGGCCGGCACCCACATCCGGCGGAGCGACCTGGCCGCCTACCCGGTACTGACCGAGCTGTGGCTGCTCGAGTCCGCGACCCGCGGCGGCCTGGCGCCGCTGACCGCCTTCGATGAGATCGCCGACGTCCGGGCCCAGGCGCAGCGCTCACCGCGCGTCGATGCGGCACTCCTGCGCCGCCTGTGGCCGGGCGAATGCCCGCCGGAGCAGATCGCGGAGCTGCTGGGCGCCGTGACCGGAGAGGAGCCCGCGCCGGGCGTGCTGGACTGGTTCGCCGCCGAGATCGGTGCCGTCGCCGCCAGCGGCGCGATGAACGATGGCTCGCTGGAGCTGGCGCGGGCGCTCGCCGGCCATTGGGTGCTGGGGATGCTGCCCGAAGGGGACGCGCGGATCATGCGGAACGCGGCCCGGGTGGAGCCGCTGCTGCGACGGGCGTCCTCGGCCACGCCGCCGGGAGACGCGGACGTCTTCGCCGAGCTGTTCGCCGCGTACCTGGACGTGGACGACGACACCCGCGGCCTCCTGGACCGTCACCTCCCCCCGCTGCTCGGCGAGACCGAGCCGCTCGGCCCCGCGCTGCGCGACTGCCCCGACGGCGTGACGGCGGCCCTCGGCCGCGAGCTCGAGGCCAGGCTGACGCCGGCGCCCGCCGACGTCGCGCTGGCCAGGAGGGTCTTCGTGGCGCTGGCCGACCCGGATGTGTTCGCCCAGCCCGCGGTCACCGAGCGGCTGACGGCGGCCTTCGACCGGGTACGCGAGTGGCGCCGCCGCGACCTCGGCACCCTGGCCCGCGCGCTGGCGGACGACGAGGAGATGGCGCAGCTGTTCCAGGCGTGGCGGGAGGAGCAGCGCAGCGGGCTGGCCCGCAGGCTCTTCGGCGGGGGCGCGGGGCGCCCGGCGCCCGCTCCCGGGACGGGGCAGGGGGAAGCCTGACCCATGTGGCTCGGCATGGCCCTCGCGCTCTTCTACCTGATCTACCTGGTCATCGTCGTGCCGGCCGCCGCGCTGGCCGCCGCCGTCACCTACGGCCTCGGGGTGCCGGTCAGGTACTTCATGGCCCTGGGCCGGGTGCTGGTCGTCCGCCCGCCCGGGCTGCCTGCGCCCCGGCGCCCGCCCCGGCTGCCCGCCGACGCCGATCCCGCGGTGCTCCAGTACTTCTCCGGCCCGGCCCGGGCCGACGCCGAGCAGGCGCTGCAGGCCGCATACGACGACAGCCGCATGTTCTGGAACGCCGGCGCCGCCCGGATCCGGTCGTTCTTCCGCAGCGACAGGCCCTGGATCACGCGGCCACTCGGCGTCGGCGGCGCGGCCGGGATGGCCGTGGGCACCGCCTTCGGGGCGGTGGTCGCGGGCGGCTGCGCCCTCATCCAGCTGGTGGCCGTCGTCGTGTCGGCCGCGCTGGTGCGGGCGGCCGGCGCCACGCTGCGCGGCGCCGACTCCGCCCTGCTCCGGGTCAAGAACATCAGGATGGTCTGCCCGGCCTGCTCCGAGCGGGTGCCCTACCCCGGGTACGTGTGCCCGGACGCCGGCTGCGCGCGCCGTCACCGCGACGTGCGGCCGGGCCGGTTCGGCATCGGCCGGCGCCGCTGCCAGTGCGGCACGCGGATGAGCACCCTGCTGCTGTTCGGCTCGTCGCGGATGGCCGCCTTCTGCCCGCACTGCGGCCACCCGCTGGAGCATCGCCCGGGCGAGGCGCCGGAGATCGTCCTGCCGTTCTTCGGTGCCACCGGCGCCGGCAAGACCCGGCTGCTGTTCAGCATCGTCACCCAGCTCCAGGTGTGGACCAGGGAGGGGCAGCTCACCGCCGAGTTCGCCGACTCCGTCACCACCCGCGAGCTCGACGCCGCCGAGCGCGTCCTGCGCTCCGGCAGCGCCACCGCCAAGACCCCCGTCCAGCTCCCCCGCGCGCATGTCATCCGCGTCAGCTCCGGGAAGGGAATCCGGATCCTGCACATGTTCGACGCGGCGGGTGAGCGTTTCTACCACTCTGACCGCACCCAGGAACTGGGGTATCTCGGCCAGGCGCGGACGTTCATCCTCGTCATCGACCCGCTGTCGGTCGAGGCGTTCTGGGCCCGCCTGCCGGGCGGGCGCCGGGCCGAGCTCGGCCCGGCCCGGTCGACCGCCCCGTCGCCCGAGCTGGCGTACCAGCAGACCCACCAGCAGATCGAGGCGATGGGCGTGCCGCTGCGGAAGGCGCGGCTGGCCGTCGTCTTCAGCCGCGCCGACCTGATCGGCCCGCCGGAGGGCGATGCGGCGGAGTGGGCCCGCTGCGAGCTCGGGCTCGGCAACCTGATCCGTTCGGCGCATCACAGCTTCGGGGAGACCTGTTTCTTCCGCACGGCCGCGGTGATGGACTCCGGCGGGGCCATGGACGAATCCGTCGCGGCGCTGATGCGCTGGGTCCTGGCCGGTGACGGCGTGGCGCTGCCGGGGGACGGGACATGACCGGCCCGCTCGAGGAGCGCACCTACCGGTGGCCGCGCCGGTACGTCTTCGCCGTCACGCTGGCCGTGATCATCCTGCTGCCCCTCCTGTGGCTCGTGCTCTGAGCCGCTGCGGGCCGGCGGATATCGTCGGTGGGTGATCGACCTCGACCGTGGCTGGCGCACCGAACGGCTTGACCTCGAGCCGCTCGTCGTGGCCCACGCAACCGAGCTGGCGCCACTGCTGGACGACCCCCGGCTGCACGAGTTCACCGGCGGCGCGCCGGTGAGCGCGGCCACCCTGGCCGACCGCTACCGGCGCCTGGAGAGACGCCGCTCGCCCGAGGGCGACCAGGGATGGGGCAACTGGGTGATGCGCGTGCGCGCGACGGGCCGGGCGGCGGGGACGGTGCAGGCGACGCTGCCCGCGGCCGGTCCCGCGGCCGGCCCGGCCGAGGTGGCCTGGGTGGTGGCGCGAGAGGCGCAGGGCAAGGGCTACGCCAAGGAAGCGGCGCGCAGCCTCGTCACCCGGCTGCAGGCGGCCGGATGGACCGTCGTGGCCCACATCCATCCCGGCCACCTGGCCTCCCAGGGCGTCGCCCGCGCCGCCGGGCTGTCACCCACCGGGGACGTCCACGACGGCGAGATGCGCTGGGCCGGCTCACCGGCCCCGGCCCGGTAAACCCGGGCGGTGGCTCAGCGCGGCAGGCGCAGGTACTCCTCGGCGAGCCGCTTCGGCGCCCGGGCGAGCCACGCCTCGACGATCAGCTCGCCGAGTTCGGCCACCGTGATCCGGTCGAGGCGCACCAGGATGGCCGGGTAGCCGTTGAAGTGCGGCGTGGTGAAGTAGACGCCCGGGTCGTCGGTGAGCAGGGCCTGCTTGACGCCCAGGTCCGCCACCCGGGCGGCCAGGATGGACCCCTCCGGAGCCGCGGGCCCAAGGGCCTCGACGTCGCCCCGCCGCAGCGGCCGCTCCCAGATGAACCCCTTGTCCTTGACCCGCCACTGGGGGATGCCGCGGGACGACTGTTCGGCCGTCCCGGGCAAGGCCAGCGCGATCCGGCGGACGTCGTTCCAGGTAGCCACGGCTACCACTCTCTCAGAGCCGGGGCCCGGCCTGGCCCCTGCCCTTCCCCGGCCGGCCGGGCGCGTCACCCGTCCCCCGCGCGACGGCCACCACGCCGAGCAGCGCCGCCAGCGGAACGGCCAGCGCGATGAAATCGGAGGTGGTGAGGCTGCCGAGGGCATCGAGAGCCCCGGCGAACCCGACGATCAGGATCGCGACCGCCACCAGCCCCCACCCCTGCAGGAACAGCCGCAGCGTGAACGGCGGCGCGGGATCGGTCACGTCCGCGACGGCGGTGACCGGCTTGGTCGCCCGGCGCTCCGCCATGCCCTCGCGCACCCGGACGATGATCGTCAGATTGCCGGGCCGGTCGGCGATCAGGAGCAGCTCGTCGGGATGAGCCGGGTCGGGGGCCTGCGACACCGAGCCCCCGCCGACCGCCCACGACACCATCTGGTGGTCGCCCGACGGCCGCAGGCGGTAACGGGCCTGCTCGCCGGTGACCACGGTTTCCGGCCCGTCGATGGCGACCGGCGGAGCCGCCACCGCGCCGGCCGCCGCCTCCTCCTGGAGGGCCGTCCCGTGACCGCGGACCCCGGCCACCGCGCCGTTGGCGGCACCGTTCGCGGCACCGTTCGCCGTGCCCGTCTCCCCGGTCACGATGAACTGGCGGCGGGCCAATTGCTCGCTGAGCCGGATCTGGCGCGCGTTCACATCCCAGGCCATGGCGACGACAAGGCCGGCGAGCGCCACCGCCCCGAGCCCGAGCAGCGCGGCGACCGCGGGGTGACTGGCGCCGGCCGCTACGGCCGCCAGCATGTCTTCTCCCGTGCCATGACGGTATTCAAACATATAATCGAACCGCTGGAAACCCGGCCTGGCCTCCCCGGCGCACACGGGCCCCCGCCGGGCGGCCGCGGCTGTACGCTCGGCGGGGCGAGGGAGGCGCGATGCCAGGTCAGGGCCAGGAGACCGTTGTCGGCCTCGACAACGGCGGGAGGGCCATCAACGCGACGGTGCTGGATTCCGCCGGGCAGTTCCTGGTGGACCGGCTGGTCGAGACGCCCAGCCGGGTCGCCGAGGGCCCGGCGGTGGCGATCGAGGCGCTCGCCGGGGCGCTCACGGACGTGCTCGGCCTGGCCGGGGTCCCGCGCGACTCGGTGCGGGCGGTGGGCCTGGACACGCCCGGGCCGGCCAGCGCCGACGGGATCATCTCGACGCGGGGCGCGGTGAACTTCGTCGATCCGGCCTGGCGCGGCTTCGACGTCCGCGCCGCCCTCGAGGCCCGGCTCACCCTGCCCGTGATCTACAACAACGACGCGAACGTCGCGTCGCTGTACGCCCATCACGTCCACTTCGGGCCCGACGCAACCCGGCGCTCCTCCGTTGCCCTGATCGTGGGGACCGGGCTCGGCGGCGGCGTGATCGAGGCCGGGCGGGTGGTACGCGGCGCCTCCGGGATGGCGGGCGAGTTCGGGCACATACGGATCCCGATGGACGGTCTGCTGGCCGAGGGCCAGCCGGTCCCGTTGTGCAACTGCGGGCTGCCCGGGGACGGTGAGAGCGTCGCCTCCCTGACCGGCATCGAGAAGAATCTGCTGCCCTACTGGCTGAGCCGCTACCCCGGCCACGAGCTCCACGCGGCGGGCTCGGCCCGCCAGGCGGCGGCGCTGGTGCGGGGCCACGCCTGCGCCGGGGACGCGATGGCCCTGAAGATCTTCCGGCAGCAGGCGATCGCGCTCGGCAGGCTCTTCACCGTCGCGGCCAACTTCACCGACCCGCACGCGTACTTCCTCGGCGGCGGCGTGGTCGAGGCGGTGCCCAGCTTCCGCGACTGGTTCCTCGATACCGTCCGCGAGCACACCGACCTGCGGGCCGAGCAGCTTCCCCTGGTGACCTTCGCGCTGGTGCCGGATCTGGACATGGCAGGTGCCCGCGGCGCGGCCATCGCGGCCAGCGGCGCGCTGGGATGGGCGCCCCCGGGGCTTCCTGGGGGCTGACCCGCGCCGGTCAGCCCCCGGACGGCAGCCCGAAGTGGGGCAGGCAGGGCTCCAGGCCGTGGATCTGCACCGGGACCGTCCGCGCGGCCTGCCAGTCGGCCCGCGTCAGGCGCAGCCGGCGCATCGTGGCCGGCCGGCCGCGCACGACGTGCCACTCGGTGCCGTCGTCGCGGTACCCGAGCTTGCGCGAGACGCCCAGCGAGGCGGCATTGTCCTCGAACGCCGCGGACACGGCGTGCCGTGCCTTGAGCCCCTCGAAGGCCAGATGCAGCACCGCCGCCCGCATCTGGGTCCCGATCCCCCGCCCCTGGTAGGGGCGGCCGAGCCAGGAGCCGGTGCTCACCTCGCGCAGCACGGCGAAGTCGCGGCCGCCGACGCCCTGCGAGCCGACCACCACCCCGTCGCGGATCACGACGAGCTCCAGCGTCCAGTCCGTGGGCTGCCAGGAGCCCCAGCGGGACCAGTGGTACTGCATCGTGCTGCGGGCGCGCTCATCGGGGGAGGCATCCGTCCAGGCGACCATGAACGGCTGCACCTGGGGGTCGTGCACGCCGAGCGCCGCCAGCTCGGCCAGCGCGCCGAGGTCCTCCGGGCTGGGCCAGCGCAGCTCCAGCCCCGGGGTCTGCAGCCTGAGGCCGGCCAGCGGCCATCGGGACAACGCCATGGCCGCGATTGTGCACCGTCTTACCCGGTTCGGCATCCCGATTGTGGCCGCGGCTAGCCGCGCCGGATGGTGACCCATTCGGTCACGAAGTGGTTGGCGCCGAGCCTGCAGTCCAGGCGGAGCGGGCCGGGCGCGGGCGGCGGGAAGGTGAAGCAGCCGACCTCGTCGGCCTGCGCCGTCTCCCCGGGGCCTTCGGCGGTCACCAGCGTGACCCGGCCGGGCTGCGGGGGCGTCAGCTGGCCCACGATCCCGGCCCCGTCGATCTCGATCTCCACGCTCAGCCGCTCGCCGTGGAACGCGAACGTGCGCTGCTCGCCGGGCCCGTCGCCGCGCACCAGCGCGCCAGCGGCGAGCGCGTCGCTGGTATCGAGGCTCAGCAGCTCAAGCTCGGCGTCCACCGTCCGCCAGGTAAATGCCGCCTGGGCGGCGCGGATGACGCTCTCGGCCACCGGCTCTTCCTGCAATGCGCTGCGTAGCTCCTGCAGCAGTTCGTCGTCAGTCCACCCCGGCGAGCACACGCTGGCCACCTCCTTTGCCTTTGTCGGCGGTAGGCGCCGCCAGATACGCCCGCATGGCGCTGGTCTCCCGCAGCCGGTCGAGGCTTCGCCGGAGGGTGGGGCCGATGCTCCCGATGGGCATCCCCAGAAGCTGGCTGATCTCCTCGTAGGACTTCGGCGGGTCAGCGGTGCGCAGCGTCAGGAGCGCCTGGTCCCGCGCGGGCAGCTCGGCGAGCCCGTCGCGCAGCGCCTGATGGAGCTCCGCCCGGAGGATGCCGGTGTCCGGGTCGTCGGTTTCGCACACCTGCAGGGCGCCGTCGGTATGCGGATCGACGGGCATCACCCGCCGTCCCTGGCGCAGCTGGCGGATGCATTCGCGCTGGGTGGTCGTGGCCAGCCAGCCGGGCAGGGCCTCCGGCTCGCGCAGGTTCGCCAGGTTCTCGACGAGCCGGAGCCATACGGTCTGGCTGACATCCCGGGCGTCGTCGGCCGTGAGCTGGTAGGTCCTGGTCACGGCCATGACGAGGGGCGAGTAGCGGTGCACCAGCTCATTCCAGGCTG
>Ga0207693_10002907_pt1 | contig 14826 bp, 13 predicted proteins | sample LARL81metaG_FD_184347 | JGI IMG/M metagenome (GOLD analysis project Ga0207693, IMG submission 184347) | Corn, switchgrass and miscanthus rhizosphere microbial communities from Kellogg Biological Station, Michigan, USA - LAR L8-1 metaG... | ecosystem: Host-associated > Plants > Roots >...
CCGGTGGCCAGCGTGAACGGGATCTTCGCCTTGGCCGCCGCCTTCGCCAGTTGCAGTTCACCCTCGTGCCAGCAAAGTCCGGCAGCGCCGGTGGGCGCGATCGCCATTGGCATCGACACTGGCTTGCCGAATAGTGTGGTATTCATGGTGCGGCCGGACACATCGACGAGGGCGCGATGCCGCAGCTTGATGCGCTCGAAAGCGTTGCGGTTGTTGGCGACCGCGATGCCGTCCTCACTGCCGCGATCGACGAACTCGAACACCGCCCTGGGCAGACGGCGTTTTGCCGCGGCACGCAGGTCATAGACATTCAGGCAACGATCGAGCGCAGACATCGACTTCTCCTCCGATGACCGGATGATGAAGCCGATACCTTGCTTGTCAAGCGAGCAAACCGGTTATGACCGGCGCGCTCAGACGTGGCGGGTCAGAATCCCCCGTACTTCACGCTGATCGAGCTATCGCTCAGCTTCCTCGGCATCGAGATATACGCAGTGCGCGCAGGATTTGCCAGCACATCGAACATGCGGATGAAGCGTTCCCCGCGCAACTCCTGCATCACTCCACTCGGCAGCGACGATATGTCTACCCTGTCCGCTTCGACCGCGATGCAGGATTTGAACTCGGTTCGCCGGTAGTCCGGAAAGTTGTAGCGCGTCGTCTGCCCCAGTATGCGAGGACGCTCGATGACCCATTCAGCGGTGACGCCGGCGATATCCGGGTGGACGACGGAGTTGTCGGGCAGCGTCACGGGTGGCGAGGTGCCCAGAACCGCCATGCCCTCGGGCAGCGGTACAGCGCTGAGATTGACCATCACGAAGACAACCGTCTGCGGGTCCAACGCCGTCAGAACGCACAGCACCTCATCGCCGGGAGACACCGTGAGGCCGATCGGCAGCGGCGCGGTGTTCGCGTCGCCGCGCGCCCACCACTGCGTCCATGCCTCGGCCACCGTTGTGCCGTCAGGGCGCAAGGTCGAGGCGGTGCCGATCTGCGGCAGCGAGGAATCAAGGTAGCGACGCTGCCCGTCGAGACCGATCCAGCTGGAGCACACATACGAGACGCCCGGCTGCCCTTCGAATGGCGCCGGCGGAATCTTCAGATGGTCTGGGATCGTCCAGCGCCCCCATACCTGCATGAACTTCCTGTACCGGTTCGCGGTCAGGTAGGCACCGGACCAGTTTGAACTCTTCTCGATCCGTGTCTCTTCAGGAGGCGCCTCCGCCTGCCTGATGATCGGACGATAGGAGGAGGCTTCCACGAAGGCCGCGTGGAACCCGTACGCCATGAGCCGCATCGGCCTGCCGAACCCCCTGTTCCAGACGCGCCGAAGCAATGGCTCGGTCTCGGCATGGGGCCTCGGTGGCAGACCGAACGTCCGCAGCATTTCTGGCGACGCTTTCGAAGGATCGAAAGGCCCCTCGGGCACTGGACAGGCTTTGAAGCGACGCCGCAGGTCGTCGACGATATACGCGGGGACTTTTTTGCACTGCTCCGGGCAGCCGTAAGCGCCCGTCATATCCATTCCTCCGTCGCGTCGGCGACGGCCTGTTGAAACTTCGTCTTCGTCCCGGTGCCGGTCGGCGCCATCAGCAACGTGATGACGGTCTGGGCAATCGCCACGCCGGCGGCCGTATCGCTGGGATAGTGCAGCCCCGCGATTTCACGGTTTCGCGCAATGCGGTCCGCCAGCGTCCACAGATCGTCAACCATCGTCGACTGCTGCGGCAGCCCGTTGAGCACCTCGTTCATGCTCAGCGCCATCAGATGCGCCTGGGTGGAGTGGCCGCTGGGAAACGACGCGTGGCCTGGCACCTCGATCGGCGGCAGCAGTGCCGGACAAAGCTGGGAAGGGCGCGGCCGCCTGTAGAGATTTTTGAAATACATCGCGACGAAGGTGCCCACCAGGCTGGCAATCGCCAGCACCTTGGCCGTCTGGGGATACGCGCCGGGCCGGGCCGTCATCATATTCAGGAAATAGCTGATGAACTCATCGGCCTGCGACAGGATTTCGGCCATGGCATCGGCCCTCTCCTCCATGGCCGCTGTGACCAGATCGGTGACTTCGGTCTGCACCTGAACCTGCTGGTTCAACGTCGACCAGTTGGCAGGTGGCGGGTAGGGCACCCAGCTAGGCCAGGTCGGCTGGGTGTGCGGGTCTATGCTGCTCAGCGGCGTTGCCGCGAACTCGTTCAGCGCCAGCCACGAATACCATTCGGCCGACCAATTCCGATCCGGGAACAGCTGAACGTTGATCGTGGCAAGCTGCCCGATCATCTTGGTCGGCGTCGACGCGTTGGGTCCGGTATCGGGCTCGGTGACCAGAGGCAGGTTCACCCGGTCGGCGAAGTACCAGCCGCCGCTGGCGCTGGTGGCGTTGCCTCCGCCGCCGGCGTTTGCACTGTTGCCGTCGTTACCGTCATTTCCATCGAAACTCGCGGGCATGCGCGTTCTCCTGTGACTGACATAGGTGAGACACGTCGGCCGATGTGCCGCTCAGTCGGGCACGCCCGCCAGTCGAAGCCTGTCGGCGAACTGGTCACGGACTTCGCCGCGCAGCGGCGTGCGAGCGCGGAAGGTGGCCAGGCGAAATGTTGGCACGAGCCGCATCAGCTGATGCGCGATCTTGCGTGCCTCGTCCATTTCCTGGGCCGCAACCAGGCTTGCGATCAGGCAGCGCAGATTGGAAGTATTGGCGCCCGCGTGGGCCGCCGACATCCGGCCCCATGCAATCGCATCGTCGTAACGGCCACCCAGATAGTAAGCCTGCGACAGGTAGTGCTCCAGCCAGAAGCTGTCGGCACCAATTGGCGATAGCCGCACAGCTCGTTCGGCCCGCGCGATGGCGGTAGCGATGTCGCCGAGGTAGCCGCAGGTCAGGCTGCTGTAGGCCCAGGCCCAGGCGCAGCTCGGACCGGCCGCCATGGCGCGTTCGAGGTTCTCCTGAGCGACCCCATAGTCCTTCAGGAGATACGATTGCAGGTGCCCATAGATCGCCAGCCCCAACGCATCGTTGCGGTCGCGTTCGATAGCCATGCGGGCAACGCTCGCCGCCATGGTACGGTCCGCGAGTTCGTCCTCGGACCAGCCCTGGCCGATCCATCGCATCCGGAGAGAGGCCATGTGCGAATATGCAGGCGCGTAGTCCGGATCGTGCGCGATCGCTTGCTCGAGCAGCTCGCGAGCCTGCTCGATCGAGGATCGGTCCATGCGGTAGAAGCGATCGAGCGCCTGCAAAGTGAGGTCATAGGCGGTCATGCTGTCGGGATGCTTGCGCAGGGCGCGGTTCAGCTCGCGCTCGCGGAGTTGCGGCGCGATCGCCGTTGCGACCCGCAGCGCGATCCGGTCCTGCAGATCGAAAAGATCGGTGAGCTCACCATCGAAGCGATCCGCCCAGATGACGCTGCCGGTCTGCGATTCGCTCAGCTCAACCGCGATCCGGAGTGTATTGCCGGCGCGGCGCACGCTCCCGTGCAGCACGTAACGGACGTCCAGCTCATGCCCGACGCGACGCACATCGAGCGGCATCCGCGCAAACCCGATCGTCGAGCTGCGCGAGATCACCAGCAGGTCTTTCAGCCCCCCAAGCGCACGAATGATGTCGTCGATCATCCCCTCGGCAAAGTAGGCGTCCGACTGGTCCTTCTGCAGCGTGCGGAACGGCAGCACCGCCAGCGACGGGCGGTACTCGCTGCCGGCCTCCGCCGTCACATCCGGAACACTGATGCGCGGCAGCGCAGGCATGTTGATCCACGACGAGCAGGCCGACGCAGGAATGCCGTAGACCATCACGGGATCGCGAATGTTCTTGAGGCGATGCTGTCCGAGTGGCTCGTACGAGGCAGCGACCGTCCGTCGCACCTGTTCGAACACGGCCGCCGACATGCACACGGCCCCTGGCTCGGCCAGCGCTTCCAGCCGAGCGGCGATATTGACCGCGGTCCCGCCCGTGCGATTCTCCTGAAGCAGGATCTCGCCTGAGTTGATCCCGACACGGAAGCGAAGCCACTGGTCAGGAGGCAGCCTCGCGTTGCGCCGGGCGGTATCCGCATGAATGCGCAGCGCGCACTTCAACGCCTCGATCGCGCTGGGGAACTCCGCCATCAGGCCATCGCCAGCGAATGTGAAGACCCGGCCGTGCGACTTTTCAATTTCACGAAAGACCCGATCGAGCTCGGCGCCGACGCGACGATGCGCCTCCTCCTCCGCTTGTCCCATCAATGCGCTGTAGCCCACGATGTCCGCGCCAAGGACCGCGGCGAGCCGCCGCTGGACCTTTCGCCTGCTGCCGACCTGCCTTGGAACCGAAGGCCTGTAGTCGCCTCGGATCATGCTTTCCCCAGCGTGCATGTGCCACGGAGAGCCGCCGCGCGGCTCCTCCGGCGCACGCGAGGCGCTCGACAAGATCGCTGGGCGGGGTTTTCGCAGGAGCAGCATAGTTCACGATCATCGGTACGAGCAACGCGCTGCGGCGGGCACCCAACTGGGTTGGTCATGCTATTTGCATGCCGGGTCCCTGCTTCGATGTGAAATACTTCACACCACGCAATCGGGAGCGGCCCGCCGCGAGGCACCACGCGGCTCCCCGTGCCCTGCCCGCTGCACCGGATAAGGGCCATCGACGAACCTCTCGGCATGGTATCTCTTCGAGCCAACCAGGCGCGCCAATGGGCTTTTCACGTCTTCATCGCGGCGCAGGTGACCGATGAGGCGACGGAAATCCCACTTCGGCTCCCAGCCAAGTTCACGACGAGCCCGTTCGTTGACATAGACGCGATCGATGCCCGGGAACATCTTCCAGCCGCGGCGCGCGTACTCCGACTGGTAATCCGGGACGCGTGACAGGGTCGCCCCTGGAGCATCCGCACGCAGCCGCTGCAGGTCCTCCAGTGAAAAGGGTGTCGTTGCGCTGATGATGTATCGCCGGAACCCGAGTGCCGGCGCACGTTCGGCGGCCAGCAGATGGGCTGTCGCGACATCCTCGAGATCCACCCGCCGGAACAGGAACTCGTTCACCTTGGCGTTGTCATCCGTCCAGGCCAGGCGGACTGCCTTGTCATCGTCCTCCTCGGGGAAGAAGCGTGACGTCCTGAGCACGATGCAGGCAAGCCCCTCGTTCCGCGCGAACAGCTGGCACAGGTCCTCGGCCGCTGCCTTGGTCACGCCGTAGATGTTCTTCGGGATCGGCGTGACATCTTCTGTCACCCATATGGCAGGACTTCCCGCCGGTGGTGCCAACGCGTCGCCGAACACGCTCGTCGTGCTCGTGTAGACTAAGGACTCGACACCCGCCGTCATCGCCGCTTCGAGGAGATTGAGCGTGCCCGTGATGTTCGTATCGACGAATTCCTCTCGGCTGTGCGTGGCGACATGAGGCTTATGCAGTGTGGCGGCGTGCAGGACCACGCGCACACCTTTCATGCTTCGCGCCACGCAGTCGCGGTCCGTTATCGAGCCAACGTTCGTCGTGAATGGCCCGGCAATCCTGTCGAGCCCGACGACATCCCGGCCTTGATCACGCAACGTGCGGACGAGGGCCTCGCCGAGGTGCCCGGAACTTCCTGTGACCAGCGTCTTCATGCCAGCAACACTCCTGCCCGGGCTCTACCCCGACGCACTGAATACACGCAATGGGCGTCGAGCGTAGACACTTCCTCCAGATGACGGGATGATAAAGTCGCTCGATGGGCACCAGGCAGATGACGACCGGAATGCAAGCAATGAATCGATCGACGGACCTTGACTCCTGTGCCCGAACGGCGCTTCGCCTGATTGGCCCCGATCCCGCCAACTGGGTTCCGGATCGTCAGGGCATCGACCATAACGTCGCCATCATTGGCGGCGGACAGACCGGCTGCGCGCTTGCGTTCGCACTGCGCCGCGCCGGGATAGGCAAGGTCACCGTGCTAGATGCGGCGCCCGACGAACAACGCGCCGGCATCTGGCTCAACGCAGCGCGGATGAACCTTCTGCGCACGCCGAAGACGCTACCCGGACCGGAACTCGGCATTCCCGCACTCAGCTTCCAGGCATGGTACGAGGCCCGTCACGGACAGGAGGCATACACTGCCATCGATCGGATAAGGCGCACGGACTGGGCCGATTATCTCAGTTGGTACAAACGTTTTCTCGGCATCAACCCGCGTTACCAGACACGCCTGGACCGGATCGAACCCACGGGCGATCATTTCAAAATCCATCTCCAGACGCCGACTGGCGCGGTGATCGAGACAACCAGAAAGATCATTCTCGCGACAGGCTTCGCGGGCGCCGGCGGCAGGGTCATTCCGGACGTCCTGACCGCGCATCTGTCGCCCACCTGCTACGCACATACCGAGGATACAATCGACTTCGCCGCTCTGCGTGGCAAGACGGTGGGTGTGATCGGTGCGGCGGCCTCCGCCTTCGATGCGGCCGGAGTCGCGCTGGAGCATGGCGCGGCGGATGTGCACCTGTTCGCGCGTCGCGACACGATCGCAGCGATACCGATCACCCGGTCGCGTGGTTTTCCCGGAGCCTATGACAACTACCACCAGCTTCCGAATGCTGATCGCTGGCATCAGGCGATCCGCTTTTTCCGCGCCGGCTCAACCCCCACGACCGACGCGATCGAGCGCACCGTCAAATACCCGAATTTTCATCTGCATTTGTCCGCCCCCTGGACCAATGCCACGGAACGCGGCGGCAAGATCGAGTCGACCGTCAATGGCACGACATACCGCCTCGATTTCGTCATCGCCGGTACGGGATATTCCGGCGATCTCGCTTCGCGAGCCGAATTGCGCGATTTCACCGACCAGATCCTGCTTTGGCGCGACCGCTACACACCCCCACTAGCGGAACAGGATGAGATGCTCGCCTGCTATCCTTATCTTGGCGCCGGGCACGAATTCCTGGAGCGGACCCCAGGCTCATCGCCGATGCTGCAACATATCCATGTGCAGAACCCGGCTGGTTTCGTCAGCTTCGGGTTGCCGATCGGCGACGTCCCAAGCATGAAGCGCGACATTCCCGTCATCGTTGGCCGCATCAGCGCCGATCTTTTCCAGGCGGACCTGGAGGTGCTGCGCCGCCGCATGACCGGCGACGTCGCGCCTGACTTCTCCGAAGCGCTCTATCGATCGGCCGTGAGGTAGGCGCGACGGCGCGTTACTCCTTGATCTCCATGTCCTCATAGGATGGGAACGGGCTCATCCAGACGTCGGTGATCGTGTCCTTCGTCACCCGCGGGCCGACCCCCATCAGGGCGCGCAAATCCATGATCGGCGCGAACATCACGCGGTCGATCGACAGCTGCTGGATCTGATCGAGCATCTGCTCACGCTTCGTGGCGTCGCGTTCGCCACCCTGCTGGAGGAACAGCTCATCGATATCGGGATAGCCACCGTTGGCATAGGAACCCTTGGACCAAATGAATGACTCGACCCGGCTTGCGGCATTGCCCGAGTTTCCGGACGCAGCCATGTAGACCGCCGGCAACTTCTTCTCCAGCCAGCTCGCATAGAATGTCGCACGTTCCATCTGCCGCAACCTGATGCGGATACCGACAGCGTTCAGATCGTTGACCACCGCCTCGGCCACTGTCGGGAAGCCCGGGATCGCAGCGAAGTCACCGGCGTCAAAACCGTTCGGATAGCCAGCCTCGGCGAGCAACTTCTTCGCCTTCTCCGGATCATAGGGCAGCGGCTCGACCTGCAGTGCAAATTCCATGACCCGCGGTACGATCACACCGGCCGGCGGGCAGAAATCGAGGCAGGCCGCGTGGCTGATGCCCTTGCGGTCGAGCGCGTAATTCACCGCCTCCCGCATCCGCTTGTCGTGCCATGGCGAACTCGCATCCCATTGTTTGGCGAATTCGATCCAGAAGATCGAGGCGTGCTTGGTCGCCACAATCTTGATCCCCGGCACAGTCTGCAAACCCTCGGCATCAGGGCCGTCGAGGGCATAGGCGATGTCGGCCTCACCGGTCTTCAGCGTCAGCGCGCGTGTGGTGGCTTCGGGCACGCTGCGCATCACCAGCGTCTTCACGTTCGGTACGCGTCGCCAGTACTCGGGAACCGCTTCGAGCACGACCTCGATTCCCGGCCTGCTGCTGACGAACTTGTACGGCCCGGCACCGATCGGGTGCTTTTTGAAGCCGTCATCACCGACATCGGTGAGGTACTTCTTCGGCAGCACGATCCCCGCGGCACTGGCCGTCGTCCCGAAAAAGGTCATGAAATCGGGCCATGGCACGCCAAGGTGGAAGCGCACAACGCGCGGATCGATGATCTCAACCTGCGTGACGTGTTCGTGCAGGATCTTTGCGGCGGCGCCGTGGTAACGCTCGAAGCTGAATTTGACGTCCTCACTCGTCAGCGGATCGCCATTGTGGAACTTCAGATTGGGGCGCAGCCTGAACTCATAGACGAGGCCGTCCTCGCTCTCGCTCCACGATTCGGCTAGACTTGGCCCCATCTTCTGTCCTGGATATGGACGCACCAGCGCATCATGTATCGCATACAGCATGCCGAACGGCGTAATCTGTGGCGGCGCGGTTGACGGGTCGAACCAGCTCGGCGCGATGGTCACGTGCCAGGCCATCACCGCACGGCCCGACGGTGCGCGCGGTTCGGCGGACGCCACGGTTGCCGCGAAAACGGAACCCGCGAACAGCAGCGCCAAAGACAATGCCCAACGCCAACGATAGGCCCGCAACGAAGTCATCGTCCCCTCCCCGTTTGTTCTGTGGCCTCCGAAAACTGGCAAGCAACACTTAGCGGTTGATCACCCCGGCACGAGCGGTGCGTGCAGACGTGTACCCTTGCAGATGATCCCGCCGCGGTCACCGACAGTGACACCGCCATAACATTCGGCAAAGACCGGCGGCAGCGGCCGAGCGGCCGGCGGAGCGAGCCACAGGCGCAAAAGGTGGCGCTTGCGCTCGACCTCGGGCCAATCCTCATACCCTGTGCGGGCATGCAGGATCGTATGGTTGTGCAAGAACTGGATGTCACCTGGCATGAAACTCATGTCGAGCCGCAGTTCGGGATCGCCGGCCAATTCGGCGAACATGTCCAGTGCCTCGACATCCTCGGGCGTGAGCCGCCGCGCCTCGGGAAACCGCTGCGACGATCCGATATGCAATCGTGAATACAGCACCGAGAGGTGGCCAGCGTGCTCGTTGAACACCGGCGCTTCGTAGTACGGTGCCTTGCCTTCCGGCACCTCGCCGCGCCGATCGACGGGGAATGGCTGGTACAACCGCTCCAGCAGATCGGGCCGGCGCTTCGCCATGACATTGTGCACGGTCATCGAGCTGACGATCGCCGAAAGCCCGCCTGATTTCGCTCGCCTCAGGCACAGCAATGCGACGACGTCGCTGCGATCGATATGGAAGTTCTGGCGTTCCGACGTCGCGTAGCTGCGAATGTTCGGATTGGCCGCGCTGCTTCCCCCGAGGTCGTAGATGTGGCCAAGCAGATGCCCCTGCGCATTCTGTGACCGGGCACTGCCGAAATAGGTGCCGATGCCCCAATAGATGGTCGCACTCTCGGCGATCGGCCGATCCTCAACCGGAACGCCTCTCAGCAGAACGAAACCGCGCCCATCGACCACCTCGCCCCGCAGCCGGTCGAGCGCTGGCCCAAGCGTCGGCAGCGGGAAGTCCTCACGACGGATATCGGCGATATCGATGCCGCGCGCCAGCACCGACTTCAACGCCGCCTGGATCTCGGCGATTTCCAATGGTGACAGACGATAGCTCCACTCCGCCTCGCGCCCGCGCATATCCGACCCGATCCAGGCGGACGGTCCCTCGATCAGTTGCCGCAACGATGCCTCCATGTCCTCGCTGCCTACCCCACTTCGCGCAGCACGTTCGTCTTTACCGGAAGCACTTCGCCCATCCACATCGCGTTCACCGTGTGATCATCGCGCGGACGGCCGGACTGCGGGTGTACCAGCACCGTCAGCCCCATGCGGTTCATCATGATAAACGGCACCAGTGAGGGGAACAGCTCCGGCGGAAACGCGATCTGATACATCGCCTGCACATGGGGCCCGACTTCCTCGTCGTGCCAGCTCCCCATACGCATCTGTCCGGCGAACCGCTCCTCCACCCATTGCCGCAGCTGCGCGGCCTTCGGCTTGGTGGATGGATCGTAGTAGACGTGCACATGGTAGTCCTTGATCGCAGCTATGTCCTGCATCACTCGGTCTCCTCCAACAGACGTTTCACGTCGCGCTTCACGACCTTCCCGTAACCGGACTTCGGCAGCTCCGGCCAGAATGCGAAACGTGCCGGCCATTTGTATTTTGCCAGTCTTCCCTCAAGATGCGCGAGAAGTTCCGCGTCCGTCACGTCCGCAGCTTCTGTACGCACCAGCACGGCAACGCCACACTCGCCCCACTTCTCGTGCGGCATGCCGACGACGCAGGCCTCGGCCACGGCGGGATGGGTCAGTAGTATCTCCTCGATCTCGCGCGGATAAACGTTCGAGCCGCCGGAGATGTACATGTCCGACGCCCGGCCGGTGATATAGACGAAGCCCTCTTCGTCCATGTGGCCGAGATCGCCGGTATGGAACCAGCCGAAGCGGGTCGCCTGCGCGGTGGCTTCCGGATTATCGTAATAGCCCGCGAACACGCCCGGGCCACGCACGCAGATCTCGCCGGTCGTGTCGGGTGGCAGATATGCGCCATCCAAATCGAGAATTGCGACGTCCATGCCGGTGCGCGGATAGCCGCAGCTTCCGATCTTCATGTCATCGTCGACGCTGTGCAGCGCCGGCGGCAGGACGGTGATGTTGCCGGTCACCTCACCCATGCCGAAATACTGCACCAGCACCATGCCCAGCTTACGCAGCGCGTGCTGCTGGTCGGCGCGGTACATCGGCGCGCCGGCATAGATCACATAGCGCAGCGACGCATGGTCGCAGCGGTCCACCGCGTCGTGCCGCGTCAGCATTGTCAGAATGGTCGGCACGGTGAACATGTTGCTCACGCGATGCCGTTCGACGAGCTGCCACGCCTCCTCACAGTCCAGCCGCTCACCGGACAGCAGCACGCTGGCTGCGCCGCGCGCCACCTGCGCCAATGCGTGGATGCCGGCGCCGTGCGACAGCGGCGCCACCACCAGCGAGACGTCGTGCTCGGTCGTGCCTGGCATCAGATCGCACAGGTGATTGCAGACCACGTATTCCATCTGCCCATGCGTCAGGACGCCTGCCTTGGGCCGCCCCGTCGTGCCGGAGGTATAGAAGAACCAGGCCGCGTCATCCCGATCCACATCCTTGGCGCGCTCCATTGGCGAGCCGGACGTGGCCAGCGTCTCCCACGCCAGCTCGCCCTCGCCGATCGAAACATGTAGCTGCACCGCGGGATTTTCCGCCCGGGCCGCCCCCGCATGATCGACGAATGCGGCATCGAAGATATGCACAACAGCACCGGACGATTTCGCGAGATACGCCACCTCCGGCGGCGTCAACCGGAAGTTCGTCGGCACCCACACGGCACCCAGCATCCACGACGCGAACATGGTCTCGAGCACCGCGTTGGAATTGCGCGCGTGCACCAGCACCCGATCGCCATGCTTCACGCCGCGCTCCGCCAGCGCGCCGGCCGCGCGGCGCACGCGCGTGCAAAACTCCGCCCAACTCCACACGCGGTCTCGCCAGATGATCGCGGGCCGATCGGGAAACCGCCGAGTAGTCTGCAGCAGCAGGTGCGTGAGGTTGCTGGTCGGGATCAGCGAACCGCCTCCAGGATCGACACGTAGTTCGCCACTGCCGCACCACCCATGTTGAACACGCCGGCGATGTCCGCTTTCGGCAACTGCATAGCACCCGCCTGGCCGGTGAGCTGCATGGCGGTTATCGCATGCATCGACACACCGGTGGCGCCGATCGGATGGCCCTTCGCCTTCAGCCCGCCCGACGGATTGACCGGCAGCCGTCCGTCCTTCGCCGTCCAACCTTCCAGGACCGCACGCGCGCCCTGCCCCGACGCGGTCAGTCCCATCGCCTCGTATTCCAGCAGTTCGGCGATGGTGAAGCAGTCGTGCGACTCAACGAACGACAGTTCTTCCAGCTTCACATCGGCCATATCGAGCGCGCGCCGCCACGCCTCTGCCGCACCCTCGAAGCGGGTGACGTCACGCTTGCTGATCGGCAGGAAGTCGTTCACCTGCACGGCCGCGCGGAACCGTACCGCCTTGCCCATCGAGCGCGCCGTCTCCTCATCGGTCATCACCAGCGCCGCGGCACCATCCGACACCAGCGAACAGTCGGTGCGCTTCAGCGGCGGCGCGACATACGGGTTCTTCTCGCTGACATGGCGACAGAAGTCGTATCCCAGATCCTTGCGCATCTGCGCATAGGGGTTGTCCACGCCGTTCTTGTGGTTCTTTGCCGCGATCGCCGCCAGCGCATCCGACTGGTCGCCGTAGCGTTGGAAATACCGCTCGGCGATGCGGCCGAACACGCCCGCGAACCCGGCGGGGATGTCGGCTTCTTCCTTCTGGTAGCTCGCCTTCAGCAGGATGTCGCCGACCTGCGCACCAGGCGTCGCGGTCATCTTCTCCACCCCGATCACCAGCGCGAACCGCCCGCGTCCGGCGGCGAGGAAATCGCGCGCGCCATGCACCGCCGCCGATCCCGACGCACACGCGTTCTCGTACCGCGTAATAGGCCGGAACCGCAGCTCCGGCACGTGCTGCAGCACCAGCGACGCGGGAAAGTCCTGCGCTGAAAAGCCGTTGTTGAACAGGCTGACGAAGCTCGCCTCCACATCGGTCGGTGCGATGCCGGCATCGTCGATCGCGGCGCGTGCAACGCGGCCTATCAGTGCCTCGATATCGGGATCGTCCAGCTTGCCGAACGGCGAGTGTGCCCAGCCGACGATGCAGGCTTCGGTCATGTGGGTCTCCTGATCTGCTTGCGAGACCCTAGCTCCGGTGCCGGCTTTGCAACAGAGGCGGGAAAGTGTGGTATCGGGACCCTATCGATCAGGGGAGACCGTCATGGCGCCAGCGCGATGGCACGCATTGACACTGTTCGCCTCACTGCTGCTCGGACTGGCCGCAGGCAGCGCCGGTGCGCAGCAACCGACCCAGGCGCAGGCGAATGCGATCCGCCAATCGTGCCGCAGCGACTACCAGGCACATTGTGCGAGTGTGCCGACCGGCGGTAGCGCCGCCCTGCAATGCCTGCAGAACAACATGGCTGGCCTGTCGCCTGGCTGTCAGGCCGCAGTCGGCGCGACCGAAGGCGGAACCGCATCAGGCCCGCCACCCGGTGCCTCGCAGGGCAGACCGGCCCCGGCACCGATGCCACCACCTGGCATGCCGATGCGCGAACAGGCCGCGATGATGCGCAACGCCTGCGGCGGCGATTTCCGTGCGTATTGCCGAGGTGTGCGCATGGGTGGCGGCAGGGCACTGGCGTGCCTCGCCGACCATCAGGAGAGCCTCACGCCCTCCTGTCGGGAGGCGCTGGCGGCGACGCGCGGCGCTCGTTAGTCAGGGCGTCGGATACTGCTCAGCACGATAGCCGGGCCGCAGCGTGTCGAGCTTCAGCGCCACCGGCGATCCGAGCCAGATCGCATAGCGACTGTGGTCGTCGTAGGAGTTGTCGGTCAGCGGATGCACGAGGACGTCCAGGCCCTGCCTGTTCAACATCAGCCATGGCACGATCTCGTCGAACTGAGCCGTGGTGAAGGTGAACCGGAACTGTGGAACGAGATGAGGCCCAATCGGCGCATCGCTCAATTGCCGGGCCTCCACGCCTAACGTGGCGGCGAGCGTTTCGCGCACCCGCTCGGCGAGCGCGCGCGTCTCCGGGCCGTAGTAGACGTGCCCGTGATACCCATCGATCGTGGCCGTGCCGGCTTTTGGTTCGGTTATGCTCATGACACATCCTCCCGAGCGAATTTGCTGGATTCTCGCTCGCGTGGACGGCCAGCACAATAGCGAGGCGGCGACGCAACGCGATCAGCAGCGACGCAACACGAGGGTCCAGGATTGCGTCACTGCCAAACGGGGATTGGCGTTAGACTTTCTCGGCAGGAAGGAACCGCAACGTCCTGCATGCGAGTTGTGCCGCGTCGGAATCTGGCTCTGCGAAGCGCCAACCTTGCTCCAGGTAGTTCCTCAGGATCATCTCATTCCCTTTGATGCCAAGAAACACGTGAAGAAGGACAAAGAGGGAAAGCAGGAGCACCACAATGGCGGACACATTCCCACCCGCCAATGGTCCCAGGAGCCCTACCGCCCAGAGCGCCAGGAACACAAAGCCACAGGTCGGGAATCTCCGAAGGAACAGCGGAAGACCGAAAAGTCCGGAGAACAGAAAGAGGGTCCAGCTCCAACCGACCTTGACCTCCCTCACGGTTCCAGTCTTGCCGTCCTTGAGGCTGACCCGGATAGACGTATCGGGACTCCTCAGATGGGGTCTCATCTGGGCCATGGTGTGATGTTCCAAATTGCACCTCCGCAGGCGAAATTCGGGACAATCTCCAACATTCATTATGTTTTAGCATTGATCTAGATCAAAGAAAGCCCAAAACACCATATCCAGGCGTGCAGGTGCCGTTTCAAACCCGTCAGCTTGGATCAGGTCAGGCCAAGGCTTTCACCTTCGGCAACTCCTCCGCCCCCAGCGTCTCGTGCGCCAGCAATGACGCCGCACCCTCATCCAGAGCTTCCCTGTTCACCTGCAGGATGCCCACCGCGCGCGACAGCGCCCCCTCCAAGTGCGCCCGCACCGCCAGATCGATCTCGTGCGCGGTCTCGTCGGAGAACCGCCGTGGTTGCCAGAACACGCCGGGCTGGTTCAGGAACTGCCCCTG
>Ga0207693_10002908_pt1 | contig 14826 bp, 13 predicted proteins | sample LARL81metaG_FD_184347 | JGI IMG/M metagenome (GOLD analysis project Ga0207693, IMG submission 184347) | Corn, switchgrass and miscanthus rhizosphere microbial communities from Kellogg Biological Station, Michigan, USA - LAR L8-1 metaG... | ecosystem: Host-associated > Plants > Roots >...
AAGCCGCTCCGTCATGCTGGTCGGCGACCAGGTGCAGCCTGGCCCGGAGCGCCTCGTGATCGGCGTCCGAGAGGTCGAACTCGGCCAGGCTGGGCAGGCTCGCCACTCCCTCCTCGAGGCCGAACATGCGCGAAAAGGCGGTCGTTACGCGGTAGAGCACCGGGTTGCCGATGGTGTCGGCCCGGCCGGCCTCCTCGACCAGGCCGCGCTCGAGGAGCCCGGCCACGCCGGCATCGGCGGCGACGCCGCGGATGCGTGCGATCTCCGGCCGCGAGACCGGGCCCAGGTAGGCGACGATGGCCAGCGTCTCCAGGGCGGCCTGGGACAGCCCGCGCGTCTGCGGGCGGTTGACCATGCGGGCGCAGACCGCTGCCGACGAGCGGGACGCCCGGAAGCCCCAGCCGCCCGCCGCCTTCTCCAGGACGACCCCGGAGCGCCCCTCCACGTACCGATCGGCAAGCGCATCCAGCGCCCGCTCCACCCGCTCCGGGGTGGAGTCGGTGTAGGCCGCCAGCTCGCGCACCGAGAGCGGCTCCGAGGCCACGAAGAGGAGCGCCTCGACGCTGTGCGTCAGCTCGCTCACGCAATCGCCCGGTCGATCTGCCGCGGCTCGGACTCGGACGGGGCCGGATGCGGCGCCGCCCTGCCGCTGCCCCGGCCGACCCGGATGGGGCCGAACAGCTCGTCCTGCACAGGATCCGCCTCGCCCGCCTTGTACAGCTCCAGGACGGCCAGGAAGGCCGCCGCCTGGGAGAGCCGGTCGAGGCCGGCGACCGCCTCCTCGAACGCAAACCCGCGCCGCTCGGCCAGGAGGGCGCGGAAGCGGATGAGGAACTCGGACACCGGCACTAGCCGCCGGCGGACGGAGGAGATGTCGATCTTCGGCGGCGGCGTCAGCAGGCGCCCGATCACCGCGTGCAGCTGCCAGGGATCCTCGCTGAACGCCTCCACGACCGGGTCGGGACGCGGCGCCAGCGGCGCCGGGCCGGCCCGGAAGACGCGCGCGTCCGCCGCCCGCGTGCCGAGCCACCGGGCAGCCCCGGCGTAGCGGCGGTACTCGATCAGGCGCTCGATCAGCTCTGCCTCCGCCTGTTCGGCCGTCAGCTCCTCGAAATCCTCGCCCTCGTCCTCCGGGAAGAGCAGCCGCACCTTGATCTCGAGCAGGGCGGCGATCAGGACGAGGAACTCGGACGCCGACTCCAGGTCGATCTCGCCGCGCTCCTGCATGCGGTCGACGAAGGCGACCACGATCTCGGCGATCGGCACCTCCGCGAGCTCGATCTCCTCGCGCATGACCAGGGCCAGCAGCAGGTCGAACGGGCCCTGGAAGACGTCCAGATCCAGCTCAAGGTCGGAAACTGTCACATCGCTGATTCTACGGATCCCGACGGACACCGCAGGCCGCCGGGCTTGAAGCGGGGCGGAAACCTCGATACCGTGCTCGCGAGGTGAGCAGAGCTTCGCGAGTTGCGTTGGGTCCTCGTACCGCCAGAATGGCAGTGCTCGCCCTGCTCTGCGCGGCGCCGGTGGCGCTCACCAGCGCCGCTGCGCTGGCCGCCGGAAACCTGCTCACAAACGGCACCTTCGAGGGCACCGGCAGCGGCTCGCTGTCCGGCTGGGGCGGCAGCGGCGGCACGCTGTCGCTCGTGGCCGGCAATGGCGGCGGCCACGCCGCCCGGCTGACAGCCTCGGCCGCGGCCAAGGACTATGCCTACACGAGCAAGAAGCCGGTCACCTCGACGACCGCCGGTACGGCCTACACGCTGGCCGGCTTCGTCAGCAGCGCCTCGGCCGGGCAGTCAGTGTGCCTGATCCTGAAGGAGACTCCGGCGGGCGGCACGAGCACCGTCGGATCCGCCCAGAGCTGCCGGGTCGCGACCAGCGCCTGGACGGCCTTCGCGCCAGTCGCCTATACCGTGGCGCACAGTGGCGACCAGTTGACGGTGAACGTCCAGGACGCGACGCCGGCGCAGGGGGCGAGCTTCGACATCGACGACCTGAGCCTGACGGCCGGCCAGACGAGCGATCAGGGACCGCCATCGGTTCCCACCGGCGTGACGGCGACCGCAAACAGCTCGACGTCCGCCACCGTCACCTGGGATGCCAGCACCGACGACGTCGGGGTGACCGGCTACGACATCATGCGCGGCGGGTCGAAGGTGATGACGGTCGGTGGCACCGTCACGTCGTGGACGGACAACGGTCTCAGTCCACAGACCACGTACAACTACACGGTGGACGCCTTCGACGCGGCCGGGAACGTCTCCGCCGCTTCGGCATCCGCCTCCGTCACCACCCCGGCGGGCGGTGGAGGGGGCGGCGGCGCCACGGTCAACAACCCCTGCGGGGTGGTCTCGCAGAGCAGTGCGCCCTACGCACACATCGTTGTGATCATGGACGAGAACCTGACCTACCCGGCCTGGCAATCGTCACCCGACGCCGCCTATACGCACCTGCTCGGAAACGACTGCCGGCTGGAGACGAATGCCGCCGGCGAGACGCATCCCAGCTTCCCCAACTACCTGGCGGTCACCGGCGGCGGCTTCACGACCTGTCTTGGCTGCAGCACCTCGGCCGACAACATCTTCCACCAGCTCAACGTCGCCGGAGGCAGCTGGCGCGACTACAACCAGTCGATGCCCGGCAACTGCCACTCCAACACGAGCTCGGTGCCGCAGTACCGAAGCGGCCACAACCCCGCCTTCTGGTACACCAACCTTGGCGCCAAGGGAGACAACACATGCGCCAAGTACGACGTCCCCGCCGACCCCAACATGTGGAACGACATCGCGAACGACAACCTGCCGGAGTTCGCGTGGGTGGCGCCGGACGACTGCTACGACGTGCACTGGCAGACCGGGCCATGCGAGAAGGAGACCGGCGCCACCAAGGCCGACCGGATCAAGCTGGGCGACCAGTACATCAAGCAGCTGATGCAGGCGATCGTGGCGACGCCGAGCTACCAGGCCGGGCGGACCCTGCTCATCGTCACCTGGGACGAGTCGAATGAGGGCTCGGTGCTGAACAAGGGGAACTGGGGCATCGATTGCTCCAACCAGACCTTCTACAACGCCAACAAGGCGACCTGCCAGGTGGTCACGATCCTGGTCTCGGCCCGCATCCCCGCCGGCCCGACGAATGCCTTCTACAGCCACTACAGCCTGACCCGGGCGATCGAGCAGAACTTCGGCCTGCCGCTACTGGGCGGCGCCAACAACGTCGCCACCGCCCCTATCTATTGAGGCGTATGCACGCCGTAGGCGTGAATACGCGAGGGCCGCCAGCAAACCGCCGGCCCCGGGTGCCAGGTCTGTAAGGAGTTACTAACTTAGGAGTACAGTCCGCAACCGGTCGTTACAGGCCTGGCTCCCCCCAGCCGCCAGCGCCGAGTACAGACCACCGTCGAGGCGAGAACCGCCGGGACAGCAAATCAGGCCAAGGCGGCTTCTCCGAGTAGCGCCTTGGCCTCGGCCATGAAGTCGCCGTCAGGCTTCACCCGGTAGTCGGTGCCGAAGCGCAGCACCTTCGCGCCGGCCGACGTCTCGACTCGCAGCTCCACCGGCGCCTCGCCCGGGTACTCGCCGATCAGGTGCTTGAGCTCCTGGATCACCGTCGCCGGGGCCAGCCGGGCGTCGACCCGGAGCTTGACCACTCCGAAGTCGGCAGAGGCGGCGAAGGGCGTCGCCTCGATCGCCATCAGCTTCACCTCCGACTCGGTGCGCCGTTCGACGCGGCCCTTCACGACCACGACGGTGTCCGGCCGCAGCACCTCGCGAGCCTGTGCCCAGGTCTTGGCGAAGACGGTCACCTCGACCGTCCCGCTGATGTCGTCGAGCTCGACGAAGGCCATCGTGTCGCCCCGCTTGGTCACCAGCTGCCGGATCGACGAGTCGATCCCGCCGACCGTCACCACCTGGCCGTCGCGAAGCGTCTCGAACTGGCCCAGCGGCACGTCGACCTGGCGCGCCAGCTGGGCCCGGATCGGGGTCAGCGGATGACTCGAGACGTAGAGACCGAGCACCTCCTTCTCCCGCCGTAGGAGCTCATCGCGATCCCATTCGTCGCCCGACACCGCCGGGTGGACGCGAGCGACCGCGCCGTCGCTGCCGCCGTTCTCGCCGACCAGGTCGAAGATCGAGGACTGCCCCATCATCGCGTCCTGCTGCACCTTCTGTCCCGACTGCAGCGCCTGCTCCAGCACCTCGGTCATCCCTCGCCGCGACGCGCCCGTGCAGTCGAGCGCGCCGCAGGCGACCAAACTTTCCACCATCCGCCGGTTGAGCACGCTGGCGTCGACCCGCTGGCAGAAGTCCCAGATCGTCTCGAAGGGCCGTTCCTGGCGAGCCTCGATGATCAGCCGCACCGCCCCCTCGCCCACGTTCTTGACCGCCGACAGGCCGAAGCGGATCTTGCCGTCGACAACCGCGAAGTCGGACTGGCTCTCGTTGACGTCGGGTGGCAGCACCTCGATGCCCATGTCGGCGCACTCGGCGACGTAGAACGGGACGCGGTCCTTGGTGGACATGACGGAGGAGATCAGCGCCGCCATGTACTCGGCCGGGTGGTTCGCCTTCAGGTAGGCGGTGCGGTAGGCGGTGAGCGCATAGCAGGCGGAGTGCGACTTGTTGAATGAGTAGTCGGCGCTCCGCTCGTTGTCGCTCCAGAGCTGCTGGGCGAGCGCCTCGGAGCAGCCGCTGGCGACGCAGCCGGCGACGAACTTCTCCTTCAGCGAGCTCATCAGGCTGGCGATCTTCTTGCCCACCGCCTTGCGCAGGTCGTCCGTCTCGGCCGGGGTGAACCCGGCGATCTCGCGGGCGATCGTCATCAACTGCTCCTGGTAGACCGAGATGCCGACGGTCTCGGCCAGGATCGGCTCCAGCCGCGGGTCGGCATAGGCGAACTGCTCGCGGCCGTTGCGCCGGGCGGCATAGGCCGGGATGTTCTGCATCGGCCCCGGCCGGTAGAGGGCGTTCAGCGCGATCAGATCCTCGAAGCGGGTCGGCCGCACCGAGCGAAGCGCCTCGCGCATTCCCGACGACTCGAACTGGAAGACGCCGGTGGCGTCGCCGCGGGCCATCATCTCGTACGTCCTGGCGTCGTCCAGAGGCAGGTCGTTCATGGCCAGCCGGTGCCCGGTGGTCTGCTCGATCAGGTCGACCGCGCGGTCGATCACATCCAGGTTGCGCAGGCCCAGGAAGTCCATCTTGAGCAGGCCCAGCGCCTCCACGTCACCCATCGCGAACTGGGTCACCAGCTCCGAGTCCGTCCCCTTCTGCTGGAGCGGCAGGTACTCGGTCAGCGGCCGGTCGCCGATGACCACGGCAGCGGCGTGGATCGAGTCGTTGCGGACGACCCCCTCGAGTGGCATCGCCATGTCCACGATCTGCCGCGCCGTGTCGTCGCCCTCGTAGGCGTTGCGCAATTCGGCGCCCGGCTTCATGCACATCTCGAAGCTGATCTTCGGACCTTCAGGCACCAGCTTGGCGATCCGGTCGACCACGCCATAGGGGATGCCCATGACGCGGCCGGCGTCCTTGATCGCGGCCTTCGGCTGCATCTTGCCGAAGGTGATGATCTGGGCGACGTTGCGGCGGCCGTACTTCTCGGCCACGTAGTTGATCACCCGCTCCCGCCCGGCCACGGCGAAGTCGACGTCGACATCGGGCATCGACTTGCGGCCCGGATTCAGGAAGCGCTCGAAGAGGAGCTTGTAGCGGATCGGGTCGAGGTCGGTGATGTACAGGCAGTAGGCGACCAGCGAGCCTGCGGCCGAGCCGCGGCCGGGACCCACCGAGACGCCGTCCTGGCGGGCGAAGCGGATGAAGTCCCAGACGATCAGGAAGTAGTCCGGGAAGCCCATCTCCTCGATCGTCTTCAGCTCGAACTCGAGCCGCTCGCGAAGCTCCGGCGTCTCCTGGCCGTAGCGCTCGCGCAGCCCCGCCTCGGCCAGTTCGCGCAGGTAGCCGACCGCGGTCTTTCCGTCCGGCACGTCGAAGCGCGGCAGGTGCGTCGCACGCAGGTCGAGCTGCGCCGAGCAGCGCTCGGCGATCTCGATCGTGTGCCGCATCAGCTCCTCGCCGAACTGCGCGCCCAGGAGGTCGTGCATCTCCTGCGGCGAGCGCAGGTAGAAGCCGTGGTTTGAGAACTTGAAGCGGTTCGGGTTGTCCAGCGTGTCGCCGGTCTGGATGCAGAGCAGCGCCTCGTGGGGGATCGCGTCGGCGGCGGTCAGGTAGTGGACGTCGCCGGTGCCCACCATCGGCAGGCCCGCCTCGCGGGCGAGATCGACCAGGGTCGGGTTGATCTGCGTCTGGATGTCGATGCCGCCGTCCTGCACCTCGACGTAGACGTCCTCTTGCCCGAAGATCTGGACGAGCTTGTCGAGCTCCTCGCGAGCGCCGTTGCGGCTGCCGTCGACAAGCGCCTTGCAGACCCGCCCGGACAGGCAGCCGGAGAGCGCGATGATCCCGTCCGCGTGCTCGGCCAGCTGGTCGAGATCGACCCGCGGCTTGTACCAGTAACCGTCCAGGTAGCCGGCCGACACCAGCCGGACGAGGTTGTGATAGCCGGCGTCGGTCTCGGCCAGCAGCGTCAGATGGCCGCGACGTTCGCGCTGCGGGCGCGCCGTGTGGTCGTCGACGACGTACATCTCACAGCCCAGGAGCGGCTTGATTCCCGCCTTCCCGGCCAGCCGCGTGAGCTCGACGGCTCCGGCCATCGACCCGTGATCGGTGAGCCCGATCGCGGGCATCTCGAACTCCGCCGCCTTCTCCACCATCGGCCCGATCCGGCACGCCCCATCGAGAATCGAGTACTCGCTGTGGACGTGGAGGTGGACGTACGGCGGCTGGCTCGGCACGGGATCCGCAGTCTATCGACCCGGGGTGACGGCACCCGGGCCGCTAGACGTCAGTCCTCGTCGGGCTGGCGGCGCCGCTGGCGGACCGCCACCGCACCGGCCGCTCCAGCGGCCAATGCGACTGCCGTGCCGCCGGCGATCGGCTTTCGCCATCGCTTCGAGCGCGGCGGCTGGGGGCGTACCCGGTCGATCTGCCGGGTGACCGCCCGCCGGACGATCATGTAGGTGCCGTAGCCGATCGCGGCCTTGCGGGCCACGGATGCTTTGTTGGCGTTTCGCATAGGCCGCACTCTACACCTGTGCGACGGGCAGCCGGAGCTTCCGCACCTTCCGCCGTGGCCGCGCCATGCCCTGACCGATCCAGGCGTCGATCTCCCGGAAGAGCTCCTCCACCAGGAGGTCCTGGGGCACCTTGCGAAGCACCTCGCCGTGGGCGTAGATGAAGCCCGCGTCGCGGCCGCCGGCGATCCCGAAGTCGGCGTCGCCGGCCTCCCCGGGGCCGTTGACGGCGCAGCCCATGACCGCCACCTCGAACACCTCGCGGTACCCGCTGAGGCGTGTCTCGACCTCCTCGGCGAGCGCCAGCACGTCGACGTTGGTGCGGCCGCAGGACGGGCAGGCGATCATCACCGGCCCCTTGTGGCGGAGCCCCAGGACGCGCAGGATCTCCCAGGCCACGCGCGGCTCCTCGACCGGGTCGGCGGTCAGCGACACACGGATCGTGTCGCCGATCCCCTCCGCCAGCAGGGCGCCGATCCCGATCCCGCTCTTGACCGTTCCCGTGAACACCGGCCCCGCCTCGGTGACCCCCAGGTGCAGCGGGTAGGGAACGCGCTCGGCGATCTGCCGGTAGGCCGCCAGCATCGTGGGCACCGACGAGCTCTTGACCGAAATCTTGAAGTCATGGAAGTCCAGCTGCTCGAGCAGCCGCACCTCCTCCAGCGCCGCCTCGACCAGGGCTCCCGCGGGATCATTCGTGGCGAACTGGCGCAGGTGGTCGGGCAGCGAGCCGGAGTTGGCGCCGATGCGCATCGGGACGCCGGCCGCCTTCGCCCGCGTCACCACCTGCTCCACCTTCGCCGGGCCGCCGATGTTCCCCGGGTTGATGCGCACCGAGGCGACACCGGCATCGATCGCCCGCAGCGCCAGCGAGGCGTTGAAATGGATGTCGGCGATCACGGGCAGCGGCGAGCGCTCTACCAGCTCGGGCAGGGCGTCGGCCTCCGGACGTCCCGGCACCGCCACTCGCACGAGCTCGCAGCCTGCCTCGTCCAGCCGTGCGATCTGCCCCAGCGTCGCGGCGAGGTCGCGGGTGTTCGTGGTCGTCATCGACTGGACGGCCACCGGCGCCCCGCCGCCGATCGGTACTCCTCCGACAACGATGCCGTTCCTCGACGCCATCGCGCGGTCAATTACCCCGAGCGCCAGAACGGCGAACGCGGCGGGCGCCGGTGGCCGCGAGCGCCGCCCGGCCGAGGGCCGTGCCGGCGACCACGTCGAGCACGAAGTGGTTGGCGGTCGCCAGCACCACCCCGGCCACGGCCGGCGGATAGGCGGCCGCCGCGATCCGCGCGGTCCGTCCGCCGCTGCAGGCGCGAAGCGACTCGGCGCTGATCACCGCCCAGGCCAGGTGGATGCTGGGCATGGCGGCCAGAGGGTTGTAGAGGCGGGAGACGATGCCGCCGTCGAGATCGATCCCGGAGACCGCCCGCATCGTGTCGATCCGGTCGTCGAGCCGGCGCGGCGGCGCTGTCGGGAAGGCGAGGAACGGCACCTGGGCGGCCAGCAGGGCGCCGGTGACCGACCGCCGTAGCGGGACGTAGGCGGGATCGGCGCGGCGGCGGAGCACCGCCAGGGCGCCGATGGTGACGGCGATGTTGGCCCCCACGTAGATCCCGTTCAGGGCGGTTGCCAGGCGCCGGCGGCGAAGCAGCGGGCGTTGCAGGGCTGGGGCCACATCCAGGCCCAGGCGCCGCTCCAGCGCGGCAACCCGGACGGCGTTCCTGATCGCCCGCCGGCGGCCCTCGTCGGTCGACACCGCACGCCGGACGAGCAGCGCGACGGCGTAGGCGCCGAGGCCGAGTGCGGCCTCGCGGGCGGCTCCTGGCCCCGTCAGCCCCGCCTCGAGGTCCTCGCAGGCGTCAGGTGTTGCCCTGCCGTCCCGGGGGCTCGCCTTCCCGGTGCGGCCGTCGCCCGGTGTCCGACACTCTGCAGTACTCGTCGAACGCTGCATGATTGGCAAGATATCGGCTGAGTTGCTCCAGTCCGACCGCGGCGTTCACCCGCAACCGCGCCTCCTCGCGCATCGGCAGGAACCCCGGCGGCCGTCGATGATGGCACACCACGCGAGCGAGGCTGCTCAACGCAGCACACAGCCATGCGGTGGCCGTCCACAGCCATCGGCGCAAGACCCGGAAGGGAGCCTGGGCCACCATCACCGACCGCCCGTTCCTCGCCAGCTGCACATACCTCGAGGAGAAATTACCCCATCCCGCCGGGCTGGAATCGCCACCCGCCGGGCCCGCGGCGCGGCCTGTGCGACAATCGAGTCTGTGAGCTATGACCGGAGCAGGGAGCTGGGGGACTGCTGCGGCTTCTGCCTTACCTGTGGCTGGGGCCGCCGCTTCATGATGGGCAATGCGGGGTCGGTGCCGGAGGTGTGCCCGGATTGCGGCGGCGAGGTGATCACGGCCTGCCCCGGCTGCGGCGAGCCGATCTCGTCGCTGATGGCGCTCACCTGCCGCAGCTGCGGCAGGGAGCTGCGCCCGCCGGTGCTCTTCGGCGGCGAGATCCGGCGCAAGCCGGAACGCCACCTCCGACTTGACGCAGCGGCGCCTGGTGGCGATAACGAGAGCACCCGCTCGTGAGCTCAACCGTCCTCGTCTTCCTGCTCTCCTTCGTCTGCGGCATGCTGGCCGCGGCCGTCGTCGCATGGCGCCGCGAGCACCGGCGGGCCGACCGGCTCGAGGACCACCTGGCCGACGCGCTGCACGACGCCGCCCACCTGGAGCGCCGCGACGACGCCACCGGTCTCTTCAACAGCCGCTTCTTCGTCGAGGCGCTGACTCGCGAGATCGAGCGGGCGCGAACGTACGGACGCCCGGTCTCGCTGGCGCTGGCGAGTGTCGACGAGGTCGCGATGGAGCCGCTCCTGCGCGACCTCGGCACCGCCATCGGCGGCAGCGTGCGGGCGATCGATATTGCCTGCCGTGTCGGCTCCAGCGAGTTCGGCGTGATCATGCCGGAGACCGACTCTCGGGCGGCCTCGGTGGCCTCCGAGCGGGTGTTGCGGGCGGTCGCCCGGGCAGGGTCCAAGGATGGGTCGACGCCGCGGGCATCGGTGGGCATCGCCGCCTGCCCGGCCCATGCGGAGACGTTCGAAGAGCTGATCGAGCGGGCCGGCTCGGCGCTGCGAAGCGCCCGCCGGGCGGTCCGCGACGGCGCCCAGAGCAAGCCCGGCACGGTGACCGTCTCGATGGCCGTGTGGGACGAGGGCGACGAGTAGCAGCAGGCCGATCGAGCCGCTTGCCGACGGCATCTGGCGCTGGTCTGGCAGGCACCCGGAGTGGCACGGCGCAGGCTGGGCGAGCAAGGTGGAGTCGTTCGCGCTGCGCGCCGGCGGCGGCACGCTCCTCATCGACCCGCTGCTGCTCGACGAGGCGGCCTGGGAGGCGCTGGACGCCGTCGTCGACGGCCCCGTCGAAACACTGATCACCATCCCCTACCACACGCGCAGCGCAGCGCAGGCGCGGCGCCGCTACGGCGGTTCGGTCTGGGGCCATCCGGCGGTGGCAAAGCGGCTCGAGGATCCGGGGGCGCTCCGGGTCATCCGGGCCGGCGAGGAGCTTCCCTACGGGGCGAGCGCACACCGGATCGGCAACCCGGTCCGTTACGAGATGCCGATCTTCGTCCCCGAGCGGCGGGCGCTCGTCTTCGGCGACGCCGTCGTCGGCACCGAAGGCGGCCTGCGCGTATGGACCCAGGAACCCGTCACCGGTCGCCGCGGCGAGTGGTACGAGCAGCGGTTGATCCCGAGCCTGCGCCCGCTCCTCGACCTGGATTGCGAGCGGGTGCTGGTCACGCACGGCCCGTCGGTGCTCCGCAGCGGTCGCCGCGCCGTCGAGCGGGCGCTCGCGGCCGGCCCATGGCCGGATCGCCGCTAGCCCTACATCCCCAGAAGGGCATCCAGCAGCTCGGCCATCGGCCACGCCCCATCCGTCCAATTGGAGATGACGGTCTGCGTCGTGTCCGACGCGGGGTCGTGGACGCTGCGAAAGGACACGCCGGCGTCATATCCGGTCAGACTGACCAGGTCGCGCGACTCGTGCAGCCAGAAGCCGAGGCCGTAGCGCATCCGCTCGCCCGGGTCGCTGCTGCGTGGTCGCAGCATCTCGGCGAACCGGTCGGCGGGCACCACGCGACCGGCGAAGGCTGCCTGCCAGAGCGCCCCCACATCCGCCGCCGTCGAGTACACGCCGCCGTCGCCGCTGCCCCGGACGGGGAGATGAAGGATGTTCGAGCGCGGGCCGTCGGCGGACAGGTACCCCAGCGCTGCGTCGCCGGGGAGCTCGTCGGAGCGCAGGTAGGAGGTGCTTGCCATCCCTGCCGGCTCGCAGACGCGGCGGGCGACCAGGTCGGGGAAGGGCAGGCCGCCGGCACGCTCGGCTATCAGCGCCAGCACGACGTACCCGCCGTTGCAGTAGGCGAACCGCTCGCCGGCCGGACACACGGTCGGGTGCCCGTCCAGGACGGCGAGGTACTCCTCCGTGGTGGCAAGCTCGTGCACCGGCACCGGCATCACGTAATCGGTGACCTCGTGGGCGTCCTCGTCCAGGTAGTCACCGATCCCCGACCGATGGGCGAGCAGGTGCTCGACGGTGACGTCGCCGGCGATCAGCGGCAGGTCGGCACCGAGAACGGATCGGGCAGTCGTGTCCAGTTCGAGCGCCCCCTCGTCGACCAGCGACATGACGGTCAGGGCGGTCAGGCCCTTGGCTCCGCTTGCCAGCCCGAACCGTGTCTCGATTGTGTTCGGGACGCCGTGGCCGCGGTCGGCGAGTCCGTACGCCCGCACGAGGTCGGCCTGGTCGCCGCGGTGGACATGCACGACGCCCGAGAATCCCGTCCGCGCCGCGGCCTCGTCGACAGCCTCGCGCACGGTGTGATCAGGCCGAGCGGATCTCCGAGAAGTGGATCACGGTGACAGTGTCCGACTCGGAGACGGGGCGGTTGTACAGCTGGCCGAGGAAGTGCACGAACTCGTCGATGTGCCGGATCTCCGGGTTGTCGTGCTGGATCTCCCGCGGCGAGACCTCCTCCAGCGGCTTCACCTCGACCTTGTCGATGACGGCGTCGAAGATCTTCTCGCGGACGCCAAAGCGCTGGCCCGCCAGGACCGCCACCACCTGGCCCTTCTTGTACTTCGTCGACTTGTCGCCGAGTCTGATGGTGGCCGTCTTGCGCCGGTGCCGGAGCTGGTCGGCCACCACCGGCGAGTAGAAGTTCAGGGCCAGCATCGCGGGCCATCATACCGACCGTGCCGATGGCCGGTCCGGCGCCTGCGTTTCGTCTAGCCTGGCCGGTCAGTGCGACCCTCAGCGTCGATCGTCAAGCCGATTCTCTTCCTCGATCTGGCGCTGCTCTTCGCGATCGTCCCGCTGCTCCCCGCCTACCAGTCGTCGTTCGGGTTGACGAAGACCCAGGTCGGCCTGGTGGTGGCCGCCTACAGCGCGACGGTCGTCGTCGCGGCGGTTCCGGTGGGCCATCTGGCCGACCGCATCGGCGCCCACCGGATGACGGTCTTCGGTGTCTGGCTGCTGGCCGCCTCGACGCTTGCCTTCGGCCTGGCAGGCGGCTTCTGGACGCTCATCCTGGCCCGGGCCGGGCAGGGGCTCAGCTCCAGCATCTCCTGGAGTGCCGGACTGGCCTGGCTCTCGCATACGACCCCGCACGAGCGGCGCGGCCGGGCGATGGGCACGGCGATGGCCTACGCCAGCTCGGGCGGGCTGCTGGGACCGGTGTTCGGCGGCACCCTGGGCCACAGCTACGGGATCCGCGCGACATTCGTCGTGCTGGCCGGGGCCGCCGCCGTTCTCGCCCTCGTGGCCGGCGCCGCGCCCGCCGGTGGCCGTCCGCAGGTGGAGCAGCTGAGCATCCGCGCCGCCGTCCGCCGCGCGCTCGGCCGCGGCCCGCTTCTGACCGCGGTCGCGATCAGCGTTCTGGTCGCGGTCGTCTCGGGGACGCTGGAGACGCTGGTGCCGCTTCGCCTGGGGGTGGATGGCTATTCGGTGCTCGCGATCACCGCGGTGCTGACCGCCGCCGGCCTGCTGGGGGTGATCACCAACTGGACCGTCGGCCGCCTCTACGACCGGGTCGGCGGCATCCCGATCGCGGTTGCGGCGATCCTCGGCACCGCGGTCTGCCTGGCCCTGCTGGCAGGCGCCGGGTCGGGCGAGGCGGTGGCCGTCATCTACGTGGTCAGCGCGCCCTTCATCTCGTCCCAGTACGCGGTCCAGTTCCCGATGGCGGCCGACGGCGCCGACCACGCTGCAATCGGCCAGTCGAGCGCCTTCGGCATGCTCAACCTGAGCTGGGGCCTCGGGTTCGTGATCGGTCCCGCGGCCGGGGCGGCGCTGGCCAGCCTGACCGCCGACTGGGTCACCTACGCGCTCCTGCTCGTCCTCTCGCTCGTCGTGGCGGCCCGCCTGAATCGTCTGGCACTCGCATAGGGAGAGTGCCGACAGTGACGTTTGACTCCCCTCCCGGAGCGGGCTATCATTGTCTCTGGCACTCCGGGGTTGCGAGTGCCAACCATCACAACAACGTCCACGACCATCCAGGAGGAGCGCATGGATCTGAAGCCCCTGGGCGACCGCGTCATCGTCGAGGTTCTCGATGAGGAGGAGGTCACCTACAGCGGCATCGTCCTGCCCGACACGGCCAAGGAGAAGCCGCAGCGCGGCAAGATCCTCGCCGTCGGGCCCGGCAAGTACGAGGACGGCAAGCTCGTTCCGCTCGACGTCAAGAAGGGCGACGAGATCATCTTTTCCAAGTACGGCGGCACCGAGATCAAGCTCTCGGGGGACGAATACCTGATCCTCCGCGAGTCGGACATTCTCGCGAAGGTCGTCACCAGCAAGGTCGCGGCGAAGGCCTAGGAGGACTGAATGGCACACAAGGAACTGAAGTTCGACGAGGATGCCCGGCGCTCGCTTCAGCGCGGCGTCGACACCCTGGCCGACGCGGTCAAGGTGACGCTCGGCCCCAAGGGTCGGTACGTGGTGCTGGACAAGAAGTTCGGCGCGCCGACCATCACCAACGACGGCGTCACGATCGCGCGTGAGATCGAGGTCGAGGACGTCTTCGAGAACCAGGGCGCGCAGCTCGTCCGCGAGGTCGCGACGGCCACCAACGACGTTGCCGGCGACGGCACGACGACGGCCACCGTGCTCGCCCAGGCGATCGTCCGCGAGGGGCTGAAGAACGTCTCCGCGGGCGCCAACCCGATGGCGCTCAAGCGCGGCATCGAGTCGGCTGTCGCCGCGGTCGTCGACGACATCAAGTCGCAGGCCAAGGAGATCTCGGGCAAGGAGGACATCGCCCGGGTCGCCACCATCTCTGCTCGCGATCGCGAGATCGGCGATGTCATCGCCGATGCCATCGAGAAGGTCGGCAAGGACGGCGTGGTGAACGTGGAGGAGGGCCAGACGTTCGGCCTCGAGCTCGAGTTCACCGAGGGGATGCAGTTCGACAAGGGCTACCTGTCGCCGTACATGATCACCGACTCCGAGCGCATGGAGGCGGTGCTCGACGACCCCTACATCCTGATCGCCAACCAGAAGATCGGCGCGGTCAAGGATCTGCTGCCCGTACTGGAGCAGGTCATCCAGGCCGGCCGGCCGCTGCTGGTCGTCGCCGAGGATGTCGAGGGCGAGTCGCTTGCGACCGTCGTCGTCAACAAGCTCCGCGGC
>Ga0207693_10002911_pt1 | contig 14822 bp, 14 predicted proteins | sample LARL81metaG_FD_184347 | JGI IMG/M metagenome (GOLD analysis project Ga0207693, IMG submission 184347) | Corn, switchgrass and miscanthus rhizosphere microbial communities from Kellogg Biological Station, Michigan, USA - LAR L8-1 metaG... | ecosystem: Host-associated > Plants > Roots >...
TGGACGCGCAGGCCCGTCACCTTGCCGTCCTTGGTTGCGGCGATTTCGGTCGTCATGTGATAGTCGCGCGCGAACGAGGTCGAGGTCAGGTTCTCGATGCGGTCCTCGACCCATTTCACCGGCTTGCCGGTGACGATCGACGCGACGGCCGCACAGATGTAGCCGGGATAGGCGCCGACCTTGTTGCCGAAACCACCGCCGATGTCGGGAGCGATCACATGGATCTTGTGCTCCGGCAGTTTCGCGATCAGCGCCACCACGGTGCGGATCACATGCGGCGCCTGGAATGTGCCGTAGATCGTCAGCTCGCCCTTGATCTTGTCGAAGGAGCAGACGCACTGGCAGGTTTCCAGCGGCGACGGATGCGTGCGGTGATAGGAGATCATCTCCTTGATCGTCACGTCGGCCTTCTTGAAGGCCGCATCCGTCAGGTCCTTGTCGCCGACCGTCCATTCGAAGATGTGGTTGTGGTGCTTGCGGGGGCCGTGCGCTCCTGACGTCTTGCCGGCGAGGTCCTCACGCAGCACCGGGGCGTCCTGGTCCATCGCCTTGAACGGGTCCATCAGCGGCGGCAGCGGCTCGTACTCGACCTCCACCTTGTTGATGCCGTCATCGGCGGCGTAGCGGTCGGTCGCGACCACGAAGGCGACTTCCTGGTTCTGGAACAGCACCTTGCCGTCGGCGAGCACCATCTGCACGTCGCCGGCAAGCGTCGGCATCCAGGCGAGGTTGACGGTCTTCAGCGTCTCGGCGGTGATGACCGCGAGCACGCCCGGCACCTTCAGCGCCTCTTCGCTGTTGATCGATTTGACGCGCGCGTGCGCATGCGGCGAGCGCACGAAGTCGCCATGCAGCATGCCCGGCAGCTTCACGTCGTCGACATATTGGCCCCTGCCTTGGGTGAAGCGGATGTCCTCGACGCGCTTGCGCTTGCAGCCCATGCCTTCGAGTGCGGCCGTGCGTTGTTCCCGCGTGGGAGTCAGGTCGTTCATTCCGCGGCCTCCTTGAATTCAACGCCGTTGATCTTGGCGGCGGCGTACTGGATCGCCTTGACGATGTTCTGATAGCCGGTGCAGCGGCAGATGTTGCCGGAGATGCCCATGCGGATTTCCTGCTCGGTCGGCGAGGGATTTTCCTGCAGCAGCCGATGCGCGCGCACGATCATGCCGGGCGTGCAGAAGCCGCATTGCAGGCCATGCATCATGCGGAAGCCTTCCTGCAGCGCCGACAGCGTGCCGTCGGCATTGGCCATGCCCTCGATCGTGATGATCTCGGAGCCGTTGGCCTGCACCGCGAATATCGTGCAGCTCTTCACCGACATGCCGTCGATGTCGACGGTGCAGGCGCCGCAATGGGTGGTCTCGCAGCCGATATGCGTGCCGGTCATCTGCAGATTCTCGCGGATGAAATGCACGAGCAAGGTGCGCGGCTCGGCGAGGCCTTCGACCTCGGCGCCGTTCACGTTCATTGTGATGTGGGTTTTCGCCATATGCTCCCTCCCCTTATTTCGCCCGGCTTGCTGCGTGCTGCAGCGCGCGGGTGACCATGATGCCGCCGACATGCTTGCGGTATTCGACAGGGCCGCGCGCGTCGGCCGCCGGCGACATGATCGCCGCGGCCGCAGCCGCGGCTTTCTTCAATGACGCCGCATCGAGGCTGGTACCGATCACCGCATTCGCCGCATCGGTCGCGAGCAGCGGCGTCTCGTGCAGATTGGTCAGGCCGATCGCGCAGGTCGCGACCTTGCCGCTGGCCATGGTCAGCACCACGGCGGCAGCGGCAGTGGCGTAGTCGCCGACCTTGCGCTTGAGCTTCTCATAGGCATAGCCGTGACCCGCCGCCGGCACCGGGATCGACATGAAGGTCAGGATCTCGCCGGGCTCGAGCGCGGTGAAATAGGCGCCCTGATAGAAGTCGGAGGCCGCGATCTTGCGCGCGCCGGACGCGCCTTCGAGGACATAGGTCGCCCCCAGTGTCATCATCAGCGCCGGCATGTCATTACCCGGGTCGCCATTGGCGACATTGCCTCCCATGGTGCCGCGGTACCGCACCTGCGGATCGGCGATCAGCAGCGCAGTCTCGTGCAGGATCGGCATCGACTTGGCGATCTCCTCGGAGGCGAGCAGATCGTGCTGGGTGGTCATCGCCCCGATCACGATAGTGTCGCCCTCGCGGCGGATGCCCTTCAGTCCCGCGATGCCGTGCAGATCGATGAGATGGGTCGGAGTGGCGAGCCTGAGCTTCATCATCGGAACCAGGCTGTGGCCGCCGGCGAGCGGGCGGGCATCGTCGCCAAGGTCCGCGAGCAATTTCACCGCATCGGCCACGGACGCGGGCCGGTGGTAATCAAATGGGCCAGGTATCATTGTCTCCTCCCTTCCGTCTTCTGATGCCCTTACGGGGCAATCGACGTTAAGCTGAGGCTCTACCGGCAATTTTTCCTCCGCAAGCCGCCGACGGCGACTGGCTCACGGAATGGCGGATTTCGCACGAAACGCGGATGGCGACGCACGAATTGCGTCAGGCGATGCGACCTTTTGTGCAGGCTCGCCGGCGCACCGCCGGGACTATCCCACTTCGGACGAGCGTCGTTCCCTACGCGTGCCGGCGGATGAGCCCGAGCCTCGCCTTCACCTCGGCGATCTTGGCGCGGCTGACGGGAACCCGGTGCGGCGTCGGGCCGTCGAGCTCGATGACCGCCCCGTCGCCTTCCTTGCGAACGAAGGTGACATGCGGGATCGCCACGATATGGCTGCGGTGCACCCGCACGAACAGGCCGGGGTCGAGCTGGGCTTCGGCCTCCGAGATCGACCACGGACACATCCGCTCGCGGGTGCCGTCATGCACCCGCGTGTAATGGGCATCGGCGCGAACGCTGCGCACATCGGCGGCGTCTATGAAGTGGGTGCCGTTGGCGCCCTCGACGGGCAGTCGCGGCGCAGGCGATGGCCGTGGCGGCTGGCCGACGCCGCCAAGCGGCGCCGGGCTGCGGCGCGCCGACACCGGCGCAATCGTGGCCTGAGGCGTCTCGGTGACCGGCCGCGCCAGGGTTTCCTCGAGCGGCGCGATCGCCTGCGCGGCCTGCCGGCGCGAATCCGGCACCAGCGACAGCAGGAAGCCCGCCGCGATCACAAAGCAGAGCACGGAGACGATGATCGACAGGATCTGCGGCGAGGCCGCCAGCCCGCCAGACCCATGTTGATGCGCCTCCGCCGACAGCGGCACGAAATGCATGCCGAACATCGCGGTGTAATGCATGCCCGAGACCGCGACGCCGAACGCGATCGAGCTCAGGACCAGGCGAATGCCGTCCTGCCGCGCCAGGAAGGCGCGCAGGCCCCAATAGGCCGCAATGATCGCAATCAGCACCGAGAGCAGAACCATCCGGTCGTCGTGCTCGATCGCGAAATGCCCGGCAAGGCCGTGGATGCCAACATAGTGCATGCTGGCGATGCCGACGCCGAGCAGCACGGCAGACGACACCACGCGAACCAGCGACGGCTCGCCGATGCTGACAAAGAACAAGGAGATGCCGACCACAAGCGCGCAGATCAGAAACGAGATGATGGTGGGAAGCACCAGATAGACCGCATCGGGCGGCAGCGGCGCGGCCAGCACGCCGACGAAATGCATGGTCCAGATGCCGACGGCAAGAAAGGCCGCTGCACCCGCCAACAGCGTGCGCGCGCCGACGCTCCGCGCATTGCGGATGCGTGCCGCAAGGCCAAAGCCCGTATATCCTCCCAGGATCGCGATCGCTACCGAGAGCGCGACGAGATAGGGATCGTGTCCTTCGAACATGATCTTGCCGGCTTGCCCGTCTCCACGGGACAAGCCTCCTCCCGCCGCCGAGTTTATAGGCACGGCGGCAGGAATGACAATCGATCCATCGTCTTGGTTATTTTTTGCGCATGATCTTTTCGGAAAACCGGTACCCACTTTTCCGGATCATGCGTTTTATGCGCTCTGCACGATTCCCGCCGCGACCTGGCCGCGCAGCCGTTCCAGGCTGAGCAGCGTGTTGGCGCAGGCTTCCGCGACCTCGATGCCCTTCGTGGCGAAATGCTGGCGGAAGAAATCGAAATGCGCCTGGCTCTCGTGGAATTGCTGCGGCGTCAGCACAGCGGAGAACACCGGCACCTCGGTTCGCAACTGCACATCCATCAGCGCCTTGATCACGGTGTCGGCGACGAACTCATGGCGATAGATGCCGCCATCGACCACGAGCCCGGCCGCGACGATCGCGGTATAGCGTCGCGTCTTGGCGAGGAGCTGGGCATGCAGCGGGATCTCGAACGAACCCGGCACCTCGAAAATATCGACCCGGTCGCGCGCGATGTTGCGCGCCTCGATCTCGTCAAGGAAGGCGATCCGCGCCTCCTCGACCACCTCGCGATGCCAGCAGGCTTGCACGAAGGCGATCCGTTGCGGCTTGGCAAAGCGTGGATGCGCCGGTGCCGCGGGTGGATCATTGGTGATGGGAGCTTGGGAGTGTTGGACTTGGGAGTCCTGAACCTGGGAGTGTTGGACTTCAGGCTCTTGGACTTCGGGGTCTTGGACTTCGGGGTCTTGCAGCATCTGATTCATGGCTTTCCTCTTTCGGGACCAGAATCAGGGCACACGGAACGACACGCCCGCACGCGGGAACACCGCGCCAAAGGCGTCGCGACCGTTCTCTTTCATCCGGACTTTAACCGTCGGCTTCGGAATCACACCGAATCTGCTGACCCTTTTCCATTCGGGAGCTCCGAGAGGAAAAGGCGCTCGCGGGCTTGGGCGAAAGCCGCCCTTACCGCCGGTGGGGACTTCCACCCCGCCCTGAGAACATCGGCCGCCCGGAATGGACGACCTGCCCCGAAATATGACCAACCGCCGACGAGCGGGCAAGCACCTTTGACACGACGAATCGGCATGTCTCCATGCCGTCCGGACAGGGCGTCTTCGCAGGGTCGCCGCGGCCGCGATCGTGTCGGGGCCTCATGGTTCGAGACGGCGCTCGCGCCCCTCCTCACCATGAGGGTCAACGATTTCGCCGCAAATACCGCCCTCGTCCTCAGGAGCCCGCAGCAGGCGGGCGTCTCGAAGGACGGGTTACGCAGAAACTGCCTGAGCAAGCTTTCTTCCACATGCGATAGCCTTGGGGGCTCGGCATGAGACCGGCCACTACTTCGGGTCAGGAATCGTCAGCGCCGGATTTCCGGCAAAGAAATTGTGCGGCATCAGGGTGAAACCGAACCAATGGGTGGGCATGACCGGCCAATCCTCCATCGCGGTGATGTGATGGAATCCGACCGTGTACCAGGCCACGATGTCGCGGTTGCCAATCGGCCGGTCCTGCGCGGTCCAGGTGCCGAGCGTGTCCTTGCCGTCGCTCATGACCGCGTAACGTCCGCCGGCGTAGCGCTCCGCGGGCACGTAGGGCGTGACCGAGAGTTGGTAATCGATATAGGGATTGCGGCGCACCGGCGGATCGTCGGCCGCAAGCAGCGGATAGACGTAGCTTCCTTCCGGCATCAGCATGTAGCCCGGATGGTGGCCAAGCGCGCTCTCCACATTGTTGTTGCCGAAATGATAGAGCGCCGGCGAGCCCGGCTCGATGCGGGTGCGCGCCTCCATCTCCCGCGCCGGCATGTCGTGCGTGACGGTGTAAAGCGAGCGCCGCGGCGAGCCGTTCGGCAAGGCTTCCTGCACCAGGCGTTCGCGCATGAAGTCGTTCGCGGTGCCGTCGATGTCGAGATCAAGGCGGAAGTTGAAATAGTGGCTGTGGAACGGCGCGACCAGCCCGGGCGCGACCAGCGTTCCATAGCGGGTGTCGGCCGCGGCCGTCGCATCCTTCATCGATTGGCTTGCGACGCCCTTCACCGAGTCGATGCCCGTGGCGCCCACCGCCACGCGGATGCTGCCGTCCTGATGAAAGACATAGTCGATGATATAATCATAATTGCCGACCGCTGAGGCCGAGCGCACCACGAGTTCGCTCGCCGGCCGGCCGACCGTCGGCACGGTCGTCCCTCCGTTCTGCGCAAAGATCTCGAAGTGGCGCCAGGCGGGATCGCCGATCGCGCGCTCGAAGACACAAATCGCGTCCGGAATTTCGATCGGCTCGCCATCGTCCTGCGGCATGGTGACGGGAAGGAAGCGGGCATAGGACGGACAGTCGATCCCCTTCCGCAACGGACTTAAGGTATTTCCAAAGCCGTATTCGCCGCTGTCCATATAGGTCCGAAAGTACCAGCCCTTGTCCGGGTCCATGTAGGGCACAAAAACTTCGGACAGATGCATCTGGTAGGCGACGGAGCGCCAGCGCGCACCATCGCGCGCCTCGACCATGGAGAGCACCAGCCCCGGCCGCTTGTCGGCGCGCACGTGGAAGCGCCACATATCCCAGACCAAACGCCCGTCTTCGATTCCGATGTTGTCTCCGCCCGGCTGCACAAGATTCGTCGCTTTCGAGTCCGGGCGCAGCGCGGCGCGTTTCGCCACCTCGGCCTCCTCGTAGCCCCACCCTTCGCCCGACACCGGCACCGCGCCAGTATCGGTCACATCGAGCACCTTGCCGGCCTTCAAATCGACCGTCGCAAACAAGCCTTCGATCGGACGGGCCCAGTAATTGGAGCCTGCCGGCTTGCCGACACATGGCACCTTGATCAAACGGCGGCCCTGCTCCTCCCCGGTCCCGAAATTCCCGGCCGTCAGCGGCAGGCAAAATACCTGAGCAGGGATAAAGCCGCGTTTGGCCAGGCCCTGGATCATGCGCGCATCCGCCAGCGCAAGGCCGGTCGCGCCCATGATCTCTTCGATCAGGAGGGCCGGCTCGCCGGTGACCGCTTGCCAGGCGGTGACACGACCGGCCGAAAGGTCGACGGTCGCTTCATGCACCGTCCCCGCCTCGCTCACCACGGCGATGGCACGGCGTGGAAGCGTCATGCCCGGCCGCCAAGCCGTGACCGCGGCTTTCTGGGGCTCATCGAGATCGACGGCGTGGAAGCGAGCCTTCGGCCCAAGTTTTCCATCCGCCTTGAGCAACTCCTTGACCTGGTGAATCTCGTTGCCCGTCAGCGCATCGAGCGGATGCGTGGGCCGCGCGTCCTGCGCCGCAGCCGCGAACGCCGGAAGCAACAGGACGGCGGCAAGAGCGCCTCTCAGCCAGATCGCGGATTTCATGCACGTCTCCTCCCGTAGGGCTGAAATGCCGGCCGGCAATACGGTCCACACGAAAAACGACCGCTCGCTTCATCCGGACCATGAGCGTCGGCCTCTGTCCCTCTTTCCATCAAGAAAAATTGCCGTGAAAGAACGTGAAGGACAAACACGTTCGCGGGCTTGCCGATGGCGAGGAAGTTCACCGGTCTGAGAACCCTTGGTCTAAGCGGGACGGCCTGACCTGACGCAACCACGGCCGGCGTGGGCACGCATCCCGCGTCTTGCACGAATCAAACCTTGCCGTTCGAGGCAGTATTGCGGCCAGGATGTGACAAAGAAGATTCGTTTCCAAAAAGTTAACGCTTTCACCAAAAGCAAATCCGATTCCGGTTTGTTCTCAATTTAGTAGCCGTGACGCCGATGAGTTGTGGACTATGTGGGTTTCCGTTGTGGACGGACTCGGCCTCCAGTTGCGCGGATTCCGCAAATCACATCAGTTGATCCGGCAGCCCCCGGGTACCCCAAAATGGGACACTCGGGGGATTGCAGCCGGCAGCGACGTGTCTTGACAGAGCGCGGAGCCGGTCGCCGCGTTCGTTTCAAGAGAATGAATAAGAAGAGGTCGAGACGGCATGTCCATGCTCGAAGGCGTTATTGACTCCACGAACCACCCGCTCGCGGTCGTCGAGGACATCGCCGCCGATAACAACTGGTCGTTCGAACGTTCCGGCCAGGATGAAATCACCATCGTCTCCAGGGGACAGTGGACCGACTATCAGCTCTCCTTCACCTGGATGGGCGAGATCGAGGCGCTGCATCTGGCCTGCGCCTTCGACATGAAGATTCCACCGACCCGGCGGCCCGAGGTGCAGCGGCTGATCGCCGCCATCAACGAGCAGCTCTGGATCGGCCATTTCGACATCTGGACCCACACCGGCATGATCATGCACCGCCAGGCACTCGTGCTGCCCGGCAGGCTCACCGCCTCCACCGCGCAGTGCGAAAGCATGCTGGCCGGCGCGATCCATGCCTGCGAGCGCTATTTTCCGGCGTTCCAGTTCGTGGTGTGGGCCGGCAAGTCGACCACGGAAGCCATGAGCGCGGCGATGTTCGACACCGAGGGCGAGGCGTAGGGTTTCCAGACGTTCGCCGCATATTCGGTGTCGTCCCGGCGCATGCTGTGACCCCTGCGTGAGCGCTGTGCGCTCATCGCGATACCGCGTGATTTCGCCTTCGGGCAAAGCGCTTGTCGCGCCTGCTGTGCTTTACTAAAACCGCCTGTGGTTATGGTTCCCTGCTTTCGCAGGGACGACGGTGGAGTGTGTCGTGACATCAGATAGCAACAACGCGCTTCAGAACATCACAGGCAACATCGTGCTCGCGGGCGCGGGCAAGATGGGCGGCGCGATGCTGACGGGATGGCTCGCGCAGGGGCTCGATCCGAAACGCGCCGTCGTGATCGAGCCGGCGCCCTCGGACGAGATCCGCGCGCTGGCTGCGAAAGGCATTCAGCTCAATCCGGCGACGCCGGTCGCGGCCGAGACGCTGGTGATCGCGCTGAAACCGCAGACCTTCCGCGAGTCCGGCGCCGCAGTGAAACCCTTCGTCGGAGCGGGCACGCTCGCCGTCTCGATCATGGCCGGCACCACCATCGCTTCGCTGCAAACCGTATGCGGCGAGACAATCGTGCGCGCGATGCCGAACACGCCGGCGGCAATCGGACGCGGCATCACGGTCGCGGTGGCGGCCGGCAAAGTCAGCGCGGCACAGCGCGCGGTCGCCGACGCGCTATTGCGCGCGACCGGATCGGTCGAATGGGTCGATGACGAGAGCTTGATGGACGCCGTCACCGCCGTGTCGGGCTCCGGGCCGGCCTATGTTTTCCTGCTCGCGGAGGAACTGGCCCGCGCCGGCGTCACCGCCGGCCTGCCCGAGGAGCTTGCGACCAAATTGGCGCGCGCGACCGTTGCGGGCTCCGGCGAGTTGTTGCATCGCTCGGAGCTTGCCGCCGCCATGCTGCGGCAGAACGTCACCTCGCCCGGCGGCACTACCGCCGCGGCGCTGGACGTGCTGATGGGCGCGGATGGCCTGAGGCAGCTGATGACCCGCGCTGTTGCGGCGGCCACTGCGCGGTCGAAGGAATTGGCGAAGTAACAAGCAGCTTGCTGGAATCCGTAGGATGGGCAAAGGCGCAAAGCGCCGTGCCCACCGTTTGTCCGCAGTCGCACAGCGCATTGATAGATGGTGGGCACGCTTCCGTCTCCGCTCTTCGAGCTACGCCGGACAAGTCGCTTTGCCCACCCTACCGACTACGTCGTCCCCAGCCGCCTATTGAAACTGTCGAGATTGATCAAGCCGCGCCCGTGGCGGCCTTCGCCGATCTTGCGCACGCCGTCAAACGAGCAGACCTCGAAGCGGATGACGCGGCGTTCGACCGCGATCACGCGCGCCGTGGTGCGCACGGTGGCACCGACCGGAGACGCCGCGAGGTGCCGGATATCGACCTCGGTGCCGACAGTGACCCAGCCCGGCTGGAGACATGACGCGATGGCGTCGCCTGACGCCAGTTCCATCTCGAGAATCATCATCGGTGTCGCGAACACCATCGGCATCCCCTTCAGGATATGCCCGACCGTGCGCTCCGGCGGCACCACGAGGCTGCGCTCGGCGCTCATGCCGATGGTGATGACATCGCGTGCATCCATGATCGCTCCTCTTCAATTGAGCATGATCCCCCCGCAAACGCGTTCCGCGTTTGTCGCGAGGAAAACCGCTGCACACCCGTCGGGTCGTCGCCCGAGGCGTGCTTTTCCGGATCATGCTCCTAAACGATCCTCAGCAGGTTCATCTGCGGATTCACTTCGACATCTGCGCCATTCGGAATCGCTGCCGTGATGTCCTCGTCGAAGCCTGCGAGCATCGGCACGTCGCCGAGCGCCGCCCCCTGCGCCAAGATCGGATTGACCGAGTTCAGCACCAGCGCCAGCGGCACGATCCCGCGCGACTTCATTTCATGCAGCATCCAGGCCGTCGCGACGCCGCCCTTGGCAGTGTCGAGCACCAGGATCTTGCCGACATAGGACTGGCCGGCGAGCTTGTGCGCCGGACGGCTGAACACGCCTTTGATCCGATCGAGATCGTAGCGTGCCGAAAAGCCGTCATTGGCGACCAGCGCCGGCCCGCGCACGGTCGGCCCCATCGCGTGCCGCGCCTTGAAAACCTTGCCGCTCATATCCGCTCCAGCCTGCCGCTCACGGCGGCATCCACACATGCTTCCATCGAGGCCAGCATCGGCCGATAGCCGTAGCCGCCGAGAATGTTGACCAGCTTCGCGCTGTTGGTGGCGAGCCGCTTCCAGCCGCGCGCCTCCGAAATCTCGCGCGCATAGGATTGATAGAAACACATGCCCGACAGCACGCTGCCGCCGGCCGCTTCGATCCGCGCGGTGTAGCCCATCCGGTCGGAGTCCGGCTTGACCTGCGGACTCGTCACCGCGAGCATTGGAACAGAAAGCTTCCGGCCATCGCAGAGATCAGCGAGATCGCCGAGCTCATAGAGGCTGAGCTGCGGCGCGGAGAACACCACCACGTCGACCTTGTCGTCGGTGTGATAGGACTTCTGCAACGCCTCGACATCGGCCTTCGTGACGCGATGGCTCGGCAGATCGGGCGACGCGACATCGGACAATCGGCCGGCTTCCGGTGTCAGGCCGACCAGATGATAGAGCGCGATCGAGCCGAAGCTCGCCATCGACGCGCCGAAATGCTTGAGCTGATCCGATCGCGCCGCACCCTCGATCCCCTCGATGACAGGCACGGCCCAGTAATTGCCGGCGAGCCGGCCGATGACGCCGCCAAGCGCACCCCAGCTGTTCAGCGATGTCGGCGTGTGATCGACCGTGATCCGCAACGTGGCCCGGCGGCCTTGCGGCAGATGAAAGCCGTAGCGCGGCGTGCGGCCCGTGAGGCCGGCCGCCAGCGCCGACGGCCCGCCCTCGAAATTCGATCGCGCGCCGCAGACCGAGTTCGCGTAGATCACGACGCCGGTGTCGCCGAACGCCGTGTGCTCGTTGCGCGTCGGCGGCTGGATGGTCTGATAGTTGATGCAGGTGTTGGTCATCGCCACGCCGAGTTTTTCGAACGCGGCGATCGTGCGGCGTTCGAGATCGACCATGGCCGCGGTCTGGCCGAGCCATTCGGCTTTCGCAAAATCAGTGCCGCGCGGATCGGTGATGGTCGGGATGCGCACGCGCCGCTGGCCGCTTGTTTCCGCAGCAAGTCCTTCGAGCCAGACGACGCCTGCCTCGCCGAGGCTCTCGGTATCGGCCATGATGTGAGCCTGCGTCACGGGCACGAAATCCTCGGCGCCAAAGAAATCGCCGACCTTGATCTGATGCTGCAGCGCCTGTTGCGGGACCGGCCCGGCCTTCCCGGCCAGGATGTCGTGTTCTTCGTCGTCGAGTTTCATCTTTGATCAATCAATGCTGACGCCGGCATCCTGCACGGCCTTGGCCCATTTAGAAATCTCGCTGCGCTGGACATCGAGAAACGCCGCGCCACCGAGCTTGATAACCGGCGTCACCCCGAGCGGTTCAAGCTTACTGCGAAACGCTTCGCTTGCCGCGATGCGTTCGATGTTTCCGGTCAATTCTTCTTGCAAGGCCGCCGGCATTCCCGCCGGCGCGAAGACGCCCCACCATGCGGTGGTCTCGAAATTGTCATAGCCGGATTCGGCGATGGTCGGCACATCGGGCACGACGGCCGAGCGTGCCTTGCCCGAGAGGGCAAGCGCGCGCAGCTTGCCGCCCTGCACGTTCGACAGCACGGATTGCAGCGGATCGAACATGATCTGGATCTGTCCGCCAATCAGATCGGTTACCGCGGGCGCGCTGCCCTTGTAAGGCACGTGCTGGATATTGATGCCCGCGGCCGACTTGAACATTTCCGCGGTGAGATGGCCGGGCGTGCCGACACCGGCGCTGCCGTAGTTCAGTTCGCCCGGTTTTGTCTTCGCCAAGGCCACGAGATCGGCGAGGCTCGCAACGGATAGCGAGGGATGCACGACGACCGCGACCGGCGCCTGCGCCACCATCGCGATCGCGGTGAAATCGCGTAGCGCATCATAGGGCAGCTTCCTGTAGAGCGCCGAGTTGATCGCGTGCGTGCCGACCGTTCCGACCAGGATCGTCTGGCCATCGGGCGCCGATTTCGCCACCACATCTGCGCCGATCGAGCCGCCGGCGCCGCCGCGATTGTCGATCACCATGACGGCCTTGAGCTCATCGCCCAGCATCTGCGCCAGCGGCCGCGCCACGATATCGGTCGGGCCGCCGGCCGGGAACGGCACGACGACGCGGATCTGTTTTCCGGTGAGTGTTTGCGCGCCGGCCGATGTGACCGGCGCCAGCAAAGGAGCGCTCGCGGCGACCGCGGCCAGTTTCAAGAACTCCCTACGTCGCATCAGCATCTCCCCATGATCGCTTCGCGCGCAAAAAGCTTGACGCACGCCAGGGGTGGCCGGAAGCGACAGGGGCGATCAGCAGGAAAAAAATTGCCCGCAACGGTTGGCGGAACAGACCGGTCAAGCGCATCAGCGCACAAATCGTCTAAGCGTGAATCGTCTAAGCGTGAATCGTCAGATCGCAAGCTGTCGCGCCGTTCCGGTCCGGCAGGAGGCCGACCGGAACGCCGCGAAACGGATCGTCTCACTTCTTCGCCGCGGCCGCGCGTTCGACGAAGCTCTTGCCGCCCTTCATCTTGTGATGCAGCGGCGCCTCGTTGATCTGGATCACGACGGCATCGGCATCGACGCCGAGATTCTTCACCAGCGCCTGCGTGATGTCGCGCATCATGCCGAGCTTCTGCTCGTCGGTGCGGCCGGCGGCCATGCTCACGGTAATCTCAGGCATCTTGTTACTCCCTTGTTTTTGGTTCGTGGCCAGACTGTGATTGCCGGACCTGGCCGTCCGAAGGACGGCGTCGCTTCCGAGTGCCTACGCTCGGCAATCCATCATTTGAAAGATGGATGCGCGGGTCAAGCCCGCGCATGACGAAATCGGTCATCCCCACGTTACATCATGGCGCGCAAGCACCTCGCGCACCTTCGCGACGATCTCGTCCTCCTTGCAGGAGAACTGCGCCGGGCGGCTTTCGCGCCATTCCTGGTTGGATGCGATAGCGGCGGCAGCCTTGGCGCCCTCGATCAAATCCTTGATCTGGACCTCGCCGCGCGCCTTCTCGTCCGAGCCCTGAATGATCACGCAGGGCGCATTACGGCGGTCGGCATATTTGAGCTGATTGCCCATGTTCTTGGGATTACCGAGATAGAGCTCGGCGCGGATGTCGGCGCTACGCAACTGCGCGACCATCTTTTGATAATCCGCGACGCGGTCGCGATCGAACACGGTCACGACGACGGGACCGAAGGCCGGGCGCGAGTCGAGCTTGCCGAGCAACGTCAACGCCGCCTGCAGCCTCGACACGCCGATGGAAAATCCTGTGGCCGGAACCGGCTCGCCGCGAAAGCGCGAGACGAGGCCATCATAGCGCCCGCCGCCGCCGACCGAGCCGAACACGACCGGCTGTCCCTTCTCGTTCGGGATTTCGGCGAGAAGCTGCGCCTCGAACACGGGGCCAGTGTAATATTCAAGGCCGCGCACCACCGACGGATCGACGACGACCTGATCGCGATAGCCGGCGGCATCGACCAGCCGCGCAATCTCGACCAGTTCGTCGAGGCCTTCTATTGCAAGTTTCGAATCCTGGAATGTCTCGCGAAGCATGTCCGCGATCCGGCGCGCAACGTCGTATTCGTTCTCCCTGGCGTCGGGATCGCCGACGAGCCTCTTCTTCACATCCGCATCACCGGCATAGGCCAGCAGCGGCGGCTGCACGAGCGTACGCGCATTCACGAAAGTCTCGATCTTCCTGATCTGCGTGTCGTCGAGACCCGCGCCCTTGGTGAAATCGCCGCTTTCATCCTTACGGCCGGGGCCGAGGAGCTCGCGCACGCCGCGCTCGCCGAGCCGATCGAGCTTGTCGATCGCGCGCAGCACCGTCAGCCTGCGGCCGTTGTTCTCATCGCCGCCAAGGCCGATCGACTCCATCACACCGTCGAGCACCTTGCGATTATTTACTTTCACGGCGTAGTCGCCACGCGCAATGCCCAGCGCCTCCATCGTGTCGGCCGCCATCATGCACATCTCGGCGTCGGCCGCCGGCGAAGCGGAGCCGACCGTGTCGGCGTCGAACTGCATGAACTGGCGGAAGCGGCCGGGGCCGGGCTTTTCGTTGCGATAGACATAGCCGGCGCGATAGCTGCGGTAGGGCTTCGGCAGCGTCTCGAAATTCTCTGCGACATAGCGCGCGAGCGGCGCGGTGAGATCGTAACGGAGCGAGATCCACTGCTCGTCATCGTCCTGGAACGAGAACACGCCCTCGTTGGGGCGGTCCTGGTCGGGCAGGAATTTGCCGAGCGCGTCGGTATATTCGAAGGCCGGCGTCTCCACCGGCTCGAAGCCGTAGCGCTCATAGACGGCGCGGATCTTCTCCGTCATCTCGCGCGTGGCTTTCAGCGCGGCGGGACCGCGATCCTCCAGCCCGCGCGGCAGCCGCGCCTTGAGCTTTTGCGGTTTCTTGGGTTTGTCAGCCATCTAGCTTTGCAAGGTTGGGGCGGTGTCA
>Ga0207693_10002912_pt1 | contig 14807 bp, 15 predicted proteins | sample LARL81metaG_FD_184347 | JGI IMG/M metagenome (GOLD analysis project Ga0207693, IMG submission 184347) | Corn, switchgrass and miscanthus rhizosphere microbial communities from Kellogg Biological Station, Michigan, USA - LAR L8-1 metaG... | ecosystem: Host-associated > Plants > Roots >...
CACCTCCAGCCGCCGCGGATCCTCGCCCACGGCGAGATCGCGTGCCTGCGACGACGGCTCGATGTCGCCGAGACGCACCACCCGGCCCTCGGCCTTCGAGACGACCTTGTGTGCGACGACGACGACGTCGCCGTCCTGCAGGCTCACGGCCGCCGCAATCAACGCCGCGATGTCGTCCCCCTCGCCCACTTCCGGCAGCCCGTGGACCGGGATCACGCGCAGCTCGCCCCGAAAACTTTGCAACAGACTGTTACTTGTCGGGAAGGCCGGTCAGCTTGAGCCCGGCGTGAACCCGATACCGCTTGTTGATGTTCAAGATCACCGCGGTCATCGCCTCGAGTGCACGCGAATTTGCAAGGGGGCCGGCGTCGAAGGCCCGGCCGCCGACGAGCTTGCCGGCCAGCTCGAGGGCCGGCTCTTTGGCCCGCGGATCGTCGCCGGCGATCAGCGCGTCCTGCTCGGGGAGGTCGTCAGCCGCAAGCCCGACCGCGGAGACGGACTGCAGGCCCGAGGCGACGGGCGCTTCGATCGTCTCGGCGAGCTCCTCGGCGAGCGAGCGCTCGTCCCGGCCCGGGAGGACGCCTTGCTCGGTGAAAAGCAGGTCGCTGGCGACGCACAGCACAGGCGTCTGGCCGATCGCCTCCGCCAGCTCCCGCGCGGTGTCGAGTGTCGCGTTCGACCTGACCGCGAGCACGATGAGATCGGCGTCCTTGACGATCTCCTCGTTGCTGCCACCGCGCACGCCGAGCTCGACCGCCCGCTCCCAGCCCCGCTGCTGGTCGCGCGAGCCCACCGCGACGTCGAACTCGAGGTCCCGGAGCCGGGCCGCGAGCGCACGTCCGAAGGCGCCCGTCCCGCCGACGATGGACACCTTCAAGACGTCGGAACGAGGCCGAGAACGGTTTCGATCAACCCCTGCCTCGCGTCCTGCTCGGACATCAGCGTGCGGGTGACGATGGGCCTGACGCCGCGCTCTGCGACCTGTTCCGCATCGTCCGCATCGGCCTCGTCCAGGACAAGAGCACCGGCCAAGCCCTTGTAACAGTCTGTTACTTGTCCGGCGCTCGTCCCGCCGGTGAGGCTCTCGAACATGGCCGCTGCCGGGCCCTTGACCGCTCGGCCGCCGATCAACGGGCTGACGGCGACCACGCGCTCGCGCCGGCGCTCGACCGCAGCACGAATCTCCTCGATCGCCACGATCGGCCCGATGCTGACAAAGGGGTTGCTCGGCGCGATCGCGATCAGCTCCGCATCTTCGAGCGCTTCTAGCACCCCGGGCGCCGCCGTCGCCGTCAGAGCACCGTCGTACACGACTTCGTCGACGCGGTCGTGATGGCCGCGCGCCACGAACCACTCCTGAAACTCGAGCTCGCCGGCGGGCGTCCGGAGGAGCGTGCGCAGCCGGTCGTCGGTCGCCGGCAGGATCGTCAGTTCGAGACCGACAGCGCGTGCGATCTGCCGGGTCACCGTCGACAGCCGCTCGCCGCGCCGCAAGGCCTCGGTCCGGACGAGGTGAAGCCCAAGATCGCGGTCGCCGAGCTGGAACCAGGTCTCGCCGCCGAGCAGCTCGATCGTCTCGCTCGCGTTCCAGGTCTCCGCCGCGCGGCCCCAACCGCGCTCTTCGTCACCGAGGCCCGCAAGTGTGTAGAGCAAGGTGTCGAGATCGGGCGAGACGTGAAGGCCGTGCACCTCGAGGTCGTCGCCGACGTTGGCGATCACCGTCACCTCGCGCGCCTCCACGACCTCGGTCAACGCCTGCACGAAACGGGCGCCGCCGACGCCCCCTGCGAGAACCGCGATCCTCATCTGGTGCCGGAGCGAAGGCTCTCGAGCGCCGCGCGCGTATGGACGCCGAGCCGCGGTTCGAGCCGCTCCAGGTCATCCAGCGTGTCGACGTCTTCGACCAGGTTCGGGATCTCGACCAGACGCGACGCCCCGAGAGCGAGAAAACGCTCGGCGCTTCCGGGACCGTAGAGCGGCTCGAAGAGCCCCCGCACCGCCAGCCCGAGCGCGTTGGTCGTCCCGTCGCGGGCGGCCGCGACCGCGATCCCGTCGAGAGGGATCGAGCCCATCAGCGCGAGCAAGTCGCGCGGCGTGACGGCCGGGAGATCCGCATTCACGACCAGCACCGGTGCCTCCCGAATATCGGACAGAGCTGCCTCGACTGCCGCTCCCTGGCCCCGGCGGTCGGCGACGATCACGGGGCCAACTTCCCCGGCCGCCGCGACGACGTCCGCGAGCATCGCGCCGGCCAGCTCGGCACGCAGGTCCGCCGGTAGCCGTTGCTTCGCGTCCTCGCCGCGGAACGGAATGACGATTGACGGCACGGTCGAAGACACTATCGAGGTGAGTGCATCCGGGAACGCAGCTCTGGCCGACAGGCTCGAGTCCTTCGCTGCATTGCTCGAGCTGGCCGACGCCCAGTCCCACGCGGTGCGCGCCTACCGGCGCGCCGCCGAGGTGATCCGGTCGACGCCGGCGCCGGTGGCGGAGCTAGTCCGCGCGGGGCGAGCCCAGGAATTGCGCGGGATCGGGCCGGGAATCGACCGACGGCTGCGCGAGCTCGTCGAGACCGGAGACATCCAGGAGCTCGCCGATCTCGAGCGCGAGCTTGCGCCGGAACTGATCGGGCTCGGGCGGCTGCTCGGGATCGGCGCGAAGCGCGGGGTGGAGGTCGGCCGGGCGCTGGGAATCTCCACGCTCGACGAGTTCCGTGAAGCTGCGGACGAAGGACGCCTGCAGCAGGTGCCCGGGATCGGGCCCGAGACCGAGCGAAAGCTCGTCGAGGCGCTGAGGGCCTCCGAGCGACCGAGACCGTCCCGAGGCCTGCTGCTCAACCGCGCGTGGGCGCTCTCGCAGGCCATCGCCGACCCGTTAGGTGCCGAGGTCGCAGGAGATCCACGCCGCTTCAAGGATTCCTCCGAGCGCCTGGCCGTCGTCGCCTGCTCGGACAGGCCAAAGCCGGTGCTGGACGAGTTCACACGCCTGCCCCAGATCGTGACCGTGCTCGACCGGACCGGCGATCGGGCCACGGGCGTCACCGTCGAGGGCGTGCCGGTCGAGCTCGTCGTTGCGCCACGCAAACGCCTTGGTACCGAGCTCTTCCGGGCGACAGGGTCGGAGCCGTACGTCGCCGCGCTCGAGCCGTTGCCCGATGGGCGTGACGAGAACGCCGTCTACGCGGAGCTCGGAATCCCGTTCTGCCCGCCGGAGCTGCGCGAGCACCCCTTCCGCGGGGAGCCACCGCAGCTCGTCACGCTCGACGAGATCCGCGGCGACCTCCACTGCCACACGACCTGGTCGGACGGACGCGAGACCGTCTACGAGATGGGACTGGCCGCACGCGACCTCGGCTACGAATACCTCGCGATCTGCGATCACACGCCGGCGGTCGGCGCGGTGCCCGGGCTCGGGGCGGACGATGTCCGCCGACAGGCCGAGGAAATCGCCGAGGCAAACGAGCGGCTGGCGCCGTTCCGCGTCCTCGCCGGGATCGAGTGCGACATCCGGCCGGACGGCGAGCTTGATCTCCCAGACCACGTTTTGGCCGAGCTCGACTGGGTTCAGGCGAGCGTCCACGGTGGGCAGCGGCAATCGCGCGAGCAGCTGACCGCCCGGTCGGTCGGCGCGCTCGAGAATCCGTACGTCTCGGCGCTTAGCCATCCGACCGGCCGCTACATCGGCCGGCGGCCCCCGAACGCGGTCGACATCGAGGCCGTACTCGAGGCGGCGAAGCGCTACGGGAAGGCGGTCGAGATCAACGGCCTGCCGGACCGCATCGACCTACGCGACGCGCATGTCCGGCTCGCGGTCGAAGCGGGCGTCCCGGTCGTCTGTTCGACCGACGCCCACTCCATTCGCGGGCTCGGCAACATGCTGAACGCCGTGGCCACCGCTCGGCGCGGCTGGGCGACCGCCGCGGACGTGCTCAACACGCGCCCGCTCGCCGAGATCCTGTCGCTGCGGCTCGGCTAGGCGCTAGCGCCCGCCCCCGGGCCCGCTCGTCGTCCACTCGCGTAAGTCGTACCAATGCGTCGCGCGTAGGGCTTCGGCGACGGTCGGGTCGGTGTGCTCGGCGTTGAAGACGTGCCGCTCGAGATCGCAGCAGATCGCAACCGTCTCCAGCGGAACGTCCGGCAGGTTCGCGAGGGCGTCGGCAGGCAGCCTGGCCTCGGCGACCGTGTAATGCATGAACTGGAGGTCGGGGGCGATCTCCATCAGCCTCGGCCAGTCGGGGCACGTTCGGGAGCTCACGCCGTCCTCGCCGGGCGCTTCGCTGCGACGAGCGACCACTCGCCCTCGAACCTGAACCAGCCGCGGCTGTGCTCGTCTGGGTAGACGGTGAACTCAGCGGCCGGATCGAGACGGTGGTACTGGCGGGTCGATTTCGGGTCGCCAAGCGCAACGCTGAGACGGAAGAGGCCGTCGGAAAGCGGAAGCCGCGGCACTTCGAAGCAAACCTCTCGTCGTCCCCCACCGCTGACCCAGCCCAACTCCTCGGCGGTCGACTCGCTGGCGCCGAGCAGCCCACCATTCGCGTCCCTGAACTCGACGGCGACACGTGGCGGAGCGATAGCCGGGGACAACTCGATCGAAAGCCGCACCACAAGAGGCCCGCCGGAGAGGAACTGCCTCCGCTCCTCCCCGTCACTGCCCTCGAGACGAACCCCTACCACCGACGCTTCGCCGGTTCCCCATGCGTGCTGCTGCTCTGAGGCCTCCTCCGCGGCAAGCAGCTGCTGATATGTCTTGATCACGTCCCGGGCCGACCCGTCCTGTTCGACGCGACCGCCCGTCAGCAGGATGGCACGCTCGCAAACCCGCTCCACAGCGGGTGACGCATGCGAGACAAAGATGATCGTCCTCCCCCGCTCGCGCAGCTCGAGAATCTTGCCGAAGCACTTTCGCTGGAAAGCCTCGTCGCCGACCGCGAACACCTCGTCGAGGAGCAGGATGTCCGGGTCGAGGTGTGTCGCGACCGCAAAACCGAGCCGCATGTACATCCCTGACGAGTACGTCCGGACCGGAACGTCGAAGAACTCCTCGAGCTCGGCGAACGCAACGATCTCGTCGAGGCGCTCTTGGACGTAATTGCGCTTCAGGCCGTGAACCGCGCCGTTCATATAGACGTTCTCGCGTCCGGTGAAATCCGGGTGAAAACCCGCGCCGAGGCCGAGGAGCGAGCCAACGTCGCCACCCACCTCCAGCCGGCCCGAGCTCGGAGCGAAGATCCCGCCGATCAGTCGAAGCAGTGTCGTCTTGCCCGAGCCGTTGCGGCCGATCACGCCCAGAGCCTCGCCGGGCTCGACGGCGAGCGAGACATCGCGAAGCGCCCAAATCTCCTCCCTGCGCAGATGCCGACGGCGCAGGATTGCTTCCTTGAGGGTGACGTCACGCTGTGGGTAGACCCGAAACAGGCGGCTGACGCCCTCAGCAACGATGGCTCCGGGCTTCACGCTTTCGAGGGTACTGAAACGGCTTTTTTGACAAGGTGGGCGAGCGTGCGCACGAACTCAGGATCGTCGTTCAACGACTCGATCCGCTCGAGCTCGAGGCCGAGCTCGGCCGCTTTCTCGCGCGCCTCGATGTCGAGGTCCCAAAGAATCTCGAGGTGATCCGAGACGAATCCAACAGGGCAAACCAGCACGCGCCGCTCACCGTTCGCCGCCAGCGTCTGGAGCTCCTCCAGGATGTCGGGACCAAGCCACGGCTCCCCGGTCGAGCTCGCGCTCTGGAACGCGAACGACCAGTCCGCCAGCCCGGCGCGCTCGGCCACGAGGCGGGAGGTCTCGAGCAGCTGGTCGCGGTAGGGATCGCCGTCCCGAAGAATGCGCTCGGGCAGCGAATGGGCGGTGAAGACCACATGACCGTCGAACCCGCGGACACGTGACGCCAGCACGTCGACGAACGGCTCGTGATCGTGCCAGCTCTCCACGAAGACGAGCTCGGCCCGGCCCTGCAGCGCGTTCTCCAGCCGTTCCCGGTAACCGGCGATCGACAGGCGCGAGTAATGCGGGGCGAGCACAAGGCCGACGAGAGTCTCGGCTCCGCCGGAGAGCGCCGCCTCGACCGCCTCGGCGATCCGGGGCCGCCAGTGCTTCATGCCCACGTAGACCGGCAGCCCGAGCTCGCGCTCGAGCCCCCCGCGCTGAGCTTCGGTGATTTCGTCAAGAGGCGAGCGGCCGCCGATGCGGCGGTAGCGCTCGCTGAGCTCGTCGATCGCCTGCTGCGAGACGGGCTTTCCCTCGCGGATGTCCGCGAGGTACGCAGCCACGTCCTCGGCCGTCGCAGGACTTCCGTACGCCATCAGGATGACCGCCGCGTTCATGCCGCGACCTGCGCGGTCCGCTCGTGGACAAGCCGAACGAGGCGTCCGAGATCATCGGGATTCGTCTCTGGCAGGACGCCGTGACCGAGGTTGAAGATGTGACCCGGCCGGCCCTCGGCGCGGCGCAGGACGTCCTCTGCTCCGCGCTGGACGCGCTCCCACGTCCCGAGTAGTGCGGCGCCGTCCAGGTTCCCCTGGATGCCACGGTCGTAGCCGACCCGTTCCCACGCAACATCGAGCGGAGTCCGCCAGTCGACGCCGATTACGTCACCCCCGACCGCCCGCCGTTCCTCCAACAGATGGGCGTCGCCAGTTGCGAAGTGAATCGTCGGCACCTCGACGGCGTCCAGCACCCGGGCTGAGTAGGGCGCAGCGAACTCGCGGTAGTCGGCAACCGAAAGCGCGCCGACCCAGGAGTCGAACAGCTGAACGACATCAGCCCCGGCCCGAACGCAGCCGGCCAGGTAGCGGCCGAATGTGTCTGCGAGCTTCTCCATCAGGGCATGCCAGACCTCGGGCGCGCCATACATGCACGCCTTCGTCAGCTTGAACTCGCGCGTCGGCTTGCCCTCGATCAGGTAGCCGGCGACCGTGAACGGCCCGCCGGCGAAGCCGATCACCGCCTGATCGGAGGGCAGCGCCTCGCGCACGAGCCGCACGGACTCGAGCGTCCAAGGCACGGACTCCTCGGGCTCCGGCACGACAAGCTGCTCGACGTCTGCGAGTGAGCGGATCGGCGCCGCCACCACCGGCCCCACATTCTCGACCAGCTCGACCTCGACGCCCATCCCGAGGACCGGGAGCATGATGTCCGCGAACATCACCGCCGCGTCGACACCGTGCCGCCGCACCGGCTGCAGCGTCACTTCTGCGCAAAGCTCCGGCTCGCGCGCGACCTCGAAGAGGCCGTAACGCTTGCGCAACTCCCGGTACTCGGGCAGCGAACGCCCGGCCTGACGCATGAACCAGACGGGGGTCCGTTCGACCTGCTCCAGCCGGCAGGCGCGGACGAGAAGCGGTGCGGACACGTCTAAAGCTCGACCGCGAGCTGATCGTCCAGTCGGCGGAAGACCAATGCGCCGAGCAACAAGGAACCCGCGCCGGCACCGAGCACGTAAACGACCTCGCCGAGGCTCGGGTACTGCCCGTAGAACAGCGGCCTACGGATCGACTCGACGAACGGGGTGACGACGTTTCCCCATTGCAGGATCTGCATGACGACGTGATGATCCTGGACCCCCGGCAGCGTTTTCAGGTCGTAGAAGATCGGCGTGAGAAAGAACCACGGCAGGAACACGGTCAGCAGAAGGTGCTCGACGTCGCGAAAGAGTGCCGAGAGCGCGGCGAACACGATCGACAGGCCGCTTGCAAGGGCGACGAGCGGCACAGAAAGCGGGATCACGGCCCACATCGTCCCCCTGGTAGCAGGGATGACCGCGAGGTTCACCGCACCGACTACGACCAACATCACCACGTAGGTGACCAGGTTGGAACCGACCACCGCCAAGGGAAGTAGTTGGCGCGGAAAACGCACCTGCTTCACGAGATTCGCATGTCCAACGATGCTCGCGCTCCCCATCTGGAGCGAGCCTGAAAAGAAAATCCAGATCGTCAGTCCAGAGAGGATGAAGAGCGGATAGTGCGCAATTCCGGTGCTTCGCCAGAGAACCGAGAAGACGAGCGTGTACACACCCATCAGCACGAGTGGATTGACGAACGTCCAGCCGACCCCGAGCAGCGACCCTTTGTAGCGGGCGTTCAGTTCGCGTCGGAAGAGGTTGCCAAACAGGTCCGGGTACCGCAGCAAGTCGACGTAGAGCGTCACGGCGGCCAGTGTAGATGCCGCCTGAGTACTATCGTTCCGCCGTGCGTTCCTCTGTCGCAAAGCAGGCCGTGAGGAAGCTCGGGAGACTCCGAAGCACCGGAGACGGCCGTCTGGAAAGCCTTGGCCACGATTTCGATCGGGGTCATCGAGGGTACGTCGAGGGCTTGCCCGAGGGCGAGCGCCTGTGGCTCCGGACGAAGCCGTTCAGCGCCCCGCCGAACTTTGAGCTCGCGACGTGCTTGCGCACCTTCGCGCACGTCGTCGAGCATCTTGGACTCGGCCTGCGTGCGCAAGTTCTCGACGTTGGCTGTGGCCCTGGGTGGATGAGCGAGTTCCTCGCCCGGTGCGGATATTGGGTAACCGGGATCGACATTTCCGAGGACATGGTCGAGATCGCCCGATTGCGGGTGTCACGGATTCCGGAACAGGTCGGCGATGGCATCGACCCCCTAGCCGAGTTCCACGCGATGCCTGTCCGCGAAATGCCGTGGACCGACCGCTTCGACGCCGCGATCCTCTACGACACGATGCACCATTTCGACGACGAGCTCGAGACGCTGCGGGTAATCCAGCGCACTCTCGTCCCGGGTGGGATGATCTACATACGCGAGGGTGCCCGTCCTGCTGCGGGCTCGGAGGGTGAGCAGGCCCTGATCGACGAGATGCGCGTCCGGCAGACGCTCGAGTCGCCCTTCGATCCGCGCTACCTCCTCGAGGTCGTTCGGGAGGCAGGCTTCGAAGACGTTCGGCGGCTGCTCGAGGTCGATGAGCTCGTCGGCGTCGACGACCTGCGGCAGCCGTTCAACGCAATCGCCCGTTTCCTTCGGTATCGCGCGGGGCGTGGCGACATCAACACGGTCGTCGCCCGCAAGCCGCTCGGGCTCGAAGCCCGGACCGACGCGACCAACTTCTTCGGCCGAATCAAGTCTCTCGGGGCTTGGGAGGACAGCTCGGATCCCGGAGAGAAGCTGATCTGGGTCGAGGTGACGAACGAAGGCCAGGCCTTCTGGCCGATGGCGACGGGCTTCCCGTATCCGTCGGGCGTCGTCACCGTCGGTCCGTACGCGATCGACGACGCCGGCGAGAGGGTCGAGCTCGGGCGGGCAATGCTCCCGCACAGCGTTTCGCCGGGATCGTCCGCGCGGGTCCTCGTTCGGGTTCCGGGCGAAGCCACCCTGGGCGAGGTGCGGATCGACCTAGTGCGCGAGGGGCTCGCCTGGTTTTCGGAGCTCGGATCGCAGCCGTTGGTCGTGCCGCCCGAAGGCTGACGCGCTGCGCATCGTCATCGACGTCAGCCCGCTCTCCCTTCCGCGGACCGGAATCGGCAACTACCTGCGCGGGATGGTCGGCGGTCTCGCGACGGTCTCCGGCGAGCACGAGATCGTCGCCTTTGCGCCGACCGGTTTGCGCGGAACCCGGCGCGTAAAGGAGGCGCTCGAGTCGATCCCAGTCGAGCGCCGGCTCTTCATGCTTCCCGCCGCCCAGGCATGGCGGATCGCCTGGAGCAAGTCGGGTCGTCTCCCGCTCGAGCGCGTGGTGGGCCCGTTTGACGTCTTCCACTTCTCCGACTGGATGTACCCACCGCAGCGCGGGGGCGTACGGGCAACGACGATCCACGATCTCGTGCCGCTTCACTTTCCGGAACTCGTCCACCCCCGCACCCGTCGGATGCACGGGGCGAAGTACCGACACACTGCCGCGAGTTGCGACGTCGTCTTCACGAACTCTCGCTTCACGGCCGCCGACGTAGCCGAGCATCTTCAGATTCCGTCCGAGCGGATCCGCGTCGCCTATCCGGGAATCGATGCCCGTTTCCGTCCGGAGGGCAGGCGTGAAGAACTGGGGGCGCCCTACGTCCTCACGGTCTCGACGCTCGAGCCACGCAAGAACGTCGAGGTCGTGATGGACGCATTCCGGTTGGTGCGACGGCACAGGCCCGAGTTGCTGCTCGCCGTTGCCGGGGGCGTCGCTCCGGGCGCCTCGGCCCCTCTCGACCAAGAAGGGGTCCGCCTGCTCGGCTTCGTGGACGACGATCGACTTGCTGCGCTCTACCGAGGCGCCTCGGCTTTCGTCTACGCCTCTCGGTTCGAAGGCTTCGGGATGCCTGTAGTCGAATCCCTCGCTAGCGGTACCCCCGCGGTTGTCTCCTCGCACCTGTCGTTGGACGAAGCATCGGGTCAGGCAGCCTTCCGCGCCGATCCCGAGAGTCCCGAGGCTGTCGCGGAGGAGCTCGACGCCGCGCTCCAGCGCGGCGCGGAGCGGCGCTCGGAAGGCTTGAGGCACGCCGGGCAATTCACATGGGAAGCTTGCGGCGAGGCCGTCCTGCGCGGGTACGAAAGCGTCCTCTGAAACACTGAGAGCTTGGTCGAGATCGCCTTCGACACGAGCCCGCTGGCGCAGACGAGAGCGGGGACGGCCCGCTATATCCGCGGCCTGCTCGGCGAGCTCGAGCGCACGCCGGATGTAGCGCTGGAGCGACATTCTTTCGCGCTCTCCGGTCGGGCCGCCGTCCCGGTTCGGGATCTCGGCTGGTATCTCGGTGCATTGCCGCTGCTCGCGCGTACGGCGGACGTTCTCCACTGCCCGACGTTTCGCGCGCCCGTCCGCTCGAGTGTGCCGCTGGTCGTCACCTTCCACGACCTCGCCATCTTGCGGCACCCGGAGACGTTCAATACGTGGACGCGAAGGTACAGCCGGGCCTTTGTCCCGCGCGTCGCCCACGCTGCGGCACGCGTCATCGCGGTCTCTGAGTTCACGGCGGGCGAGCTCGTTGACCTGCTTGCCGTTCCCGAAACGAAGATCCGGGTGATTCCGAACGCCGTCGGGCCGCCGTTCACGGCTGCCGGCGATGTCGCCGAGGGCGATTACGTGCTCGCCGTCTCGACGCTCGAGCCGCGTAAGAATCTCGGTCGGCTTGTCGAAGGCTTTCGGCGCGCAGACCTCAACGGCTGCGAGCTTCGCATTGTCGGCGCGCGCGGCTGGGGTGATGTCGAGCCCGTGCAGAGCGACGGCGTACGTTGGCTCGGCGAGGTCTCGGACGATGAGCTCGCCCGGCTTTACCGGGGAGCACGCTGCGCGGCCTACGTCTCCCTCTACGAGGGATTCGGACTGCCGGTGCTCGAGGCGATGGCCTGCGGGACACCGGTCGTGTCCGCTGACTTGCCGCCGATCCGCGAGTTCGCCCGTGGCGTCGTCAAGGTCGATCCACACGACGCCGATGCGATCGCGGCCGGGCTCGGCGAGGCGCTCGCGCGCGGAGACGAGCTCGGGCGCGAGGGCCGCGAGGCTGCCGCAGCCTACGACTGGGGCCGGGTCGCGCGGGAGACGATCGACGTCTATCGAGAGGTCGCGAGATGAGCAGGCCATTGATCGTGCTCGACGCCGACGTGCTCGGACGCCAACGAACCGGGGACGAGACCTATGTGTCGGCGCTGCTTCGCGAGCTGCCCGACATGGACGACGAGCTTCGGTTCGCGGCGGTGACTCGCCACCCGGAGCGCGTTCCGGAGGGCATCGAGGGAATCGAGCTTGCGGCCCGCAGCCAGGTTTGGCGAATGTCTCGGTCCTTACCCCGCCTGTTGCGGACCCTCCGACCAGCGGTTACGCACTTCCAGCACGTCGTGGCTCCCGGTGCCCGATCAGCGGCCGTTGTGACAATCCACGACCTCTCGTTCGAGCGCGACCCGACGCTGATGGGAGCCCGCGACCGCTTCTTCTTCCGGACGATGGTGCCACGCTCGGTGCGGCGTGCCGATCGCGTCATCGCCGTCTCCAGCCGAACGAAGCAAGATCTGGTCGACGAGTACGAAGTCGACGAGCACAAGATCGTCGTCATCCCCAACGGCGTCGACGACGCTTTCAGCCCCAACGGGCCGGCCCGCGACGGGCCGCCATACCTTCTTTTCGTTGGGGCACTCCAGGCGCGCAAGGACCCGCTCGTGGCGATCGAGGCGCTCTCGCTCGCCGACTCCAATCTCGGGCTGGTGCTCGTCGGCCCGGACAAAGGCGCGGGGGACGAAGCGCGACACGCGGTTGCGCGCCTTGGCCTGAACGGCCGTGTCGAGTTCAGCGGCCACGTCGAGAAACCGGCTCTGGCTGCGCTCTACCGCGGAGCTCGAGCGCTCGTCTTCCCATCGAGGTACGAAGGATTCGGACTGCCCGTCCTGGAGGCGATGGCGTCGGGAACACCTGTGGTCGCCACGACGGCCGGGGCGATTCCGGAGGTTGCCGGCGACGCGGCCGTCCTCGTCGACCCTGGCGATCCGATCGCGCTGGCCGGCGGCATCGAACGTGCACTCGCCGATCGTGACCGCCTCGTACATGCGGGGTTGGAGCGAGCGCGCCGGTACAGCTGGACGGAGAGCGCGCGACGGACGCTTGCGGTGTACCGGGACCTCCTTTGAGCGTTTCCGGCGTCGTCGTCACCCATGAGCCTGATGCGGATCTCGAGCGCTGCTTAGCCACTCTCGCGCCGCAGGTCGCGGAGCTGGTCGTGGTGGCGAATCTCCCGCTGGAGCTCGAGCTGCCGTCGAACGCCCGCCTCATCGAAAACGACCGGCCTCGCGGCTTCAGCGCGAACGTTAACCGTGGCGTGGCGCAGACGAGCGGCGACTATGTCGTGATCGCCAACCCGGACACGGACGCCGCACCGGACGCCGTCCAGATCCTGTCCGATTTCGCCGCTGCCAGGCCGCGCTGCGGGATCGCCGGCCCGCAGCTCCGCTATCCCGACGGCCGATGGCAGCCGTCGCGGCGGCGCTTCCCGACCGTGCGCGGGACGCTCGTCCGTCGCACGCCGCTTCGCTACTTTGCCCGGCCGTTCGAGCGGCAGCGCGACCACTACCTGCTTGACGAACGCCCTGACGAGCCGGTGCCCGCAGATTGGATGCTCGCGGCGTTCCTGCTGCTACGGCGCAAAATGCTCGACGAGCTCGGCGGCTTCGATGAGCAGTTCCGCCTCTACGGCGAGGACATCGAGCTCTGCTACCGAGCAGCCAAAGCGGGTTGGGAGCGCTGGTACGTGCCACAGGCCGTGGTAACCCATCGTTACGCCGCCGAGATCGATCGAAAGCTGTTCACACGCCGAACGCTTTGGCAATGGCGCGGGATCGCGCGGTTCGTGCGGAAGCACCCGGAGCGCCTGCGTGCGCTTTAAACGCCATCGGATCCCGCCCGGCTTCGTCCTTCTCGCCTCTGGATTCGGCTACGACACGGGCGGTGGGCTCTTCGCCGTCCGAGAGGACGGCGTCGAGCAGCTGGACGGGCTCAGTACGACGGGACTCACGCTGGCGGGCGACCGCCTCGTCCGGTTGCTTCGCGCTCCCGAGGAGCCAGGCTATGGGAGTGAGCTGCTCGTCTACGACAAGCGCGGCGTCGTCCAGTACCTTCGGTTAGAGGACGTCGACGACCCGCACGACATCCATTGGGACGGCAGCAACTTCGTCGTCGTATCGACGACCCGGAACGCGATCGCTTGGATTGCCCCCTCGGGGGAAACCGCTCGAAGCTGGACGGCACCAGGCCACGGCGACGCCTGGCATATCAACAGCCTGACGACCGCGAACGGCAGGCTGCTCGCCGCGGCGTTCGGCGACTTCACGCGCCATCGCGAATGGGTCGACCAAGACCCGGCCGAGCGCGGGTTCATCTTCGATGTCGAGACGGGCGAACACATCGTCCGCGGCCTCACGTGCCCGCATCACCCGCGCCTGCTCGACGGAAAGTGGGTGGTTTGCAACTCGCGCAACCACGAGCTCGTCGAGCTCGACTCGACGGGCCCGGTCCGGCGGCGCCTCGAGCTGCGCGGATGGACGCGCGGGATCGCCAGTACCGATCGCGACCTCTTCGTGGGCGAAAGCGCGGCCCGCGACGGGACTGCGACGGGGGAGCGAGCGGCGGTCTCTGTAATCCCGCGCCGTCGCTGGCGGGTGGCCGACCGGATCGATCTGCCGTGCCGCGAGATCTATGACCTCCTGCTTGTGCCCGAAGCGTTGGTAGGCGGAGTGCGCACCGCGTTTGCGACGAATCCGCTCCGCCTCGCCGAGCGAGGGCAGCGCGATCTATTCACGAGTGCGGGCGTTCAGCCCACAAGACTCTGGGCGAGCGGCGAGCCGCTTCCGGTCGAGGCGTGCCGGGTCGAAATCGACGGAAAGCTGCCCGAAGTCCTCGCGCGAGGGACGATCCACCGGGCGGAATGCGCCGTCACGAACAAGGGTTCGGCGATTCTCGTCTCGGCGCCGCCGAACCCGGTCAACGTCTCATACCGCTGGCTCGAAGGCCCACCGGGAGCACCGCTGGCAGAGGGCCTGCGCTCGCCGCTCCCGCGACCCCTGCCTCCGGAACACGCTGCCGAGTGCCGCGTCGCACTTGAGGTGCCGGCCGTTGCTGGGGATTACACGATCCGCCTCACGCTCGTCCAGGAGGAGGTGCGCTGGTTCGACGAAGTCGACATCGGCAACGGCTGGACGGCGCGGGTCCGCGTCGATTAGCGGCTCGAGCTGAACGCGACCTGCGCGCCAAGCTGGCGCGTGTCCGGCAGGCCGAATTGTGACGGTGAGAAGGTCGGCCGCACGTGCACCTCGATGCGAACAGGCGGTCGCACGTCGAAGGTGAACGTCCGCTGCGCGAGGCGGTGAATCACCCAACGGCGCGCGT
>Ga0207693_10002913_pt1 | contig 14806 bp, 12 predicted proteins | sample LARL81metaG_FD_184347 | JGI IMG/M metagenome (GOLD analysis project Ga0207693, IMG submission 184347) | Corn, switchgrass and miscanthus rhizosphere microbial communities from Kellogg Biological Station, Michigan, USA - LAR L8-1 metaG... | ecosystem: Host-associated > Plants > Roots >...
CGATGGCAAGCGCATCGCCTCCGCCAGTGACGACGGGACGGTGCGGGTGTGGGACGCCGACACGGGCCGCACATTCCTGCGCGGCACCCTGACCGGCCACACCAGCAGGGTGTTCAAAGTGGCGTTTAGCCCCGACGGGCACCGCATCGCCTCCGCCAGCGCCGACAAGACGGTGCGGGTGTGGGACGCCGACACCGGGAAACCCGTCGGGCAGCCTTTCACCGGCCACACTAACTACGTGAACGATGTGGCGTTCAGTCCCGACGGCAAACGGATCGTCTCGGGCAGTGAAGACGGAACGCTGCGGCTGTGGAACGCCGACACCGGCCAACCCATCGGCCAACCCATGACCGGGCACCGCCCGGGCGCAGCTCTCCCCGTGGACGTTCCCGGTGCCCGGAATGCCGGTCCAGCCAACCCGGACGCGGTGGCGAGCGTGGCGTTTAGCCCCGACGGCAAACGGATCGTCTCCGGCGGCGGCGACGCGACGGTGCGGGTGTGGGACGCCGACACCGGGAAACCCGTCGGCCAGCCGCTGACCGGCCACATCATGGTGGTGTTCAGCGTGGCGTTCAGTCCCGACGGCAAGTTAATCGCCTCCGGCAGCATGGACGGGTCGGTGCGGGTGTGGGATGCGGTCACCGGGAAACCCGTCGGCCAGCCGCTGCCCGGCCACACCAGCTTCGTGACCAGCGTAGCGTTCAGCCCCGACGGAACCACCATCGTCTCCGGCGCTGGCGACAACAACCTGCGCGTGTGGCCCACGTACCCCGACCCCGTGTCGGCGATGTGCAGCAAACTCGCCGCCAACATGAGCCACAAGCAATGGCGCGACTGGGTGTCACCCGACATCGACTACATCAAGGGCTGCCCCGGCCTCCCGGTCGCGCCGGACTAGCTCCCTGCCGACGCTGCGCGGTCTGCTATGCCAGTAGCGCCCTCGTGCCGTGGTCGGCGGGTCACCAGAAATGCAGAATCGTACTGACCGCGTACGGGTTTGCGCGGACTCTAGATAATCTCGAATTATCCGCAGCTACGCAGCCACGTTAGTCCGCGACGAATGGGACGTCGGCGCCGTCGGTGAGCACGACGTACATGCGGCGCCACAGGTCAGACCCTTCGAGTCGCCACCGGTGGCCGGAGCCCGCGGTGTCCTCCGATCTGGACGTGTGACGCGTCGTCGGGACCTCTCCAGAGCCTGACGCATCGGATGATTCCGACTCCCTATCGCGTGCCGGCTTTTACGCTGCTCGGTGATGGACACCGCCACCGTAGTCGTGACGATTCTGCTTGCGGGGCTCTTCACATTCGCCGCGAGCATCAAACTGCTCGGCGTTTCCCAATCCCTGGCCATCCGTGATCACCTCGGGCTCAAGCCGCTGCAATGGCGGCTGATCGGCGCGTGCGAACTCGCCGGGGTCGCCGGTGTGCTCGTCGGTCTGATGTGGGCGCCGATCGGAATCGCCGCAGCGATCGGCCTCGCGCTGCTGTCGATCGGTGCGATCGCCTTTCATCTGCGTGCATCCGACGGTGCCAAGGACATGGCGCCCGCCGCCATCGGGCTCGCACTTGCGGTCGCCACCGCCGTGCTCCACACCATGTGATGTAGCGGGCGCACACGTGCGCAAACCGGTGGCTTAGATTACCTAAACTTTCGTAGTCAACTGTCTCCGAAGTGACTTACGTTGCTCGTACGGCAGCACGAGCACATAGCGCCGATTCCCGAGCCGAGCGGGTCCGCAGCCGCTTGCGGGAGGCCGCGTTCGCGTTGGCCCATGAGCGTCCGGTCGACGAGATGACGGTCGGCGACATCGTCGCCCGCGCATCGGTAAGTCGGCAGGTCTTCTACCAACACTTCCGGGATCGCGACGACGCGGTCGCGACCGCATTCACCGTGGCTTCGCCGCGGCGACCGCCGAGGACGGCGGCGATGCCCGGGCACGCATCCCGCGCCCGTTCGACTCCGCCGAGCACCGGTCCATGTGCCGCAACATCGTGCCGAGTGCGGTGACACAGCGGGTGGTGACGGCGTTCCGCGCGAAAATACAACCGGCCTGCGAGGAGATCGCGAGACATGGCATGCCCGTGGTCTCCCCGATCGCCAGCCTGACCCCGGAGTCGGTCACCCGGTTTCTGGTCGGCGGGTTCATCGAGGTGCGGCGGTCCTGGATGGAAGACCCGCGCGCGACCGCGCGGCCGTCCGCACCGTGGTGCTGGCGATGATCGGGCTCACGCTCCTCGTCATCGCCATGATCGCCAGCTACTCCGGCGCGTTCGCCAAACCGACGTTGCATCACATGACGGTCGCGGTCGCCGCCCCGGAACAGGTCGTCAACGGCGTCCGCGGCCAGGAAGCGTTGGCGGTCAACGAAGTTGGCGATGACGCCGCTGCCCGCCGGCAGGTCTACAAGCGCAAGAGCGACGCCGCGTTCGTCGTCTCCCCGACCGGCGAAATGAAGATCTACGTCGCGGGCGGCGGTGGACGCAGCGTCGCCAACGCAGCCGAGACCGTCGGCCGCGCCGTCGCCGCCGAGGCGGGGCTGACTCCCGCCGTCGAAGATGTTGCCCCGGCGTCGGCAGGGGATCCATCCGGCACCGTCGAGTTCTATGCGATCATCTTCATCTCGATCGGCGCGTCGGTCGGGGCAACGATGCTGGGCCGCCTCATGGGCACGGTCCGCAGGCCGCCGACGCTGGCCTTGCGCAGCGCCACGCTGGCCGGGTATTCGGCCCTGCTGTCAGTCGCTGTGACCGTTTACGTCGACGTGATTCTTGGTGCGCTGACGGCCCATACCTGGCAGCTCTTCGGCGCGCTGTGGCTCTACGCGATGGCAGTCGGCGGGGAGGTGACCGGTGCTGGCCGCGGCATTCGGCTCGGTCGTATCGATGGGTCTGACGGCGTTCCTCTATTCGGCATTCACCGCAATCGTGCCTCAGGGTTCCGATGTCTCGTTGCTGCGCAGCCTCTCCTACTTCGGCGGCAACGGCGTGCAGACGCCGCTTGTCACGATGGTGATCTGGGAGCTGCGGGTTGTCTGCTCGCAATCGTCGTCACCGCTTCGCGAGTGAATTATCCTGCCATCCATGAGCGTTTCCTCCCCGGTTCTGCCGGGCGAGACCGAGCCGTACTACGACCTGGGCTCCTATCACCGGCCGATTGAGACGCCGTCGCCACAGGCGCAGGTCTGGTTCGACCGCGGGATGGTCTGGGACTACGCGTTCAACCATGAAGAGGCGATCCGCTGCTTCGACCGCGCCCTGGAGCTCGACCCCGATCTGGCGATCGCACGCTGGGGTGTCGCCTACTCGATAGGACCGAACTACAACAAGGCGTGGGAGGCATTCGATCCCGTTGACCTGTCCGCGTCGCTGGCGCGGGCGCGGATGGAACTCGGCCTGGCCGTCGAAGGTCGCGCATCGGCCGTCGAACAGGGCCTGATCAAGGCCCTACGGGCCCGCTTCCCCACCGACGATCCGAACGACGCCGACGCGCTGCACACCGGGCACACCGCCTACGCCGACGCCATGGTCGCTCTCGCCGAGGCGTACCCCGACGACATCGACGTACAGGCGCTGGCCGCCGACGCGCTCGTCAACATCACCGCGTGGGCGCTGTGGGACATCAACACAGGCGAGCCGGCGCCGGGGTCGCGGGTGGTGGAGGCCAAGCGGATCCTCGACGACGCGCTGGCCACGCCCGCCGGACGCGAACACCCGATGATCCTGCATCTGTACCTGCACGCCATGGAGATGTCGGCCACGCCGCAGGATGCGCTGCCGGCCGCGGATCTCCTGCGCAACCTGGTGCCCGACGCGGGCCATCTGGTGCATATGCCCAGCCATATCGACGTGTTGTGCGGTAACTACCGCGATTCGGTGGTGTCGAATCTGTCTGCAGTGCAAGTTGATCGGCGATTCGTCGACCGCGAGGGTCCATTGAATTTCTACTCGTTGTACCGCGCGCACAACCTGCACTTCATCGTCTATTCCGCGATGTTCGAAGGCAACTCGCGCGCCGCGCTTGAAGCAGCCGACGAGCTGTCCGCGCAACTCACCGCCGAGCTACTGGCCATCGAGTCTCCGCCGATGGCGGACTGGCTGGAAGCGTTCGTGCCGTTGACAATTCACGTGCTGGTGCGATTCGGTCGGTGGGACGAGTTGATCGCGCAACAGCTGCCCGACGACACCCGCCTGTATTGCAGCACAGTGGCGACCATTCACTATGGCCGCGGTGTTGCGCACGCCGCCAAAGGACAGCTACCACAGGCGCGGGCCGAACGGGAGGCGTTCGCCGAGGCGTACGCCCGCATTCCGGACACTCGCTACCTGTTCAACAACACCGCACGTGACATCCTGGCCATCGCGGGCGAGATGCTTGACGGCGAAATCGACTACCGCGAGGGGCGATTCGACGACTCCTTCGCTCACCTGCGCCGCGCCATCGAACTCGACGATTCACTGCCGTACGACGAACCGTGGGGCTGGATGCAGCCGACGCGGCACGCGTATGGCGCGCTGCTGCTCGAGCAGGGCCGCGTCGGGGAGGCAGCCGAGGTGTACGCCGCCGACCTCGGGTTGGACCCCACGCTGGCCCGGCCATGCCAACACCCGGGCAACGTGTGGAGCCTGCACGGCTATCACGAATGCCTGCAACGGCTTGGCCGCACCGGCGAGGCGGCGATCGTCGGCCAACAGCTGGATTTACTCCGGGGGCGCGCGGACGTGCCGATCCTGGCATCGTGCGCATGCCGGCTCGAGGTCGCCGAGCCCTGTCACTGAGCTTCATCCGAAGGCGACTCGCTCCAGCCAGAAGTCGACGAGCTTCGCGTCACCGGTCACGTCCACACCGCTGACCGGGCGACGGCGGTACATCGCCAACAACAGGTCCGTAACCGATGCCCGGATTTCAGCTGCCGCAGGCTCGTCGGCCCGCCGCCACGCGATGACATCTCCGGTCAGGTCGAGCAGCCAGTGTGCGTCAGTGTCGGTGGCGTGCAGCCCGATCGTGCGGCCGGGCGCGAGAAGCTCGCGCATCCACGGATGAACCTCGAAATGGAAAGGCATGCATCCCAATTCCATCCACTCGTCGATGCCGTCGGCCGCGACAGCCGGGTCGAGCGCGTAATCCGCCCCGAGCGCAAGTGCCGCGTCGGCGCGGTGGATCGCGGTCTCGTAGGCGAACCGACGCGCGTAGAACGCCGAGCCGCCACCGTCGACCGGGCACCACATCTGCGCATCCGGCCCCGCCTCGGTCAGCGTCGTCGTCAGTGCCGCGGCGGCCTCGGTGAGTGAGGCGGACAATGTGTCGGGATCTTCGTCGGTGGCGCCAGATAGGTCGCGCAGCGCGACATCGCTCGGCGGCCGCACCGCCCGCGTCGCGACGATCTCACGCGCCCAGCGCTGGCCGCCGTCGACGTGGCGCGCAAGCTGAGACACGTTCCAGCCCGGGCACGTCTGCACCCGCACGGTGACGTCCGCGCCGTCCAAATGGCCGACCAACAACGACGTCTGCGCGAGGATCTCGGCGCAGTGCCGGTCGAAATCGGTTCGGCGGGTAGGAGCGCCGGGGGCACCGCCCGCCCGAAGGGCAGGGGGACGACCGGGGGATGTGTTGGTCATGCGGGTACCTCACCGAGCCAGATGTGGAACGTGTCCAGCCGGCTCACCAGTCCGTCCGTAAACGTGAACACCTCGGAATAGACGAAGGCGACCGGATCGCCGCCCAGCGACGCAGCCGTGCCCGACTACCGCGACGGTGTCGCCCTCGTCCACCAACCGGTCCAGAGTCAATTCCGGATTGGGACCGCCTCCGCTGTCGGCCTCCGCGGCGAACGCGTCCTTGCCCACCAACGTCTTGGCGCCGTGCAGCGCCCACACCACGTCGTCGGACAAACACGACATGGTCCGCGCGAGATCACCCCGTCGGAACCCGTCGGGGTACTTCTCGACCACTGCCTTCCGCTGTGTCACACCATCACCTCCATTGGGTCGACCATCGCGGAGCGCCGGAGTCATCGCCGGGCCAAGCCTCTATCGTCATCAGGCGTGACGAGCGTTTGGCGCTATGTGAAAACCGCGCCGCTGACCTACTCGTGGCTCGTCCTACTGCTCACCACCACGATCATTCAGCACTCCATCCCGGCCCATCGGCTACAAGCGCTGCTGCAGAAGGAGTCGACGAACCTGCACCACCTGGCCTCCGATCCGATCCGGGTGCTGTTTCAGAGCCTGCTGTGGATCGACGGCAAGTACTGGTGGCCGTACCTCCTTGTCTTCACGCTGTTTCTGGCGCCCGCCGAGCGCTGGCTGGGGCAGCTGCGATGGCTGCTCGCGGGGCTCGCGTGTCACGTCGGAGCCACGTATCTGAGCGAGGGATTCCTCTACTGGAGGATCCAGGAGGCGGTGTCCTCACCCAGGCTGATCGACGCGCGCGACATCGGCGTGAGCTACTTCGTCGTCGGCATCGTCGGCGTGCTCACCTACCACATTCCCCCACGGTGGCGATGGCTCTACGTCGCCGCCGCCCTGGTCGTCTTCGGCGTCTCATTGGCCGTAAAACGCGATTTCACCCAACTCGGACACTTCAGTGCGCTGCTGCTCGGGCTGGCGTGCTACCCGCTGACCCGGATTCGGCGGCGCGAGCCCGCGGCTGCGTAAACTCCGCCCTGTGGCGATCAATGACGACGACCTCGAGCGCCTCCGCCGCTGCGTGGAACTCGCACGCGTCGCGCTCGGCGATGGCGATGAACCTTTCGGCTCGATTCTCGTCGACGGCGACGGCGCCACGCTCTACGAGGACCGCAACCGCGTCAAAAACGGCGACCACACCCGCCACCCCGAATTCGCGATCGCCCGCTGGGCGGTCGACAACCTGACTCCCGACAAACGGGCCCGCACGACCGTGTACACCTCCGGCGAGCACTGCCCGATGTGCGCCGCAGGGCACGCCTGGGTGGGCCTGGGCCGCATCGTCTACGCCACCTCCTCGGAACAACTGACCCAATGGCTTACCGAATGGGGCGCACCGCCGCCACCGGTGGCTCCGCTACCTATCGGCACCGTCGCGCCCGGGGTGACGGTCGACGGGCCCGCACCCGAGCTCGCCGACACCATGAAAACGCTGTACGAGGCGAGGTTCCGGCCATGACAGGGTCTTCGCGCGAGCGCTCATCCATGACAGAGCCGGCCTGGGTTCCGCACGCGATCTGGTGGCAGGTCTACCCGCTGGGGTTCGTCGGCGCGTATCCCGCCGAACCGCCGCCCACCGTCGACGAGCACCGACTGCGCCGGATCGTGGACTGGCTCGACTACGCCATCGAACTCGGCGCGTCCGGAATCGCGCTTGGCCCCGTATTCGCGTCGCGCACGCACGGCTACGACACCACCGACCACTACCGCATCGACCCGCGCCTCGGCGACGACGCCGACTTCGACCACCTGATCGCCGAGGCCCACCAACGCGGGCTACGGGTGCTGCTCGACGGCGTGTTCAACCACGTCGCTACGGATTTCGCCCACACGTCGTGGTTCCGTAAGCGCGGCAACGACTTCGACACCTTCGAAGGACACGGCGAGTTGATCGCCCTGGACCACGACAATCCCGACGTCGTCGCCTACACCGTGGATGTGATGACGCACTGGCTGAAGCGCGGCGCCGACGGCTGGCGGCTTGACGCCGCATACGCCGTCCCCGACCGGTTCTGGTCGGCGGTCCTCCCCCGGGTGCGCGAGCAGTTCGGCGATGCGTGGTTCGTCGGTGAGGTCATCCACGGCGACTACACGGCGCGGGTGCGAGAGTCCGGCTTCGATTCCGTCACCCAATACGAACTGTGGAAGGCGATCTGGAGCAGCCTCAACGACGGCAATTTCCACGAGCTCGACTGGGCACTGGTGCGGCACAACGAATTTCTCGACCACTTCGTGCCGATGACATTCGTCGGCAATCACGACGTCACCCGGATCGCCAGCCAGCTGGCGAACACCCGGCACCTCGAACACGCGCTGGTTATCCTGTTCACGACGGGCGGCACCCCGAGCGTGTACGCCGGCGACGAGTCCGCCTACCGCGGCGTAAAGGAGGAGCGGCTCGGCGGCGACGACGCCGTGCGGCCCGAATTCACCGCTCCCCTAATGGGTGTCGACGAACACGGCCACGACATCTTCCGCCTGCACCAGTACCTGATTGGTCTGCGCAGGCGTCACGCGTGGCTGCATGCCGCCCGGACATCGCCGCGAGGCCTGACCAACACTCAATACGTCTACGAGACGCGCAACGGCGGCGACGCACTACTGGTTGCGCTCAACGTCGACGATGCGCCGTTGTCGCTGTCGCTGCCCGAACTCGGCATCGATGTGGGCCAGATCGTCGCCGGGTCGGGCGCGCCGCCGCAGTCGGTCGTCGGTGAGGCCGAGATCGAGCCGCACGGCTGGCTGATCATCGCCGCCCGCTGAGCCGTTCGACGGTGGCTGGGTCCTCCTCGCCGTCGTAGAACTTGTCCAGCACCCCGCGGAAATCGGTATTGTCGTCGGTTGCGTGCGCGAACAGCGTCATCGACGAGCGCACCTTCAGGTTGTCCGGCCAGCCGAAGATCTCGTCGACCGAGCGGCCGTCGATCGCCGCGACCAGCCGCGTGCATTCCCGCAGCCGCGGGCCGAGCACGTCGTGCGCCAGATATGCCCGCGCCTCGTCCAGCGACGAAATCCCATAGTGCTGCGCAGCGGGACTGTGGCCCAGCCCCCGAAGCTGCGGAAATACGAACCAGATCCAGTGGCTACGCTTCCGTCCGCTGCGTAGCTCGCCAAGTACCGCGTCGTAAACGCGCTCCTGTGCCTCGACAAAGCGCTCCAAGGCGTATCGATCATGACTAGCGGGCATCTCGATTACCTCACTGCGACGTGTATCCAAGTTTCACAAGCTAGTCTTCGCCCGCACGGTTAATCGCGGAAAGGACACCCATGCCGCCTTTGAATACAGGCCGCAATGGTGGTGCGCCGACGTCGGTGGAGCCGGATTCGGATGTGACGGTCGAGCCGGCGCGCAAGCGCAGAGAGTTCCGACTTCCGGTGTTGTCGCGGGTCAGCATCCAGTCCAAGCTGCTGGTGATGCTGCTGATCACCAGCGTGCTGTCGGCGGCCGTGGTCGGCTATATCGGTTATTCATCGGGCCGCCATTCGTTGCAAGCGTCGGTCTTCGACAGGATGACTGAGATCCGCCAATCGCAGACCCGGCAATTGCAGTCGATGTTTTCCGATTTGACCGATTCGCTCATTGTCTATTCCCGCGGGTGGACTGGCAGTGAAGCCATCGATGCCTTCATCGGCGGGTTCAACCAACTCGGGAACGCCCAAATCGACCCAGCGCAACAGCAGTCGATCGTGAACTACTACAACGATGTGTTCGCCAAAGCCGAGGATGCCCAGACCGGGCACACCGTGAACGTCGACGCACTGTTGCCAACCTCCAACGCACAGCGGTACCTGCAGGCCTACTACACCGCGCCAGTCGCCGACCCGAACGCCGCGATCAAGGTCGACGACGCGCACGACGGCAGCGCATGGTCTGCCGCCAATGCGCGGTTCAACGACTTCTTCCGAGAGATCGTCACTCGGTTCGGGTTCGAGGACGCGCTGCTGATCGACCCGCAGGGCACCATTGTCTACAGCGCGTACAAGGGCGTTGACCTGGGCAGCAACATTCTGACCGGGCCGTACCGGGGCGGGTTGCTCACCGACGCGTACACCAAGGCCATGCGCTCCAACGACGTCGACTATGTCGGCGTCACCGATTTCGGCGACTACCAACCTGCCGACGAACCCACGGCCTGGATGGTGTCTCCCGTGGGCTCCGAAAGCCGGATCGACGGCGTGCTCGCGCTGCAGTTTCCGATCTCGAAGATCAACAAGCTGATGACGATGGACAAGCGGTGGGAAGAGTCGGGTATGGGCAAGACCGGCGAGACGTTCATCGTCGGACCCGACGACCTGATGCGCTCTGACTCGCGGTTGTTCCTCGAAGACCCGCAGAGATTCGTCAGCGACGTCGTCAAGGCGGGCACACCACCCGACGTGGCGCAAGACGCGATCCGGCAGAAGACCACGACTTTGGTGCAGCCGGTAGCCACCGAAGCGACCAGGCTCGCCCAGCAGGGACAGCGGGGCACCCTCATCACCCGCGACTATCTGGGTCACCAGACGCTGCAGGCGTACGGGCCCGTGGACATACCCGGGCTGCACTGGACGGTGATCGCCACGATCGACACCTCGGAGGCATTCGCCCCCGTCGCGGCCTTCACCCGCAAACTGGTGCTGTCCACCGCGGTGATCATTTTCGTCGTCTGTCTCGCCGCGATGCTGCTGGCGCGGTTGTTCGTTCGCCCGATCAGACGTCTCGAGGCCGGTGCGCAACGGATCAGCTCCGGCGACTACGACGTCAACCTCCCAGTGCTGTCCCGCGACGAATTCGGCGAACTGACAGCCACATTCAACGACATGAGCCGCAACCTGGCCATCAAGGACGAACTCCTCACCGAGCAGCGGCGGGAAAACGATCGATTGCTGCTGTCCCTGATGCCCGAACCCGTCGTGCAGCGCTATCGCGAGGGCGAGCAGACCATCGCACAGGACCACCAGAATGTGACGGTCATTTTCGCCGACATCGTCGGCCTTGACGAGTTGTCCGCGGAGCTCGACTCCGAGCACGTGCTCGAGATCGTCAACAAGCTCGTCCGCCAATTCGACGCGGCAGCCGAGAATCTCGGTGTTGAACAGGTCCGCACGCTGCACAACGGATACCTGGCCAGCTGCGGACTGTCCGTACCGCGCCTGGATAACGTGCGTCGCACCGTCGATTTCGCGATCGAAATGCAGCGCATCATCCACCGGTTCAACGCCGAAACGGGCCGTGACCTGAAACTGCGCGCCGGAATCGACACCGGAGCAGTGTCCAGCGGCTTGGTCGGCAGAACGAGCCTCGCCTACGACCTTTGGGGGCAGGCCGTCAATCTGGCCTACCAAGTGCAGAGCGGAGCACCGCAGCCGGGCATATATGCGACGACGCAGGTTTATGAGGTGATGCGTGACAGCCGTCAGTTCGCCTCGGCGGCGACCATCACCGTCGACGGTACCGAGCAGCAGGTCTGGCGGCTGTCGGAGCGGCAGACATGAGCAGCCTCCTCGACACATCGTGGTTCTACTGGGCCATCGGCGTTGCGATCGGGCTACCGGTTGCGCTGGTGCTCTTGACCGAACTACATCACAGCTTGGCTCGGCGCGGCAGCTATCTGGCGCGGCCGGTCCACCTCTTCCGCAACTACATTGTCCCGCTGGGTACGCTGCTCATCCTCCTGGTGAAAGGCACGCAGGTCTCGGCGGAGGCGACACCAGTGCGCATCGTGGCGACCGTGTTCGGCTTCGTGGTACTCATTCTGCTGCTATCCGGACTGAACGCCACCCTGTTCCAAGGCGCGCCAGAAGGCAGCTGGCGCAAGCGGATTCCGTCGATATTCCTCGACGTCGCGCGGTTCGCACTGATCGCTATCGGTGTCGCGGTGATGTTCTCGTTCGTCTGGGGCGCCGACGTCGGTCGGCTGTTCACCGCACTGGGTATCACGTCGATCGTCCTCGGGTTGACGCTGCAGAACTCAGTCGGGCAGATCATCTCGGGCCTGTTCGTGTTGTTCGAGCAGCCGTTCCAGCTCGGCGATTGGGTAGACACGCCGTCGGCGCGTGGCCGCGTCGCGGAAGTGAACTGGCGCGCAACTCATATCGACACCGGCACCGGTCTGCTGATCATGCCGAACTCGATACTGGCCACCGCGTCTTTCACCAATCTCAGCCGTCCCCCTGGTGCACACACCATCACCGTCACGACGGTGTTCTCGGTGGCCGATCCCCCCGACGACGTTTGCATGATGCTGTCACGGGTGGCAGGCGCGCTTCCGCACTTGCGGCCGGACGCCGCGCCGTCCAGTTCGCCTGCCGGTGGAACTCAGTACTCGACGTCGATCCCGTTGCACTCGCCCATAGACGACGTGGCCGCGAGATCGATTTTCCTGCGCTGGATCTGGTACGCCTCGCGGCGCGCCGGGCTGCACCTGGATGAAGCTGAGGACGATTTCGCCACGCAAGAGCGTGTCGAGAAGGCATTACGCATCATCGCGCCGACGCTGCGGCTCAGCCAGTCCGACCAAGAGCAGCTTCTCCCCCATGCCCGCATCACTCGTTACGGTGCCGACGAGCCGCTGCAGTTCGCCGGCCAGGTGCCGAAGCGTATGACTTTCATCGTCGACGGGCAGGTGCGGCTGATCGCAACCGGTGACGACGGTGCGTTGATACCCGTCCGTACCTTGGACGAGGGCGATTTCCTCGGCCAGACCGCCCTCACCCGAGAGCCGGTCGCGGCATCCGCGTACGCCCTTGGCGAGGTCACCGTGCTGCAGATCGATCGCGAGCACATCGAGGAACTCGTCGGGCGTAAACCATTGCTGTTGCAGGACATCGGCAGGGCCATCGAGGAGCGCAGGGCCAAAGTTCGGCAGGCGCTGGCCGCCGCGCAAAATTAGACCATGATGACTCGCAGGCGGGCCCCCCGCCCCCGCGAACTCGCGCCCCTGCTGCAGTTCCGAAAGCCGCGGCTCAGTCCGACTGGGCGCAGGCTCGAGTCGGCGCTGACCATCGAGGACCTCCGCCGAATCGCCAAGCGCCGCACGCCGAAAGCCGCGTTCGACTACACCGACGGCGCCGCCGACGAGGAGCTGTCGCTTGCCCGCGCCAGGCAGTCGTTTCGAGACATCGAGTTTCACCCGACGATCCTTCGAGACGTCGCGAAGGTCGACACCGGCAGGACTGTGCTCGGCGACAGCGTGGCGCTGCCGTTCGGGATCGCACCGACGGGCTTCACCCGACTGATGCAGACCGAGGGCGAGATCGCCGGTGCCCTCGCGGCGGCCCGGGCAGGCATCCCGTTCTGTTTGTCGACACTGGGCACGTGTTCGATCGAGGATGTCAAGGCCGCAAACCCGCACGGCCGCAACTGGTTTCAACTCTATATGTGGAAAGACCGCGATCGGTCGATGGCGCTGGTGGAGCGGGCGGCATCGGCGGGTTTCGACACGCTGCTGGTCACCGTCGACGTGCCGGTGGCCGGGGCGCGACTGCGTGACACTCGCAACGGCATGTCCATCCCGCCGACGCTGACGTTGCGCACTGTGCTGGACGCCGTGCCGCACCCGCGCTGGTGGTTCGACTTGCTGACCACCGAGCCGCTGTCGTTCGCATCGCTGGACCGCTGGCCGGGAACCGTCGCCGAATACCTGGACTCCATGTTCGATCCGACCGTCACGTTCGAGGACCTGGCGTGGATCAAGTCGCAATGGCCGAACAAGTTGGTGGTCAAGGGCATCCAGACGTTGGACGACGCCAGGGCGGTCGTCGATCTCGGTGTTGACGGCATTTTGCTGTCCAACCACGGCGGCCGCCAGCTCGACCGTGCGCCGGTGCCGTTCCACCTCTTGCCGGCCGTCGCACGCGAGCTCGGCGGTGCGACCGAGGTTTTGCTGGACACCGGAATCATGTCCGGGGCCGACATCGTGGCTGCAATAGCGCTCGGCGCCCGGTTCACACTTGTCGGCCGGGCCTACCTGTATGGGTTGATGGCCGGCGGCGAGGCGGGCGTCGAGAGGGCAATCGAGATCCTGTCGGGCCAGGTCACCCGCACGTTGCGGTTGCTCGGCGTGACGTCACTGGACGAGTTGACGCCGCAACACGTGACACAGCTGTACCGGCTGGGGCGTCGCGTACCGGGTTCTGAGAATTAGTCACTTCTGTAACTCTGTTCTCACAGGTCACAGGGCGTAACCGGCGTTCCCGAGTCCACCCCGAGTCGCAATCGTTAGCCAACCGCGACGTCACCACACTGTGTTGAGCCCACGATCACGCCGTCGAGGCGTGTTTCATTACGCACCGAAAGCGACGGCAATTGCTTTTGTGGCATTTGATGAAAGGTGGGTTGGTTGCCGTTATGAAGTTCATGGAGAGGTTTCGAGGTAAGTGGTTGCGCCGGCTGGCGGTGAGCGCCGCTGCGGCGGCGACACTGCCCGGGCTGATCGGCTTCGTCGGGGGTTCGGCGACCGCCAGTGCGTTCTCCCGGCCAGGGCTGCCCGTCGAGTATCTGGATGTGTTCTCGGCTGCGATGAACCGCAACATCCGGGTCCAGTTCCAGGGTGGCGGACCGCACGCCGTGTATCTACTCGACGGCCTGCGCGCCCAGGACGACTACAACGGCTGGGACATCAACACCCCGGCGTTCGAGTGGTACGACCAGTCCGGCATGTCGGTCGTGATGCCGGTGGGCGGCCAGTCCAGCTTCTACACCGACTGGTACCAGCCGTCGCGGGGCAACGGCCAGGACTACACCTATAAGTGGGAGACGTTCCTCACCCAGGAACTGCCTGCGTGGCTGGAGGCCAACAAGGGCGTGTCGCAGAACGGCAACGCAGTGGTCGGCGCCTCGATGGCAGGCAGCACGGCAATGACGTACGCGATCTACTACCCGCAGAAGTTCATCTACGCCGCGTCTCTGTCCGGGTTTCTGAACCCGTCCGAGGGCTGGTGGCCGATGTTGATCGGGCTGGCGATGAACGACGCCGGTGGTTACAACGCTGAGAGCATGTGGGGTCCGTCCTCCGACCCGGCGTGGAAGCGCAACGACCCGATGGTCAACGTGGCGCAGCTGGCGGCCAACAACACCCGGATCTGGGTCTACTGCGGCACCGGCACCCCGTCGGATCTCGACTCGGGTACCGACGGC
>Ga0207693_10002914_pt1 | contig 14805 bp, 14 predicted proteins | sample LARL81metaG_FD_184347 | JGI IMG/M metagenome (GOLD analysis project Ga0207693, IMG submission 184347) | Corn, switchgrass and miscanthus rhizosphere microbial communities from Kellogg Biological Station, Michigan, USA - LAR L8-1 metaG... | ecosystem: Host-associated > Plants > Roots >...
GCGTCCCGACTTGTTGGCCGAGCTGTCCCGCCAGTTCGGGTCGCAGTGCATCGTGCTGTCGGTTGACGCCCGCACCGTGCCGCACGGTGAGCAGCCGACACCGTCGGGCTGGGAGGTCACCACACACGGCGGCCGCCGGGGCACCGGGATCGACGCGATCGAATGGGCGACGCGCGGAGCCGAACTCGGCGTCGGGGAGATCCTGCTCAACTCGATGGACTACGACGGCACCAAGGCCGGTTTCGACCTGAGGATGCTGCGGGCGGTGCGCGGCGCGGTGACTGTTCCCGTGATCGCGAGCGGTGGAGCCGGGGCGGTGGAACACTTCGCGCCCGCTGTTGTTGCAGGTGCCGACGCTGTGCTGGCCGCCAGCGTGTTCCATTTCCGGGAGCTGACGATCGGCGAGGTGAAGGCCGCGATGGCGGCGGAAGGGATCGTGGTGCGGCGATGACGCTGGACGCAGGCATCGCGTCGCGGCTGAAGCGCGACGCCAACGGGCTGTTCACCGCGGTGGCGCAGGAGCACGGCACCGGCCAGGTGCTGATGGTGGCCTGGATGGACGACGTCGCGCTGGCCCACACGCTGGAAACCCGCAAGGCCACGTATTACTCGCGCTCGCGCCAGCAGCACTGGGTCAAGGGTGAGACGTCCGGTCACACCCAGTACGTGCATTCGGTGCGACTGGACTGCGACGGCGACACGGTGCTGCTCGAGGTCGACCAGGTCGGCGCGGCATGCCACACCGGCGACCACAGCTGCTTCGATGCCGATCTGCTGCTCGGCCCGGAGGCATAAGCTGCTCGCCTGAAGCGGATCGCGGTGGCTGGTTGTATAGTGATTGCCGCTGGCGTTCATTGCGAACTCGTCACGGTCACCGGGATGTACCAGGAAGCGGACGGTTTCGTGCCAAAAGTGGTGTCAATGAAGGACTTCCGCGCCAGTATGGTCGACCACCTACGCACCTAACTGTAGGCGGCAGCGCGGCGCCATCACTTGCGAGGCAACGGGACACCTGACGGCTGTGAAGCGTCAGTGGTCGATGATGCGGGTGGCCTTGGCGCGCGCGGTCCAGCGGCCTTCGTGGTAGCCGACCGCGATCGGGTGTGCGAACGCCGCGCTGATGTTGTCGGTTGTCACGGTGGGACGTGCCGGACCTGTGGCCACTGTTCGCCCCTCTGCGATGAGCAGGGCGTGCGTCGTGGTCGTCGGAAGCTCCTCGAGGTGGTGGGTGACGAGGATCGAGGCGACTTCCGGATGGGTTTCGTCAAGGGAATCGATGGTTTCCAGCAGTTGCTCCCGGGCGGCGACGTCGAGACCTGTGGTGGGTTCGTCGAGCAGCAACAGCCTCGGATCCGAAATCAGTGCGCGCGCAATGAGAGTGCGGCCGCGCTCACCCTGCGACAGGGTGGGCCACACGTCGCCGGCCCTGCGGGACAGGCCCACCGTTTCGATCATGTCGTCCGCGCGGCGGAGTTCATCGGCGGTGGGTTTCCAGCGGTTCGGGATGTCGATCGTCGCGGTGATACCTGTGAGCACCACCTCGTGCACCGTCAATGGGTATTGCAGGCGATGCCGAGGGTTCACGTGCCCGATTGAATGCCGCAGCCGCGCCAGGTCGACGCGACCCATCTGCTCGCCCAGGATGCGCACCGTTCCCGACGTAGGGAAGGTGACGGCGGCGCAGAAGCCGAGCAGCGTGCTCTTACCCGCGCCGTTAGGACCGAGCAGCGCCCAGTGCTCGCCCTCCTGCACGGTCAGCGAGATGCCGTCGATGATCTGCTTGCCGTCGCGGCGAAACGTCACATCGGCGAGTTCCAAAACAGGCGTCACGCCGAATCACGCTACGCCTGGCCGCGGTACGCCTATCGCCAGAACAGCGGCATCGTCCTCGACGCCCTCTCCGAAGCCCTCGAGCAGCGAGCGGATGGCGTTCACGATCGTCGCGGCCGCCGTAGGGGAATGCGCCGAAGCGAACTCGATCAGAGCGTCTTCGTTGAAGCGCGCTTTGGAGATGCCTGTCCGTGCCTCCGTCAGGCCGTCGGTGTAGAGCACGAGCGTGTCGCCGGCCGTCAGACGGATTCGCGTCGAGGTGAACCGCGGAGCGGAGGAGACGCCAATGGCTTGACCGCCGGGGATTTCGACGTAGCGCGACCCGCCCTCGGCGCTCAGCAGCAGCGCCGGCGGATGCCCTCCGGACGCGAGGTGCACGTCGAATCCGTCCCCGCATCGAGTCAGGACTCCGAAGATGACCGTGCAGAACCGCAGCGAGTCGCTGAGCACCTCCTGATGGAACACGGTGTCGAGGTTGTGCAACACCGTCACCGGATCATCGTCGATGACCGCAGCCGCGCGCAGCGTGTATCGGGTCAGTGAAGTCAGCGCGGCCGCATTGGCTCCTTTGCCGCATACGTCACCGAGGAAGAACGCCGACGTGCTCGGTGACAGCGGAAACAAGTCGTAGAAGTCGCCGCCCACCTCATCGGGCGAAGCAGCGTGAAAATATGCGCGTGCCTCTACGCCATCAGGAGGCGATAGCGACGGCGGAAGCAGTGAGCGCTGCAGAGTTCGCGCAAGCACCTGGGTACGCGTGCGCTCGAGTTCGGCCTGCCGTCGCGCTTCGAGCAGTTCACGTTCGTAGGACCGTCGATCGCTGGCGTCTTGAACGACGATCCGCAGAAGCTCGATTCGTCCCTCGGTGTCTGTCTTGACGTTCGCGGTGAGGAATACCGGCAGGCGTGTGCCGGACGCGGTCACCAAATCCGTGGTGATACCCGAGATTTCGCCGTTTAGTTGCAGCAACGGACCGAAGTGCGTTTCGTAGTGGATGCGGCCGCCTGCGGTGAGGAGCTCCGTGAAGGGCATGCCGATGAGTGCGCCCGGCTCGTAGCCAAGCCATCCCGACAGCGTCGCATTAACCGTGGTGATCCGGCGGTCGGCGCCGGCCGAGATGTACCCGCACGGCGCATTCTGGTAGAGGTCCGCAACGTTCACGTCGCCCCGGCAAAAGCTCCGATCGCCCGGGCGGTGGCTTCCGGAGCGCTCAGGTGCGGACAGTGGCCCGTGGTGTTCAGCGTGACAAGCTCGCTGCCGCCGATATGCCGGTGCACGTAAGCCCCGACTTCGCGAGGGGCAATAGCGTCGCGTTCACATTCGATCACCAGCGTCGGCACCGAAACGCGTTTCAGATCGGTCCGGTTGTCAGAGAGAAACGTCGCACGCGCGAACACCCGCGCACATTCAGGATCGGTCCGACAGAACGTGTCGGCGAGTTCGTCTGCGAGTTCAGGTCGCTCCGGTGCTCCCATGATCACCGGTGCCATGGCCCTGGACCAACCGAGGTAATTGCTCTCCAACGACTCGAGGAGCTCGTCGATGTCGCCGCGGGAGAAGCCGCCGCGGTAATCGTCGTCGTCGTCGATGTAGCACGGGGACGGAGTCAGCAGCACCAGCTTCGCGATCCGGCTCGGATCGGTTCCTACTGCAAGCACTCCCATCATCGCCGCCACAGAGTGGCCCACCAACGTCACATCGCGCAGGTCGAGTTCTGACAGGATCTCGAGAATGTCGTCGGCGTAGCCCTGCAGCGATGCGTATCGCGCAGCGTCCCACGCCGTCGGATCGGCCGCCCCCGACCCGACGTGATCGAACAGCACAACCCGGAAATTCGGCAGAAGTTCGGGTACGACCAGCCGCCATAGCTTCTGATCGCAACCGAAGCCGTGCGCCAGCATTATCGTCGGCTTGTCGTCGCGTCCCACGACGTTGACGTTGTTGCGGCGGCGGGCTTGCACTACGCCGATTGCCGCTGCCTCAACACCTCAAGCGCCTTGTCGGCGTGCGTGTCCATGCTGAACTCGCTGGCGATCACGTCGAGCACGGTGCGGTCGGTGTCGATCACGAATGTCGTTCGTTTGACAGGCATGAACTTGCCGACCAGTCCGCGCTTGACGCCGAAATGCGAGGCGACGGTGCCCTCGGTGTCGGACAGCAGCGGATAGTCGAACTTCTGCTGGTCCGCGAATTTGGCCTGCTTCTCAACGGGATCGACGCTGATGCCGACGCGACTGGCGCCGACCGCGGCGAACTCGGACGCAAGGTCGCGGAAGTGACAGGCTTCCTTCGTGCAGCCCGGCGTCATCGCCGCGGGGTAGAAGAACAGCACGATCGGGCCGTCGGCGAGCAGCGCTGTGAGGCTTCGCACAGTGCCCGTTTGGTCCGGTAGTTCGAACTCGGCTACCCGGTCACTTCGTTTTAGAGGTGCCACGGGTGTTCACGCTACGCCGGTCGCCCGAGACCGGTCTGGGAGGATTGTTCCGTGCAATCACATTTCCCGGTCGCTTCGCTCTCCCCCGCAAGCGGGGGGACGCCCAGCGCCGGGGCGACCGCCAACCTCGCCATCACCACGTCGCGCGAGGACTTCAGGGCGCTGGCCGCCGAGCACCGCGTGGTGCCGGTGACCCGCAAGGTGCTCGCCGACAGTGAGACCCCGCTGTCGGCGTACCGCAAGCTGGCCGCCAACCGGCCCGGGACGTTCTTGCTTGAGTCGGCCGAGAACGGCCGGTCATGGTCGCGGTGGTCCTTCATCGGGGCGGGCGCGCCGTCGGCGTTGACAGTGCGTGACGGCGAAGCGGTGTGGCTGGGTGTCACGCCGCAGGACGCGCCGCGCGGCGGAGAACCGCTGCGGGCGCTGCGCGCAACGCTCGAGCTGTTGAAGACCGAGCCGCTCCCGGCCCTGCCGCCGCTTTCCAGCGGTTTGGTCGGGTTCTTCGCTTACGACATGGTCCGCCGGCTGGAGCGGCTGCCGTCGCTGGCGGTAGACGATCTCGGGCTGCCCGACATGCTGCTGTTGCTGGCCACCGACATCGCTGCGGTGGACCACCACGAGGGCACGATCACGCTGATCGCCAACGCGGTGAACTGGAACGGCACCGACGAGCGTGTCGACTGGGCCTACGACGACGCAGTCACCCGGCTGGACGTGATGACGGCTGCGCTCGGTGAGCACCTTCCGTCAACGGTGGCCACGTTCAGCCGTCCTGAGCCGCTGCACCGTTCGCAGCGCACGCTGGAAGAGTACGGGGCGATCGTCGAGAAGCTCGTCGGCGACATCGAGGCGGGCGAGGCGTTCCAGGTGGTGCCGTCGCAGCGGTTCGAGATGGACACCGACGCCGACCCGCTCGACGTGTACCGGATGTTGCGGGTGACCAACCCGAGCCCGTACATGTATCTGCTGAATGTGCCCAATGAAGCTGGCGGACTGGACTTTTCGATCGTCGGCTCTAGCCCTGAGGCGTTGGTGGCGGTCAAGGATGGCCGGGCGTCGACGCATCCGATCGCGGGCACGCGGTGGCGCGGACAGACCGAGGAAGAGGACCTGCTACTCGAAAAGGAGCTGGCCGAGGACGAGAAGGAACGCGCCGAACACCTGATGCTGGTCGACCTCGGGCGCAACGACCTGGGCCGGGTGTGCCAGCCGGGCACCGTGCGCGTCGAGGACTACAGCCACATCGAGCGCTACAGCCACGTCATGCACCTGGTGTCGACGGTGAGGGGGCTGCTGGCTCCCGGTAAGTCGGCGCTGGATGCGGTGACCGCCTGTTTCCCGGCGGGCACGCTGTCGGGCGCGCCAAAGGTGCGGGCGATGGAGCTGATCGAGGAGGTCGAGAAGACCCGCCGCGGCCTCTACGGCGGGGTGCTGGGCTATCTGGACTTCGCAGGCAACGCCGACTTCGCGATCGCCATCCGCACCGCGTTGATGCGCAACGGCACGGCTTATGTGCAGGCCGGCGGGGGAGTCGTGGCCGACTCCAACGGGCCGTACGAGTACACCGAGGCTGCGAACAAGGCCAAGGCGGTGCTGAACGCGATCGCCGCGGCGGAAACGCTGACCGAACCGTGATCCGGCTGGCCCAGCTCCTGCTCCTGCTGTCCGCGGGTGCACTGTGGTCGGCGTCGCGAATGGTGTGGGTCGAGGTGCAGTCGTTCGACGGGCTCGGGCAGCCCAAGACCACCGCATTGAGCGGGGCGTCGTGGTCGACGGCGATGGTGCCGCTGGCGGTGCTGCTGCTGGCCGCCGCGGTGGCGGCGCTGGCAGTGCGGGGCTGGCCGCTGCGGTTGTTCGCGGTGCTCGTCGCCGCGGCGAGCGCTGGGATGGCCTACCTGGCCATCAGTCTGTGGGTGATCCGCGATGTCGCGGAGCGGGCTGTGCATCTCGCGGGCGTGCCAGTGGCGAACCTGGTCGACACGCACCGCCACTACGGTGGCGCGATCGTCACGTTGGTGGCCGCGGTGGTCACGCTCGTCGGTGCGGTACTGCTGGTGCGCTCGGCGACCAGAGCCAAGCCCGAGGCTGCCCGCTATGAGCGTCGTGGCGCGCCGTCGCCACAGGAGGCCGCCACGACATCCGAGCGGGCGATCTGGGACGCCCTCGACGAGGGGCGGGACCCGACCGATTCGGACAACAAGGGTCGGTGATCGATCGTGGCGTGGTGACGGTTACCCTTCGATGAAGATCAAACGCGCGCACAGGAAGGACAACGACGGGTATGAGTTCGGCGACCGTGCTCGACTCCATCATCGAGGGAGTCCGGGCCGACGTTGCCGCTCGTGAGGCCGTCGTTTCCCTCGCGGAGATCAAAGAGATGGCCAAGAGCGCGCCGCCGCCGCTGGACGTGCTGGCCGCGCTGCGCGAACCGGGCATCGGCGTGATCGCGGAAGTGAAGCGGGCGAGCCCGTCGCGTGGTGCGCTTGCATCGATCTCCGATCCAGCCAAGCTGGCTCGCGCTTACGAGGACGGCGGAGCGCGCGTCATCAGCGTGCTGACCGAGCAGCGCCGGTTCAACGGCTCGCTCGACGACCTGGACGCGGTGCGGGCGGCGGTGTCAATCCCCGTGCTGCGCAAGGACTTTATGGTCCGGCCGTATCAGATACACGAGGCTCGTGCGCACGGCGCCGACATGCTGCTGCTGATCGTCGCGGCACTGGACCAACCGGTGCTGGCGTCGATGCTGGATCGGACCGAGTCGCTTGGGATGACGGCGCTAGTCGAGGTGCACACGGAGGAAGAGGCCGATCGTGCGCTGCAGGCGGGTGCGAAGGTCATCGGCGTCAATGCACGCGACCTCAAGACGCTTGACGTCGATCGTGATTGCTTCGCGCGCATCGCGCCGGGGCTGCCTAGCAATGTCATTCGGATCGCGGAGTCGGGGATACGCGGCACCGCCGATCTGCTCGCCTACGCCGGGGCAGGCGCCGACGCGGTGCTTGTCGGCGAGGGGCTGGTCACCAGTGGCGATCCCCGTGGCGCTGTTGCCGATTTGGTCACCGCAGGCACGCATCCGTCGTGCCCGAAACCCGCACGCTGACAAGTGGCCGACCTCGCCGGCCCGGAGCTACCGCGTTCCAGCGCGGCCGTTGCCGAACCCACCGTCCACGATCCCGATGCGCGTGGCCATTTCGGTGTCTACGGCGGGCGGTTCGTCCCCGAGGCGTTGATGGCCGTCATCGAGGAGGTCACCGCCGCCTATGAAAAGGCACGGGGCGACCAAGCTTTCCTTGACGAACTGGACCGCCTGCAGCGGCACTACAGCGGGCGGCCGTCGCCGTTGTACGAGGCTGAGCGGCTTTCGGACCACGCCGGTGGCGCGAGGCTGTTCCTGAAGCGAGAAGACCTCAACCACACCGGATCTCACAAGATCAACAACGTGCTGGGTCAGGCGCTGCTGGCGCGCCAGATGGGCAAGACGCGGGTGATCGCTGAAACCGGTGCTGGACAGCACGGGGTGGCGACCGCGACGGCGTGCGCGCTGCTGGGACTCGAGTGTGTCATCTACATGGGCGCCGTCGACACCGCGCGGCAGGCGCTCAACGTGGCCCGGATGCGGCTGCTCGGCGCGACCGTGGTGTCGGTCGATGCCGGTTCCAAGACCTTGAAGGACGCGATCAATGAGGCGTTCCGTGACTGGGTCACGAACGCGGACAACACCTACTACTGCTTCGGCACCGCCGCGGGCCCGCATCCCTTCCCGACGATGGTGCGCGACTTTCAGCGAGTGATCGGGCTGGAAGCGCGGGTGCAGATCGTCGAACAGGCGGGCCGGTTGCCCGACGCGGTGACGGCGTGTGTGGGTGGCGGCTCCAACGCAATCGGCATCTTCCACCCGTTCATCGACGATCCGGGAGTCCGGCTCGTCGGCTACGAGGCGGCGGGTGACGGTGTCGAGACCGGGCGTCACGCCGCGACGTTCACTGGTGGATCGCCTGGTGCGTTTCAGGGCTCGTTCTCATATCTGCTGCAGGACGAAGACGGGCAGACCATCGAATCGCATTCGATCTCAGCAGGTTTGGATTACCCGGGAGTCGGCCCAGAGCATGCCTTCCTCAAGGACACCGGCCGTGCAGAGTATCGGCCGGTCACCGACACCGAGGCAATGGACGCCTTTTCGCTGCTGTGCCGCACCGAGGGCATCATCCCCGCGATCGAGTCGGCGCACGCGGTGGCAGGCGCGCTGAAGCTCGGCGTTGAGTTGGGTCGTGGGTCGATCATCCTGGTGAACATGTCGGGCCGCGGCGACAAGGACGTCGAGACGGCCGCCAAGTGGTTCGGCCTGTTGGACGGTGCGTCATGAGTGGGCTTTCTTCGTTGTTTGAGGAGTGCCGCGCGGAAGGCCGTTCGGCGTTGATCGGCTACCTGCCGACGGGATTCCCCGATGTGCCGACGTCGATTTCGGCGATGACCGCCATGGTCGAATCCGGATGCGACATCATCGAAGTCGGCATCGCGTACTCCGACCCGGGGATGGACGGACCCGTTATCGCAGCGGCGGCCGAGGCGGCACTGCGCGGCGGAGTTCGGGTGCGTGACGCGCTGGCTGCGGTCGAGGCGATCAGCAACGCCGGCGGTCGGGCCGTGGTCATGACGTACTGGAATCCGGTGTTGCGCTGGGGTGTCGATGCGTTCGCTCGTGATCTGGCCGCTGCGGGTGGGCTCGGGATGATCACCCCCGACTTGATTCCGGACGAGGCCGACGAGTGGTTGGCCGTGTCCGATGCCCGCGATCTGGACCGAATCTTCTTGGTGGCACCATCGTCGACACCGGAGCGGTTGGCGGCGACGGTCCAGGCGTCGCGCGGATTCGTCTACGCCGCTTCGACGATGGGGGTCACGGGTGCACGTGATGCGGTGTCGGTCGCGGCGCCCGAACTAGTGCGTCGGGTGAAGGCGGTGTCGGATATTCCGGTCGGCGTCGGATTGGGCGTGCGGTCCCGTGAACAGGCGGCGGAGATCGGCGCCTACGCGGACGGGGTGATCGTGGGGTCGGCATTGGTGTTGGCGTTGAAGGACGGTATTCCGGCGGTGCGGTCGCTGACCGCGGAACTCGCCGACGGTGTGCGGCAGAGGATTACTGCGTGACGACGACTTACCTGGCCTATATACCCAGCCCACCGCAGGGTGTTTGGCATCTCGGCCCTGTGCCCCTGCGGGCGTATGCGTTGTTCATCATCGTCGGGATCGTGGTGGCGCTGGTGCTCGGCGACCGGCGGTGGGTGGCCCGTGGCGGCCAAGCGGGGGTCGTCTACGACATTGCGCTGTGGGCCGTGCCGTTCGGCCTGATCGGTGGACGGCTCTATCACGTGATCACGGACTGGCGGACCTACTTCGGAGACGATGGCGCGGGACTGGCGGGGGCGCTGCGGATCTGGGACGGCGGTCTTGGCATCTGGGGCGCGGTGGCGCTGGGCGGCGTCGGTGCGTGGATAGGGTGCCGCCAGAAGGGCATTCCGTTGCCGGCCTTCGGTGACGCGATCGCGCCGGGAATCATTCTGGCGCAGGCCATCGGCCGCCTGGGCAACTACTTCAATCAGGAGCTCTACGGTCGGCCGACGACGCTGCCGTGGGGCCTGGAGATCTATGAGCGCCGCGACGCGACCGGTGCGCTCGACACATTGAACGGTGTGTCGACGGGTCAGTTGATCGAGGTCGTCCATCCGACGTTTCTGTACGAATTGCTATGGAACGTCTTGGTTTTCGCAGCGTTGATCTACATCGACCGGCGATTCAAGGTAGGCCACGGCCGGCTGTTCGCGATGTACGTGGCGGGCTACTGCCTTGGCCGGTTCTGGATCGAGCTGATGCGCAGCGACGTCGCCACACACATCGCGGGGATTCGGGTCAATTCGTTCACGTCGACGTTCGTGTTCATCGGTGCGGTGGTGTACATCATGGTCGCGCCGAAGGGCCGAGAGGAGCCCGCTTCCCTTGCCGGTAAGCCGGAGACGGTCGAGGAGGAAGAAGACGCGGTCGAGGCGTTCGCGAAGGAGTTGACCGCGGTAGCCGCCACGACCGGTGTCGTCGCCGCTGCGAAGGCCGCGGGTGACGTGGAAGACGAGGACGCCAAGGCCGCCGTCGAGGACGCCAAGGAAGGGAAGACAGACGAGCCAGAAGGGTCCGAGGCCGAAGAATTCGCCGCGGACATTGAGGATGAGCCTGAAGAATCCGAAGCAGAAGCCGAATCCGAGGACGGGGCCGAGCCAGAGGCCGGTTTGGGCGTCGTCGAGGGTGAGGAAGCGGTCGAGGCGCTGGAGGCTGCGCGGGAGGTTCATGAAGCGGAAGTAGAGGCCGCCGAGGTGGCCGAGGCCGTCGCCGATGAGGTGGCCGCCGAGGAAGACGCCGTAACAGACGAAAAGACCGAGGAAGCCGAGGGCGAGTCCGAAGAAGCCGAAGCCGTAGCTGAAGCAAGGACCGAGGAAGCCGAGGACGAGCCTGAAGCCGAAGCGCAGGCGGACCATGCTGAGCCTGAAACGGCCGAACCCGAGGCAGGCCTGGGCGTCGTCGAGGGTGAGGAAGCGGTCGAGGCGCTGGAGGCTGCGCCGGAGGTTCATGAAGCGGAAGTAGAAGCCGCCGAGGAGGCCGAGGCCGTCGCCGATGAGGTGGCCGCCAAGGACGAAGAGCCATCCTCCGAAGCTGCAGCCGAAGCGGAGGCGCTCGTCGAGGACGTGGCGGAGGCACCTTCCGACGACATTGCAGAGGCCGAGGAGTTCGCAGCGGCGCGGGAAGAAGCCGATGCGGCGGAGTCCGATGACGCAGAGCCCGATGAGCCGGAGACCGAGGACGCCGAAGCCGCGGTAGAGGAAGCCGGAGCCGAACCTTCCGAAGAAGACGCGGCGAAGGAAGCGGAAGCGGTAGTCGACGAAGCCGACACCGCCGCCGAGGAGGAACCCACGACGGGGGTCCTCGAAGAAGTTCGACCCGAGGCGGCGACGGCTGGCAAGCCAGAGCCGCCCGCCGAATCCCGCGGTCGTCTGAGCCGCTGGCTGCGGCGCAATCGCTGACCGGAGTTATCCCCAGGCTCGAATTGGTCCACTGGCATGGGCTGTGGCCTGGCGTGGTGGCGGTTTGGCTGAATATTGTCGAAAGTATGTTCGAATCGCTGTTGGCGGTCGCCGCGGGCGCATCTGGTGTTGGTGGGGTGGGGGCGTGGGCGCGGGTGGAGAACGCGGCGTGTGCGCGGCGGTTGGCTGCGACGGCCGACATCATGGCGGCGCGGTGGGCTGCTGATGGGTCGGCCGAGTGTGAGCAGTGGTGCGTCGACAATTGGGATGCGGTGGCTGCGGAGGTGGCCGCGGCCCAGAACGTGTCCCAGGGGGTGGCGTCGCATCAGTTGATGGTGGCGATGGCCCTGCGCGAGCGGTTACCCCGGATGGCTGAGGTGTTCGCCACCGGTGTGGTCTCGTATCGCCTGGTATGCGCCATCGTGGCGCGCACCCGTCTGGTCCACGATGCCCAGGCCCGCGCCCAGCTGGATGCCGCGATCGCTGCCGAGGCCGCCGGCTGGGGTGGGTTGTCGGTGGCCAGGGCCCAGGCGGCCATCGACGGCTGGGTGGATCGGTTTGATCCGGCCGCGTCGCGGCGCACTGAGGTCGGGTCGCGTGACCGCCACCTGGACGTGATATCGAAGGGGGATGGCAGCGGGCTTGCCTATGTCGAGGGCACGCTGTATGCCGATGACGCCGCGGCGTTGAACCAGCGCGTCGCGCAGCTGGCGCGCGGGGTGTGTGAGAACGATCCGCGCACCATTGATCAGCGTCGCGCCGATGCGCTCGGTGCGGTGGCGGCCGGCGCCGATCGGCTGGGGTGTGCCTGCGGTGACCCGGAGTGCGCCGCGGCTGACAGTGCAGCGCCGGGTGCAACGGTGGTGCATGTCATTGCCGAGGAGCGCAGTTTGGCCGATGACACGCCGGTGCAGCTCGACGGCGAGGAACCTGCGCGGCCGGGGCTGTCTAAGCCGTTGCGGGAGATGACGATTGCTGAGGCGTTGGCCCCCGACCCGCTTACCGGGCCGCCGCGGACGAACCCGGCGGTGGTGATCGGTGGCGGGATCATGCCGGCGCCGCTGCTGGCCGCCAAGGTTGTCAGTAAGGCGACGATTCGGCCGCTCATCCATCCCGGGGATGCGCCGCCCGAATCGCACTACGTGCCGTCACCGAAGTTGGCCGATTTTGTGCGCTGTCGGGATATGACGTGTCGGTTCCCGGGCTGTGATGAGCCGGGGTATCGCTGCGACTTGGACCATACGATCCCGTATCCGGCGGGGCCGACCTGTGCGTCGAATCTGGGGTGCCTGTGTCGAAAACACCACTTGCTCAAGACGTTTTGGGGTTGGTTGGCTCGACAGTTGCCCGACGGCACCATCATCTGGACTTCGCCCAGCGGGCAGATCTACACGACCCATCCTGGTAGCCGGCTGCTGTTTCCATCCCTGTGCAAGCCCACCGCGCCCATCAGCGCACCGGCGAATGGGCCAAGCGTCGACGCTAGCCGTGGCCTGATGATGCCGCGCCGCAAGCACACCCGCGAATACAACCGTCAACGAAGCATCGAAGCCGAACGCCGCCTCAACGACGACCACGTCGCCCAGTGCAACAAACCACCGCCGTTCTAGGTGGGTGAAGCCCGCGTGACGTGGAAATCATGTTCGTCGGGCCTAGAGAGCGAGGCGGTCATGGTCTCGCGGTCGTAGGGCCACAGGTCGACGTTGCCTTCGTCGGTGAGGTACCAGGAGTTGCAACCGGTGTCCCACACAGTGGGTCTCCCCGCCCGACATTTGGCGGGTTTCCTTACTTACGGCAGGACGTGCAACTCTGGCATGCTGGGTCGCATGACCGAGCCGCAGTTCAGTGGCAGTGAAAGTGGAAGCCCCTACACACCGCCCCCGCAGCAGCCGGGTTACCCGCCGCCTGGTCAATATCCGCCTCCGCCAGGTCTGTATGGTCCGCCACCCGGCCAGTACACGCCGCCCGCGGGGCAGTACCCGCCGGCATACATGGACCCGGCGGCGCCGTTCGGCCGTCATCCGCTCACTGGCGAGCCACTGTCCGACAAATCCAAGGTCGTCGCGGGACTGCTGCAGTTGCTGGGGCTGCTCGGACTTGTCGGCATCGGCCGCATCTACCTCGGCTACACCGGACTGGGCATCGCGCAACTCGTCGTCGGGCTGATCACGTGCGGCATCGGCGCGGTCGTCTGGGGCATCATCGATGCCGTCCTGATACTCACCGACAAGGTCCGCGACCCGGAGGGACGTCCTCTGCGCGATGGCACCTAGCGCCACCTCCAGCCGGCGATTCCTATACGGCGCGATCGGCACGGGAGCCGTTCTCGCAGGCAGCCTCGCCTATGTCGGGCTTGCTGATCCCCACCGCCCGGGCTTCTTGTTCCCGGTATGCCCGTTCAAGGCGCTAACGGGCTGGAACTGCCCGGGTTGCGGCGGCCTGCGGATGACCCACGACGTGCTGCACGGCGACTTCGCGGCGGCCGTCGTCGACAACGTCTTCGTCCTCGTCGGCCTGCCCCTGCTGGCCGCCTGGCTCCTGGTGCGTTGGCGCCGCGGGCAGCCATTGATGCCCAAGCTCGCTATCGTCGTCATCGCCGTCGCCGCCATCACCTGGACGGTGGTACGAAATCTGCCCGGGTTCCCGCTGGTCCCGACGCTTCTCGGCGGGTAGTTCCGCAGCTGCGCTGATACAATCGTCAACCGGGCCGGTGCAGTCCCGGGCCAAGATTTTCCGGACTGCGGAGGTACCGTCCAGTGCTGTTTTCGGCATTGCCCGACCGCCAGGGCTTGTACGACCCGGAGAACGAGTCCGACTCCTGCGGCGTTGCCATGGTCACCGACATCCAGGGCCGCCGCTCGCACGCCATCGTCGCCGACGGGCTCGTCGCTCTGGAACACCTCGAACACCGTGGCGCCGCTGGTGCCGAGCCCAACAGCGGCGACGGTGCCGGCATCCTCATCCAGCTGCCAGTCGAACTCCTCAGAGAGGTCGTCGACTTTAAACTTCCCCCGAGCGCACCCGACGGCACCAACACATTCGCCGCCGGTATCTGCTTCCTCCCGCAGGACCCGGATGCCCGAGCGGAAGCTCGCGAACACGTTGAGGCCATCGCCAACGAAGAAGGGCTGCATGTCCTCGGATGGCGTGCGGTGCCCGTCGACCCCGACGGCGCCGAAGTAGGCGAGACCGCACTGGGCTGCATGCCCTTCATGTCGCAACTGTTCGTTGCCTCACCGCAGGGCATCGGCGGCGTCGACCTCGACCGTCGGGTCTACCCACTGCGCAAGCGCGCCGAGCGCAACGGCGTGTACTTTCCGTCGCTGTCCAGCCGCACCATGGTCTACAAGGGCATGCTCACGACAATGCAGCTGCCCCAATACTTTCCGGACTTGCGGGACGAACGCTGCTTAAGTGCGATCGCGATCGTGCACAGCCGGTTCTCCACCAACACGTTCCCCTCCTGGCCGCTGG
>Ga0207693_10002916_pt1 | contig 14803 bp, 13 predicted proteins | sample LARL81metaG_FD_184347 | JGI IMG/M metagenome (GOLD analysis project Ga0207693, IMG submission 184347) | Corn, switchgrass and miscanthus rhizosphere microbial communities from Kellogg Biological Station, Michigan, USA - LAR L8-1 metaG... | ecosystem: Host-associated > Plants > Roots >...
CTGAGCGAAAACTCGATTTGCATGTCGCCCTTTAAGGAAAGAGAAGACGCCTGGCAAGAAAAAATTACAGATTTGTAATGAATTTTTTGTAATGTTGGAGGGTTTGTCTAAATTTTCCGTCTTGGCGATGAGGAGAAACTCGACACTTAGCGCCAGCGCGTCCATTTATATGGGTCGATGCGATTAAAGGAGAGCCACGAAGATGGCGTGGTCATATTCGCGCTATCTGGCGCGATTGATTTGCATTATGCGCCGACCTTGCGTTCGCTTTTCCAGTCGAAGCTGAACGAACGGTGCCCGGCGTTGATCGTGGACCTGAGTGCAGTGGATTTCATTGATTCAACCGGACTGGCGACGTTGATCGAATATCATCGCGATGCGGGTGCGCACGGCGGAATTTTTAGTCTGGCCGGAATTAATCCGAATCTGAAAGCCATCTTTGATGTGGTCCAGTTAGAGAAGGTGCTAGCGATTTTCCCAACCGTGGCGGAAGCCAAGGCGGCGATCAAAAGCGGGCGGGTGCCGCCATACCTGGCGGATGAACAGGCAGCGAGCTAGGGCAGCGCGCCTACCGCTCCTGTCGATATCCTGCTTCTAATTGGAGTGGCTTAAGAATGAGCAGTTCTCGAGGCCATTGCCCCGACAAATCTTTGCAGTTCCTGAAAATCGATCGGTTTGGTCAAGTGATGATCGAAACCGGCGTCCAGACTGCGCTGGACATCCTCCTCCATGCCAAAACCACTCAATGCGATGCCCACTAGCGATTGTCGCGCTTTGGCGGCGCGCATGACGTCACAACCATTGCCATCGGGCAGTCCGATGTCGCTAATCAATCCGTCAAAACGCTCGTCCTCAAGAAGTTTGATCGCGGCCTGGACGCATTCGGCAGTTAGAACTTTGTGGCCCTGCTTTCGCAGAAGCGAAGAGAGAACGCGCAAGGTCTGAGGATGGTCGTCTACCACGAGCAACTGCAAGCTCCGGGCCGGCCGGTGATCTGTGATGGAATGCGAGACTGTTGTGACTTTCGGACTGTCGACGGTGGCGAGACTAAGTTTGAAGGAAGCTCCCCGATTCAGGCCCTCGCTGTGAACGCTGATCGTTCCTCCTTGCAGCTCGAGCAGCCGCTTTGAAATTGTTAACCCCAGCCCGAGTCCACCAAATTTGCGGCCGATCGGGCGTTCGCCCTGTTCGAACGCATGGAAAATTCGATGCCGTTGCTCTGGTTCAATGCCCACTCCGGTGTCGGTAATCTGAAAAACAAAACGCCTGTCTTCGTTGGCGGTGCGCATGGTGATGCGGCCGCTCTTCTTACTGAACTTGACCGCATTGTTTAGCAGGTTCCAAAAAACCTGCTGAAGTCGAATGGCATCGGCCCAGACGTGATGCCGATCCGCGCCAAAGTTCACTACCAAATCCAAGTGTTTCTCGAGGATGTTGTCGCGCGCGATTTCAAGACTGTTCCGCAGAAGGTTGTGGACATCGACCACTTCGAGATGAAGCTCGATTTTTCCGCGAGTAATGCGGGTCAGATCCAGCAGATCGTCAATCAGGCGGGCCTCCAATTGAACGCTGGTGCGAATAGCAGTGACTTCTTCGCGAAGTTGGGGGGACAGATCTTCGTGGTCCGCCAAGTAGCTTGCTGCCGCCAGCGCTGGGGTCAGCGGCGTTCGTAGCTCGTGACTGAGGACAGCGAGAAAATCGTCTTTGGCTTTATTCGCTTTTTCGGCTGCCATTTTTTCAATGTTGAGCTGGTGAACCTGTCGTTCCTGCTTCTGCCGTTCTTGTTCCGCGACAATGCGATCGCTGTCGATGTGAAAGAGCATTCTCGTTGTCCACCAGATCGCAGCGATAAACAGGACCATGAAAGTCGTGGCAGATTGAGCGGCGCCAAAGGTCGGATCATACAGCCCGGCTTTCTCCACACCCTGGCGGATGGCACCGATTGAAATCGGAAGAAGGATGGCAAGCGGAATAAGCCGCCGTGCCAGCATTCCAGCGGCCGTTTCGCTGACGATGATCGCGAGCGTTCCGCGGTCGGCGCGAGCGAGGAGAATTCCGGTGGCGAGGAGGAAAAAGCAGACTGAGGTCAGAAGGGAAGCCGGTGTGTAAGTGGCAGTGGTATAAAAGGCGATGAGATAGTGAGAATAGGCCACCAGGGAAAGAATCGCGATGACGGCTGTGACGGCACAGGCGAGTTCGCCCGGACGAAATCCGCGCGTGGTTTTGTAATTGAGAGCCAGAAGTGAGCCGCCGATCAAAACAAAGCTCAAGGAAATTCTTGCACCGTTGGCTTCGACTAAAGAGCCATCGGACAGAGGCGGTAGGGTCAGCCACTTGGCAGTGACTGGATCGTGGCGAGAGAGCAGGAGAACGCATACTCCCAGGACGATGACCCCGGCGGCGAGTGCCTGCCCCAAAATCGTGCGCTTCTTGCTGGCATCCGGAGCCTCTCGCAGAAACAAGGCGACGCTTGCCGCAATCAAACCGCCGGCCGTAATTGGATTCATCGCGATCATGCCCGGCGCGAAGTTCTTGAGCGGATCGATCTGCAGAATCCATCCGGTGAGAACGGTAGTGGCGATTGCGGCCGTGAGACGACTTGCCGCTACCGGCGCGATCTGGGTGATCGGTGCTTTCAAACGAATCTGGTTCGAAGACAAAGTGAGCCAATTTCGTGCTAAAGCATGGTCCGCCTTGAAAAAGGGCACCGAAATTCCCTTTGCCTTCGATCAAGGTTTCCCGCATGGCCCACGGGATCTCGGTAATCACGATCTGTCCTTTTATTCGAATCCAAAGCCCTTTGTTTTCAGCGGGTAGCGAAACCTCGAAACGATGCTATCGTCCCTACCGAAACTGAAACCGTCCAACTAACGTGATTCGACCATCCATCAAAACGGAGATTTTCGTTTGCGATGAGTGCGGGCAAAGGAAGCGGCTCAAGACCTCTTCGCGCCACTGGTGCGACTCATGCAACCATGGTTCGCCGGTGGAAATGCGCCCGGCGCGAGACAAGCGCGTAGTGCATCCTCAAAAAGCAGCTCCTATTCACTAGCGATTTTGAGACTCTTAAAGTAGCAGGGACCTTAATGTCCTGACACCGCCAGTCCGGCTCGGGCTTCGGCGCACTAAGGCTGCTACCGACATTTAGCGCATGCCCCTTTCGCTCTATGCCGTCGGACGGGGCAGGCGTTCCATAACGCTGTGCCGGTCTCCCAATGCTCTATTCCTCCGTTACCCCCCATTTTCCGCCGAAATAGCATGGTACCTGCTCGACAAATGTTGACCATCCTGTCCCGTTGTGAATCGATTGTCGGAATTTGGCCGCTTTATCCTGGATCGTACAGAATGGATTGGCGATCGGTGGAATAAGGTAAATGGCAGGCATCCCGAGTTGCCACTTTCCGGGAACGCGTCCCGGCAACAATTCGCTGACTATCTCCCTGCTCTTTGCCAGAACCTGACCAGGTGCTTCGAAAAAGAAGGAAGAACGCGCCGTTCCGACAGGAAGCGTCAGAAGGGCGCGTCGCTGCGGCATCGCTGGCAGCCCGGATACAATGTCGAGGAGATCATCCGAGAGCTGGGCCACGTTCGGCGGGTAATCTTGGTTGATTGTCTCCACGCCTTCGCTCACAACGGTGCTGAGCTCGACCAGTCAGCCCGAGCCGCAGCCGAGGCTGTCATCCACGAGTTCTTTGACGAGCTGGTTTTCGAAACGGTGCAACAATTCGCGAGCGAAAAGGAAAAGGACCTCGCTGCCAGCGAACAAAATAGCCAGTCCATCCTCGATTCTGCGCTCGATTGCATCATCGTCATTGGCGATGACGGTCGCGTCCGGGAATGGAACATAGCAGCCGAACGTCTTTTCGGCTACCCGCGTAAGCGCGCAGTAGGGAGAGAATTGGTTGACTTGATCATTCCTCCGGCGTTGCGAGCCAGGCATCTTGCCGGGCTTGCACACTATCGAGCGACCGGCGAAGGGCCGGTCCTGGGCAGGCGTATCGAAGTGCCCGCATTGCGTGCGGACGGTTCCAGGCTGGATGTCGAGCTAATGATCACGCCCTACCGGGTGAACGACAAGCCGGTCTTCACTGCCTACGTCCGAGATATTACTGAACGAATGCGAAACGAGGCGCGCCGTTCCGCGCAATATGCCATCGCTACTTTAATTTCGGGGCAAGCGCCGCTGATCGAAATCGGACCAAAAATTCTGAGCACGATCGCGCGAAGTGGTCGCTGGCTCTTTGCCGCGCTCTGGGTATTGAACAAGAACGGAAAACTTGTTTGCCATTCCACCTGGGGATCGGCCGAGCGCGACATCGATGAGTTCGAATTGGAAACGAGGCGCCGGGTCTTCTCCAGCGGGGAAGGTTTGCCCGGACGTGTGCTGGTCTCCCGCGCACCGGCCTGGCTACCGGACCTGGAAGCGGAAACAAATTCTCCCCGCGCCATCTTTGCGCGGATGAGCGGATTGCATGCTGCTTTTGTTTTCCCATTGATGGGTTCGACAGGAATTAATGGCGTGATCGAACTTTATAGCGACGAACTGGCGCCGCCGGATGACGATCTCCTGCGCCTTGCCGGCGCTTTGGGAATTCAGGTGGGGCTTTATCTCGAGCGCGAACGGACGGAAGAGGAGCTGCGCAGGCAGAAGGAAGCGGCCGTGACCGCGAGCCAGGCGAAAGACCGCTTCTTGGCTGCACTTAGCCACGAACTGCGGACGCCATTAAACCCAGTCTTGATGTGGGCGTGCTCGGCATCGGAAGACACCAACATCGATCCTGAAATGAAGGAAGGCTTGCAAATGATTCGCCGCAACATTGAGATGGAAGCGCGGCTGATTGATGATTTGCTGGATCTCACCCGCATTGCTCGGGGCAAAGTTCAAATCAATCTTCAGCCGTGTCGTGCCGATGCCTTGCTCAACCATGCGCTGGAAACTGTCCGGAGTCAGCTTTGCGCAAAGAATTTGAAGCTCTCGGTCGATCTCAGAGCGAGCAATCATCAGATCATGGCCGATCCGACGCGGATCGAACAGGTCTTTTGGAACCTCTTAAAGAATGCGTACAAATTCACGCCTGAATATGGTGAGGTCGTAGTCCGCTCGTACGACTCGGCGCCGACTCGTGTGGCTTTTGAGATTAGCGACAGCGGCTGCGGTATCGATGCCAACCTGATGCCGAAATTGTTTACCGCCTTCGAGCAGGGAACGAGAAGAGGTGAAGGCCTGGGTCTTGGCCTGGCCATATGCAAAGCGATCCTGGAAATGCATCAGGGAAAAATTAAAGCGGCCAACAAAGCGGACGGGCAGGGCGCAGTTTTCACCGTCGAATTAAAGACGGCGCTCGTTCAGGGACTCCTGATTCCGATGGAGCGGAAGCCGGCGGCGATTTCGTCGCGCAAGCTACATATTCTGATCGTGGAAGACCACGAGAATACCGCCACAGTGATGAGCAAATTGCTGAAGCGACACGGGCACGAAGTCGTGACCGCGTCGACGGTGCGTCAGGCGTTGCATGTATTGCGAACGACTCCGCTCGATCTTCTCGTTAGTGATCTCGGTCTGCCGGATGGCAACGGCTTCGAGGTCATGACGGAGTTGTCAAAGATCAGCGATGCCAAGGGCATCGCCATCAGCGGTTATGGGATGGAGGAGGACGTGGAGCGAAGCAGCCGGGCCGGCTTTTCCGCTCATCTCACCAAACCGATTGATGTGCAGAAATTGCAGGAAACAATTCTGCAGGTAACCGCGGCAGCGTAGCCCGCTTTTGCTGCTGATTGAAGGTAGCCGCCTGAAGTTTGGACACGACGAGAGTGTCCCTTCAGCCAATAATTGGAGGGCACCGCTTCGCCTGCCATGCCATAGCTCGGCGACGGCGGGTCGGCGCCCAAACTTTCCTGCCATTCGTGAACAGGCACCCTGCAGACCTGCCAGCCAAACTTTGCTTGCGGCCATATCCCCAAGGTGGTGCGAAACCGAAGGGGAAAGGAAATCAAGCTCATGCCAAAAATCGTAAAGGTAATTGAGATACTTTCGGAATCGCCGAAAAGTTGGGAGGAAGCCGCGCAAAACGTAGTAGCGGAGGCCTCCAAAACATTGCGCAACATTCGCATGAATATGGGGGAGCGGTTTTAAGCAATGGAGAGCGGAACCGTTTCGACCTTTCGACTGAGCTCGAGATTTTCAGCAGGCTTAAGGCCCCGGGTTGATCGGGGGGCTCCTGCAAGCGGACTCGCCGGAGCGCGCCCCTCCTTGTGTTTCTGCTCGTCGGAAAGGGTAATTGCCTGTCGCGGCAATTTGGGGAATGATAGTTCACTAAGTCGCATGTAGAGGAACTTGGTTGAATGCCTGCTGAACCCGATTCCCCATGAGAAAGGCGACTGCTGCGAAGGGAAGGCAGGGCGGGCCGGTTCCGGCCGAAACGCGGCCAGTTGCGATGATTCGCTCAGGCAACATTTGGAGGCGGAGCCGCAATCGGTGAAAGAGCAGTACGAAACCCCTGACCAGGGGGAATTGAGAGCCTCGAACGAAGAGCTTCGGGCGATCAACAAAGAGCTGCGTTCTGCCGGGAAAGAGTTGGAGACGGGCAAAGAAGAATTGCAGTGGGCCAATGAGGACCTGGTTACGGTCAATCGGGACCTGAAAAGCGATGTCGCAGACCTGGGCCGCGCCAACAGCGACTTACAGAATCTGATGGCCGCGACCGACATCGGGACGATTTTTTTGGACCGGCAGCTGTCAGTCAAAGGTTTCACTCCCCGAGTGCAGGATGTGTTTAATCTGATTCCGGCGGACATAGGCCGGCCATTGTCGGACATCACCCACAAGCTGAAATATGACGAGCTGGCCGAGGATGCGGCGAAAGTGCTGAGGAACCTCGGCAATATTGAGCACGAAGTGCAGAATAATGCCGGCGCCTGGTTCCTGGCGCGGATCGGGCCCTATCGTACGCTGGAAGGCAAGATCGACGGCGTAGTGATGACATTTGTTGACATCACCAGGCGCAAGTTGTCGGAAGAGAAATTGTGGTGGCAGGCAGCGATGGTCGCTTCATCGCACGACGCCATTATCAGCTGTTCCCGACTATGGACGGTCGTTAGTTGGAACGACGCAGCGGAGCAACTATTCGGTTACAAAGAAGCAGAAGTAATCAGCCGCGATATCAAATTTCTTTCTCCACCCAACAACGAAGCTGAATTGAACGAAATCAGGTCGGCAATTGCCCGCGGCGAAGGCAAAACGCTCGAGACGGTGCGAGTAAAGAAGAACGGAGAGCCAGTCAATGTCTCGATCACATTTTCGCTGGTGAAAGACGGGACTGGCAAAGCAATCGGCGCGACCGAGGTGTTGCGAGATATAAGCAGCCGGAAGAAAGCACAGGAGGCATTGCGGGCGAGCGACGAGCGTTTCCGGCTGCTGATGGAAGGCGCAAAAGACTATGCCATGTTTCTGATCGAGCCCAATAACGTCATTAGTTACTGGAGCGAAGGAGCGCAACGCGTCTTCGGCTGGAGCGCGGAAGAAGCGATCGGGAAAAGGGGAGAATTGATTTTCACGCCAGAGGACCGCGCTGCTGGCCGGGTGCAGAAGGAAATGGCCATCGCGTTGCAGAAAGGTTCCGCCAGTGACTGCCGCTGGCATCTTAGGAAAGACGGTTCGCGCATTTGGGTTGACGGGGTGATGCGACGGCTGGACGGGGAGGGCCGGCAAAAGGTACGTGGATTTGCCAAAATCGCCCGCGACGCGACGGAGCAGCGCATTGCTGAAGAAGAACTAAAGAACGCGCATGCGGAGTTGGAGCACCGGGTGATGGAGCGGACCGCGGAGCTCCTCGCCACCAACACTGAGTTGCACAATGAAATGAAACGGCGGCAAACGCTCGAGCGCGAAATCCTGGAGGTGACGGAGCGGGAGCGATCGCGAGTGAGTCAGGATTTACATGATGGGCTGTGCCAGGAGTTAACGGCCACCGCGTTTTTCCTGAAATCGAAAGCGAAAGCGATCGCCCGTAAAACGCCGGACTGCGCCAGAGCGCTGCTAGAAGCTGCTGAAACCGTCAATGAAAATGCCGGGCGGGCGCGTGATCTGGCGCGCGGACTAAATCCATTCGAGCTTGGAGCAGGCGGCTTATTGGTGGCGCTGAGGGAATTGGCCACCCGCGCCAACGAGCGGACGCCCTGCCGCTGTGAATTTTCGCGCGCGTTAACGGTACGTGATGAAAGCATTGCGATGAATCTTTACCGGGTGGCGCAGGAAGCGGTGAATAATGCGCTCAAACATGCGCGGGCGAGCGAAATTATAATAGGTTTGCGAAAGGAGGATCACGACGTCGTGCTGACGATCAGGGACGACGGCACGGGGATACGATCTCTGCGCAAGAAGAAGACAATGGGAATTCATATGATGAAATACCGCGCCGATGTGTGCGGTGGGAAACTGGAGATCGAATCACGGCGTGGCCAGGGTACGACGGTGACCTGCCGGGTACCTTTGGGATCGTGAGCGGCAAAGGGGAAAAAAAACATGGGGTGCTCGTCGTTGACGACCATCCATTGTTTCGCAAAGGCGTGGTGCAATTGCTGACTGATGAACCGGACATAGAAGTGCGCGCGCAAGCCGGCAACGCCAAGGAGGCTCTTGATGCCCTCCGGCGCCACCGCCTTGACCTGGCGGTGATTGACATCAGCCTGGAAGGAGGCACCAACGGGATCGAATTGACCAAGGCGATTCGAGCGGAACGGCCGCGCCTGCCGGTATTGATTTTGTCCATGCATGACGAATCTCTTTACGCCGAACGAGCCTTGCGAGCGGGCGCACGCGGCTATGTCATGAAACGCGAGGCGCTGGATCAATTTATCACCGCGGTGCGGACAGTCCTTGAAGGCGAAATCTTCATCAGCCCGGTGATATCTAATCGGATGGTCTACGATCACATTCATGGTGGCGACTCCGCGCGTTCGCCCGTCGATCGGTTGAGCGATCGCGAACTGGAAGTTTTGCAATTAATCGGAAAAGGACATGACATGCACGATATCGCCAGGGGATTGAACCTGAGCGAGAAAACCGTGGAAACGCACCGCGCCCATATTAAAGATAAACTGAATCTGGCGAACGCCCGTGAAGTGACGCGCTTCGCGACGAACTGGTTGATGCTGCAGCAATCTTAGTAAGCAAAATGGACGTTAGGCTTCCAGCCTGAGTCGCCGACCTTCGTATCTGTTTAGCGGTGCCGTCTATATACCATTTCATTAACACCTCGCTTCAGCGGTGCGTGGCCGATATCTCCTACCGCAACCCCGAAAGCTTTCGGGGTTTGCTTGTCCAGTGACAAAAGCCGCTGAAGCGGTTCGGGCTTCTCAGGCGGCATCAACACCCAGCTAAAGCAGGGTGTTAATGAGAGGGTCAGGCGACGGTAAGCACATACCGACCTTCTAGGTCGCCTGCGTGATAGGAGGCAGCTTCCGTGCTGCCCGATCTGCAACACGTAAATCCAGCGGATTGGGGAACCCAGTCAAGGCATGGACGGAACATAGGCATTTTGCCTGTGCGCCCATCGGGCTTTTAGCCTGCTGCTGCCTTTGTCGCGGGAAACGGGCAGGAATGCCCGTTTGGCGCACAGACTGTAAGTGGCTTTGTTGAAAAGCTTAGGCAGGTAAAGAGCATCGCAGATGGGGATGCCAAAGTTTGTAAATGTTGTAGGCCAGTCCGAGGAGAAGCGCTTGTTTGCGTTGTGTTGCGAGGCTACGACCCGGCGCTTTACTGGATAGCTTTCGTTTGATCGAGCTAAAGACGCTCTCGGCTTGGACGCGCTGGCGATAAGGGGCTGCTGGAAAGTGGCTGCGCATCTGGGCCCGCACTCCAGTAAGTTTCCAGCCCACCTTACTTCGCTTCGCTGGGATAATGCTAAGGGCACCGAGTTGTTTGCGAATGTGCTGATGGTTGCGCTCACTATCGAACTCGGCATCGGCCAACACCACTCCAATGCGCTGCGGGCCTTCTGCCACTTGATCGAGCAGCGCGGGCAGGGTGGCGCAGTCATTAGTCGGTCCGGCGTGTGCTTTTTGGGCCAGGATCAGACGCAAGCGAGTGTTCACCGCTACCAGCCACTTGAGCCAATAGCGATAAGGTGTGGGCGAGCCGCCCCGATGCTCGCGTCGGCGAATGAAAAATGTGCTAATGGCTCCGGGAGCCAGTCCCGTCGCATCCACCGCTACGGCGCGATCCTGTTGGGCAGGAGGCGGATTGCGTTTTTCCAACCGCCGTACGACTTCACCTAGCACCTGAGCGATGAGCTCTTCCTCTATGCGCAGCATAAAACGAAACAACGTGCTGTAATCGGACACCACCTCGAGCTCCAGCGCTTTTCTAAGCTCTGCGTGCTCCGCCAATCGCACTTCCACAGCACGAAAGGTCCAGTCCTCGTAGCGCATCAAACACAAAATCGCCAACAACTGCGGCTGGGTGAAACGCTGCGGCGAAAATCGATGACTGTAGGCAGGCAATACTTCCCGACTGACTTCCAGCGCAACACGGGCAAACGGCACAAGTCCAACCTCACTCATGCCTCCCCTATTTATCCATCACAACAGATAGTACAAGTACCTTTTCAACAAAGCCACTGTAAGTCTATGTTCCAACCGGGCTCGCGGAGCCCGCCCTCCACAAGTGCTGTCAGTCCGAGCGCAAGCGCCCGGTTTTCCCGCTTACACGGCTTCGGTCCTGCTTGTTCAGCTTGGACCCATGCGCACCCTACCCGTCTCCGTTAAAGCTTTGCTACTAATCGGCCTGACGCTCATCGCTTACCTGCCCGCATTACACAACGGTTTCATCTGGGATGACGACGCTTGGTTGATGAAGAATCAGACGCTCTTTGGCTGGAGCGGACTACATGAGTTGTGGTTCAACCCACTTGCGCTCCAACAATATTATCCGATCACCGGCACCGTCTTTTGGATCGAGTATCGGTTATGGAGGTTCGATCCGTTCGGTTATCATGCCGTCAACGTCTTGCTCCACGCGTTGAATACCGTTCTTTTCGCGCTAGTTCTCCGCAAACTTCGTCTGCCCGCGCCCTGGTTTGCCGCCGCAATTTTTGGGGTTCATCCGGTGATGGTCGAATCGGTCGCCTGGATCACTGAGATCAAGAACACTCTTTCGACTGCATTTTTCCTTGGGAGCGTTCTCGCCTACCTGCGGTTTGAGAATCTGGAGGAGGGCGAGACGCCGCGCGAATGGAAGTGGTTTGGATTTTCCCTCGCTCTGTTTTTGTGCGCCTTGCTAAGCAAAAGTGTTACCTGCACGCTCCCTGTCGTTCTAGCCATCCTCATCTGGTGGAAGCGACCACGATTGCGACCCGCCGACTTCATCCCGCTTGTTCCCTATCTCTTTCTCGGCATTCCGCTTGCGCTGCTGACCGCGTGGTTGGAAGCGCATCACGTCGGAGCAACCGGACCGGAATGGACCCTGAGCGAGATGCAACGAGTGATTCTGGCCGGGCGCGTCGTCTGTTTCTATTTTGCGAAACTTGTCCTGCCCGCGAACCTTGCCTTCATCTATCCGCGGTGGCGACTCGAAAACGCCTGGTTCTTTTTGTTCCCCACAGCAGTGCTTGGAGGGCTGGCGTTTCTTTTGACGTTGCGCCGGCGAATCGGAAAAGGACCGTTTGCAGCCGCGGCTGCTTTCATCGTTACGCTGGGCCCGATCCTCGGGTTTATGAACTGCTACGCATTTCAATTTTCGTACGTCGCCGATCATTGGCAGTACTTGGCCAGCCTTTGTCTGATCAGTTTGGCGGCCGCGATCGGCGGCAGGCTCCATCTTACAAATCAAATCGCGCGCTTTGCCGCTCTGGGTATTCCGATCTTCGTTCTGGGTTTACTGACCTGGCGCCAATGTCCGGTTTATCGAAATGTTGAGACCCTCTGGCGAGATACGCTGGCGAAGAACCCCGATTGCTGGCTCGCCCATCACAACCTGGGTGTTGTCTTACAGGCCCAAAATCATTTCTCCGAGGCGGAAACACACTTCCGATCAGCTCTGCAACTGCGGCCTGACTACTATGAGGCCGAGAATAATCTCGGTGAATCCCTGCTGGTGCAGGATCGCCTCAATGAAGCGCAAGAGCATATCGATCGCTCCATCGCACTAAATCCCGGTTACGCCGCTTCTAGATGGAATAAGGCCCTGCTCTACGCGCATCAGCGAAAGAAGGAAGAAGCCTATACGATTGTGCAGGACGGGTTGGCTCAATCTTCGGTTTACCTGGATGGCCTGAACACGTTTGCCCGATTCCTCGCGACTACGGACGACTCCGATGTTCGCGATCCGCAAACCGCGGAATTACTGGCCCGACGCGGCTGCGAATTGACTCACTACCTCAATCCTTATTTCCTTGATACCCTGGCTGCCGCCTGCGCCGCACAAGACCGCTACACGGAAGCGAATGACTGGGGAAGCCGGGCGCTTATCATCGCCTCCCGGTCTGAGAACAACGAGTTGGCGCGTGAGGTTACCAGCCGCCTTAAGCTCTACCGATCGCATAAACTTTAAGACCGGAAGGGCAATCGGGATCTATGCTCGGCCGTGATTTCGACCGCCCTGGAACCACACGGCACCGGGGGCTCAGCATACTCAAGTATTGCAGGTCAAATGGGCACAATGCGTTTTCGACGGTGTTTCCCAGCCCGACGATTCCGTGTTGCACATCGCGGCCGAGCAGAACAATAAGGGTATCGCCCTCCCGGAACACTTTCGGTCGTCGCACCGCACTGGGACCGCGTGGGTGATCGACAAGATACTGGTCTACTTGAAGAACAGCTTCATCGTTGCCGTTAAACTGAACACCCAAAAGGTGTAACGCCCGCCTGTTCAATCCCAACCGGTAAACGCTTGCCGGGGGATTGGTGGATGGAATGAATCGCTGCCACTCGCGTTTGCACGTCACGCGAAAGACTTTTTACGCAGCAGCATCAGAATTTTACCTACGTCACGATCAGCACCGCGCCCAATTGCACGCTGCCACAACCCCGCTCCAGAATGTGGCTGGGCATGAAAACTAAACTTACGGACAAATTATCGATTCTTCAGGTCAACGATCATTTCCGTGACTGGAATATGCTGGATGACGAACGCGTTTGTTTGCTCTGCGGTCGAAGATTCAGCGGTCACGAGGTTTTGATTTCAACGGCAGACGAGGAGGTAGAGATGCATTGTCCAACTCCTGATTGTAAATCGGGCGTGCATCAGTGGATTTATCCGGTCAACCCACTTATTTCCGAGAAGACCTACCAGGATTGGTGGCATGCGCTCGGGGCAGGAAACCGTTCCGAGGACGCCGACGGCGCCGACGGTGTGCCCTCTCCTCAACTCACTTAAAATTTATGATTGCGCCAACATTGACTACAGACGGTTTCAGTTCAGCCACAGACGAAGCGCTGATGGGGGCGATAACGGATCGCAATGAAAATGCGCTTGCAGCGTTGTATCAACGGCATGGCGAAACTCTGCGTTCCATCATCGAGAGTGTGATCCATGAGCAAGCCGAAGCGGAAGATGTTTTGCAGGAGACGCTGCTCCAGATTTGGAAGCAGGCGCAAAACTACGCGCCGCGTGTTGGCAAACCGCTTGGCTGGTTGACGACGATCACCCGCCGTCGCGCGATTGATCGGCTGCGCCGGCGGCAGGCTTACATTCGAGTGAAAGATCGCTATCAGGAGCAGATAAACGAACTGCCCAATGGTGCGAGTACGACCGTGGACGGCGACGAAGAGATGGAACGCGCGGATTTGTGTCGCTATTTGCGCAAGCAGATGTCGGCCTTGCCTAAATTTCAGCGCCAGGCACTGGAGCTTTCGTTTTTTACCGGGATGAGCCATCGCGAGATCGCGGCCCGTACCAATAACCCGTTGGGAACGGTAAAGACGCGACTTGAGCTTGGACTGCAAAAATTACACGCCTGGCTAAAGCCAGTGCAACACAAGATCTGACGATGAGAACAGATCGCGTGGTGGAGGAGGATGTGCCGGGGCCCTGGGCGGGCTGTGCGGGAAAACGCTTGGGCCCTGGCCTCCTTTGAGGTTGATCGCTCATTCCGAAGCACCGCTGAGGAATCCAGCTGCGTTACCCCTCGAGTCTGAGCCGGACTGGCATTTCGTCGGGATGACGCTAGATTAGGGCATGGAAAAACCTGAGATTACCGCTTATCTAAAGACGTATTGTGGCTGGAGCGCCGGTGTTCGCGCGGTGCTTAACAAATACAACCTGCCATACACGGAAAAGGATATTGTCGCCAACCCGGCGTTTCGCTGGGAAATGGAAACGAAAAGCGGACAGCCACTTTCACCCTGTGTTGAGATTAACGGCAAAATGTTGGCCGATGTTAGCGGTGAAGAAGTCGAACAGTACCTGAGCGAGAATGGCCTCGTGCAACCGAGCGATGCAGGTACAGAGGTTCCGTTGAACGCCCCGTGCGCGACGGAGCAGCACGAAAGCAACGTGCAGGTGAATTTCTAGTTTCGGGGAGCACAGGCTGCCAGCCTGTAGAAGTCGCTGCGCCGACTGCCGGTAATGAACAGAGTTTGTTTTTCGTGATGAGGTTCGCGGCGAGCTGCCGTGAACTGCAGGCTAGTAGCCTGCGCTACCCAGACAAGAGCATCGTTATCCCGACTGTAGTCGGGAATCCCGGCGGAGATACCTTTAAGCATTCGCAACGGGATCCCTCGGTCCCGCAATTGCGGGAATCGGATGACGGCGTTTGCGTTACACCTGATCCAGAAAACGCATTTTTATCTGCGAAATGTGTGTCTA
>Ga0207693_10002918_pt1 | contig 14801 bp, 8 predicted proteins | sample LARL81metaG_FD_184347 | JGI IMG/M metagenome (GOLD analysis project Ga0207693, IMG submission 184347) | Corn, switchgrass and miscanthus rhizosphere microbial communities from Kellogg Biological Station, Michigan, USA - LAR L8-1 metaG... | ecosystem: Host-associated > Plants > Roots >...
GCGTGTCCGTGAGCCCGAGCGTCTCGGCGTAGTTGATCGCGCGGAGCGACGCGGCATGAACGCCCGAGACGAGCACACGGGCGACCGCGCGCGACGGATGCTGCTCCTCGCCGGCGACGGCCGGAACGCCCGCGACGACGACGCCCGGCTCGGTGAGCAGGCGGAGCTTGAGGAGGAGCGTCGTCCGGCGGTGGAGCTGGTCGAGGAGGGAGCGCTTCGCGAAGTACTCCGGGAGGATGACGGTGACGAAGTCGGCGTCTCCGCGCGGAAGCGTCCACACATACTCGAGCGCGGCGTCGGCGCGGCCCTCATGCGGGTCGAGTACCTCCAGCCACGGCCGCCCGCCGACGCGGTCGAACCAGCGCGGACGGATCCCGGCATCCGTCGCGGCTCCCGGCACGTGGATGGGGTGGAAGCCGTCGCCCGAGATCGTCCGCGCGTACCAGACCGCCTGGTCGACCGCCGGGTCGAGGTCCTCGGCGAAGAGGACGACGGTGTTCGTCGGTCGCTTCGCGGCGAGCACGGCCGACGCGCCGGCGGCGAGCCGGCGCCCCGTCTTCCTGTAGTGCCGGCGCACGCCGTAGAACATCAGGACGAGGAGCGGGATCGCGACGATCACGAGCCACGCGCCCTCGGTGAACTTCGTGATGATCACGATCGTGGCGACGAGCCCGGTGGCGGTCGCGCCGACGCCGTTGAGGAGCATGCTCCGGCGCCAGCCCGGCGCGCGCGTTCGGCGCCAGTAGCGCACCATCCCCGCCTGCGACAGGGTGAAGGCGGTGAAGACGCCGATCACGTACAGGTGGATCAGCGAGTCGACGCTCGCCGAGTAGATCCACAGCAGCAGCGACGCGATGCCGGCGAGCACGACGATCCCGTTCGAGAAGACGAGCCGGTCGCCGAGGTTCGTGAACTGGCGCGGGGCGAAGCCGTCGCGGGCGAGGAGGGCCGAGAGTCGAGGGAAGCCCTGGTACGACGTGTTCGCGGCGAGCACGAGGATCGCGAACGTGAAGGCCTGGACGACGTAGAACATCCAGCCCGCCGCCGAGCCGTCCGGGAAGGCGGCCCGCGCGACCTGGGAGAGGACCGAGGCCGTCTCGCTCGGCCGCGCATCCATCTTCATCGTCAGGTACGAGACCCCGATGAACAGCGAGATCGCGATCGCGCCCATGACCGCGAGCGTCTTCGCCGCGTTCTTCGACTGGGGATGGCGGAACGCGGTGACGCCGTTCGCGATCGCCTCGACGCCGGTCAGTGCGGCCGACCCCGACGCGAACGCACGCAGCAGGACGAACAGCGTGATCGATCCTGCGCCGACGGCCGCCGGGTCCGGCACGACGGCGTGCGGGTGCCCGCCGGTGAGGATCTTCCACAGTCCGACCGCGAGCACGGCGTAGAGCGAGACCACGAAGCCGTAGGTGGGCAGGGCGAACATCAGCCCTGCCTCGCGGACGCCGCGCAGGTTCGCGACGGTGATCAGCACGACGAACGCGAGCGAGATCCCGAGCTTGTGGCCGGCGAGCGACGGCGCGACGGACGTGATCGCGAAGACCCCCGCCGCGACGGAGACGGCGACGGTGAGGATGTAGTCGACGAGCAGTGCCGCGGCGGCGACGAGCGACGGCAGCGTCCCGAGGTTCTCCTTCGCGACGACGTACGCGCCACCGCTCGTCTCGTACGCGCGCACGGTCTGCCGGTAGGAGAGGACGACGATCAGGAGCAGGGCGGCGATCGCGCCGGAGATCGGCAGGATCAGGTGGCGGCTCGCGAGCGACGCGGCGACGAGCACGGCCAGCGCGGCCTCCGTCGCGTACGCCACGGAAGAGAGCGGGTCCGACGCGAAGATCGGCAGTGCGATCCACTTGGGGAGGAGCGTCTCCTCCATCTCGCGGGTCGCACGCGGCCGGCCGACGAGCAGGCGCTTGACGCCGGTGTCCGGCGGGCGGAGCTGCGGTGCGGCGCTCACTACGCTGCGGCGCGGCCGTCGGCGCCGACGAAGTCGCCCGTTGCGATGAGGACGCGTGCCGACGCGTGCCGGAGGATCCGCTCGACGGTCTCGGGGAAGGTGTGGGCGAATCCCTGGCGGGAGCAGATCGGCGTGCCGACGACGATCAGGTCGGCGTCGCGCTGCTCCGCCTCGTTCGCCACGTCGAGGCCGAAGTTGCGCGTCCTGAGGATCCGCGTCCCGGCCGCGATGCCGTAGGACTCGGCGACCGCGCGGACGCGACAGAGCCAGTCCTTGAGCCGCTGCTCCTCCTCGTCGAAGCGCGCGTCCAGCGGCAGCTCGGCCGGTACCTCGAGCGGTGCGAGGAAGAGGACATGGCCGTTCCGATCGGCCGCGAGGCGGCAGGCGAGCGAGACGGCGTGCTCCGACTCGTCGTGGCCGAGCAGCGGGACGACGATCGTCCGGAGCGGCGTGAACGACCGCCGCGCAAGGTGCTGCGCTCGCTTGCCACGCTGGGACAGACGGTCGAGGACGACCACGCACTCACCGTAGGACTGGGCGGCTCAACGCCGCCTCAAGGTTCAGCCCGGGCGGCTCAAGATTTCCTCAGGACGGCGCCCGCAGGCGGTAGCCGGCGCCGGGCTCGGTGAGGATGTAGCGGGGCCGGGCCGGATCTGCCTCGATCTTCCGCCGCAGCTGCGACACGTACACGTGCAGGTAGTGGGACTCGCGCTCGTAGGCGTGCCCCCAGACCTCGCGCAGGATCGCGCGGTGGGTGAGGAGCTTCCCCTCGTTCTGGGCCAGGTAGCGGAGGAGCTCGAACTCGTTCGGCGTCAGCGCCACGTCGTGGCCGTCGACGGCGACGCTCCGCTTCTCCAGGTCGATCGTGAGGTCGCCGATCCGCAGCACCGGCTCGGTCGACGGCGCGGCTCGGCGCAGGGCGGCGCGCAGGCGGGCGAGCAGCTCGTCCATCCCGAACGGCTTGGTGACGTAGTCGTCGGCGCCGGCGTCGAGGGCCGCGACCTTCTCGTGCTCGTCCCCGACCGCCGAGAGGACGATGATCGGCGCCGAGCTCCAGCGGCGCAGCTCGCGGGCGACGTCGGTGCCGCGGCCGTCGGGGAGGACGAGGTCGAGGATGACGGCCTCCGGGTTGCCGACAGCCGCCGCGGCCAGCGCTTCCTTCGCGGTCGCGGCCGTGGTTACGTCGTAGCCCGCGCCGCGCAGGTTCGTCTGGAGCGCGCGCAGGATCTGCGGCTCGTCGTCGACGATCAGCACGCGGGCCTCCATCAGCGGCGCAGCGGCGACGGCACCTCGGCCGCCGGGACGGCGAGCGTGAACACCGCGCCGCCGCCCGCGGCTGGTTCCGCCCAGACGCGGCCGCCGTTCGCCTGCGCGAACCCGCTCGCGATCGCGAGCCCGAGCCCGCTCCCGGAGGTCGCTCCGTCGCCCTGCTCGAACGGCTCGAAGATCCGCTCGACGTCCTCCTCCGGGATGCCCGGCCCGTGGTCGCGCACGCGGATCAGGAGCTCGCCGGCCTCCGCGACGACCTCGATCTCGACCGGCGACGCGGACGACGCGAACTTGAGCGCGTTCTCGATCAGGTTCACGAGCACGCGCTCGATCTGGGCGCCGTCCACGATCGCTGCAACCGGCTCCTCGGGAAGCTCGACCGTGACGCGGTCAGCCGCCGCGCCGAGCGTCTCCAGCGCTCGGCCGACGAGGTCGTCCCCCGTCCACAGCTCGGGCCGCGGGCGGGCGGCGCCGGCCTCGAGCCGGGAGAGGTCGATCAGGTTGGTGACGAGGCGCTCGAGCCGCGCGGCCTCGCCCGTGATCGTCTGGATCAGCTCGGCGCGGTCGAGGTCGTCCAGCTGCAGGTCGGTGCGGTGCAGGCCCTCGCCGGCCGCGCGAATGGCGGTCAACGGCGAGCGGAGGTCGTGGCTGACCGCCCGCAGGACGGCCGTCTTCGCCGCGTCGCTGCGGCGCAGCGCCTCCGCCTCGAGCGCGGCCCGCTGGAGGCGCTCGCGTTCGAGCGCGACGGCGAGCACCGAAGCGAGCGCAGGCAGGACGCGCTCGGTGACCGCCGCCTCGGGCGACTCCCTCGACCCGTGGAACAGTCGGCCGACGTAGCGCTCTCCGACGCGCAGGTCGGCGGTCGCCTCTCCCGGCTCCGGACGCCGAACGGAGTCGATCTCGATCCGTGCCGCCGAGAGCCCGAGCACGCCCGCGGCCGCCGCGGCCACCTCCTTGAGGCGGTCCTGCACGTGCTCGGCCTCGAGCAGGATCGCGGCGACGTCGGCGAGGAAGGTCGCCTCCCGCTCGCGCTGCCCGGCGTCGGCCGCGCGCCGCCGCGACCGGGTCGCGAGCTCGCTCACGACGACCGCGGTGACGAGGTAGACGCCGAGCGCCAGCCAGTTCTCCGAGTCCCTGAGCGCCAGTGTGTGCAGGGGCGGCAGGAAGAAGAAGTTGAACGCGGCCATGCTCGCGATCGAGACCGCGACGGCGTAGACGAGGCCGTAGAGCACGGCGACGGCGAGCACCGCCGGCAGGTAGAGCACGCCGAGGCTCAGCACCGGCACGTGGTCGCGCAGCAGGAAGATCACCGCCGTCACCGCGCCGACCGCCGCGACGCTGACGAGGACTCCCGAGAGAGCGCGCGCGGGGGTGGCCATACCGCTCAGGATAGGACGGGGCGAGCTCAGCAGTGGTCGGCGGTCCAGCGGCCGATCCGGATGACCACGAATTCGGCGGGCTTGACGGGCGCGACGCCGACGAGGCAGATCAGCCGTCCGTCGTCGAGGTCGTCCTGCGTCATCGTGCTCCGGTCGCAGCGGACGAAGAAGGCCTCCTCGGCCGTGGTGCCGAGGAGCGCGCCGTGCTGCCACTCGTCGAGGAGGAAGTCCTGGACGGTCCGGCGCACGTTCTGCCACAGCTGCTCGCCGTTGGGCTCGAACACGGTCCACTGCGTGCCCTGGTCGATCGAGTGCTCGAGGTACGCGAAGTAGCGGCGCAGCGACACGTACTTCCACTCCGGGTCGGACGAGAGCGTCCGGTTGCCGAAGATGCCGCTCGCCGCGGTGACGACGTTGACGCCCTGCTCGACCAGCCGCTCGAGCTCCGGGTCGACGCGTCCTTCCGCGACCGGCGCCCGATGCGCCGGCGTCCGCGCATAGACGGCGGCCGCGTAGCCGCTCGCCGGGCCGTCGAGCCCTCCGCCGACGAAGACGGCGGCGAACGACGAGTCGATGCGCTCACGGAGGGAGAGCGCGTCCTCGGGCGTCGCGTCGATGAGCGCGATCCGGTAGCGCATCTCTTCCGCGTGCTCGACGAGTGCGTCAGCAGCCGCGGCGCCGGGAGCGGCGACGAGCGAGACCTCGGGAGCCTGCTCGAGCGCGCGCAGGCCCGCCGCGACGTCGTCGCCGTCTGCCCGCTGGACGTATAGGCGGGAACCGCCGTGGGCAAAGAAAGCTTTCGCCGCGGCGGCCAGCTCGCACCGGTCGCCGAACGTCCGCTCGAAGTCCGCGAAGCTACACACGCGCACGGGCGAGTCCGGCCCGAAGGCCGTCGGTCCCACGAAGCCCGCCGTCGACGTGTCGACGCCCTCGATCGACCTGACACCGGACGAGCCCTCCTCGAGGAAGACCCCCGGATGGATCTCCTCCGCCATGCGCGAGATCCTCTCCGATCCCGCAGGCGGTTGAAATGGCAGGGGCGCCGCGCCAGACTCGACCGAGGTGAGTGCCGTCTCCACCCCGCGGCGCGAGCTGCGGCTAGCGATCGTCTGCTACGGCGGCGTCTCGCTGTGCGTGTACATGCACGGGACGACGAAGGAGCTCCACCGCCTCGTCAAGGCGTCGCGCCTGCTCGCGCTCGACGCGGGCTCGTCGGACGGCGACTCGGTGTCGCCGAGCGAGCGCGTCTACCACGACCTGCTCGCAGACGCGGCCGGGCCGGACGGCGTCCGCACGGAGGTGGTCGTGGACATCATCGCCGGCACGTCCGCCGGCGGGATCAACGGCGTCTTCCTCGCGAAGTCGCTCGCGCACAACCTCGCGCAGGACGCGCTGCGCGACCTCTGGTTCGACAAGGCCGAGATCAAGCAGATGCTGCGCGGGCCGACCTGGGTCCCCCAGCTGGCGAAGGCGCCCTTCCTGCTTGCGCGGGGTGCGCAGAAACCGCCGCTGCGCGGGGACATGAGCGTCTGGCTCCACGACGCGCTGCAGGGGATGGACTCGGGCGGTCGGACGCCGCCGGACGTGGCGAGCCTCATGCCAGAAGGCCACGGGCTGCAGCTGTTCGTGACGATGACGGACTTCTACGGCTACGACCGTCAGGTCTCGATCGCCGACCCGAAGCTCGCGCACGACCGGCGCCACCGGCACGTGTTCGAGTTCCGGTACGGCGACGGCGAGGACACCCTCGGCCCGGATCACAACTTTGCCCTTGCCTTCGCAGCCCGCGCCACGTCGTGCTTCCCTGGCGCGTTCCCGCCGGTCAGCGTCGCCGGTTTCCGCGACACCCTGTCCGGCGTGGACGGCGACCTGACGGAGTTCTTCCGGCTGTACGAGATCTCCGGCGCCGACGTGAACCGGACGTACTTCGTCGACGGCGGTGTGCTCGACAACCGCCCGTTCCGGCACGTGATCGAGGCGATCCGCCAGAAGCGCGCCGACGTGGAGGTCGACCGGAAGCTGCTGTACCTCGAGCCGGATCCTGGCGGCAAGACGCCGGAGGCGACCGGCCGCGCGCCCCAGACGATCGCCGCGGTCCTGGGGGCGTCGTCGGGAATCCCGCGCCGCGAGCCGATCCTCGACGAGCTGCTCGAGGTCGCCTCGCTCAACGAGCGCGTGCAGCGCATGCGGGACGTGGTCGACATGAGCTTCGACCGGATCGCCGACAAGGTGGACGAGATCCTGGACCATGCGCTCGACGCGGGAGCGGCGCCGCCCGTGGAGGCCGTCGCGGGCTGGGGGACGCAGCTCACGGAGGCCGCACGCGACAACGCCGGCACCGCCTACGTGACCTACGTCCGCTCGAAGATCGGCAGTGCGGTGGACCGGCTCGCCACGACGGCGTGCAACGTGTGCCGCTACCCGACCGACGCGAACCACGCCTTCCTCGTTCGCAGCGTGTACCGATCGTGGGCCGAGCAGGCAGGCCTGTTCGAGCAGGGCGCTCAGCCGTCGGAGGCGCAGATCCAGTTCCTGCGCGCCTTCGACCTCGACTACGGCGTCCGCCGCCTGCAGTTCGTGCTCGCGGGCGTGAACGCCGGGTACGGCGATGTCGGGAAGCCGGGGACGCCGTCCCGCTCGGAGCTCGACGCGGTCAAGTCCCGCCTCTGGCAGGCGGTGGTCGATCTCCGCGAGGCGATGTCCGGGCGGAACTTCACGCCGAAGCTGACCGCGGGCCTCGAGGGCTGCTTCCCGGAGAAGGACGTCGCCGACTTCCTCGCCAAGGAGGGCTTCGAGCCGGATCGGTACGTCCAGCTCCGCAAGGCGGAGCTCGACGCCCTGCGCGACGACCTGGGCGCGTACCTCGAGCAGGAGCTGAAGGGCTTCAGCCCGAGCCTGTACGGCGATATGCAGAAGCTCACGGCCGGCTGGGACGCCCACGCACGGAAGCAGGTCCTCGTGCGCTTCCTCGGCTTCCCGTTCTGGGACATCCTGCTGTTCCCGATCCAGAGCGTCGCGCAGGCGGGCGAGCGCGACGGCGTCCAGGTCTTCCGAATGAGCCCGATCGACTCGACGCTGCTGCGCGTGCCGGGCGACCGGCCGAAGCTCGACGGCATCGGCATGGGCCACTTCAAGGCGTTCTTCAAGCGCCGCTACCGCGAGAACGACTACCTCTGGGGCCGGCTCGACGGCGCCGAGCGGCTGATCGGGATCGTGCTCGGGCGCGACCACCCGCAGTTCGACGCGTGGTGCAGCCGTGCGTTCCTCGCGATCCTGGACGAGGAGAAGGACGCGCTCACGCTCGTGGCGCCGCTGCTGCAGGACCTTCGCCGCCAGGCGGAGGCGCTCGCTACGCCGGCGGCGTAGACAGGGCGCGGCGCATGGCGTCCGGCAGCGGCGCCGGCCGACCGTCGGCGTCGACGTGCACCGCCGTGTGGCGCCCGCGCACGCAGACCTCGCCGGCGCGCCGGATCTCCCAGGCGTACGTCACCGACGTCCCGCCGACCCGCTCGGGCGCGAGCTCGACCTCGATCTCGTCCTCGAAGACGAGCACGTGCAGGTACTCGGCCTCGACCGCCCGCCGCGGCAGGTCGCCCCAGTCGTCGAGCAGCCCGAGCGATCGGCAGAGCGCGGTCTCCGCTTCCTCGGCCCAGCGGAACGCAGCCGTGAAGTGGATCCGCCCGCCGGCATCCGTGTCCACCCACGCGACGCGGGTGTGCAGCACGTGGCTCGGCCCGCTCACGCGGCGAGGCTACCGCTTCAGGACGTCGGGGTCAGCCGGCCTTGTACGCAGCGCAGAGCGTGAGGTTGCTCGTGGCCAGGCTCGTCGAGGCCCACGTGCCCGCGACCGTCTTGGCGCCGGCGGTGGACTCGATCCGGTAATCGCTCGTCGCCCACTGGTAGTAGTTCGCGTCGCCGAAGTCGTGGAGCTCCGTGTTCGGCGCCGTGGGCGTGCTCGTCGTGTTCGCGTCGATGCCGCTCCACGCGAGGACGAGATCGCTCGGGTTCGTCGTCGTCACGCTGCACGACCACGCGGCGACGGCGCCCTGGTTGGAGGTGCCGGTGCCGTCGAGCGGGCTCGTCGCGGCGATGCCGTTGAAGGAGCCGGCGGCCATCAGGCCGTGGGTGACCGAGCCGGAGAACGTGGCCGTGAGCACGGTGTTCGTCGGCACGCCGGCGGGTGCGGGAGCCGAGGCGATCGCGGCGTGCGTGTCATCGTTCGTCGACTTGGCCTGGTTGTCGACCGTGAAGGTGAGGCCGCCGCCGGTCACGGACGTCAGGGTCCGGGACGGGTCGTTCCAGTTGACGAACACGTAGACGCGCGAGCCCGTGGCCGCGGCAGCAGCCGTGTTGATCGTGATCGTGTTGGTGCCGACGTTGTCGAACTTGGTGCCGAGGTTCTTGTCGAGCGCGATCGCACCCGGGGCGGCGCCGGTCCCGCTCAGCGGGAGGGCCTGCGGGCTGCCAGGCGCGTCGTCCGTGATCGTGACCGTGGCGGAGCGGCTCCCGGTCGCGCTCGGCGTGAACGTCGCCGAGATCGTGCACGTCGCGTTGGCGGCGAGCAGCGAAGGGACGAGCGGGCAGTTGTTCGTCTGCGCGAAGTCACCGGCGTTGGTGCCGCCGAGCAGGATCGAGCTGATCGCGAGCGGTGCGGCCCCGCTGTTGCGGACGGTCACCGTCTGCGCCGCGCTGGTCGTTCCGACGACCTGGGACGCGAAGGAGACGCTCGTGGGCGTCAGGGTCACCGCCGGCTGGGTGCCGGTGCCGCTCAGCGCGACCGAGTGCGGGCTTCCGGCGGCGTTGTCGGTGACAGTGACCGAGGCGGTCCTGCTCCCTGTGGCTGAGGGCGTGAAGGTGACGGAGATCGTGCAGGACGCGCCGGCGGCGAGCGAGGCCGGGCACGTGTTCGTCTGCCCGTAGTCGCCGGCATTCGTGCCGGTGACCGCGATGCTGCTGATCGACAGCGCGGCGTTCCCGCTGTTCGTCAGCGTGGCCTGCTGCGCGGCGCTCGCCGTGCCGACCCGCTGGTTGCCGAACGCGAGCGTCGAGGTCAGCGAGACGACGGGCGCCGGCTGCGTGCCGGTGCCGCTGAGCGCGACCGCGTGCGGGCTGCCTGCTGCGTTGTCCGCGATCGACACGGAGGCTGTCCTCGCTCCCGTCGCGGTCGGGCTGAAGGTGGCGGAGATCGTGCACGTCGCGTTCACCGCGAGCGTGACCGGAGCGACGGGACAGTCGCTCGTCTGCGCGAAGTCGCCGGTGTTCGCGCCGGTGAGCCCGATGCTGGAGATCGTCAGCGGTGCCGTGCCGGAGTTTCGGAGCGTCGCGCTCTGAGACGCGCTCGTCGTCCCGATCAGCTGGGACCCGTAGCTCAGCGTCGTCGGCGTGAGGGTCACGGCAGGCGCCTGGCCCGAGCCCGTCAGCGCGAGGGACTGCGGGCTCCCGCCGGCGTCGTCGCTGATGGAGACCGCTGCGCTCCGGCTCCCGGCCGCGCTCGGCGTGAAGGTCACGGAGATGGAGCAGGTCGCGCCCGCGGCGAGCGTGGCGGGAGCGGTCGGGCACGTGTTCGTCTGCGCGAAGTCACCCGCGTTGGCGCCCGTGACGGCGATGCCGGAGACGGTCAGCGGCGCGTTGCCGGTGTTCGTGAGGGTCGAGCTCTGCGACGCGCTCGTCGTCCCCACGGCGCGGGAGCCGAAGTCGAGGCTCGCCGGGCTCAGGCCGACGCCCGGAGCGGCGGCCGCGCCGGTGCCGCTCAGCGGGAGGCCGTGTGGGCTGCCCGAGGCGTCGTCGGTGATCGACACGGAAGCCGACCGCGAGCCGGTCGCGCCGGGAGTGAACGTGGCGGAGATCGTGCACGTCGCGTTGACGGCGAGCGTCGCCGGGCTCAGCGGGCAGTCGTTGATCTGGGCGAAGTCCGCGGCGTTCGTCCCGGTCATGACGACGCTGCTGATCATCATCGGCGCCGTGCCGGAGTTGCGGAGCGTCGCGCTCTGAGCCGTGCTCGTCGTCCCGACCGTCTGGCCTCCGAAGGCGAGGCTCGTCGGCGTCAGGGTCGCCGCGGGCGCCGTGCCCGTGCCCGTGAGAGCGACCGCCTGCGGACTGCCGGCCGCGTTGTCCGTGATCGACACGCTCGCCGCGCGGCTACCGGTCGCGCCCGGGGTGAAGGTGACGGAGACCGTGCACGTCGCGTTGACCGCGAGCGTCGCCGGGCTGACCGGGCAGTTGTTCGTCTGCGCGAAGTCGCCGGCGTTCGCCCCGGTGACCGCGATGCTCGTGATCGAGAGCGCGGCGCTGCCGGAGCTCTGCACCGTGAACGTCTGCGCCGCGGTCGACGTGCCGACGCGCTGCGAGCCGAAGCCGAGGCTGGTCGGCGTCAGTGTGATCCCGGCCGTGGTCGCTCCGGTCCCTGTGAGCGCCAGGCTGTGCGGGCTGCCGGCGCCGTTGTCCGTGATCTGGACGGACGCCGTTCTTGTGCCGGACGCCGTCGGCGTGAACGTCACGGTGAGCGTGCAGGTGGCGTTCGCGGCGAGCGAGGCCGGACAGTTGTTGGTCTGGCCGTAGTCGGACGCATTCGTCCCGGTCAGGCCGATCGCGCTGATCGCCACAGCCGAGGCGGAGACGTTGCGGACGGTGGACGTCTGCGAGGCGCTCGTCGTCCCGACCGCCTGGCTCGCGAACGTGAGGCTCGTCGGCGTGAAGGTCAGCGCCGCCGTGACGCCGGTCCCGGTCAGGCTCACGTTCTGCGTGCCGCTGCCCGCGTTGTCGGTGAAGCGCAGCGTCGCGTTGCGCGCGCCTGTCGCGGTCGGCCTGAAGACGACCGTGGTCGTGCAGGTCGCGTTGACCGCAAGCGTCGCCGGTGAGATCGGGCAGTCGTTCGTCTGGCTGTAGTGGGCGGCGTTCGTCCCGGTCAGCCCGACCGAGGAGATCGTCAGCGGCCCGGTGCCGGAGTTGCGGAGCGTCACCGTCTGCGGCGGGCTCGACACGTTGAGGGCCTGCGAGCCGAAGGCGAGCGTCGTCGGCGTCACCGTGGCGCCGGGCGTCGGCGTCGCGCCCGTGCCGCTCAGGATGATCGCCTGCTGGCCGTTGGGCGCGTCGTCCGTCAGGGTGACCGCCGCGGTGCGGCTCCCGCTCGCGGTCGGCGTGAAGGTGGTGGAGATCGTGCAGGTCGCGTTGACGGCGAGCGTGGCGGGCTTGATCGGGCACGTGTTGGTCTGCGCGTAGTCGCCGGGGCTCGCTCCTGTGACGGCGATGCTGTCGATCCCCAGCGCCGCGGTGCCGACGTTGGTCACGGTCACTGTCTGGGCGGCGCTCGTGGTCCCGATCACCTGCGAGGGATAGGTGAGGCTCGTCGAGCTCAGGCTCACGATCCCCGTCGGGGTCGCCGGCGCGGATAAACGGTTGAGGATGTTCGAGGTCACGCGCTGGCCCGCTGCGTTGGCGACGTTGTGCCCGCAGTCGCAGAAGCCGTCCGCATAGCCGTTGTCCACCGTGTACGGCCACTGGATCGTGCCCGCCGAGAACACGATCGCCCCGCTGCCGGCCGTGTAGACGACCGCGTCGGACCAGGCCTGGACCCCGTTGTCACCGGCCGGGACGAACGAGTGCCCGACCTGCTGTACGCCGGGAGGGTCGTACGACGCGTACTGCGAGAGGCTCGACGCGTTGACCGCACGCTCGTCGAATTCGTAGCCGACGATCCCCGGTAAGGCGTTCTGGCCCGCGCCGCTCGTGATCACGCCGCTCGTCCCGTTGCCGGTGTACGTGGATAGGCCGCTTCCCTGGTAGATCCAGTGGCTCGCGTCGTAGACGAGATACGGCCGGTCTGACGCGACGCCGTTCTGCAGCACGCCGGTGAGCGCGTTCTCGGGCGCCGGCGTCGCGAGGTTGCGGTACTCCACCGTCGCAAGCCCGGTGAGCGCCCCCTTGTCGCAGTGGATCCGGCGGTTCGGCGCGCCACCGGCGTTCGCGTCCCAGGTGACCCGGAAGTAGATGTTGTTCGCGCTGAAGAACGCCATGTTCACGCCTGAGTCGATGGCGCTCTTGATGCGATTCTTCATCGTGTCCGAGTAGTACTCGTCGTGCCCCGTGTTCACGAACACGCGGTGCCCCGTCAGGACGTTCGGGTTCGTCTCCAGGTCGACGTCCGTGATGTACGTCATGTCGTAGCCCTGGGACTCCATCCACTTGATCAGCGGGTAGTCCCAGACCATGAAGTTGCCGGCGCCGTCGGTGGAGCCCTGGACGAGGTACGGGCGGTCGAAGGAGACCGTGTACGCGCGCGAGCCGCTGGCCGTGCCGAGCGAGACGTCGTTGAAGCGCCCGTACAGGTTGATGCCGAGGTTCGAGTTCCCGGCGCCGCCCCAGAAGTTGTAGGCCTGCCAGGTGTTGACGTCGAGCGAGTAGACGACCGGCGCCGTGCTCGAGTCGTCGCGGACGACGAACGTCATCCAGTTCTCGAGCTGTGCGCCGTCGAGGCGCTTGAGCTTGACGATGTAGTTGCCGGTCGTCCAGCTCGCCGGGACGTTGAGCGTGTAGCTCGTCGCCCAGTTGCACTCCGTCAGACCGAAGTTGTTGCTCGAGCTGTTGCTGTCACGGGTGCACGCCGGCTGCGTGGAGCCCTGTAACGGGCCGATGTGCTGCATCAGCCGGCCGCCGCACGACGGTGCGCAGGACGTGCCGTCGGGGTTCGTACCGGTCGGGTACCAGCCCATCCGGTACACGTCCATCGTGTACTGCGCGGACGAGGACAGGGAGACCTTGAAGTCGATCGAAGCGCCCTTGTTCACGCTGGTCAGGGACGCGTAGCCCTCGATCTCGTGGTGCTCCGCCTTGTTGAAGTCGGTGAAGCGCCAGCTCGTGGTCCCCGGTTGCTGGTTCTCGAGGACGATCGCGTTCGGCGCGGCCGTGACGGCTGCAGGCAGCGGCGCGAGGACGCCGATCAGGGTGGCGGCGGCCGCGGCGAGGTACCACCTAAGCGCCCCGCGCGACCGCCGCTCCATCATCCAGCCTTATAGGCCGCGCACAGCGTCAGGTTGCTGGTCGCGCCTGTGTTGCGGCTCCACGTGCCGGCCACCGTCTTCGCGCCGGCGCTCGACTCGATCCGGTAGTCGGTCGTGGACCACTGGTAGTAGTTGGCGTCGCCGAAGTCCTGGAGCTCGACGCTCGGGGCCGTCGGGACGCTCGTCGCGTTCGCGTCGATGCCGCTCCAGCCGAGCACCAGGTCGCTCGGGTTCGTCGTCGTCACGGAGCACGTCCAGCCGACGACGCCGGCCTGGGTCGTGTTGGCGGTGCCATCGAGCGGGTTCGCGGCTGCGATGCCGGTGAACGACGCGGCCGACATCAGGCCGTGCGTCACCGAGCCGGAGAACGTCGCCTTCAGCTGCGTGTTCGTCGGCAGGCCGCTGGGCGCCGGCGCGGAGGCGATCGCGGAGCGCGTGTTCCCGTTCGTCGCCTTCGCCTGGACGTCGATCGACCACGTCAGGTTGCCGCCGGTGACCGAGGTGAGCGTGCGCGTCGAGTTGTTCCAGTTCATGAACACGAACACCCTCGAGCCGGCCACGGCCGCGCCGGACGTGTTGATGGTGATGTTGTTGCTGCCGACGTTGTCGGACTTCGTCCCGAGGCTCTTGTCGAGCGCGATCGCGCCCGGCGCCGCCCCCGTCCCGCTCAGGGCGATGCCGTGCGGGCTGCCGCTCGCGTCGTCGGTGATGCTCACGGACGCCGTCCGGCTGCCGAGAGCGCCCGGCGTGAAGCTGACCGTGACCGTGCAGGTCGCGTTGGCGGCGAGCAGCGACGGCACCGTCGGGCAGTTGTTGCTCTGACCGAAGTCACCGGGGTTCGTCCCGCCGAGCGCGATCGAGCTGATCGCCAGCCCGGCGGTGCCGCTGTTCCGCACCGTCACGGACTGCGTCGGGCTCGTCGTGCCGACGGTCTGGCCGCCGAACGTGAGGCTCGCCGGCGTCAGCGTCACGGCGTGTGCCGGCGATGCCGGGACCGCTGAGTTGGAAGGCGGGCCCCCGCGTCAGGCTCTCGACCTGCAGGACCAGCGTCGTGGAACGGTCGGGATATTCATTGCTGCCGAACGCAAAGCGGTCGAGCGCAGCAAGGCTTTGCGGATTGCCGATCAGCGCAAAACTGCAGATCGATGGATCGGCAATGACAGGTGCGCTGGTGTGAAATTTGAGCCATTT
>Ga0207693_10002919_pt1 | contig 14798 bp, 8 predicted proteins | sample LARL81metaG_FD_184347 | JGI IMG/M metagenome (GOLD analysis project Ga0207693, IMG submission 184347) | Corn, switchgrass and miscanthus rhizosphere microbial communities from Kellogg Biological Station, Michigan, USA - LAR L8-1 metaG... | ecosystem: Host-associated > Plants > Roots >...
GGTCGCTTCGAGATAGCGGCCGTCGCGGACCACCTCCGACAGCCTGACATCCTCGATCTGCGCGACATAGATCGCGGCATTCCAGGCAGCGAACAGCGTCGACGTTCCGATCGGACCGGAGACCTCGTCGGGCAGCGTGTGCATGCGATAGCGGAAGATCGAACGCGCATCCGACGAGGCGTTGAAATTGTAGTGCCGCGCGGCTGAACCGAGTTCTTGCTTCACTTGGCGCAGAATCGCGTAGCGATCGGTCTCGAAAGGATCGTCGCCCGGCCAGATTTGGTCGATGATCTCGATGCCAGGATCATGGCCATGCGAATGGATGCCAATCAGCCTGCCGCCCGGCCGAAGTGCGCGGACAAGCGGCGTCACGATTTTTGAGGTCTTGAACTCGACGCTGGCGCGCGCCCGGTAAGGCTGCGAGGCGATCACAAGATCATAGTCCGCCATGACGCGGCCCGGCCGGGGCATGATCGGATCGAGCAGGAAGGAATGATCCTCGCGCCGCAGGGTCAGCACAATCGGTCGCGTGTAGACGGGATTGCCGGACTTCGGACTTATGCCCGCGCGCCAGTTCTCGGCCAGGAAACCTTCGAGCTCGGAGATCTGCTCGGCAAAGCCATGCGCGGTGTTGCCGGACAGCGCTATGTCCTTCCAGATCAGGCCCTGCGCAGAGGCTGCCGAGCGCGGCGTCAGCCATGGCGCCTCGGCATAATAGAGGTTGGTCACGACCAGCACCGTCGCGGGATGCTCGAACAGGCGGTCCGCCATCTTCTCCAGCATCATGCGGACGTCTTCGTAAGATATTTCCTTGGCGACGACATAGAGCGGCATGGTCGGGAAGCGCGCATGCAGCGCGCGCATCACCCGCGACAGCACCGTACCGTCGCCAACCCCGGCATCGAACAGCCGGAGCGCCGGCGGCGACGGCTGCAGCGTGGACAGTTCCAGCGAGATCCGGTTGGCGACCTCGGTCTTCTCGCTGCAGGTCGACACGAACAGCAGATATTTCTGACGGTTGTCAAAGAAGCGGAAGCCCGACGGCGCCATATGACTTGCTGGCGCCGCGCCGTTCACGGCCTTGGCGAGTGAAGAAGGCTCACTTTCCGCGTCTTGCGCGGGGCGATGCTCGGCAAGATAGGCGCGGACCTTGTCGAGCGTTCCGGTCGTAATCTTGGCGCCGTCGCGCAGGCGCGACACCAGCTTGCCGTCATTGACGACGAGGCGGCCGAAGGTCGACTCCGCCGTTTGCGTTGCACGGCAGAAATCCCTGATTTCGCTCAAGACCTGATCCGAGGTCGTTGCGCCCGCTCCGTTCTGGCGCTCTTCGATCCGCATGCCGTTGTACTCTTACGCGGTGTCCTTCCCTGAACGACATCAGGGGCTACCGGCCAAGGAGCGTCAACCACAAACGGAGTGGGCAGGATTGATGGGCGCTTGCCCACTACATTGAGGGCGGACCGGAGCGTGCCCGCTTGAAGCGAAGCTGCATCCACTGGCCGGCCTCGTCGATCGCGGGAAGTGCTGCAGGAATGAAGGGATGCAGCAAGAGCCACGCATGAGGCATCTGGGGCCAGACATCAAGCCTCACGTCGAGCGCTGCCAGTGCCGCGCGGCTGGTGAAGTTGAGCGAATCCGACAGCAGCACCTCCTCGGTACCGACCTGGATCAGGATGGGCGGAAGCCCATCCAGATCGGCACGCACCGGCGAGGTGAAGAGATCATCCGGCTTTCCGCCGAGGAAGGCTGCCGCGTATTCTTCCATGTAGACCCGCGAGGTCATCGGATCGCGATCCCCAACCGTGTCGTAAGACACGCCGTTGGTTTTTGTATCGAGCCAGGGGCTCAGGAGATAAAGGCCGGCCGGCTGTGGTAGGTCTTCCTCGCGCGCCTTGAGAAGCAATGCCGTCGCGAGATTGCCGCCGGCGGATTCGCCACCGACAATGAGGTCTTCCGGCGCGATGCCGGATCGCAGGATGGCCCGGTAGGCCTTGACCGCGTCCTCTAGCGCGGCCGGATAGGGATGTTCCGGCGCAAGGCGATAGTCCAGATGATACGCCGTGGCCTTGGCCGCAACCGCAAGACGCGAAACCAGATGGCGGTGCGATTTGAGGCTGCCCAGGACATAACCGCCACCATGCAGATAAAACAGCGTCTTTCCCGGGACCACGTCAGGGTGGACGATTTTTTCCGCAGGCGTGCCGGAGAATTCGAGACGTTCGACCAGGCTGCCCGCAGCGAGTGGGACGGCTTCCATATCCGCATCGAATGAGGCGCGCAGCTCGGCAAGCGGGAGTTTTCGAAGCTCGGCCAGGTGCTGCCTGAACATGTCGAAGAAGTTTTCGAGATCAGGATCTTTCCGTGCCATCCCTGTGCTCCCTGCTGGCGAAAGCCGGAAGCTATGCGACGCGGCTGGTCACGGTCTAATCACGCGTCGATGCGAAGGCGCGTGATGTGCGCGTTGCGGATCACAGCCGCGCTGGCCATTCCGCCTGATGGCTGCCGAGCGGCATCGCCGGCCGCGCCCAGAACGCGGGCGTCTTCAACAGCATTGCCGCGTGGCTGACCGCGTTCAGGGTTCCGAAGCCGGATGGCATGTCCTCCATGAAAGGCGCGACGGCCTCGGGCCGCACGTCGGCGGTTTTCAATCCGTCCGCGATGCGGCCGAGATTCCACAACCAGCGACCGGTCTGCGCCAGCGACACGCGGACATGCCAGCTGCCGCCCTCGCGCGACTGCCGAAGCTTGGCCATCATCGCGCCGAACGCCATCAGATAACCGGTGGCGTGATCGAGCATCTGCGCCGGCAGTTCCTTCGGCCCGTCGATGCCGGCCGCCTGCCCCTCGGCGTGGTTGAAACCGGTTGAAGTCTGCACAAGCGAGTCGAAGCCACGGCGGTCCGCCCAGGGACCGGCGTGGCCATAAGCCGACAGTGTCACATAGACGATGCCGGGCGAGATCTTTGCGGCCTCTTCCGGCGAGAAGCCGAGCGAGGCGATCGCGCGCGGGCGATAGCCTTGCGAGAAGATGTCGGCCTCGGCCAGGAGACGACGCAGCGTGCCGCGTCCCTCTCCGCTCTTGAGGTCGACGAAGCTCGAAAGCTTGCCGCGACCGGTGTCGATCGTGAGCCAGGGGATCGCCGGCAGGTCCGGACCGGAGATCAGCATCACATCCGCACCATGCACGGCAAGCGTGCGGCCCGCCACAGGACCTGCGATCACCCGCGACAGATCGAGCGCGCGGATGCCGGCAAGCGGACGATCGCCCGCGGGCCATGGCCTTGGCGGCGCCTCGCCGATCTTCTCGATCGTGAAGGGCGGAAGCTCCGCCAGCGCCTTGGCCTGCGGCGAAGCCGACCATTCGTCATAGGATCGCATCAGCGACACCACACCGCCCGCCGCATAGGCCGCGGTCTCGAAGGCCTCGCCCTCCCATTGCATCAGCGCCGCCTGGATTTTCTCGCGCTCCGGCTCGCAGTTCAGGACTTCGCATATCGCGGCGCGATGGTGCGGAAAGTTAGTGTGAAGCCGAACGAAGCGCCGATCGCGTGTACGGTAGACGCCGGCGGTCGGGTCCCAGCTCGGCGGCGGTGGTTTGCCGTCGAGATGCAGATAGCGCTCGCTGCGGCATTCGACGATGGCATGGACCATATCGACGGCGAGTTCCTGCGCCTGCCCGCTACGCTGTTTCCAGATTTCAGCAGCTGCAAGGCCGCTGGCGGCGATCGAGGCCTGCGCCGCAGCACCGACGCGGAATGACGACGGCAGTTGCGGCTCCTCGCCCGTCAAGGTAACCGCGTCAAGCGCGGCCGGCTGGCCACCGGCGTGTCGCCAGAGATCGGAGAGAATGTCGCGGGGTGTTTGCATGCTCGCGTCCTCAGGCACTGCCGTCATCATCCGCGAAAGCGGATGATCCAATATTCCGAGGTGCCCGAGAGTCAGTCAAGGAGTCGCGGCGTGCTGGATACCCCGCATGCGCGGGGTATGACGGTTCCGGATTGGTATGGCCCGTATGCATCAATGGAAATCCCGTGACGGCGGCAGGATGCGGACATTGCGCGGATGGCGGATTTTCTGCGCGGGATTGTCGGGATGCTCTCGCCGGTCGTCATTGAGCGGCTCGATCAGCGCAGCGCTGGCCGGCACGGCCGGTTTGCGGCGCAACGCATCATCGGCGAGCCCCAATAGATCATGCGAACGGTCGATGAGGCGCTGGGCGACAAGATGCGTCACGCCTTCCGGGCTGCTCTGGATATAGCCCTCGACCAAAATGAGGCGCGCGCCCATCACCTCCTTGCGGAACGTCTCCATCACCTTCGGCCACACCACGATATTGGCAATGCCGGTTTCATCCTCCAGCGTCATGAACACGACGCCCTTGGCGCTGCCGGGACGCTGCCGCACCAGCACCACGCCGGCGCAGCGCACCGAAAGCCTGTCATTGCGCCGACAGATATCGTTGCAAGAGACCACGCGCTCGCGCGCGAACATTGCGCGCAGGAATTCCATCGGATGGCCCTTCAGCGAGAGGCGGATGGTCTGGTAGTCGGCGACCACCTGCTCCGACCGTGGCATAGAGGGCAGCGGCGCCGCGCTCTCGTCGGGCTGCTCGCGCGCGGCAGCGCTTTCGAACAGCGGCAGCGGCACATCGTCGGGCAGTCGCCGCACCGCCCACAGCGCCGCGCGACGATCGAGCCCGAGCGAGCGGAACGCATCGGCATCGGCAAGCAAGATCAGCGCGCGCTTGGGAAGGCCGGTGTCGCGGGCAAAATCTTCCAGCGAGGTGAACGGACGGCGATTGCGCGCCGCAACGATGCGGTCGGCCCAGTCTTCTTTCTTGCCGTTGTCATTCCAGGCTGTGACCTCAACATCGTGATTCCAGGACAATGCGACGACTGTCCCTCCATCGTCATTCCGGGGCGATGCGTTAGCATCGAACCCGGAATCTCGAGGTTCCGGGTTCGTCGCTAGCGCGACGCCCCGGAACGACGATTGAGCAAATTTCGACTTCTTCAAACCCTCCTCATCCGGATCAATCCAGGAAAAACCATCGATCTGACGGAAGCCGAGCCTGACCGCGCAATACTCCCCGTCCGCCTTCTCCAGCGTGTTCTGCGCAAAGCTATGAGATACATCGATCTCGCGGATTTCGACCTTGTTCTTGTGGGCATCGCCGACGATCTGCGCCGGCGCATAAAAACCCATCGGCTGCGAATTGAGCAGTCCGCAGCAGAACGCATCGGGATGAAAATGTTTCAGCCAAGACGAAACATAGACGAGCTGCGCGAAGCTCGCCGCATGGCTTTCCGGAAAGCCGTAAGAGCCAAATCCCTTGATCTGCTCGAAACAGTTCTTGGCGAATTCCGGATCATAGCCGCGCTCGATCATGTTGCCGACCATCTTGTCCTGGTAATTACCGATGGTGCCCAGGTTTCGGAACGTCGCCATCGAACGGCGCAAGCCATTGGCTTCTTCGGAGGTGAACTTCGCCGCCTCGATCGCAATACGCATCGCCTGTTCCTGGAATAACGGCACGCCGAGCGTCTTGCGCAGAATGGCCTTCAATTCATTGCGGTTACCCCCTTTGGGAAACGGATATTCGATCTTCTCGGGATCCATGCCGCGACGCTTGAGATAGGGATGCACCATGTTGCCCTGGATCGGGCCGGGCCGCACGATGGCGACCTCGATGACAAGGTCATAAAATTTGCGCGGCTTCAGACGCGGCAGCATGTTCATCTGCGCACGGCTTTCGACCTGGAACACGCCGAGCGATTCACCATCGCACAGCATGTCGTAGACCTCAGATACTTCGCGGGGGACAGTTGCGAGTTCGTATCGCTGACCTTTGTGATCCGCGATCAGGTCAAAACATTTACGGATGCAGGTCAGCATGCCCAGCGCCAGCACGTCGACCTTCATCATGCCGAGCGCGTCGACATCATCCTTGTCCCATTCGATGAAGGTACGATCTTCCATCGCGGCATTGCCGATCGGCACATAGGTGTCGAGACGGTCCTGCGTCAGCACATAGCCGCCGACATGCTGGGACAGATGGCGGGGAAATTCGATCAGCTCGGTGGCGAGTTCGACGGCGAGCCGGACCATCGCATTCTCTGGATCGAGCCCCGCCTGCCTGACCTGCATGTCGTTGAGGCCCTTGCCCCAGCTTCCCCACACGGTGTCGGCAAGCAGCGCGGTGACATCCTCGGTCAGCCCAAGCGCCTTGCCGACGTCGCGGATCGCGCTGCGCGGACGATAATGGATGACGGTCGCGATGATCGCAGCGCGGTGGCGACCATAGCGGCGGTAGACATATTGCATCACCTCCTCGCGCCGCGAGTGCTCGAAATCGACGTCGATGTCCGGCGGTTCCAACCGCTCCTTGGAGATGAAGCGCTCGAACAACAGGTTGACTTCGGTCGGATTGACCGAGGTGACGCCGAGTACATAGCAGACAGCGGAATTCGCCGCCGATCCCCTGCCTTGACAGAGAATGTTTTGGCTACGCGCGTAGCGCACGATGTCGTGGACGGTCAGGAAATAATGCGCGTAATTGAGCTCGGCGATCAGGTCGAGCTCTTTGCGCAAAGTGGTTTGGAGCGTATCGTCGATCTTGTCACCGAAATATTTTTTCACACCATCCCAAGTCAGATCTTCCAGATGCTGTTGCGCCGTCTTTCCCGGCGGTACCGGCTCGTCGGGATACTGGTACTTCAGCTGGTCGAGCGAAAACGTGATGCGCCCCGCGAAGTGCATGGTTTCCGCAATCGCCTCCGGATAATCGCGAAACAGCCGCGCCATTTCATGTGCCGGCTTCAAATATCGCTCCGCGTTGGCTTCCAGGCGCTTGCCGACCGCATCGATCGTGGTCTTCTCGCGAATGCAGGTCAGCACGTCCTGCAGCGGGCGTCGCGCGGCTTCGTGGTACAGCACCTCGTTGGTCGCAAGCAGCGGCACATTGACTGATGCGGCAAGGCGATCCAGCCGCGTCAGTCGGCGCTTGTCATCGCCGCGATAGAGCAGGCTTGCGGCAAGCCATATGCCATCCGCGCGGCTTTTCCGTAGCCGATCCAGAATTTTCCGAACGCCAGCTTCGTCGAAGCGATGCGGCAATACCAGCACCAGGAGCTGGCCTTCACAGAACTCCAGGAGGTCGTCGAACTTGAGACGACACTCGCCCTTCTCGACCTTGTCGGTCTCGTCGCCGCGCTTGCCCTGGGTGAGCAATTGACATAACCGCCCATAAGCCGCGCGGTCACGCGGATAGACCAGGATGTCCGGCGTTCCGCAATTGAAGACAAGGCGCGCGCCGTAGAGAAGCTTTGGCTTGTGCGTGAGCTTGGGATTATCGAGCTCGCTATAGGCGCGCACGATGCCGGCGAGCGTGTTGTGATCGGCGATGCCGATGACGGGAAGACCAAGCAGGCCCGCCTGATGCACATACTCTTGCGGATGCGAGCCGCCACGCAGAAACGAGAAATTCGTGGTGATGCCGATCTCGGCGTAGTCGGGGCTTGTCATGCGAACAGCCCGTGCACGAACCAGTTGGCGGGCATGGGCTTGCCCTCCTCATCGATCAACTCGCTGTCGTAAAGTCCGTCTCGAAAGATCCAGAAGCGCAGGCCCGCCTCATCCTCGATGCGGAAATAATCGCGCGTCAGCACCTTGCCGTCCTGCTTCCACCATTCCATCGCGATGCGTTCGGGCCCTTCGACGCGCACCACCGCATGTACCGCGCGACGCCAGGTGAAGCGAGGCGGCGGCCCGTCTGGAACGGTCGCAACCGACACATTGATCGGCTCAGGCCTGTCGAACAGCCGCAACGGCCGTAATGGCGGCTCACCTGCCATGCGCGCCGGCCAGGCGGCCTGCGTCGCGCCGGAAAGATGATGCTGGGCGGGTGCAGGCAATTCCGCGCGTTCGGGAATGTGGGTATCCTGCGGCAGATGCACGACGACACGTTTGCCGCCGATGCGCGCGGCGATGCGATCGATCAGCGCGGCCAGTTCGTCATTGTCGTGCACATGGGCGTCGAGATCGCTTTGCTCCTGCACCACGACCTCGGTGCGGCTTGCGGAGAGACGAATGAGATCGAAGCCGAAGCCGGGATCGAGTGGATCGTTCAAGGCTTCGAGCCGCTCGCGAAACAGGCGGTCGACCATCACGGCGTGCGTCACCGGCCTTCCGGTCTCGACCTCGATCACGCGCACCGCGCCGTCGGTGCGGAAGAAGCTCGCTTCCAACCGCCGCGCGCCCTTGCCCTGCTTCTCCATTGCAATCATCAGCGTCCCGGCGAGCCGCGACAAGGTCGCGGAGATCACGTTCTCGGTCGCAACCGGTTCGGCGAAGCGCGTCTCCACGATATAGTCGGGCGGCAGCTTGCGCGGACTGATCGGCGCATCCCCCTGCCCCAGCGCTTGGTCCAGGCGCGTCGTGAATGCGGCGCCGAACCTTGCCGTGATCTCATGACGCGCGCGGGAGGCGACATCGCCGATGGTTTTCAACCCGGCACGACGCAACCCGTTCGTGATCGCAGGATCGGCTGTCAGCGCGGACACCGGCAGCGGATTGACCGCATCGGCCTCCTGGCCGTCGGGCACGATGCGGCCATGGACATGGCGGGTCATGGTCCGCGCGCAGACCGAGGTCGAGGCGATCGCGGCGCTGATCGTAAAATCCTGCGCGGTCAGCACATCGCACAACAAATGCAGCATCGCGGCCTCGCCGCCAAACAGATGGGCGCAGCCGGTGATGTCCAAAAACAGGCCATGCGGCGGATCGAGCGCGACCAGCGGCGTGAAACGGTCGCACCAGTCGGCGATGTCGCCGAGCGTCCTGGCGTCCGCCGTCTCATCGGCGTCGAACACTGTCAGATGCGGACAGATGGCGCGGGCATTGGCGAGCGGCAGGCCGATGGAAAGGCCGTAATGCGCGGCAGCATCGTCGAGCGAATAGATCTGAAGCGCGTTGTTCTCCTTGGCAACGACGACGCTCGGCATTTTATTTGGCGCATCATCCGGCGCGGCGTTGGCGCATATTAATTGCCGTTTGATGCGGTCGATGGGCAGGCGTGGCAGCCACAGGCTGAGTATTCGCCGCCGGTTGTCTGAAAAGGGTTTCATCGCAATTCCATTCCATGATCCATCGCCCAACTGGGCCATGACGGTTGCGGATAAGCTCGACATCGAAGACGGGCGCGCCCCATGCGCTCCACGATGCGGCGAGACCTGCCGGTGGCGAATGCGCCGCGCGCACGATCCAGCGCGTCTCCGCGGTCGAAGGCGCAGGTAGCGCCGCAATGCGCAGGAGAAGCGCGGTGACACCCGAGGCCTGCGCCGCCAAGGTCAGCTTGCGGCTCGCCACGAGATCGAGCTGCCGTGTCTCGCCCCAGACCTCCAGCACCACGGCGCCCAGCGCATCGCAGGCCAGCGCGTCAGCGGCACTGCGCAGCGCGCTCTCGGCATCGGCCGCGCGCACCGTCACCAAGCAACGCGGATCGAGGCCGAGCTCGGACAAGCCGCTCATCGACAGCGCGCCGGATTCAATCTCGGAAAAGTCCTGCCGCACCCAAACCAGCGGCCGGCGCACGGTGACGCGTCCGGCAAGGCCTGCGATGAAGCCGGTCGCGGAGGCACTCTGATGCCCTTCGGCAAACACCTCATGCACCGCAGCCCTCGCAAGGCCGCCGCCCAGCATCGCATCCGCCTCGGCATGACCGAGCGCCACGCGCCTGCGCGTATGCACATCGCCATGCGCCTCGATGCGTTCGATGTCGCCGCGCAAATTCGCGAGCGTGTTCATGCGTGCGCTGCTCATTGCGCCGCTTCCCTCTGATGGTGGTTGCCGCGTCGGTTTGAATAAGAACCAACCGCTGGCTCATTTGTTCATGATATGTTCTAATATAAAGCTAACAGACCTCGCGGAGTCAATCGAATTGGCGACGCAGAGATTCAACCAACGGAATCAAGAGGATTCAGAACCATGGACCTGCAGCGCAAGCTGGAAATCCTGGCGGACGCCGCGAAATACGATGCCTCCTGCGCTTCCAGCGGTACCGAGATGCGGGATTCCACCGACGGCAAGGGCCTCGGCTCGACCGCGCCCGGCATGGGCATCTGTCATTCCTACGCGCCGGACGGACGCTGCATCTCGCTTCTGAAAATTCTTCTGACCAACGCCTGCAATTACGACTGTCTCTACTGCGTCAATCGCGCGTCCTCGAACGTGCAACGCGCACGCTTCACGGTCGATGAAGTCGTCAAATTGACGATCGACTTCTACCGCCGCAACTACATCGAAGGCCTGTTTCTCTCCTCCGGCATCATCCGCAGCGCCGACTACACCATGGAGCAGGTGGTGAGCGTCGCGCGCAAGCTGCGCGAAGAGCATCGCTTCCGCGGCTACATCCATCTGAAGACCATTCCCGAGGCCGACGACGCCCTGATCGCGGAAGCCGGCAAATATGCCGACCGCCTCAGCATCAATATCGAGATGCCTTCGGAGACGAGCCTTGCGACGCTCGCGCCCGAGAAGGACGTGCGCGCGATCCGTCGCACCATGGGCCGGCTCCGCCTGAAGCTCGACGAAGCGCAGGAAGCGCAAACCATGGCCACGAAGGCGAAGCCGCCGCGCTTCGCGCCGGCCGGCCAGAGCACGCAGATGATCGTCGGCGCGGATACAGCGAGCGACCAGACAATTCTTGCGACCAGCGCCAATCTCTATGGCGCCTATAAATTGAAGCGCGTCTATTATTCGGCGTTCAGCCCGATCCCCGATGCGAGCCGCGCGCTGCCGCTGCGCCCGCCGCCGCTCGTGCGTGAGCATAGGCTCTATCAGGCCGACTGGCTGATGCGTTTCTACGGTTTTGATGCGAACGAGATCGTCGACGATGAGGCCGGCATGCTGTCGCTCGACATCGATCCGAAACTCGCCTGGGCGCTGCGGCATCGCGACCGTTTCCCGCTCGATATCGCACGTGCCAGCCGCGAGGACCTGTTGCGCGTGCCGGGCTTCGGCACCAAGGCGGTCGACCGCATCATCGCCGCGCGCCGCACCACGTCGATCCGCGTGGCTGATCTCGCACGCCTGAACGTCCCGAGGAACAAGGCGCTGCCGTTCATCGTTCTCAGTGATCATCGTCCCTCGCCACATCTTCTGGATGGCGCGCGTTTGAAGGACCGATTCCAGCCAAAGGCTGTGCAGTTGGGATTTGGATTTTGAGTGAGCCGTCATTGCGAGCGCAAGCGAAGCAATCCAGATCTTTACCAGCGGAAACAGTCTGGATTGCTTCGTCGCGTTGCTCCTCGCAATGACAGAAAGAGGCAAATGCATCTCATCACGCTCGACAGCGAGACTGACTTCGACGGCTGGCGGAAGGCCGCGCGGGCCTTCGTGCTAAACGACGTGCGCCCGGCCGATATCACCTGGACGGTACGCGGCGGCGAACCCGAGCTGTTCGCGGTAGAGGCATCGCCGCTGCCGGATGCGCCCGAGGGGGCGTTCAACGTCCCCGCCAAATTCGTCGAGCTGGCACGCTCCGTGATCCTGCATCGCGATCCCGAGCGATTTGCGATCCTCTATCGCCTGCTGTGGCGGCTGCGGAACAATCACGACCTCCTCACCGTCGCGACCGATCCGGACGTCGCGATGATTTCGCAGATGGCGCGGGCCGTGCATCGCGACGAGCACAAGATGCATGCCTTCGTGCGCTTCCGCGAAGTCGGCCGCGATCCCAAATCGCATTACGTCGCCTGGTTCGAGCCGGAGCACCACATTGTCGAGCTGGCCGCGCCGTTCTTCGCCAAGCGCTTCGCCGACATGCCGTGGTCGATCCTCACCCCCGACCTCAGCGCGCATTGGGACGGTCATGCGCTGTCCTTCATGCCTGGCGTAGACAAGGCCGAGGCGCCGACCGAGGACCGGCTGGAGGAAACCTGGCGGCGCTATTACGCCAGCATTTTCAATCCGGCGCGGCTGAAAGTGAAGGCGATGGAAAAAGAGATGCCGAAGCGATATTGGCGGAACCTGCCCGAGGCCTCCCTGATTAAACCCTTGATCGCCGATGCCGCGCGCACCTCGGATGCGATGGTCGCGACGGCCCCGACCGAGCCGCATAAGCCGCAGAAACGGCAGGATGTCCCGATGCCACGCAAAGCCGCTGCCTCTGCCGAAAGTCTCGATGCCTTGCGCGAGGAAGCCGCCCACTGCCGCGCCTGCCCGCTCTGGAAGGATGCGACCCAGACGGTGTTCGGCGAAGGACCAAAGCATGCGCGGATCATGCTGGTCGGCGAGCAACCTGGCGACAAGGAAGACCTCGCCGGCAAACCCTTCGTCGGTCCCGCCGGCCAGATGCTCGACCGCGCACTGGAAGAAGCCGGTATCGACCGAACCAAGGTCTATGTCACCAACGCGGTGAAGCATTTCAAATTCGTGCCGCGCGGCAAAATCCGCCTGCATCAGAAACCGTCGACACCCGAGATCAGGGCATGCCGGCCGTGGTATGAACGCGAGCTTGCCGCGATCAGGCCCGATCTCGTGGTGGCAATGGGCGCGACCGCGGCGCAAAGCGTGTTCGGCAAGATCACACCGATCAACAAGAGCCGCGGGCGGCTGCTCGACCTTACCGAAGGTATCAAGGCGCTGGTGACGGTACATCCATCCTACCTGTTGCGGCTGCCGGACGAAGACGCCAAGGCGCGGGAGTATGAACGCTTCGTCGACGACCTGAAGATCGCCGCGGATCTGTTGAGGAAATCCGCGCGCGCGGCCTGATCTCGCGCCTGTTGCGTCGTAATCCTGACGTCTTCCGGAAATTCTTTCGGCAAGGTGGGGACACGCCTGTTCCAAACGGCGAATTTCACCGCAGTGTCATGTGCCTGGCGCAAACTCCTCTCCATTGGGGATAGGAGTGATCCATATGAGCGACCTTGCATTACCCGGTTCAATCGAGCCCGCAGCCACCAAGGGGCCGGACCTCGATGGCGGATTTCATCCGCTGACCGGCGTCATATATTTGGGCGTCGTGGCAGCCGCCCTGCTGTTCGTCGCCTACAGCATTTATGTCGATATCGATGCGACCGGCACACGGGTCACGACCTTTCTGCCGTACATCCTGCTATTCGTCGCGCTTCTGATCGCGCTCGGCTTCGAGTTCGTCAACGGTTTCCACGACACCGCCAATGCGGTCGCGACCGTCATCTACACGCGCTCCATGCCGGCCCATATCGCCGTGGTCTGGTCGGGCATGTTCAACCTGATCGGCGTCTTGCTGTCGACCGGCGCGGTTGCCTTCGGCATCGTGTCGCTGTTGCCGGTCGAGCTGATTCTGCAGGTCGGCTCCAGCGCGGGCTTCGCGATGGTGTTCGCGCTGTTGATCTCCGCCATCATCTGGAACCTCGGCACCTGGTGGCTCGGCCTGCCCGCCTCCTCCTCCCACACTCTGATCGGCTCGATCATCGGCGTCGGCATCACCAATGCGTTGATGCGTGGCCGCGACGGCACCTCCGGTGTGGACTGGTCGCAGGCGACCAATATCGGCAAGGCACTGCTGCTGTCGCCGCTGTTCGGCTTCGCGCTTGCGGCGCTCCTCCTGTTTGCCCTCAAGGGTGTGCTGCAGCGGGCCGCAGCGGCACTGTTCGCCGAGCCCGTCGGCAACCAGCCGCCGCCGTGGTGGATCCGCGGCATCCTGATCCTGACCTGCACGCTGGTCAGCTTCTTCCATGGCTCGAATGACGGCCAGAAGGGCATGGGCCTGATCATGCTGATCCTGATCGGTACGGTGCCGACCGCCTATGCGCTGAATCGCACCATGCCGCAGAGCCAGATCGAGCAGTTCATCAGCAACTCGGCCGCCGCGAGCAAGATCATCGAAAGCAAGGCCGCCGGCTACAAGGTGCTTGGCAACCCGCGTCCCGCGGTGACCAACTATGTCGCGCAGCGTCAGATCAACGAAGGCACCTTTCCGTCGCTCGCGGTCCTGATTGCCGACATCGCCAAGCAGGTGAAGGAGTATGGTTCACTGGCGAAGGTGCCGGCCGAAGCCGTCGGCAATACCCGCAACGACATGTATCTCGCTTCCGAAGCCCTTCGTTTCCTGATGAAGGACAAGGAAGCCGATCTCTCCAGCACCGATGTCGCGACGCTGAACGCCTACAAGGGCTCGCTCGACAACGCGACCAAGTTCATCCCGACCTGGGTGAAGATCGCGGTCGCCATCGCGCTCGGGCTCGGCACCATGGTCGGCTGGAAGCGCATCGTCGTCACCGTCGGCGAGAAGATCGGCAAGACCCACCTGACCTACGCGCAGGGCGCCTGCGCCGAGATCACCGCGGCGGCGACGATTGCGGCCGCCGACGTCTACGGCCTGCCGGTCTCGACCACCCATGTGCTCTCCTCCGGCATCGCCGGCACCATGGCAGCGAACGGCTCGGGGCTACAATGGTCGACGATCCGCAACATCGCGATGGCCTGGGTGCTGACCCTGCCGATCGCGATGATGATCTCCGGCTTCCTGTACTTCATTTTCGTCAGCGTGTTCTGAACATCAGTTCGCTGCTGTCCAAGACGACAAAGGCCCGCGCAACGGCGCGGGCCTTTTGGTTTGGCCTCGCTCCACCTGCGCGAAGGGACATCCTTTTCGAATTTCAAATAGCGGAGAACATGACTGCGCGGTCTCGCGGCGCCGATCGCGTCCGAGGGATGAGAGACATGAACCCTCCTCGATAACAGAGGGCGCAGGGAAGACCGGGCGCCGGCTGGCACCCATGGTCCGCGTGCAACAAAAAAGCACGCGGCAGA